>ERZ761607.119-NODE-119-length-175130-cov-9.226080_pt1 | contig 175130 bp, 131 predicted proteins | sample MGYA00511164_ERZ761607 | MGnify/ENA primary metagenome ERZ761607 (study PRJEB28899, sample SAMN02445080) | bioreactor sludge metagenome | biome: EBPR sludge | place: Australia: Brisbane, Thorneside Wastewater Treatment Plant | collected 2011-06-22 ... | reverse complement strand
GAAGCAGGCAGGAAGCACTAAAATCGTCGATACCGCAATCATGAGCCAAGCGGCATTTTCCGCACATTTCGTCGATGCCACCACGAACGCTTCGATTTACAAGCAAACGACAGAAGCACAACAGCACGCGGAGCAGCGCGCGTCAATTGTCAACGGACGATACGAGTACCAGGGCTTCCGCTCACAGGCCTTAGGGGAGGTGCAAAATGGAATTGGTGGGAGTGTCCCAAGGTTCTCCAACATTACGGCCGCGTCCAATCAAATTCTCAATTTCTATAATCCTGTCGACTACGCACTCATGGGCTGGCGGGTGATTCAGGCTGTCAAGCCTTCAATCGGCGCCGGATCGCAATTCAATGGGCTCGTCGGCTATCTGAACCTGAGCGTCGCACCAACACCAGGAGTTTCATGGGACACATTTCTTGGCTGGTTGCAATACTCGCAATACCGCTACTTCCGTGGCCGAGGGTATGGGCTGCTCCCCGCAAACCTGAACATTAGTTGGAGCGAAGGATTCAGTCGACAAGGACGGAACTCGGCGACCGTTTCAATCAACCCGCACACTAGTGTTTCAAGGCTGTATGAGTCATTTGCATTTGGTGCGGCAAGCGTCGCACCTCCTGTAGGGGCTCTAAGCCACACTTTAATGCAGGGAGCTTTTAGTGACGGTCTCAATCTCAATCAGGCATTTGGAGCGAACAGCGTGTTCAACGGCCACAGCACAGGTCACAGCGCTCAGTTTGTTCATTCGAATCACGATTCAAGAGCATTCTGGACACGAGTAGTGGAGGAGATCGATGAGTAACGGTTCTTCCATGATTGCTTTACTTTTCCTGCTCTCCGTTCCCGCTCATTTGTGCTGCGACCGCGATGCGGAGATTCATTTGTTGAAGGGCCAGAGCAACGCATTGATTACATTTCACGGGTTGGCGGTTGATCAGTACGGCAATCGTCTGCCGGGAGTGGTGTTTGAATTCAGTGTTGATTCGATCCCAAGAGATTGGACCTTCGAGACCAGAGGCAAGGCAAACGATCGGATCCTCCATCAAGCAGTTTCTGGAAGTGATGGACGTTTTGAGTTTGATGTCACAGCCCACCGCCTGTTCATGGTCCGCGCTTCAATAGCCGGGTATCGGCATTTGACGCCAGAGTTCTCCGATGACGGAAACACCGGGTTTTTGATCACGGCCTCCGGCGATCTATGGTATAAATCTGATCCTGATAATCCTGCTATCTACGTCTTCGTTCGCGATGGTGTGAAGGAAGTGTCAGCCCTGCCTTCTCGCGGCGGATTCGATTCCGGAGGCGGCACTGCCTGGCGCCCGAACAAACCCGGCTGGCCGAAGAAACCCTCCCTGCCCGATGTCGTTTACAAACCACCCACAACGCAGCCGGCGACAACGCCGTCGTAACACCGGACAACGCCTTGCGGGAAGACGCGCCGACACGCTGGGCGGCGTGATTGATCTGGTGATTGATGTGGAGACCGTCAACTGATCGGCGCGGGGAATGCGTTGGCCGACCGGGATGTCTGCCCCACTGCTGGAATTCGGCGGCGCGGCGTGTTGTGGACAGGGGTCGAGCAGCTTTTGGTCGAGCCGTTTGATTGAGGCCGCCGCGGCGGGTGGTTTTTCGTTCGAACTGGTTGAAAACCTGTGCTACGACGCATCGCGGCGGGCTGGGGCCTTCCCGGGGGACGGTTTGTGACGTTTATCACCCACGCGCGGCAAAAACACGCACCGAACCGCCAACCTTTCTCATCCGTACCGTTGACAGCCGCGAATATCCGATCAGGATAGTTGGGTGAACCTGCGCTGGGAACGGAGCCTTTGAAGTATGCGTTTAGCCACCGTTTTCGACCTTGATGCAAACGAGCCCCGGCCGATTTTTGAATTGCCCGGCGGGCAGCGCGTTGCGCTGCGCGAGTTGTTTCGTTCCGAAGGTGCCGATATCGACCGGCTGCCCATTTTTTTCTCTGATATCGCCTGCGCCGTTCAACATCTGGATGATGTTGTCGACGCGGCGCGCGACTGGGCGCGCAGCCGTGCCGATCTCACCGGCGATGCGCGGTCGCTGCCCAGCCGGCGGATGAAGTTTCTGCCGCCGGTGCCTGCGCCACGCAATTTTCGTGATTATCATGCGTTTGAGGCCCATGTGCGCGGCATGCGCGCCGGGCTGGGAATGACCAGCGACATGCCGGCGGCGTGGTATGACCAGCCTTCGTTTTATTTCGGCAACGCCGGCGCGCTGGTCGGGCATGAACATGCCGTCTACGGCCCGGCGGGAAGCAATCAGCTCGATTTTGAGCTTGAGCTGGGCATGATCATCGGCCGCGGGGGGCGCGATATTGTCGGCAAAGATGCGTGGAAGCACGTCGCCGGGTTTACCATCATCAACGATTTTTCCGCCCGTGATCTGCAGGCCGACGAAATGAGCCTCGGCTTCGGCCCCGGCAAGGGCAAAGATTTTGCCACCGCGGTCGGGCCGTATCTGGTTACGCTCGATCAGATGAAAGACCGCATCGACGACACGGGCCGGCTACATCTGAACATGACCGCGAAGATTAATGGCAAGGAAGTCTGCCGGGGCAACGCCGCGAGCATGCACTTCACCTGGCCGCAGATTATCGAACACGCCAGCCGCGATGCCGAGCTATTCCCCGGCGACCTCATCGGCTCGGGCGCGGTCGGCGGGGGGTGCATCCTGGAAATCGGCGTCGATACGACAGGCGGGTGGCTCAAGCCCGGCGACACCGTCGAACTCGAAATCGAACGGCTGGGCATCCTCCGCACGCCCATCGTCGATCACCCCCCCACCCGCGCCGGCAACAGCGTCCGCCGGGCGCATGCGCTGACGTAATCTTTGCCTGTCTGATGTGGCGAGGTGTTGAAGGAACAACCCACGTTGCATGGCCGCTCCACGCCGCAGCGTGAACTGCTGTGCGGGAAGCTTTGAAGGATCATCTCCTGGCAAATCCTGCGCGCGCTGCGCTGTTGATTGCAACCGATGATGCCGAGGCCTGGCGGTTCACGCCACCCGTGCTGCCGCCGTGACGGTGCCTGCGCCGGTCAGGCTGCTGAGTCGTACGGCAAACTTCCCGCCCGCCGGCAAGTTGCTCACACTGAACGTGCTCCCCTCGGCACCCACGCTGGCGATATCCCGTTGCGCGAGCAGCCGGTTCGTCGTTGCGTCAAACAGTTGCACGCGTCGGCCGTCGGCGTTGCCCGCTGCGGGGAGATAGACGTCTATTCGCTGCGCGCTGCTCGGGGCGGTCGGCCCTCCGGTCGCGCTTCCGGTCAAACCATCTGTCGAACCGCTGAGCGCGAAGTTAAACACGAGCACCGGCCCGGTGTGCAGCGTGGGCGTGGCCGAGATTTGCGGGGACGTCGCCGCCGCGCTCTGCTGTGCTGAGAGCGAGAGCGCGTTGAGCGCTGCTTCGTCGGCGCTAAACAGATCGTCAAAGATTGACACACCAACCGCCCCGCCGGTCCAAGCCGCCCCGCCTGGCGCCGACGAACTGCCGCCGGTGGTGAACCAACCACCGCCACCCTGCGACATCATCATCTCCGCGCCCCCTCCGCCGCCAAGTTCGACGGCGAGAATGCCGGTCGAGGCGTTGTAGTAGGTTCCGCTGGGCGTGTCTTCGAGCTTGACGGCGCGCACCATGTACACTGCGTCTTCGATCGGGGTGGTGTCGTTGAAGAAGGTTCCAGCAACCGGCGAGCCAGTGAGGCGCGTGAACGGCCCATCGGCGCTGACGGCCCGGTAAACATGATAGCCAATCACCTCAGGATCGGGCGAATGCTCCCAGGCGAGCGAGTTGATGGTATGCATCGTCCCGCCATACCCGTACTCTTCGCGAATCACCGTCACGTTTGAAACCGGCGCAACGACGTGCAGCCGCAGGGTGGGATCGCCGAGAATGCTGCGGGAGACAAAACTCGTTTCGTTTGCGACATCAAACTTTGCGTAGCCGTTCATGCTGTCAAGGTAGCTTTCGCCCAGTGTCGCCCCCGATCCCATGCGATGTAGATACCAGTCGGTATAGCCGGTCGTACCCGACCAGATCGATGCGAGGGCTTCACCTTCATGCGCCAAGATCGCGTTCATCAAAGTTTCATCGATTTCGTGCGGCGAGGTCGTCGGAGCGCGGTCCCAGTCCCCCATCCAACTTCCACGAAACTGATTGAAAACGGAATGAATTTCCGGAAGACTCGCGTGGCCGGGCGTGCCAATGAGTCCCAAAGTATGTGCACCGGAAGTTGGGTTTACATTATCATGGTTGCCGCTCCCGCCAATGTAACTCCAAGTGAGAACATCGCTACCGGTCACTGCAGTAGAGTAGTCGGAATATGAGGCGTTTTCGTAGCCAACCAGTGTTGCGGCAGACCGGAGAAAGTCCGTTCCCGGTAGCCCTTGATTGCTGTCAATTTTCGCTAACCGCTGCGCCTCAAAAAACTTCAATCGATAGTCGTGATTACGCTCGAAGTATCTGCCAAGCAGATACGCTTCCGCTTCAGTCGCGCCCAAGGCCGGTGAACTGGGATGCGAAGCTGCATACGCCGCTTGCACCCGGGCAATCGAATTGGTCAATTTGTAAAAATCGATGCGACCGACCGATAACTCAATCGACGAAGGAATGTACCGTTGATCAAACTTGCCGTCCAAAGGAACATTCTCATTCTCCGGATCTCGCAAACCCAACGAGGATTGGGTCACATCTACGGAATTGTCCGTCCATCCGGTTCCCGATGAATACTCCGTCATGTCGCCGTAGTAGGAATCGGCGACCCACGCGCCCCCATGCACCGAACCGGGTGGCTTGGTGCTGGCGTTATGACCATCGCCTTGATCCATCGCCGTTCCGGAGCGAGGGACCGGCACTCGTCCGATTAGAATCACCGAGGTTAGTTGTTGGCTTGTGGCAGTGTAGGCGTCGGTGATAAGTCCCTTCACATCCGTGACCGAATCGGTCGTTGCAACCCACTCGGTGCCATGAATCTGCCACCCGTCACCAATCAGGTCCTTCCTAAACTGCGCAAGCTCTTCAACCAGAAGCGTCTCGAAGCGATCATCCACCACCGGCAACACCTTTCCGCGATTCTCAACCAGCGGCTCGGCGCTGCGGGCATGGACGAACCCGCGCGTTACCGGAGAGTAAGGAAACTCCGGCGGCTCTAAAAAGCTGAAGTCATACCCATCCACCCGATATTCCGCTCCACCCGCACCAAGCGGGGTGGGGTCGTAAAACTCCTGCAGGAAGTCCCTGGCCGGAGCGGGCGAGGTTGTTGCCCAGACCTCGCCGACCTGCAGCCAGCGGTAGTCGTCAAAGCCGGCGTGGTAGCCCCACCGGGAGATTCGGTAATACGGATTGACCCGCAGCGACGGCCATTGCAGGAGCACACCCTCCTCGTCGGGCTTGGCGGTCAACTGCTCGGCGCCGTCGATGGCGGTGGCGGTGGGGCCGGTCGTGAATTCGACATTAGACGGCGCTGAAACCTCGCTGCTTGCCGAAATCGCGCGCACGCGATAGTAACGCGGCTCGCCGGAGAAGGCGGTTCCGTCTATGAAGGGGATGGGCGCGTCAGGATTCTGTGGATCAGCTTCGGGTTGCAATCTTTCTGTGAAGCTTGGAAAAGTGAGGCCGTCGATTCCCCATTCAACGCGGTATCTCGAAGCTGCCGTAACGCGTGACCAGTTCGCAGAGTAAATGAGTGAACCACCGTTGATGTCGGCAGTTAGAAGCTGTGGCGCGTCGATCGACAATAATCGACGCTTTTCCAACAATTCAAGCTCAAACCCACTTACCTGAGAGTATCTTTGAAACATCTGAAGTCCTTCCCTTGTCTATCGTTCATCAACGTCTGCCGCGACGCACGGCGGCAATGCTGGCTAAAAAAGCGAGAAAGAACAAACTGCTTGGTTCGGGCACATTCGGGAAAAGTACGAACTGACTGACGATAAATGCGCCATCGGTAGTAACGACTCGTCCATCCAACGACACGCCCCCTCCGAAGGCCAGGTACGCGAGTGGAACGGACGTGGACTGTGATTGAATTGGAAGATCGAAACTTGCCTTCAGGAAACCGGTTGTCGTCAGGTCGCCGGGAAATGCACCGTGTCCGAATCCAGCCGTGGGAGTGCTTTGCAGCGGGTTAAGTCCTGGAAACAGAACATTTCCCTCATTCGGCTCAATTGTGAAAAGACGATCCACACCGGACGTACCGAGGAAGTGCGAATCGAAACTGAGTTCCGACTGCCCGTTGATGACGTTCGATGGCCCAGCCGATGAGATGTCAAACAGTCCGTTAGACAGAGACGAAGTCCATCGTTGCGACAACGGACCGTAGATGCCGCGGGGGAACCCCGTGGGACCAACGCTACCGAAATCCACCGAAAGAATAGGCCCTCCGTCGCTGACGACCGAAACCACTGCGGACCCCCAATTGGGCATGGTCCGCGCGTCGGGCGCGTTGCTCTCTCTCGGCGTGCCGAGGAGCTGCGCGGAAATAGACACCCCCGCCGACGCACTGGCGCAGAAGCAGAGCACAGCGGTCCCGACAGCAAGCATTGAAAGTGCGTTTCGCATAAGCCCCAACTTATCACGCCGCCGCCTGTTCCCTATCAACAATTTAGAGTTTTAGCGTCCCCCCGCCCGCCCCCGAGTCAAGCATAAAATGGAGAATCTGCACGCTTTGTAACGGGTGACTGACGCTTCGCTGCGGCAGAGGGGACGCGGCTACCTACTGCGCGCGGCCTTTCGGTGGCGGAGCGCGAGCAATGACATCAAAACTACACCAAGCACGCCCACCGGTTCCGGCACACTCGCCGGGGCGGCGGCGCGATCGTGTCGCGGGGCTTGCGCGGGCAATGTCAAACCAAAGTTGCTCGCCAGTGCGGTGAAATCGTCTAAGTTGACCGAGCCATCGAAATTGAAATCGCCATCGGCCCACCACTTGCCCGCACCGCCGAAGCTGGCGGCGAGGGCGGTGAAGTCGTCGAGGTTGACGGTGTGATCAAAATTAGCATCGCCAGTCGGCGCGTCGGCCATTCGCTGGGCAAGCCCGACCGCCTGCACGCGTTGGGCGATGGTGTTGTTGTTCTGCAGCGTGAGGAAAAACCAGTCGGACCGGCTGAGCGTGGACGTGGTCAGGAGCATGGGCAGGACATAAACCCCATCCGGCCCGCCGGAGGGGGTGGTGCCGTCGCCGAGGAGTGTGAAGGAGAGGTGTGCGTGCTCGCCGGGCGATGAGCCGAAAAAGCTAAACCCCGGCAGCACGCCGCTGTTCGTCGTGCGCTGCGCCGCGCCGAGGGAAACGCTTAGCTGCGGGGCGGGCGGATTCCCGTTAAACAGCGCCGAGGTGGGCGCAAGACGATTGCCGGGGCCATCAAGCTTAAGAAGCGGGCCTGCGAGGGTGAAATCGAAGATCGTCCCGCTGGCGATATTGCTCTGCCCGTCGCGGCGCAGCTCGAAGCCGGGAAACTCGGTTGTGTAGGTGCCCTCAAGATCATCAAACGCAGCGATAAACACGCGCGCAGTCGAATAGACCGACGGCTGATCGTCGTTGTCGCTGGTGTAAGTGGTGATCTTTGAGTTGACGTTGCCAAGCCACACGCGCGGACCGTCGTGTGCGAGTGCCACGGTTGAAGCTGCAGCGAGCAGGCCGGTGGTGAAGAGAAGTTTGTTGTACATCAAAACCTCAAGGCGAAAGTGGCGTTGGGGAAACTACAGCAACCCGCTGCCGGCTGCGTGGTGCAACCGGCAGCGGGATGAAACTGTGACGAGGCAGCCTAGTTGCGCCGACGGCGGGCGAGCACCGCCCCGGCCGACGCCAGCAATGCCGCAACCGCCGAAGGCTCGGGCACCGCTGCGGCTTGAATCTGCGACGGGCTGAAGCCCAGCGTACCGGCAACCGCCAGGGCATCGTCGCGTGAAGCGCCCTTGTACAGCACAAAGAATGCAGGCTCGGAGCTGCCGATGGGCGTTGAGGTGCCGGGAATCAACGCGGTGCTCGTGATGGAGAAACGAGCGACGTAGATGCCGTCATCCGGTTCGACCGTCGACGAATCCACGCCGTTGCCCAAGACTCGATAGCTCGTGCTGTTGTGCGGCCCGTTTGACCAGGTTGTGCCGATCGGGCTAGCCGGCACGAACGACGGGCCTGCACCGGCGTCGGTCGTGATCGCATTTGGCGTGCTGCCCGTGAATGCGCCGGTCGCGTCGCCCGCGAACGCCTGAAGCTGCTCATCGCCGGGGTCGATCAGCGTCAAGCCGTTCCAGACTTTCAGTGAATCCTCAAATCGGAAGCCGAACCGCGTTCCGGTGAGGTTGACCAATTGCGGCCCGCTGTCGACGCCGTTGAGCGCCCAGCCGGTGCCGGCGATGGGGGTGGGGGTTCCCACAAATGTGCCGGGCACGGTGGCTGTGGTGTCATACTGCCACGTAACGCCCGGCCCGGAAGGAAAGGTGGGCGCGCCCGATGCTGTCTCCAGCGGCGACGGGCGGGAGTACCAGCCCGCGCCGGCGGTGACGTTTGCTGACGCGAGGGGCATCACATAAACGCGGGTCTCCGGGCTGATCTGTGCCTGAAGCGCAGTCTGGTACCCCACACTTGTCAGCGACGCCGAAGTTGCGATGACCTGGCGGGTGACGATCTTCTGCGCGGCTTGGTCGTAGGTGATTTGAATTTGCAGGCCGTGCGCCATCACCGGCGTGGCGGCGGCGAGCGAAATGAACGATGTAAGTGCAAATTTACGCATTGCGAAACTCTCCATTCAATCAATGTCAGATGTGTTACAGAGGCTTAGTTTGCCACCGCGGGGTCAAACAAGTTGCCCGCGGGGCTGGTATAGACCTGCCGGATCAACAGCGATTCGGCATGGCCATCAAGAAAGCTGAAGTTCAGCCGCGCGCCCCACGACCGGGGCTGCCCTCCGTGTCGGCCCAGCGGCATCTGCTTATCGATAAGCGAGATGGAAATCTGCGGGGCCACGGAGTTAAAGAACTGATCGACGTGAACATGATCAGCACCGGCATACGACCCGGTCTCGGCAAGCTCGACGAACTGAACAACACGCGAGGAACGACGAACCTGGGTGATCTTTTCCGGTGCCCGAACCCCCGGCCGAAATGGCGCGTGGGTGGGCGAGACATAGTTGTTGATCCCGTAGCTGCTGCTGCGAAACCGCTCCGGATTGCTGCCGGGCAGCGGTTGATCGAAGTAAACGCTCCGATCGGACGGGCAACGCCTGATCAGCGTCGACCCGCTATACGGCTGCAATGCGCCAATCCACGATCCCTGCTCGGTGCCATCGCCGGCGGCGATCAGAAGGTTTTTCTGTGCCGAGGCGTAGGCAATCTGCGCGATCTGCAGTTGGCGCATGTTGGATAAACACTGCGTCGTCACCGCTGAAGCTCGCGCTTTGGAAAGCACGGGCAACAGCACGGCGATCAACACCGCGATAATGCCAATGACCACCAGCAACTCAACGAGCGTAAACGCGCGCCGGCTGCCGACCTTGCGGGCATGCATGGCAAAAACCCATCAATGAGCAGAAAAGGAATCAACAAAAACGCCGGAAGAATCAGGCGGAGGCAGGCGGGCCGGTGGCGTAGTGGGTCAGCGGGAAATCGACCGTCGGAATCGCCGGCTGAACGTATCGAAGGATTTCGACCAACTCGCCCGTCGGGTCAAGATCCACACTAAACCACGCCACGGCGGTGTAGGTTGCGGCGACGTAGCAAACTGCGCAGTTTTTCTTCTGTAGCGGGGTGGGTTCGGAGCCTCCTGGGTCCCCCTTTGGCGCGGCACAGCACGAAGCCTTCCCGAGGTCGCCGTCGATGGTCGGCCCGGCTGCGTGGCAGTTTGACGGCAGCGAAATGATGCCGCGGGTGTGCCCGGGCACAACCAGGTTGAACCAGACCACCACATAAATGCAGAAAATGCCGCGTAGGCCGCGCATGAACGCTCAGAGCGTAGCCCGGCCTCCGGGCTTGTCAACGTAAATCCGCCGTGGGGGCGTGAGTTTTTCTGCCGCACCCGGCCGGCGACACTTCGCCATTCATCGAATTATCGGACGCCGACGGAGCACTCCCGACGGTGCTGGTTAACTATCGGGCCGGTTGATCCGATGAGAAGGGTGGATTGCCAGCAAGACGATTTGCGAGGTGCTGTTTGAGTCAAGAGAACAACGTCGAATCGACCGAGAATGACACCCCTGAGGTTGAAACTCCCGTCCGGAGCGTGGTCGACCGCCGCGCCGGGCTGGACCGCCGGCAAAAGTCGCGGGCCGAAGCCGGATACACCGGCCCCGAGCGTCGATCGGAGGAAAACCGCCGAACCGGCCTCGAACGCCGCCGGGGTGCCGGCATCCGCAGAAGCGACGACCGTAAGGCCGCCGAAGAAGGCGAAATGACCGCAGAGCAGTTCGAGTTTGTCATGGCGATCGAGACATATAAGAAGGTCAACAAGAAGATGTTCCCCACCTGGACCGAAGTGCTCGAAGTCATGCAACAGCTTGGCTATCGCAAGGTTGAGGCCCGGCAGATCAAGATGGAATCAGTCCCCGAACCGACGCTCTACAGCAAGGTCGCTTAAACCGGCCATGTAACAATCTGCCATCCTCCTTCGCGATCAAGCCGGCCCAAGGATGGCCGGCTTGTTCGTTTCCAGCCGGATCAGCCTCTATCACGGGCGATTACGGCGTTTGTCGCCCCCCGCCGGGTGGGTCGCGGTCCCAACCGCCGGTTGGGGGTTTGGGCTCGACTTCCCGATTGAAACAGCTTTGCCGCTCGTACCGGCTTCAAGTTAACACTGTTAAATTGAAGGCCCGCAGATCATCCCGAAGAAATTTCAAGTTTTCCAAGTTTTTATTGACGTTTGCCACTTCACACAGATAATATGGTGCTCGACGCGGTACCAGCAATTGGTGCCGCATGGCGGAGGTTTCGAAGGACTATTACCGGCGTCGGTGCTTTCCCTTCGTCACCCTACATCAATTTGTTGAACCGGTTTAACAAACGCCGGATTCACTCGTTAGGAGAGGACCATGCTCAGCTCAAGGATCAACTCACGGACCAATCAAAACACGCGCCTCGCAGTGGCGGCGGCGGCGGGGTTGGCGATCGCGGGACTCGCACACGCACAGCCTGTCGTTGATGGCACGCTCGACGAAGGCCTTTACACACGCTTCGCCACCCAAACTGTCAACACCGGCTTCGGCGATAACCAGAGCGAACTCGACGCCGGCTACTACCGCATCGAAGGCGGCAAGCTCTATCTCATGCTCACCGGCAATGTCGAGAGCAACTTCAACAAGCTCACCGTCTGGTTTGACACCCGCGCCGGCGGGCAGAACGTCCTCCGCAATGACAACCCCAACGTCGACTTCAACAATCTCAACCGCCGCTACTCGGGCATGACCTTCGACTCGGCCTTCTCGCCAGACTATCACTTTCACTTTTCGCGCAACGTCGAAAGCTCATTCCTGAACTTCTCCGAACTCAATACCACCGGCGGCGGGCTGGGCGGTTACCTCGGACAAGTCGATACCCCCAACCCCGGACAGCAGGGTGCCGGTGTCGTCGGCGGAAACGACGGCCTGCCGACCATCGAATTCGGTTATGCCGACTTCAATATTGATGGCGTCAGTGGTGATGCACCCAACGCCGCCAACCAGGCCGCAGCCGAGGCTGTCACCTCGGGCACCGAATTGGTCTTCGACCTTCCGTCCATCGGTGCCACTGGCGACTTCAAGATCATGGTCGCCATCAACGGCAGCTCACACGATTACTGGTCCAACCAGTTCCTGCCAGGCTTCGCCGCCCCGCAGGGTAACCTCGGCGGCGATGCACTCGGAACCTTCATCACCAAGCCCGACCCCGACGGCGGACCCGACCCGATCGGCCATGTCGGCTTGATCGATTTTAACAACATCGCCGGCGATCAGTTCCTTACCCTGAACTACACCGCCCCCAGCTTTGAGTGGGATAACGCCGCTGGAGGCAACTGGACCGGCGCCACCAACTGGACGGCCGACACCGTTCCCAACGCCATCGACGCCATCGCCACACTCGGCAGCGTGGCTGGCAACGCGCCGCGCACGGTGACGCTTGATGCGCCCATTCGCCTGCAGAAGCTCACGTTCGACAGCCCGGGCGCCTACACCGTCGCCGGCAGCAACGCACTGACCATCGCCGGCAACCCGGCATCGCCCGCGGTCGCGGTTGTCAGCGGCGAGCACACGATTTCCGCCCCGCTTACCCTTGGCGCAACCACCAACTTTAACGTCGCCGGAACGGCGCGGCTGAGTATCACGGGTGCCTTCAGCCCGTCCAACCAGTCGATCGTCAAGACTGGCGACGGCGAACTCGCGGTGCCCGTCATTCGCGATGCACGCACTGTCACCGTCGACGGTGGCTCGCTGCGGGTGGACCCCAACGGCGGCGCCAACAGCGTCAGCATCGTTACCTTCATCGGCACTGGTGCAGGCGTGCTCGATCTGACCAACAACGGCCTGATTTATGAGTATCCCGTTTCCGATCCGCAAACGTCACCGATCGCGTATGTGAAAGGCCTGATCGCTTCCAGCCGAGGCACCGGCGATTGGTCGGGCCCCGGCATCGGCAGCAGCTTCGCCAATTCCAACCCCGGCGTGTTTGGCGTCGGGTATGCCGAAGCCAGCGACGTGGCTTCGCTCGGCACGTTTATGGGCAATACGGTTGACGCCACTGCGGTCGTCGTGCGCTACACCCGATTGGGCGATGCCGACCTCAGTGGCGTTGTCAGCCTCGACGACTTCACCCGTCTTGCCGGCGCTTTCGGCACCGGTACAGAGTGGAGCCAGGGCGATTTCAACTACGACGGCGCGGTCGATCTGAACGACTTCACCGCGCTGGCGGCCAACTTCGGTCTGTCCGCTGCCGACCTGGGCCGAGGCAGCGCGGTTCCGGAACCGGCATCACTCGGTTTGAGCGGAGCGGGCGCGTTGGCCCTGCTCCGTCGCCGACGTGCATAACGGCCGCCGTCCGAACGGTCGCGCAACAAACTGCCCCGCGGAAATGCCCGCGGGCAGGCAAGTCGCCGACAACGGCCGACAGAAACCAAACCCGCCGGCGATTCACCCAATCGCCGGCGGGTTTTGCGTTTCCCCTGGCCTCAACACGCGCGCCCGCACCCGTGTTATGCCCTGCCGACACGACTTTTGCCCCGAATTGCGCTTCAAATCGGGAATCTTATAAGAATTATAGAAAATGTTTTGACAGTTTGCCGCACACGGGATTATCCTGCCCCGATTCAAGTGCTTACGCACCGGTGTTGGCAGAAGCCGCTCTCAGTTGCTGCCAATCGATCCGGCGAGGAAGCCCGCTGATATAAGACGGCTTGACGATGTACAGGCACCCGGCAGCCATGGTTCACGTTGACGCAGCTACCCAGCGTCACCTCAAAGTGCCGCCGACCGAAATCGTGTCCCCTGATGTGGAGTAGATATGAACCGTACCAAATCGGCTTTCACGCTCGTCGAACTGCTGGTGGTCATCGGCATTATCGGCGTCCTCATTGCGATTCTGCTTCCAACGCTTTCGACCGCCAACGCCCGAGCCAAGCGCACAGTCTGCCTGAGCAATCTTCGCGAACTCGGAATGGCCATGCGGCTGTACGCAACCCAAAACAAAGACCAGATTCCGATCGGGTACATGGACCAGCACAACTTCAGCTACTTCGCAAACTGGAACAACGCCAATGGCACCAAGATCTCAATGATGGGGTTGCTCGCCGTGAACAAGCTAGTTCCGGCGCCGAAGACTTTTTATTGCCCCGTGTCGTTCAATGAAGATTACATGTTCGACACGAAGAGCAATCCGTGGCCTCCTTTTGAGAACTGGCCCGATCACCCGAATTTTCAAAGCCCCGGCCGCGGGCACACGCGAGTCTCCTACAACATGAGACCCGTCGCTAACTGGCCGACCAATGTTCGGCCGTGGGCTACCACGCCGGATAAGCCAGGATACTGGCTGCCATACCTCGGCACGAACTGGAGCGCGACGGCTACCACCAAGCTGGTCATAGGCATGCCGCGACTCAGCAAACTGAAGAATAAAGCAATCATGTCCGACCTGATCATTGACCGATCCTTCCCCCTCGGAACCCATAAAACCGGTATAAACGTCTTATACGCAAACGGCTCCGGGCAGTTTGTCAACCTCACTCGCCATCTTAAGCCCAACAGCCCGGATATTGTCTGGCGCGCCTGGTATGCCATTCCGCCCGCTGGAGGCGGGCTGACCCCATTTGACACAGGCTACAATGATCGTTTTCTGCGAGAGCCCGATTTCCACGGAAGCCCCGGGCAGCCTTCCGGCGTCTGGATCAAGCTTGACCAGGCGTCCCAGTAATCGTCATAGTCGCCTGGACCCGGCCAAATGGTGGATTTTGATTGCCTTTTTTCGGGAATTGAGGCATCTTGATAGCTGTCGGTTTTGTCCAAAGCTCGGGATGTATGCGTGGCTAGCTCGATGCTGAAACAATATCTGAATGAATTCTTGTTCGGGCACAATTGTCATTTGGCTCACTTGCGACTGCCAACGAAATGATCCGGCGCGGACGCCAGAGTAGATTAACTTTGTTTTGATCTTGTTCCTCTTTTTCGGGAGAAATGCATATGTGTGATCGTCGTGTAATCGCTGCGGCGCGCAGCGCTGCGGTTGTGATGGGTCTGGGTTTTGCCGCGTCGGCATTCGGGGCGGGGTATGCCTCGGGCGTTGCTGAATCCAGCGGCATTGTCAACTTCATTCTTAATCAGAACAACTCCAACGTGACCATTGTTCGCGATGGCACACCGGAGTCGCTGGGCGCGCTCAATCTCGGGCCGCAATCGTTCTCGCGCAATGGTGCTGCCAACTACTCGATCGTCGTCAGCGCCGGCCCGGCGGATGGGTATCTGTCCATCGTCGGAGCGACTGCGGGCAGCACGATCGTTCGCGACGGCACCCTGCAAGGCGGCACGCTGCAAGTCAGCGACGACAACAACAGTCGAAACGGGTTCAACTCGCCGCGCGCCGTGACGGTCAACACCAATCCGGCCAACGGCAGCCTCTTTGGCCGCGTTTATGTGGCCAACTCCAACCCCGGCACGACCGGCGGGTTCCCCATCGCTCAGCGCACCGCTGGCGACGGAATTTACGTCAACGATGCCGCCGGCGGCGACCCGCTCGCGCAGGGCGACGTCGAACTCACCGCAGGCATCAACTTCACCGCTGGTGGGGCGAGCAGCCCCTGGCGCCTGGCGCTCGATGCGGATGGCTTCGTCTACATCGGCGACTGGTCTGACGCCGCCGGCACGGTGCACCGCACCGACCCGAATGTCACCACGGGTGGCAATCTATTCGTCGGCGTGGGCGCTTCTGGCCCAACCATCCCATCAAACACGCTCAACCACGGCAGCGTGACCGGCATTTTCGTCAGCGGCAGCGCCGCAGCCGGCAACCTCACCGTCTACACCGCCGACGAAGATCTCAGCCCCACCGGCACTGCGGACCAACTTAACAGCATCTGGCGCTACAATCTGGGCAGCACCACTGCTGATTTCGACGGCATTCCTGATCTGCTCGGCAACAATGTCCTGATCGACACGCTCGCAACAGGCGGGATCATCGTCGATATGACCCGCAACAAGGCCGACGGCAAATTCTACATCTCGCAAAGCCGTGCCAACGGCACCGAAGTCGGCGTTGCGGTCTTTGCTAATGACGGCACCACCCTGCTTTACGATTCACTGCAAGACAGCATCGCACTCGGCCTCGACGGCAACCCGGCACTTGACGGTGTGCAGGATGTGCTCCGCACCACTCAGGCAATCGAAGTCTCGCCTGATGGCAAGTATCTCGCAGTGCAGCGGAACAACAGCGACGCGATGATCGTCCCGCTGATCGACGGCCTGCCCGATTTGGTCAACGCAATCCTGCTTGACGCGTTTGACAACGTGAACTCGGGCCGCAGCATCTCATTCGATGCCGCTAACAATGTTTACATCCTGACTTCGGGCAACCAGGGCATGCGTGTTTTCAGCCCCGGCGGGCCGACCGAAACAACCTACAACTCCGATGGCACCTTCCGCTCGCGCATCGGGCCAGACTTTAACGGCACCGGCAACTACTCCGACAGCAGCAAGTGGCTGCAGGGTGTGGTACCCAGTGCGCCCGACGCATATGCCACCGTTGGCAATGTGACCGGTGGCACGCAGACGCTGACCGTAGACAGCCCCGTGCAGCTTGGCCGGCTTACCCTTGCAGGTGGCAACTACACGGTCTCGGGCTCATCGATTCAGATGGGTGCGGGCCTCTATGAGCCGCGTATCGTGGCGGAAGCTGGCAATCACACCGTCAGTGCCCCGCTCGACGTGCAGAAGAACGTCGGCTACGCCGCCAACACCGGCGCAAGCCTGACTGTGACCAACCCGACATACGCCAACCCGCAGTTGACCATCACCAAGTTCGGCGGTGGCACGGTGACTCACCCCGGCATCAGCCAGGAAACCGTGCGCATTCGCGCTGGAACACTCAAGCTCGCCACCGGCTCAACAACGAGCAAGGTGACCAGCCTGAGCATCGCCGCAGGCTCTACCCTCGATTTGGGCAATAACGCCTTCATCGTCGATTATGTCGCCGGTGATTCCCCTCTGGCCACGATTCAGGCCCAGATCGTCTCCGGCCGTAACGGCGGCAACTGGGCCGGGGCCGGCATCACCAGCAGTGCTGCTGCGGCGGCACCGGGACTGTTTGGTGTGGGTTTTGCCGAAGCATCGGATTTGGGCCTCACCAATTTCGCCGGCGTCCCGGTGGATGGCGACGCGGTTGTGTTCCGGTACACCCGGCTGGGCGATGCCGACCTTAGCGGAACCGTCAGCCTCGACGACTTCACGGCACTGGCATCCAACTTCGGCGGCACCGGCAGTTGGATCCAGGGCGACTTTAACTTCGATGGCAACATCAACCTCGACGACTTCACCCCGCTCGCGGCCAACTTCGGCCTGAGCGCCGGCGACGCCCCGCGCGGCGGTGCCGTTCCGGAACCGGGCGCAATCAGCCTCATCGCCGCCGCTGGCATGGGCCTTCTGCGTCGTCGCCGGGCGTAACGCGCCTCGCGTAATCTGCGTCATGCACATCCGGTGCATGGCTTGCGTGCCGTGAAGGGCACGTTCTGATATCGTTTGAAATCGACGCGAGGATCGAACAACATTCGATCCTCGCGTCTTTGTTTGATTGCGAGGGGTTTGGTTGCGAAGGGTTTGATTGTGAAGGTGGAGGAGTAGAGATGAAGAGAACAAGAGACGGAGAGAACGAGTAACGAAGCGGCTGAGTGTTGCGCAGGCCGCGCCAATTCCCCATTCGCTTCGTCTCTACGTCTCTCCGTCTCTTAGTCTCCCCCTCTCTCCATCCCCGATATTGGAGCATTTAATGAACGTCTTAGTCGCCGGCGGGGCAGGTTACATCGGATCGCACACGGTCAAGCGCCTGCGGGCAGCCGGGCACGCCCCTGTGATTTACGACAATCTCTCCCGCGGGCATCGCGCGGTGATCGATATCCTCGGCGTGCCGGCGATCATGGCCGATCTAAACGACCGCCCTGCCCTCACCGAGGCCCTGCGCGCTCACAAAATCGACACCGTGATGCACTTTGCCGCCTATGCCTACGTCGGCGAGAGCGTTGACGCGCCCCTCATGTATTACCAGAACAACGTCGCCACCACGATCAGCGTGCTGCAGGCAATGGCCGACGCGAACGTCGATCGGTTTGTCTTCAGCAGCACCTGCGCCACCTACGGCAACCCCGATGCCGTGCCTGTCACCGAAAGCGAAAAGCAATTGCCCACATCGCCCTACGGCCGCAGCAAGCTGATGGTGGAACACATTCTCAAAGACCATGCCGCGGCGCGAAAATCGTTTTCGTTTGCGGCGCTGCGCTACTTTAATGCCAGCGGATGTGCGATGGATGGAACCATCGGCGAAGATCATGACCCCGAGACGCACCTCATTCCGGTCATCCTGCAATCGATCCTGGGCGTGAAGCCGGAGATCACCGTCTTCGGCACCGACTACCCCACCCCCGACGGCACCAACGTCCGCGACTATATTCATGTGGATGATCTCGCCGACGCCCACATCGCCGCGATGACCCGGCTGCAGCCCGGCGAACCGATCTTCTGCAACCTCGGCACGGGCAACGGCTTCAGCGTGAAAGAAGTGATCGCCGCCGCCGAGCAGGTGACGGGGAAGAAGGTACCCGTGAAGTTTGGTCCCCGCCGGGCGGGCGACGCCATCGCGCTCTATGCCGATGCATCGCGCGCCAAGGCGGTGCTCGGCTGGCAGGCAAAGCATACCGACCCTCAGTCGATTATCGGGTCGGCCTGGAAATGGTTCGAGAAAAACCCGCGCGGATACGCCGGAAAAGGGGCGGGCTACTAGAGATCAGGCAACTTGCGATCGGGCAACCTGCGGTCGTGCAGTTTGAGGTCGGGTAAATGCGATCGCCTCGGCGCGGCCGCCTGCTGATTACCTGCTCCTTGCCTTGCTCTTGCCCGGGCCTTTTCCGCGTTTGCGAACGTCGGCGGGGTTGATCTTGGCGGCACGCAGGGCGCGGTCGAAGGAGCCGAAGTATCGAAACGCCGCAGCGTGCAACGACGGCTCTTCGACCTGCAAACTGCCGCTGCTGACCGATTCGCCCGCCTGGAAGCGTTCGCGCAGCTCAAACGCGATCGTGGCTCGATCCCATTGCCGGTAGAGACTCACCTCGTCGGCGTGCAGCCCCGCGGCGTGAAGGGCGCGATCCCACCCGCCGAAGAGCCTGCGCTGCAATGATGCAAACGCCGCCTTGGCCAGCTCGTCCTTGCGCTTAATCACCGCAGACCAGTTCAGGTCCTGTTCGCTGCGGCGGGCCTGCTTGATTTGTTGAATAATGCGCGGCTTGGTCCACCGGGGCCGGCGCAGAAACTCGGCATAATCGATTCCCGCACGCTCGACCGCGGTGCGATAGGACCCAAAATGGTACGCCGCTGCCGACACAACCGACTGGTCTTTCTTTGTCAGCGCATTATACGAGAGATCCGCACCGGCCTTGTACAACTTTCGCAGCCGGGCGAGGATGGTTGTCTTGTCCCATTTCATAGACTCACTATTGTGATTGCGATAAACAGGAATGCAACAAGAATCTGCGATGAACGAGCCTGCAACACAACTCAGCGGCCTGCTTGCCATCGATAAGCCCGCCGGAATCACGTCGGCACGCGCGGTGGAGCGGGTCAAGCGCCTGTTGCCGCGCGGCACCAAGGTAGGCCACGCCGGCACGCTCGACTCATTCGCAACCGGACTGCTTGTGCTGCTCATCGGCAAGGCGACCAGGCAATGCGAAGCGGTCATGGGCCAGCGGAAGACCTACGAAGCCACGATCAAGCTGGGCGCGATCACAGAGACCGACGATCCAGAGTCGGCCGAACAGCCGTTCGTCCCCCGCGAAACGCCCGCTACGCAGCACGCCGTGCCCGCGCGCCGCGCGGACGATCTCAGTTTCGATGAGGTCGACCGCGGGCTGCAGACTTTTGTCGGCGAGATCATGCAGCGGCCGCCGGCGTATAGCGCGCTAAAAGTGCAGGGTGTGCGGGCCGCCGACCGGGTTCGCGCCGGTGAGTCGATCGCACTCGCCCCGCGGCCGGTGACAGTCTACGCGGCGCGGCTGGTGGCCTGGGATGCCCCTCTCGCGCGCGTTGTAATTGATTGTGGCCGAGGCACCTACATCCGAGCCATCGCCCGCGACTTAGGCGAACTGCTCGGCGTGGGGGGATTTCTGACGGAGCTGCGCCGCACCCGCACCGGATCGATGGAGGTGTCAGCGGCGCTCAGGCTTGATGCGTTATCGCGGGACAATCTGATCGTCAGCTTGCAGCCCGCCACAGCCTGATCCCGCCGCGAGGATGAAACACAGCACCCGCAGAAACGACTCTGCGGGTGCCGAAAATTGTACCTTTGATTAAAGGCGACCGAGTGTTGCCCTTCATCGACGTCGGAGCAGCAGCGAGCCTGCCACCAGCAACGCGCTCAGGGCCGCAGGCTCGGGCACGAGCGATGCGCCATCCGATACAAATGCGTCATAAAGAAACTCGCCAAGATATCGCCCGCCGGCCTGCGAAAAGTGCACGCCGTCGTCGAGATAGCCGTTGCGGTTAAAGAACTCGGCGTTGCCAGCAGTGCCATAAAGGTTGATGAAACCCAGCCCACGGGCACTGGCAACGTCCGCCATGCCCTCAACCAGCCCCGCAAGAGCGGCCGAGCCCTGGTCGTATGTGCCGATGAGAACGATCTCCGCGCCCGGTGCCGAAGATTGCACGCGGTCAACCAGGCTGTTTACTCGCTGGGCGTAAGTCACCTGATTGTAAGCCTGATCATTCTGCCCAAGCCAAATCATGACCAGATCGGTTCCGAGCAGGGCCAGTTGTTGATCAAAGGTGCTGTCGCGCGTGAGAAAATTGTTTACACCCCACCCGCCGTTGGCCGCGCGGTGCACGCGCACGCCTGTTTCACTCGAAAGATTGTTCTGCCCGAGGATCGTCACCCTGCCGTCGCGAAGCGGTTCGATCGTGTACTGCGTTTGCGATGCGGGCAGTTGATAGTCAAAGGTCTGCACTTGGTTGGCAGCGCCATTTGTATTGATCGTGGCGACGATCGCGCCATTCGTGCCCTCGCGCACGTTAAACGATCCGCCCCCTGGCTGGCTGATGTATTGCAGTTCGATTCGTGAGTTGGTGGGCCGGAAATAGGCGGTGTTGGCGCCTGCGGTCGAGCCGTCAAACTCATTCCAAAGGCCATCCAGCGACCGCCGGGTGTCGAGATCTGCATTAATCCCCACGCGCCGCCAGCCGTTGTTGAGCGAAGCGCCCGTCCAGAGGCTCATGCCCTGGTAGCCCGCCCCGCCGTCGCCGTAGTTTTGCTGGAGAAGATTGCGAAAATGGGGCAGGTAAGAACCCTGACGAAACGAGAGGGAGTCTCCCAACACGACGATGTCGGCAGACTGCCCGGAACTTAGCAGCGCCTTGGTATCGGCAAGGGCCGATTGCAGGTTAAGTGATGGTGCGGCGGCAACAGCGAACGCCGAAGTGGCGACAGCGGTGGCAGCCGAGGCAAGCACGGCGAGGGCGGTCGATCTGAGCATGCTTTCTCCCAATTTTCGCGGCAGCAAACGACAAAAAGCGTCGATTGAGCAACGGGGTGTTCGACAATGCTCCGACCGCCGCGCGCACGGATGCGCGACGTCCCAGAGCATTCGGTGATTGTGCGCAAATGCCCGAGCGGAATCAAGAAAAAAGTGGGCTTTCCGCAGAAGTTTGGCGCGAATCGCTTCCACCCTTACAATTTGAGGTCCGCGAATTAGAAAGGACCGAATCAACGTGTCAACCGCATCCGCTGCCTCCTCATCCTCCCCGCTTCGAGGCATCGCTCCGTTTTTGCTCCGTCGGCTTCATTCTTTAAGCGGAATTCTCTTCGGCGGGTATGTGCTGCTTCACCTGGCCGTGAACGCAAGTCTTGTTGAGAACTATCGTTACGACGGCTTGCCCACCGTCTACCAGCAACAGGTGGACAAGATTCACTCGCTACCGTTTCTGTCGGCGATCAGCTTTGGGGCGATCTTGCTGCCGATCATCTACCACACGATTTACGGGGTCTACATCCTCATTAATGGCAAGCCCAACGTCGCCGACTACGGCTACACCCGCAACTGGCTTTACCTGCTGCAGCGGATCAGCGCGCTGGTGCTAATTCTGTTTATCGCGTTTCACTATCTCGCGTTCAAAGGCACATTTAACTCTGTTCTGGGCAACGAGATGCACTTTGTGCCGAGCAAGGCCACCGAAAGCACTGTGCTGCATTTTCAGCAGCATTGGTGGATCGGGTGGATCGTCTACCCGATCGGCGTGATTGCGGCGACTTTCCATACCGCCAACGGTTTTTATGCCGCCGGCGTGGCGTGGGGGCTGACGATCAGCGCCCGGGCCCAGCGGCGCTGGGGCGGGGTGTGCGTGGGGCTGTTCCTCTTCGCCACCGCGTGCGGCCTGACGGCGGTGGCGTCGGCGATGACGCACAAGAAAGTGCCCCCGATCGACCCAGCCATTCCCCGGGTCGCCCTGCCGCAGGTTTTTCCGCCTGCCGGGCCAAACGTCTGATAGAATCTCGGGCAGGAGTTTTATGGCGCTGCCGATCCATCTCAAATCTGACAAGGGTGAATCGATCGTCTTTGAAGACGTTTCGTGGAAGTTTTATGAAGCTTTCAATGACGATCTGATCGATACCCCCAGCCGTATCAGTTACGACGGTCGCACCCTGGAAATTCCGATGACGCTTTCCATCGAACATGAAAAGTTTAAGGCGTTCCTGGCGTCGATTGTCGATCGCGCCGCCGAGGCGTTTAATGTCCAAATGGTGTGCGGCGGATCGGCGACGCTCAAGTCGTCACGCGCTGGCAAGGGATTGGAGGCCGATGAGTGCTTCTGGATCGAGCACGCCGCTGCCGTTCAAACGGTTGACCGCCTGGATCTGGAGATTCACCCAGCCCCCGACTTGGTTATTGAGGTCGATGTGACACACAGCACGGTCGATCGTGAGTCGATCTATGCCAGCATCGGTGTGCCGGAAATGTGGCACTTTGATGTGGCAACGCGATTGACGGGGTGGGTGTTGTCCGGCGGTACATGGCAGCGAGCGGAGTTCAGTCGAGCCTTTCCGGCGCTTCGAGTCAGTGATCTGAATGTGTTTATCGACCGATTTGGCAGGGGCGAAAATGCGACAACCGTCCGGCGGGAACTGCGAATGTGGTTGGAGTCGCTTTGACGCATTAAACCAGCCGCGAAATCTCCACGTTGCCGCCGCTGATGATCACGCCCACTTTTTTCCCTTGAAACGCAGTCGCGCCGTTTAACAGCACCGCCAGCGCCACCCCGCACGAAGGCTCGATCAGAATTTTCATTCGCTGCAGCACCAGCCTCATCGCGGCGAGCATTTCTTCATCGCTGGCCAGCGCAATCTGATTCACATTGGCACGAATGTAGCCGAAGGTTCGTTCGCACAGGCTCGTCAGCAAGCCGTCGCCAACCGACCTCGGCGGGCGCGCGGGGGCAATTTTGCCCGTGCGAAAGCTCTCCGCGGCATCGTCGGCGAGTTGCGGTTCGCAGCCGACGACTTTCATCCCCGGCCGAAGCGCCCTCGCGGCGATCGCCGTCCCGCTCAGCAGCCCCCCACCGCCCACGGGCGCGAGAATTGCATCCAGCTCGGGCACTTCCTCCAGCAACTCCACCGCCGCCGTACCCTGGCCGGCGATGACTGCGTCATTGTCAAACGGATGAATCATCACGGCCCCGGTTCGACTCTGCACCGCCGCCGCCGTGCTTTCGCGTGCGGCGAGAGTTGGCTCACAAATCGTAATCTGCCCGCCGTAGCCGCGCACCGCATCCTGCTTGATCTGCGGGGTGGATGAAGGCATGACAATGTAAGCCGGAATCCCCCGAACGCGCGCGGCCAGCGAAAGCGCGCCTGCGTGGTTGCCCGAAGAGTGTGTTACGACGCCGCGCTTCGCCTCTGTCTCTGAAAGCGACTGCACTGCATTAGTGGCCCCGCGATACTTAAACGCGCCGGCCTTCTGCAGGTTCTCACATTTGAAGAAGACCTGGGCGCCGGTCATCGCGTCGATGGTCAGACTGGTCATCACCGGCGTGCGGTGAATGAACGGCTTGATCCGCGTGTGTGCGGCCTTGATTGCGGCAAGATCGACTGAACCCATCACCGGACTATAACCAGTGAATCTCCGCCGATCGAACGTTCTTGCGCGCGCAGTGCGTCAGGCGCTCACGAACACCTTAAACCCGCCGCATGCCATGCGCTTCATATCAAACGGCATGGTTTCATTGCAGCCCGCCAGGCGCTTGTCGGCCATCACCTTTTTGTTGACGGCATACCGGTGCTTGCGCGACTTGTAAGCGATCCACGCAAACACAATCGTTTCACCCTTCTTCGGCTTGATGTAGGTGGTGAACGGCGTGCCGAATTTCACGTCCAAGTCGTCACCCGCCGCCTCGTGATACATTAGCGCGCCGTGCTCTCGCCAGATTTTGCCCGCCTTTGAAGAAATCTTCTTGTAAGCGGCAAGGTTTTTAGTGGGCACGGGAAGGACAAATCCGTCGATATACATTTGAATGAACCTCTCTAAAAAATTATCGCCGCAGCGCACAAGATGCGGGCGCCGCAAACCGTGGAGACTACCACGGCGGTGCGTCTTGACCGCATGGAGCGGCGCGCATTCGACACTCGCGACGTTTTGCAGTATAGTCACTGCTTCGGGTGTGGCTCTCCGCACCCGACGCGTGCCCGGCCTCTGAGTCGTTTCGAACCGCATTCCGCGCTTCAACTCGTTTCCCGAGCACACCTTACATTCGATTCGCCGGATAGCGAAGTATCGCTTTTTCTTGCGTTAATCCTATTCACCCTGGCACCCTCGGTTTTAGCCGGTGGGCCTGGAAGAAAGTTTGTTTCATGACGTTTGCTTCTTTGCGGCTCGCCGAGCCGCTTCTGGCGGCCTTGACCGCTGAGGGTTATTCCACACCCACCCCCATTCAGGCCCGGGCCATTCCCCCGATTCTTGCAGGAAAAGACCTGCTCGGCTGCGCGCAGACCGGCACCGGCAAGACCGCCGCCTTTGCGTTGCCTCTTTTGCAGCGGGTCATGCTCGACTCGCCCCACCGCCCCTCGGTCGAACCCCACCGCAAGCGGCTCACACGCGCCCTCATCCTCTCGCCCACCCGCGAGCTCGCCAGCCAGATCGGCCAGAGCATCCGCACCTACGGCGGGCAGACCGGCGTCCGCTACGCCGTCATCTTCGGAGGCGTCGGCCAGACCCCGCAGGTGCAGTCGCTCCGCAGCGGGATCGACGTGCTCATCGCCACGCCCGGCCGGCTGCTTGATCTGATGAACCAGGGTCACGTCGAGCTCAGCCACATCGAGTTCTTTGTGCTCGACGAAGCCGACCGAATGCTCGACATGGGCTTCATACACGACATCCGCAAGGTCGTCGCCCAGTTGCCTCCGAAGCGGCAAAACCTCATGTTCAGCGCAACCATGCCAACCGAGATTCGGCAGTTGGCCAACACCATTCTGCATCACCCGGAATACATTGAAGTGGCACCGGTTTCTTCAACGGTGGATCTGATCGAGCAATCTGTCTTTCATGTCCGGAAGGAAAACAAGCCGACTCTGCTGGCGCATCTGTATGACGCCCTGCCGATGGCGCGTTCGCTGGTCTTCATGCGCACCAAGCACGGCGCCGACAAACTAGTGAAGAAACTTCGCGGCGGCGGGATCCATGCCGAGGCGATTCACGGCAACAAGACCCAAAACGCGCGCCAAAGGTCGCTGGGCAACTTCAAATCGGGCAAGATTCCGATGCTGGTCGCCACCGATATCGCCGCGCGCGGGATCGACGTCGACGGTGTGACGCATGTGATCAATTACGACATTCCCAACGAGCCCGAGACGTATGTGCATCGCATCGGCCGAACGGGACGTGCCGGCGCCACCGGCGAGGCGATCGCGTTCTGCGGCGACGGCGACGAGCGAACATTCCTCCGCGATATCGAAAAACTGATTAAAAAGAAGATTTCGGTTCGGGACGATCACCCGGAGTATGCACAAAATCATAAGCTCATCGCCCCGCAGCCGTCGTTTGATGCCGACCGGGACGAGCGCCGACAGGACCGGCGCGCCCCCAAGCCCCACAAACCCGCGGTGGCGCACAAACAGGGCAAGGGCGTCCGAAGCGCGCATCGCGATGGGCAGCCAGCGCGCCCCGAAAACATGCGCCCCGAAAGTAAGCACGCACACAGCCCGCACGCGCACAAACCGGCAAACCAGCCCGCAGCCCACCCTCTCGCCGCCCGAAGCTCACACGCCCCAAGGCCTACCCACGGCGCAAGACATGGCGGCGGACACGGGGGAGGACACGGGGGAGGATACGGGGGAGGACAGAATGGGCACCATGCCAGCAAACACAGAAAAGGCCCCAGCGGCCGCGGCGCCCACCACCGCGCGCACCGCGAGAGATGACCGCGAGAGATGATTTTCACCCGGTCGCGCCGTGCACGCGTTGACCGTGGCGATTGTCAATCCGAAGGCGCAGCACGACTGAGAAAACGGCGCATACATGGAAACTGGTTCGCCTGAAGTTACCGCGAATTAGTGCGCAGCTGCCGCACAGGCCCCTTCGGCGTATCGCTTCGGGTGACCGCTCTCATACGGTTCTGCGTGAGCTGATGCGCTATCGCATCGCTAAACCACGAAGGGCTGGTTCTCTTCCAGCAACGCTCGCAGCCTGGAGTCGTCCAGCCGGGCCGTGCCGAACACCGCCGGCCGGTCCGCAGGCGCACTCGCTGCCGGAAGCGAACGCCCGGCCGCGCGGGGCAAGTCGCCGGGGAGCGTCTTACCGAACTGCGACGCGAGGATCGTAAAATCGTTCAGATCCACTCCGGCGTCGTAGTTGAAATTGCCTTCGCTGAAAACCCGGCCCGTCTCGCCGAAGTTTGCAGCCAACATGGTGAAGTCGTTGAGGTTTACACTGCGGTCGCGCGTCGCATCGCCGGCGAGCACAAAAAAGCTCAGCGGAAATGTGCCCGACGTGCTGTTGCCGGCGGGGTCGGTCAGGTTGGCGAAGCTGGTCAACTGCCAGTTGCCGTCGGAGAGCAGCCCGCTGGCTTTGCGGATGGAAATTGTCGCACCATTCGGCGTAATCGTCACCGCGGCGCCGGTCAGCACTTCCGCGGTGGTTGTGTTGGTCAACGTTACACCGCCGAGCGTGGCGGCTTCCGATGGAAGCACGTCCACGCGCTGCTCGGTCTCGAAGGAAAAAGACGCGTCGGTAATCGAAGGCGCCGCCGTATCGATCGCCAGATCGGTTCCATTGACGTCGAACCCGGTGTTGTTCAAGCCGTCGCGCGCCACAACCTTGATGCGTCCCTGCGTGGTCTGAATGCCCGCGGGGATGTTCCAGGTAAAGCTGCCATTGGCTGGCTGGTTGGTGGCGATCGTGATGGGGAAAGTCGCCCCGCCATCGGCACTGAAAACGATATCGACACCCTGCACCCCCCCGCTGGCCGCGACGGGCGCATCGTCATCGCTGATCCACGACACGCTGATCTGTTGCCCAGTGCTGTAAACCGTGTTGCTCGCAATCTCGCGCAGGTAAGCCGTCGGCGCCAGCCCGCCGTTGACCCCCGCCAGCCCGAGATGCTGCGGCACATGCTGCACGATGCAATGAAACACGCCCGCCAGCGTCACGATGCCATCGCCGTTGATCTGGTAAACCGTCTTCCCCAGCGGCGTATAGGCTGCCTGCACCGTCGCCAGCACCTGGTTGCTGATCGCCGCTCCGGGACCGTTGTTGTATTGCGGCAGCAGCACGATGTCATTCATGATCACCATGTTGGCATAGGTGTAGTGCGTTCCGCCGATGCTGTATGCGGGGATGCGCGTCACCGTATAGCCGCGCGACTGCATGAGCGCCGCAGTATTGTCGCAGATGACATCCTGCGCACTGCCGACGTTGTTCGGCCAATCGCTGATAAACACCTTGTCGTCATCGTAAATCTGCATCCACATGTCGATGTGTTGCGTCGCGTCCACGCTCGTGGGAAATGGCGCGGTGATCGTCAGATTATTGTTCTGGTAACTGCTGTAAATGCTCTTGATCTGCGCTTCGGTGAGGGTGCCAGGATTAAACGGCGGGGTGTTTTCATTGACGATCAACTGCGTAGCGTAAGCATCCCCGCTGCCGTTGAGATGATAGTTCCCCCCGCCGTGGACAACCTGCGTGCTGCCGAGGCCCATGTCGTAATACTGGTGTTTCCTGAACTGCGAAAAGACGACCGGCTGATTGTCATCGCTGGTGCGCGTGGAGCGGTTGTACTTGTGATCGGTAATCACGCGCACATCGCCTTCGTAGACATATCGCGGGCCGTAATCGCGAGCCCAAACCGAATTCAGCGGCACGGTGAAAAACGTGACCCTGTTCAAATCCGCCCCCGCCGCGGTGAGGATGCTGGTGGCGCTGGACTGAACAGTTGCGCTGGTCACGCCGATGTAGACGCGCCCCTGCCCTTCCACCGTCACCCGCCTGGTAATCTGCGCCAGGATGCCCGGGCTCGCCGTCGAGCCGCCGAAGCTCAGCCACGAAATCACCAGCCCCTCCATCGGCTCATACTCCGCCACCGGGTCGATTGGCCCGGTCGGTGGCGGGGTGACGGCCTCGGTGGCAGTCCCGCCGAAGCCCGGATTGTCCTTCAACCACTGTGCCTCGACCGGCGTGAGCGCGCGCGACACCGCGCCATCCGGGTCAAAAACCAGTTGACCATCGACAATAGAAACCCCGTCCGATGAAACACTCAGCAACCGCCGAAATTCCAGCGGTTCAAATGTGCTGCCTGAATGAATTGCCCAAGCCTGTTTGAAGTGACGAGCCGACCGAATACTCATTCTCACCATCCGTTGTTAACAGCGGCGCAAATGGTACGGAATTTCTCGACCGCATGAAAGAAAAATCACCCGCTACCCGCCCAGGCCCGCAGGCCAACCCGCAGAATCGCCCCGACGGTGGGATTCTTCCGATTTTGTCGTCACAAACAGGCGACAGCGCAGCGCGCCCTTTCGCGACGCCTCAAAATCTTTCCGGCATGCCGATGCCAAAAACACCGATTCGCGAACGCGCGCTGCGCAAAACGCGCGCGCCTGGCGCAACGGCGGGGATAGGGGAGAAGGAGGTCCATCATGCCAGAGACATTCAAGAATCAGACGTCCCGGCGGCTTCATCGTGGGTACCGCTTTCGCGCCGCGGGCGCCGCTGCGCTCGCGAGTGCCCGACGATGCCCGGAAATGCCCGATTTTTGAAAATAGGTGAATCTACGGTGTGTCCCGGGTGGAATCCTAAAGCGAGGTGTTGCGGGAAACGACTCAAGCATCGGCGGAACAATGATTTACAGCGCGCCGGCTCGGCTCGCTGGTTGAGAATCGACCCTTCCACTGCAACAATTGAACTATGAAGTGCACCAATCTCTCAATCGTGCTGCTGACCTTCGCGGCGTTTTTGCAATCGGGCGCGATCGCGCAGGCGCCGGCCATCCCCCCCGACGCCGACGGTGCGCCCGCGGCGCTCAAAGGCTCGCCGCGGCATGGCGAGTGGGTGGACATCGACTTGCCCGGATCGGAAGCCAAGATCAGGAGTTACGTCGTTTATCCCGAACGCCCGGGCAAAGCCCCGGTGGTGCTCGTGATTCATGAAATCTTCGGGCTGACCGACTGGGTGCGCGCCGTAGCCGATCAACTCGCTGCCGAAGGGTTCATCGCGGTTGCGCCCGACATGCTCAGCGGGATGGGGCCTGGCGGCGGTGGGACCGAGGCATTCGATGGCGACAAGGTCCGCGAGGCGATTCGAGCCATCAGCGCTGACGATGTCGCTCAAAGACTCAACGCCGTCCGCACCTACGCCCACGCACTTCCGGCGGCGGCGGGGAAAACCGGCGTCGTCGGATATTGCTGGGGCGGAACCCAGGTCTGGAACTACGCCATCCGACAGACCGAACTCGACGCCGCAGTCGTCTACTACGGCAGCGGCCCGGCAGAGGCTTCAGACTATGAGAAGATCGCCTGCCCCGTACTCGGGCTTTACGGACAGGACGACGCTCGCGTGAATGCCACCATCGAAAACAGCGAGAACGCGATGGCGAAAGCCGAGAAGTCCTTCGTCAAACATATGTATGACGGCGCCGGACATGGCTTCCTCAGGCAGCAATCGGGCCGGGATGGCGCAAATGCCAGGGCCGCGGCAGAGGCATGGTCGCGCACAATCGTATTTTTCCGAAGTCACTTGGAATAGACGCACACGGAGCTGCCGATGGACGATCTGCAAAAACGCGACGCGCCAAAACGCGTCATGCCCTGGCTGGCAATGATCGCCGGCGTGGCGCTGCTGCTGCTCGAAATGAGCCAGGGAAACCTCGTCTCGTTCTGGTCGGCGGTCGGGCTGTTTACCATCGTGCTGGCAGTGGTCGAACTCGTGCGCCGATGACAGCAGCTAGCTCTTCTGCCGGGTTCAGCGCGGGTCGATGCGGTAAACAGTGCCCCCGCTGCCAGCCTGGTAGGCATATGCGTCGCCGCTTGTGACAAAGACCCGGCCACGCGCATCGACGAGGACATTCTCACTTTTCATCTTCGGATTGGAGGTGAGCACGGCAAGGTCAGCCCACGGCGGCGACGCACCGGTTCGGCCGTCAAAAATAACCTGCGGGTTCGGGCGAAACCGATACACACGGCTCGGCTGGGCGCTGATGACATACAAATCGCCGTCGGGGCCGAAGGCCATGTCGGTGAGGTTGGCGCTCTTTCGGGTTGCAGGGTTAAATGGGTCAAACAGCGCCACCACTTCGCCGACGATTGGCCGGGCAATCTCGCCGTCGGGCGACATCGCGATCCTAACGATCGCGCTGCTGGTGCGATAGCCGATGTAGAGGTAGCCGTCGTGGTACGCGAGCATGCTGTGGCCGAGCAATCGCGTGGGCGCGTTCACCTGCGATCGGGGCTTCAATGGGACACTCGCACCGCCGGCCTGGAAGTTGGTGAGGTGAATCTCTTCTCCCAGAATCCACTCGCTCACCGGCGCGGGCGCTGAAGGATCGGCAGCAATCTGGCGGAGGTCGTAACGGGTCATCAGGCTGTTGTCTTTGGCCACCGCGTAGAGCCACGTGCCGACGACAAGGCAGTTGTTCGGCCCATTCAGCCAGCCGTGCGGCGGCGGAAACGAGGTGACGTCATGATGCGGATAGATTCCACCCTTCTCGATGTCGTGCTTCTCGACGACATGCCACTGTTTCGTGCGCATGTCGAAACGATGCACTCCATCGGAGAGGTTTTTACTGAACACGCTGCCCTTGCCCTCGGGCTTATCGATACCGCTGAAGGCGCAAAGGAAAAAGTTCTGCGTCGCCGGGTCATAGCGCAGGCCGCAGTAGGGCCGATCGGTCTCGCGGTCGCGCGCGGGTGGGTTTGCGGCGCGATCAAACAGCTTGAACGGCGGCTCGGTGGGGGCTGCGACGACCGCACCATTGGCGCGCACAGGTTCCGAGACTGCATCCCCGCCAATCGGTTCGGAGATGTCTGGGTCGACCAGGAAAATCGTCCCCGCCTGGTCGTCGATCGCGGCGTCGGTGCCGCCGGACTCGCGCACGCGTCCGCGCGCCAGCACGGCGAGCTTGCCATCGAGAATGGCCAGCCCGCGCGGAAATGGCACCGCGGTCGTCACACGATGCACCCGCCCGGGGGTCACGCTCTCGATCCGCCCGCCGGCAAATGTCTGACCCGCATCCAGTGGAGCGACGGCCGTGTCGGGTGCGCGGCCGATCGAGCAACCTGCGACGACGAGAAGCGGCAGGACAAGAAGGAGTCGCATGATCCGAAGGATAAGTGCATCCGCACAAATTACAAGTCCGACTCGGCACCGTACGACGTAATACGGGGTAGAGTGCCAGGCAGGGAAAATTCTAGAATCTTGGCCCTTCATCTCCGGCGATTGCGCACAGGGGGATGAGACATTGGAGCAAAACTTTATGCGATCGTCGTTTGGATGGGCTTGCGCGTGGTTTCTGTCGGCCGGGCTTTTCGGGTTGGCCCGGGGCGGAGTGAGTGAACTGATGCTGCACCGCGCGCTGTTGAGTCAGCCCGCTGCCGCACCGGCGCCGCGTGCGGCGGAAGCACCCTTTCCTGCCTGGATGATACCGGCCACGCGCATCTCGTGGTATGTCGGCTCGGCAAGCATACCCGGGATGTCGCAGTCGGCGGTGCAGGACGACAACGGCAACTGGGTCGATCCGCAGACCGGCCGGCGCTATGCCAACGCAGACAACCCCGCCACCGCCGGCGCGGGAGTGCTGCAGTTTGATCTATTGCAGGCATCAAACAACTTTGTGGCCGTCAGCGCGCGCAACTGGCTCACGCTCGATGTCAACGGTTCGCTTACATCCAGCTTCATCACCGGCTATGCGGGCGATGCGAGATCGATCGGCGACTACTGGATGAACCCCGCGGTGCTGCTGGCCATGCCGGAGCAAAACGAAGGCGGGCTGATCGTCCGCCGGCGCGACTATCCGCTTAATGGCCGCAACTACAAAGCCATTGCCATTCAGAACAGCGCCGGCGGAAGTTATCAGCGGATGACTTATGATCTCGAAACCGGGCTTTTACTGGTCGGCAGCGGGCGCACAGTGGGCGCGGCGCAGCGGCAGATCGGCCCGAATGGACAGATCTTCACCGGCGAGGGCGTGACGACGATTACCTCAACCGTCCTCCAGGACCTGCGCCAGATGCAACTGCCATGGGCCAACGACCCGGCACCCAACTTTGTGAGACAAAACTGGCAGGCACAATACAAGGGCACGCACGCGACTGCGATCCCCGGCACGGAGGGGCTGAACATCCCGCCGAGCCAGTTGGATGTGGTGGCAACCGCTACAAGAGTTGACGAGCGCGCCGTGGTGCTGAAATATCAGACCAGCGTGCAGGCCCCCTACGCGCAGCCGCAACAGAGCGAAACCGCGCGCTGTACCGGAGCAGCAATGATCGGTGGGCTTTGGATCAACCCGCGCTCGCTGGCCCAACTGCAGCCCGGCGCCGTGATCGACGAAGACCGAATCACGCGGGTGCGCACAAGCTTCGTCGGAGTGCAGAACAATATAGCTACAATTGTAGAACAAAGTGTAAACGACTCGATGGCCTACTCCTACGACATGCAGTCGGGGCTGCTGGTGGGCGCGGCATCGCAACAGAAAAGTGGCGTGGCGACCATGACGGCGCAGGTGCAGTTGGTCGGACAGCGGTAGCGGTCATGCCAGCATGTCGGCGACGCAAACCGTGGCGCCCGTTTCGGCACTGCGCACCGCGGCCATGATCGTGCCGAAGCTTTGCAGGTTATCAACCCCGCTGGTGGCCCCCGGCTGACCCGTGCGAATGGAGGTTGCAAAGGAATGAAGCAGCGCCAGCTGGTTTTCACGCTCCACCGGCGGGACGGCGACATCTTCGATCGCGGTGTCGTCCTGAAACCCGCGCGAGCTCCGCGCGATTGAGAGCCGGTCGTAGCTCCAGTGAAGCGAGCCGCCGGCGCACTGAATGCGCCAGTCGCCATTCCAACTGGTGTTGCGACCACATGCCGACCAGTCGCCGCTATAGGTGAAGGGAATGTTGCCTTCGAGGGTCAGCATCATCTTCAATCCCGGATTGTGCTGGTACCAGCTCCATGGTGGGCGAAACGTCTGCGCAAAAACTGCGACAACATTACGGCCGGTGAGATAGCGGAGCAGATCGACATGGTGAATCGCCATATCAACCAGCAGCACATGGGGCATCGCCTCGCGAAAGGTGCCGGTAAAGTCGGCAGGGATATAAAAATCGATGTGCCCGTGACCCACGGCTCCAACCCGCTCCGCGGCGATGAGCGAGCGAAGGTGCGCCGGGATTTTCGCGTAGCGGTAGTTCTGGGCAACAAGCAGTTGGCGATCGGCCTGCCGCGCCAGTTCAACCATCGCGCGCGACGAGGCGATCGTGTCGGCCAATGGTTTTTCAGTCATCACATGCAGGCCTGCGGCGAAGGCAAGCCGCGCGTGTTCGAGGTGGACGCTCGGCGGGGTGACTGTCAACAAGGCATCGGCCGGCACGGCGGCGATGGCATCGGCAAGCTGGGTGAATCGCCGCGCCGGGGGGACGCCAAGCTGTTCACCGACGGCGTGCAGTGTGACCGGATTGAGGTCAACGAGCGCGGCGTGTTCAAAGTCGGGCGACTGCGGCACCGAGCGCGTGGCCCAGCCCTTTCCATATCCAGCAACGCCGGCCTGGATCAACCGAAGCTTGCTCATCACCGCCGATACTTACGGACGAGCGCGATGAATGCAAATGCACCCATCGTCCCCAGCGCCGGCAAGACCGCCGGGGGCAACGGGATGGCAAGCGTGGTCTGCACCGCGGCGGCCGAGGAGAATCCTGACGAGGGGAGATCGCGCGCGGGCATGGAAAGCTCGGTCACCCAGCGGTCCGGAACCTCCACCGCCGTCAGATCAACAATCGGCGCAGGCAAAACCTCCGCCGTCTTCATGACGGGCTGCATCAGGGATTCATGCTCCGAATCGGTCGAGAGTCGAACCGGGCCCGAGTGAAGTTGACTGGCTGCCCCCAGAACCAACGCTCCTACCCACAAGCGAGCGGCTGGCCTGTTCATGGTGTACCTCATTGCTGCAACAACCCAAACGTCTCAATGCACCGGCTGTATTGGAGCAGCGCGACCGATAATCAGTCAACAACTTTTTCACTACAAAACAGGCCGAAAAGTTTGGCGATTCAACGAATCTTGGAGCACTCCACTTGACGATCTAAGCCGAGACCAATTTTGTACTTAATGACGTGTGAAAGCCCACATTGCCTTCGCTCGATAGTGTCCCGCGCTTCACTCTCCCGGGAGTGGCGCGACCGTCGACGCCACTCCCCTGACGCTTACCAGCCACGCGCGCCGGTCCGGATAGTACCGCTGCAGGTCGAGATTCCTCTCCCCCATATCGCGCGCGAAGACGACTTGCTGGCGATCAATCTCGGCCGTGTTGGCGACCCATTCAAAAATTGTCTGCGCGCCGACTTCATAGCGAATGAACACCAGATGTCCCCCGCCGAGTTGGTGCAGTTGTTGGATGAGGTCCTGCCGAGCGATTCCAGCGATCGATGGCGTCGTGATCAGCGCGCGAACAGACATTCCAATTGTCAGCGATTGTATCACGAAGACGACAATCACCCCGGTCGCTCCCAACATACCCCGCGCCCAGAGCGCTCGCATTCCAACCGCGGCGATACCGAAGAACAGGGGCGCGAGCACGCCGAGATAGTGCGGTCGAAACCACGGCGTGATCAAGAAATGTATCGCCGGCAGGATCGCACACACGCACACCGCCAGCCAGAGTTCGCGACGGCGAGAAAGCGCCATCGCCACCGCCACGGGCACCACGGCAGCCGGCGGCCACAGCCAGCCGCGGCCAATCTCGCGCAGCTTCCGGCCTACTCCCGCCGCGAAGTTAGTCAGTCCAAGCTGCGATTCCCATTCATCTGTCTCGGCCTGCAGGTGAAACCGCGCGAGCGCCTCATGGCGGTACGCAGCAGGAACCGCCCTTGGCGATTGCCACCAGAACAACGGTGCGTTCATGTACTGCGCAGCGTGCTCGGCGTAGGGCATGCGCAGGACATCACCTACGACCCGGTGATTGTAGTAGAGCATCCACACACCGATCGACAGCAACACTACACCGGTTGCAAACGCACACCTCTTCCACGCGCCGTTGGCGAGCGCGCCCGGCCTCACGATCCACAATGCCGAGAGCGCGCACAGCAACACCAGCAGCAGGCCTTCGAGTGGCCGACAGTTTGCGAGCATACCAATCCCAGCCGATGCGATGACCGCATCTCGCCACCCGCCCCGCCGAATCACCCGAATCGCCCCGCCCAAGAAGACACCGCTTGCGAGCAGTGCCGCGCCGCCGCCCCAGTAGTTCTGGCTCCAGCCGAACACGAGCGGATGCGTCGCCGCCAGTGCGCCGCCCACAAATGCCCACCGCGCGGGCAACATGGCGCAGAGCATCCATGTGATCGCAGCGCAACCGAGCGCCATCGTGCCGATGACTCCGTAGATCGGACTGCCAAGCACTTGCCCCACGGCGAGTGTCGCCCCTTGCAGCGGGGGAAACTTGGCGGCGTAAGTCGGCTGTTGCAACACATGCATCGTTTCAAAGAACTGCCAGTGTGCGTGCGGCGGATTGGCGAGCCGGCCGCGCGCGAACGTGTCGGCCTGTAGCAGGTACGCCCATTCATCATGCACGATTGGTCCGGGCAGCAAGTCGAGAACCGTTGGAATCGACAACACTGCGAGCGCGATGAGAAACGTGATGATGATGGGCCGCATTTGCACACTGAGTCTACCGCGCCGATACTCGCCGGCCGATTGTTCAGGCGCCATCCCGATCTTCTCCTCGCCGCGACATATCTTCTGATTACGTTGATTTGGATTCACCTGCTTCCCCCGTCGGCGCGGCTTGATCGGGATGAAGGCTTCAACATCATGAAGGCCGCGCTTGTTGAGGACGGATATCGGCTGTACGAGCAGATCTGGTCCGACCAGCCACCGCTGTTTACCCATATGCTCGTGGTCTGGCGGCAGATGTTCGGCCCCGGCGATGCTGCCGCGCGATCGCTCGTGGCCATTCTGGTGTCGCTCGGGCTGGCCAGCGCGGGCCGCATCGCGACATGGCTGGGACAATCGCCGCGGGCGGGCGTGCTGGCCATTCTGCTGCTGATAGCCGCGAGGAGTTTTCCAAAGTTAAGCATGGCCGTGATGATCGGTCTCCCTGCGATCTCAGTTGCGCTTGCGAGCGTGTGGCTGATGATCGCCTCCGCGCATGGGCGGCTACGTCGGCCGACGCTCCTTCTGTGCGGCGCGCTCTTTGCGTGCAGCATGCAGGTCAAGCTCTTCACTGTCATTCTTGCCCCAATGGTGCTTTGCGTCTGCGCCATGACATGCACGCGCGCCGCAACCGCGCTCCCGCGGAGATGGGTCGTTGTTGTTGACACGCTACTGCTCATGACCGGCTTTACAATTGCCACGCTCCTGCTCGCGCCTCTCGGAGAACCGGGTTGGCGGCAACAACTGCTTCAGCCGCATCTGAAAACCGGCCTGCCCACCGACGATACGATATACGACTCGTTGCGCTCTGTGGTCATGCGTTTTCTTGAAGACGCACCGCTCATGCTCGCCTGTCTCTCGACCATGCTGCTCGCCGGACGAGACGCTGTCCGCCGGGCGACACCGATGCTCCTCTGGATAGCCACCAGCGTCGTCGTGCTCTCGCAAGCCAACCCGCTTTGGGGCCACCACCGTGTGATGTTCAGCATCCCCGCCGCCGTTATGACGGCAGTAGCGGCGACGGCCATTTTGCGGCGCGGCACTTCACCACCGCTGGCACCTGCTTCGAATCGGGTAAGTTCGCGCAGAATCGTGTCGGTCGCGCTGGCGATCGCACTAGGCTACGGGCTGGCAAGCCTACTCTATTCCGCCGCGACGCTCGGCCGCGGACGTGAAGGCACGATGGATGCCGAGGTCCTTGGTCGACTCACCGCGCTTCAACCCCGAACGAAATGGGTTCTGAGCGATGATCCCCATCTTGTCCACGCCGCCGGGATGCGCGTCCCGCCGGAAACTGCCGTGCTGTCACTGAAGCGGCTTCAGCGAGACCTCACCGAAGAGCAACTCAGCGAAGTCATCAGTCGATACCAACCGAAGCTTGTCTTGCTCGCGCGGCACGAGTGGGATGCAGAGTTCCCCGGGGCCATCAACCGATTGACCGCCGACTACATGCTCGTCCTGACCAAGCGCCAGGGCCGCGTACGCCTTTTTGAACGCGTGCCGGAGTAACGTCCGCCCTCAAGACGGTGCGCGCGGCAACGGTCGCCGCGATTGTCTCGCAGCGACCGTTCCTTGCGTCAGGGTTCACTTACGGCCTTACCTCTCGACCGTCTTGCGCTTCGAACAGCAGCCGGGCTTACGCACTCTTGCGCTGTTCCGTCGGAATCGGCGCGAAAAGCTTGCGCCGGCCGGTAACAATCTCGTCGTCGATGATGTACTTGCCGCCCGACGGCTGGTCGGGAAGCTGATACATCACTTCGAGCATGATCTCTTCACACACCGCCCGAAGCGCCCGCGCACCGGTTTCACGCTTGAGTGCGCGCTTGGCAATCTGCCTTAGCGCGCCGGGCGTGAATTCAAGCTCGGAGCCTTCGAGACGGAAGAACTTCTGATACTGCTTGACGATGGCATTCTTCGGCTCGGTCAGGATGTTGACCAGCGTCGAGACATCTAAAGGTTCGAGTGGCGCGAAGATCGGAAGCCGGCCGACAAACTCAGGAATCATCCCGAACTCGACCAGATCTTCCGGCTGAACCTGCGCGAGGAGCGCGGCGCGTTCGTGTTCGTCACCGACGACTTCGCTGGCTTCGCTGCCAAAGCCGATCTGCCGCTTGCCGAGGCGTTTGCGAATAATGTCTTCGAGGCCCACAAACGTCCCCCCGCAGATGAACAGGATTTGCGATGTATCCATCTGGATATACTGCTGTTCCGGATGCTTGCGCCCGCCTTGCGGGGGAATGTTGGCGATCGTGCCTTCAAGCATCTTGAGCAATGCCTGCTGCACGCCTTCGCCGCTCACGTCGCGGGTGATACTCACGTTGTTTTGTGTCTTGCCGATCTTGTCGATCTCATCGACGTAAATGATCCCGCGCTGAGCCGCCTCAAGATCGTAATCGGCGGCCTGCAGGAGGCGCAGCAGGATGTTCTCAACGTCTTCGCCAACGTAGCCGGCCTCGGTGAGCGTAGTCGCATCGCCGATGGCAAACGGGACATTGAGCACCTTGGCAAGCGTACGGGCGAGCAGGGTCTTGCCGCTACCGGTCGGGCCGATGAGCAGCACGTTGCTCTTATCAATTTCCACGTCACCGCCCTTATTGGCGTTTTCGTGGGTGGGGTCGTTGGTGGTGAGTCGCTTGTAGTGATTGTGCACCGCAACAGACAGATTGCGCTTGGCTCGATCCTGCCCAACCACATATGTGTCGAGCACTTCCTTGATTGAGCGCGGCGCGGGAATGCTGTTGAACAGGGGCTGGCTCGCGCTCATCTTCCGCTTTTCCTGGCGGATGATGTTGTGGGCGAGATCGACGCAGTTGGAACAGATGTAGACATCAGCCGGGCCTTCGACCATGGGCCCGACGTCGCGCGAGCTTTTCCCGCAGAACGAGCAGGTGGTTAACCGCCGCCCGCGGAACCCGCCGCCGGGGGGTTGATTGCCGACGGGGGGGACATTGCCTGGGGGTACGTTGCCGGATGTTGGTAGATTCGGGTTGTAAGGGGGCTGGGAGCCGAAGTTGCCCGGCCCGCTGCCGGTGCCTCCTCCCATACCACCGCCGATCCCCCCACCGAAGCCGCCCCCCATTCCTCCGCCGGGACCGCCGAAATTTCCGCCGCCGCCGGGCCTATTGGTGTTTGCCATTGATGCGCTTGCCTTCCTCTCCTCGCAAGCCCGCCGTCCCTGGCAGAAAAGCGTGGATTTCGCCGGGCAGTTTTTGCCGCCCGTTAACGACCTCTCCGGTGCTGCGGGAAGTAGACGCTCTCACCGCAGAGCCACCGTAGTTTATCGATCCATGACAGGCACAGACTTGATGATCCTTCCGGCACGAAATCGATGGATCAATGATTAACCCAAGACCGGCCACTGACAAAACGAAAAAACATTTCGCGACGGTCCGAATAAGCCAAAACGTCCGAGAATTCACATGATTGCAGCACTATCGCGCCCCAACCCGCTGACGAACAGAGGCCGGAGCGACTTAACCAGAAAATCCGAAAAAGGTGGCTCACCCAAACTGCCAGATTGAGCCAGAACCGAGGCAGCCTCCATCGCGGCACGCGCCGGCCTGACTCGGGAGCCACGCGCGAGCAAACGATGGATCAATCTACCTTTACCGCCTGCCCGCCGTCATGCTTGCCGGCACCTTGCTTCCCAGCCTCACACTTTCTTTGCCGCGCCGATGATGGCGACTCGAAGCCGCTGATACTGTTCTTCGTCGATTTGCCCCGATTCGCGAAGCCTGCGCAAGTCGGAAAGTGAAAAGTCTTCGGCAGACGCGTCAACTGACTGCCTGACCCGTCGCCGGACCCAGGCAATCGCCAGCAACGCCACGGCCAGGAAGGCGAGCAGCACAATCGACCACACCCAGATGGGCATGACGGTTTGTTGCGCAAGAACCATCACCAATCCATGCTAAGAATCACAGACCGCTGAATCAACTCACTTGTCGACAATTTCCCCGCGCATGGCCCGCCCCGAAATCCGCGCCGCCAGGGCGCCGAGTTTGGCTCGATGAATCTCCTGTTGTAAAAGAGCACGCACGACCGATAACCCTTATTTATACCTAACAGATTTCGCGAAGTCAACCCGATTTTCGCCGTTTTTGCAGAGATTGCCCCGCAAAGGCCTCAGCCGGTCGCAGCGCGCAGGCAATGCTCGAACAGTGCCCGCCATTCGATCTTTTGCAGCGCGACGATCAGCTCGCGGCGCGGGTCGTCGGGGTGGTTGTGGACCGCCTCGACAACATCGACAAACCCCGCGGCATCAAAATCGCCCAGCGTCAGCCGGATGATGGATTGGTCAGATGGCGCGGCATTAATCATGTCGGTCGCCTGCCGGCTGATGAGGCCCAGCGCGGGGTGACCACGGCATTTGTTGAGCCAATATTTACTGTTCCAAAAGTCACCCTCTCTGCGGTGCATGATTGCGTGCCAATAGCTTCCCGCGGGCGTGTCGATCGCCTGGCTGAGCCGGTGGCTTTCGTCAAGGTGATCATGCCACAGCCAAAGGCCCGCAAGCGCCGCAGCGGCATCGCGGGGCGACACCACCGGCCGCGCGAGCACGGTTGAAGGGGTCAGGTCGTCGAGACGCGCGCGCGCCTCAGCACTGCCCGGCTGTGTTACGACCAGCGCGCGATAGGCCTTCGCCGCATTCAGCTGCAGCGCCTCACCAGCGCCCGGCGAGAGTGACTCAAGAAGTTGGGAATCGAGAAGCATGAGTTCGCTCTGGAAGCTGTTTCGCAGATCGGACTATAGCATTTTCAGCCGGTCGTCCGATAATGAAGGGAGAGATTTCATTTTTTCAAGGATGTCATGTATGCGCCACGCAAGGATGCCAAGGGTTTACGGTCGCGGGGTTCTCAGTCGCGGATTCTTAGGTTTCGGGTTGTTGGGTCTTGCCATCGCCGCGGGATGCACGCAGCGGCCGCCGCCGTTTATCACCAATGACAAGTCGCTGCGCAAGCCCAGCACCGAGCTTGCTGCAGAATCGGTCAAACGTTTCCCGTACAAGTCCGACGCCGAACGCGGCGGTGAGGCCGTCGCCCGCGCGCAGGTGGGCAACACCGCCAACTGGATGGAGATTGTCAATCTTTCAGACGAAGACTGGAGCGACGTCGAGATCTGGATCAACAAGAGTTGGGTCGTTCACCTTCCCGCAATGGAGCGCACCAAGCTGAAGCGCATTCCATTCTCCGCAATCTTCAACGACGCAGGCCAGAGTTTTCCCAAGTCAACCAAGGTCGCGCGCATGGAAATCGTCGAGGTTTATCACGGCGGGAAGATGTACGACGTGCGGCTTCAACTGGCCGACTAATCCCGGCGATCGGCATGCATAGAATGCCCGCGTGCGCGCGATCGCGCGTCAGGACCATCGCCGCGGGACGCGAATTCCCAGGAAAACGCGCAGCCGGAGCAGAATCTGCATGATGACCGGTGCGAGTAGCGCGGTCAGGATCGTACTGAACACCGCGGTGCGAACGCTGATCGCCGGGCCGAAAATCGCGGCGTGAATGAGTAGCAGAATCCATGTGGCGATCGAAGCCGCCCCCGCCGCCGCCGCGTGAGTGAGGGGATGATCGCGATAGAGCATGGATGCGGTGGATGTCAGCACCAGCGCGAGCGCTCCATACGAGAGCGCGTAAAGCCCGAGCGTCTGCTGCGTGAGCATGTCTTGCATCAACCCCAGCACGAAGCACGCCAGCAGTGCGATGTCGCGCGTGGCAAAGAGCGCGAAAAACACCCCAACAATCAGCACCAGGTTTGGCGCAGCCCCGCCGAGGTGAACATAGCCGCTCAGCCCGACTTGCAGGCCGACGACAACGTAGCCAAGGAGGATGTAAGGCAAAAGACGCATTGGTCGGAATTGATGGCGGAAGAGTTATGAACGATGAACACAGACGCTGCCGAACTTTATATCGCGTTGCCTCTCCATATCTTTGTTCATCCTTCATCCTTCATGATTTGTCCTTCCGTTCCATCACTTGTCCATCACCATCACGTCGCGAAGCTGTTTTGCATCCACCGCGGGGTGAATGATGATCTCTGCAACCAGCATATTCTGCCCCGACGGCCGGACCGTCGCCACCCGGCCCACGCGAAACCATCGCAGCGCTTCAGGCCAGGCGGTGTCGTCGAGAATGAGCCAGTCGTTCTCCTTCAGCCCCGCCGCCTCAACCAGCTTCATATCGAGCAGCCCGGAACGCATTCGCCCTTCGCCGATGCCTTGAACGAGCGTAGCGGGGAGATCGAACCGCCGAAACTCTGCGACGCCGGCACTGTTTGGCTCGTATCGCCCGAAACTACCGGTAAATTTACTTGCCTTATCGCTCAGAAGCCGCACCTGTGCCCCGCCGACGCCCGCTCGATCGACCCTGCCAATAATTCCGTCGCGGGTAAGGGCAACCATGCCCGGCTCGAGTGAACCCCCGGCCAGCAGCGACAGCGCATCCCGCGGGCCTGAGTCACCGCCCATCACGCGATAGCGCGAACAACGCTCGCTGATCTGCCCCAGCGCCTCCCGCTCGGCAGCGCGCGACTTATAGTGCTCAAGCTGTCGGGCAACATTGGCGAGTTCCACCCGAAGCTGGTCATTTTCCCGATAAACTTCTTCTGCGGCCCGCGGCGCGGCGGGCGAGGCATCGTCGGTTGAACGACTTGGCCAGACCGCGCCATGCACCAAACCGGTAACCCATCGAGTCGGCACTGCAACCGGGGCAAAGAGAATCTGAACGTGGCTCCGCCCTCGATCCGAAACACGGTTAGGAAGAAACAACGCCGCGAGTAGTGCGAGCAGCATCCCGATGGCGAAGATTTGATAGCTCCGAAGCGAGGTCATCCTGACCACCCTATCGTAGAACGGGCGTCCCACCCGTGGCGACGGTGCGCCGTCGCGATGCGATGATGCCGTGTTGCCAACGCGGCAAGGTCCAGCCGCCAGGGGCGCGGCACGCTTGCCAACTCATGTTAAACGTCGTCTTCATCGCTCTCGAGCGTGTCTTTCCACAGCTCGAGGTTTTCGAGGTAAACCGCGGTGCCTCGGGCGACGCATGTGAGCGGGTCTTCCGCCAGGCGGACATCGAGGCCGGTGGCGTTGCTGATGACCGTCGTCAGCCCGCGGAGGAGGCTGCTTCCGCCGGCCATGGTGATGCCATTATCCACAAGATCGGCGGCGAGCTCGGCTTCGCATTGTTCGAGCGTGCGCGTGACGGCCTGGATGATCTGCGTCACCGGCTCCTGCAGGGCCTCGCGAATCTCCTCCGCGGCGACAGTCACCCTGCGGGGCAGGCCGCTGATCATGTCCTGACCCTTTACTTCCATCGTCGGCTCTTTGCCATCCGGAAACGGCGCCGCCGAGCCGATTTCGATCTTGATTCGCTCGGCCATCTGTTCACCCACATTGAGATTGTAGGTGCGTTTCATATGCCCTTTGATGGCTTCATCAAAATCATCGCCGGCGACGCGCACGCTTTCACAAACACTGACGTCGGCAAGGCTGATGATGGCGGTTTCAGTGGTTCCGCCGCCGATGTCGATGATCATGCTCGCGGTGGGTTCGGTCACCGGCAGGCCCGCACCGATCGCCGCGGCCATGGGTTCTTCCACCAGAAACACCCGCCTGGCCCCCGCCCGCTCGGCCGAGTCAAGCACGGCCCGCTTCTCCACCGCTGTGATGCCCGAAGGAATGGCAATCACCACCCGCGGGCGAATAAACCCCTTGTTGCCGTGCGCCCTGCGAATGAAATAACGCAGCATCGCCTCGGTAATCTCAAAATCGCTGATAACCCCGTCTTTCAAGGGCCGAATCGCGGTAATACTGCCCGGCGTGCGCCCAAGCATCTCCTTGGCCACCAACCCCACCGCATTGCCATTCTGCAGCACGCGGTTGGTCCCCTTCTTCACGGCGACCACGCTGGGCTCATTGAGAACAATGCCCTCGCCTTTAATGCATACGAGTGTGTTGCAGGTGCCCAGGTCGATGCCCATATCGACCGAAAACATGCCGAGAAGCGACTTGATGAACACGCTTTAACTCTCCGAAGGTGTGCATCGGCCAACCCTGCGTCCCGCGCTCCGCGCATCGCCATAAGTGTTGGCTGTGAACCAAGCGGGTAACTTACAAGCGACGGTGGGTTTGGGCAAATGTCGCAGAAAACAGCTTGCCCGGAATTCACCGGCGATACCAACCGGTCTGGACTGTTCGGCTGCCCTCCAACTTGTGCGATTGATTCTGCGTGCGGGCAACCGATGTTTTGGTATCATCTGCTGTGGGGTCATCCGAGGGCGGTCCTGTTTTTCTTTGTCTGGAGGTCAAATGCACCGGGCAAGCTTCGCGGTCTTGTGTCTCGCTGGCGTCACGGCCTGCAGTCATGGGCAGCTACCGACAAACATTGCCGCCGGAACGATTACCGTTCGCACGAGCCTTGTCGCGACCGTCCAAGGCGCGGCGCTCGACATGGCGCTTCGGCCCGACGACCCCAGCCGCTTTTTCGTGGCCACAAAGGACGGCGTGATTCATATGGTGAGCGACGGAACCGTGGCGCAACAGCCCTTCCTCAGTCTAACCAGTGGGTTTGGATTGATCGCTTCCGGTGAAAGGGGACTCCTGGGAATGTCTTTCCATCCCGGGTTCAACACGCCAGGTTCCCCCGGCTTTGGAAAGTTTTACACATATACGTCGGAGGTCAGGGTGGGAAGCGCCGAGTTCTTCCTGCCGGCCAATGGCCCAACCGGCGGGTCACATCACAATGTCGTCCGCGAATGGACCGTAGACCCCAACGCCGCCTCGGTCTCAAATGTCGGAACCGCATCGCGCGTGCTCTTTCGAAGTGCCAATCCGGCATCAAATCACAACGCCGGCGCGATCAAGTTCGGCCCTGATGGCATGCTTTATGTTTCGCTCGGTGACGGTGCACTTCCCCGAGGGAGTGCACAGGATTTATCGCTCATTCTGGGTAAGGTAATCCGAATCGATCCGACGGCAGCCAATCCGGCTAACGGCAGATACGGCATTCCCGCCGACAACCCATTTGCGGCCGACGGCGACCCGGGGTTGGATGAGATCTACGCTTACGGGCTACGCAACCCGTTCCGGATGTCGTTCGACCGACTGAACGGCGATCTCTACCTCGGCGATGTCGGAGAGGGCCTCATCGAAGAAGTGGACAAGATCACCGCCGGTGGCAACTATGGATGGCCGTATTTTGAAGGCACGTCTCTTTGGTCAATCCCGCCGGCCGGATTTAGCTCGATCAATCCGCTGGCGCAGTATAGCCGAGCTGGGGCTGCCTCGATCATCGGAGGGTTTGTTTACCGCGGTTCGGACATTCCAGAGCTCTACGGGAAGTATGTCTTCGCGGACGCCTACCTTACGCAACTGCGATACATGGAGGCGACCGGCGGTCAGATCTATGAGCTGAATGTCGCGCCGGGTCCGGTGCTCACAAACGGCATCTACGGCTGGGGGGAGGACGCGTCCGGCGAACTTTACGCGCTTCGCAGCAACGGAAGTATTGTCCGAATCTCCGCGGTGCCGGAACCGGCTGGCACATTGATCATGCTCGGTGCGATTCGATGCGTTTGCGCCCGGCGACGGCAGATCGACTCGAGGATCGATTCTGGTCGACTCCATTCGACCTGAACCCCCGCCGCGGCGACAATCGCCGTAATGATTTCTCTGTCCGATGCCCAAAACCTCGACTCTGGCGATCCTTTGGCTCATTTGCGCGGGGCGTTTTGCCTTCCGGCGGGGGTGGTTTATCTGAACGGAAACTCGCTGGGCCTGCTGTCGGCGCCCGCCGAGGCGGCGATTGGGGCGATGATTGATCAGTGGAAGGCGAAGGCCGGTGGCGCATGGATGGACCCCGCTGACGCGTGGTTTGACTACACCGAGCGGGTTTCAGCCCGGCTGGCGGCGTTTGTGGGGGCGGAGCGGGGGGAAGTGATCGCGACCGGTTCGACCACCTCGAACCTGCACCAACTGCTCGCCACATTCTACCAGCCGACCCCCGCGCGGCCGGCGATTCTGATCGATTCGCTGGCGTTCCCGTCCGATGCGCACGCCGTCCAGAGCCACCTGCGTCTGCACAGGCTCGAACCGGAGACGCACCTGCGAAAAGTTGCTTCGCGCGACGGCGCTACGATCGACGAAGCCGCAATCGAAGCGATGTTGCAGGCCCCCGGCGTTTCAATGGCCATTCTCCCCGCGGTGGTATATGGGAGCGGGCAACTGATTGACATGCCCCGCATCACCCGTGCCGCGAAACAGGCAGGGGTGATGCTCGGGTGGGATTGCAGCCATGCCATCGGCGCGGTGCCGCTGAATTTTGGCAAGCTTGATTGCGATTTTGCGTTTTGGTGTCACTACAAATACATGAATGCCGGGCCGGGCGCGGTGGCGGGGATGTATGTAAACCAGCGACACCTGACTGCGAACCCGGGGCTGGCGGGCTGGTTTGGCATGGACAAGTCGCGGCAGTTTCTCATGCAACACACCTTCGAGCCGGCAGCGGGCGCGGGGCGGTTTCAGGTAGGCTCGCCGCATCTGCTTTCGCTGGCGGCACTGCGCGGGTCATTGTCGCTGTTTGATCGCTCGGATATCGCGAGCCTGCGAAGCAAATCGCTCGCGCTGACGGAGTTTCTCTTCAGATTGATCGACGAACGACTTGCGAAACACGGCGCGCAAATCGTCACTCCGCGCGAACCCCATCGCCGCGGGGGGCATGTGAGCATCGCGCACGAAAATGCCGAGCAAATCTGCAAGGCGATCGCGGCGGAGGGAATTGTGACCGACTTCCGCCGTCCTGGAATCATCCGCATCACGCCGGCAGCGATGTATAGCACGTTTGAGGAGTGCTTTCGCGCGGTGGAAGCCATCGATGTCGCCCTTCAAAAATGAGCATCGACCGCGGCTGCGGGCGTGGTATCATTGGGGCCATGGATTGGCAGCAACATATCGAACGTGTGCCCGGCGTCATGCTGGGAAAGCCGGTTTTTCGAGGGACTCGCATCACGGTTGAATTCGTGCTTGAGCGGCTAGCGCAAGGCGCAGTCGCCGAAGATCTGATCAAGAGCCACCCCACTCTCACGCAGGAGCACATCAAGGCATCGCTGGCTTACGCCGTTTCTGTGGTTCGGCAAGATGAAATGTTGCTGAGCAAGTGATATGAGATTCCAGGCTGACGCGCATGTTAGCACCGAAATGGTCTCGATGATTCGCTAGCCGCGGCCCGAATCTTCACGGAGTAATCAATGACCGCTAAAGAAGTCATCGCCGAATTGAAGACATTCGCGAATGAGCAGACCAGGAAGACTCTCATGACCCACGGCGCAAAGGAGCCGTGCCTCGGTGTGAAGATCGAGGATATGAAGAAGATTCAGAAGCGCGTGAAGATGGATTACCAGCTCGCGCTGGATCTTTATGACACCGGCATCGCCGACGCCATGTATCTCGCAGGGCTGATCGCCGATGACGCGAAGATGACAAAGAAGGATCTGCAGAAGTGGGTGGATGCCGCCGACAGCCCCTGGGTTGCCGAGTACGCGGTGCCGTGGGTCGCCTCGGGCAGCCCACACGGGCGGGAAATGGCCTTGAAGTGGATGAAGTCCAGGCAAGAAACGGTCGCCGCTGCGGGCTGGCAGACCTACAGCAGCCTGGTTGCGACGAAAGACGATGCCGAGCTTGACCTGACCGAGATAAAGTCGCTCCTGCAGCGTGCGGCGGAGACGATTCACGATCAGCCGAACCGTGTAAAGTACGTAATGAACGGTTTTGTGATCGCGGTGGCCTGCTACGTCAAACCACTGCACAAGCTCGCGGCGGATACCGCCAGGGACATTGGCAAGGTGTCGGTTGATTTAGTCGGATCGTGCAAGATCCCCAGCGCGCCAGAATACATCAAGAAGTTCGCCGCCCGCAGCCCGATCGGGAAAAAGCGGAAGTCGGCGAAGTGTTAGCGCGGGGGCTGCCCACCGACTTCCACCACCTCGGCTGCCAGATGTCGCCCACGATGCTTGCGAGGCTGTTCGAGACGATAATCGCCGCTCGCGAACGAGCAAATCACAATGGCAGCCACTCGACTCGGCGGGTCGCGCGCTGGAGGATCATCTGGTCTTCCAACTCTCGTCTGCCGTCGGCTTGCGCGGTGAGGCAGTCGATCTGGCGTTTCTGACGCGCCAACGGAATGCGTCGATGAAAGTTATGGTCAATGTAAAACGCCGGAGGCATACCGCCTACTCCGGCCGGGTCCGCTTCAGCTCATGAGCGAGGCGCCGAACCGTCGACTCTTGCTGCCGGGCAACCCACTGTTCGACACCGGCGCACCGGGCTTCAATCTCGCCATCAACCCGCGCGCGATTGTCGTAGTAATAAGCCAGCGCGGCGTGTGCCTTGCGCCAGCATAATGTCGGGAAACTGCGCCCGCAGTTGTGTGGCGTCCGAGCCGTATGCCAGATGACTTTCTATCAGGACAGACAGCTCTATCCGAGTGCCAACGATGACAAGCTGCCCGGCGGTGTTGGCGACGATGTGCGGATGCTCGGTAACGACCATTTCGTGTACTCCAGATCAGAATTTACCGCAGATCGGAGGCGCATTGACGGGGATTTCGACAAGTCTTGTCACTACAACACGCTTCAACTCACCGCTTCCACACGCGAAATTGCGTCCTTGAGCTTGTCCAAATCCGGGTCGCCGAGCAAATACACCACTTCACCCATCACCGGGCCCCACAGCCGGGGCATTTGGGGGTGATGCGCGAATGCGATGCCAAGGTTATGCATGATCTGGTCGTGTTTGAGCGTGTAATGCGCGCCGTCGCGCCGGCCGACGTGGGCTACGAAATTGTGCCTTGTGTAGCGGGGAATGATATTTTCGCCGTACAAAGCGAGTCTTGCCCATGCGGTGTAAAGATCGACGTCGGCGGAGTAGTTCATCATGTCCATGGTAAACCCGCCTGGCGGGCGGACGTTGACCTCCAGGCCGTAGTAATCGCCGTTATCCAGTTCAAAAAACTCAAAATGAAAGAACCGCTCGCGAATGCCGAACGCCTTCACACTGCGCCGGCCATCCTGAAGGAGTTCCTCGGGGATATCGCGAAGCGTGTGATAATGAAAAACCAGCCGCTGCTGCACGATTTCCATGATGTTGGCCGAATATCGCAGCGACGACTCAAAAATCACGTTCCCGTCGCGATCGGCCAAGCCGTCGTAAGTGACAATTCGCCCTTTGACGAACTTTTCAATCACCATGTCTCCGGGCAGTGGGTCGAGCCTGGCTTCCAGCTCCTTTAGATCGTTCACCTTGGTCGCGCCCGATGCGCCCACGCCGACATCGGGCTTGAGGATCAACGGAAACCCCACCCGGTTGGCAAACGCAATTGCCTGCTGCCGGCTCACGATCAGCTCTGCGGGGGCCACCGGCACACCGGCGTCGCGGAAGCAGTCTTTCATGCCCAGCTTGCGGCGATTGCGCAGCAGGTCTGCAGGCTTTTGACCATAAACGCCAAACGCCTCGCGCAGCCGGGCATCGTGTTCGAGCCAATGCTCATTGTGCGACTCGATTCGGTGCAGCGGGCCGTGCCTGTGGACGATCGCCTCTGCGGCGCGGTGCAGATCGTCGGGCTTGTTAAACATGTCGGGAATGTAGATGTAATCAACCATCGCGGCGCGGAGATCGTCGGGCATCTCCCACGCCGGCGATTCGCCCACGCCGAACACGTTTGCCCCCGCATCGCGCAGCGCGAAGACGAAATATTTATGGTTCGGTGGAAAATGGGGGGAGACGAGGAGAACGTTCATTGAGGCGGCCTGTTCAAGTTTTCGAAGTCATTTCAGAAATCAGAATGGCGAAACCAGAGATTCGAATCAAGCCAGAATGCCAAATAACCAAAGCCATTGCACAGGAATGCTTCCCTCACCGGACCAGGTAATTCGGCATTGGAGTTTCGGACTTAATTCGGATTTCTGGTTTCGTCATTCTGGCTCTAGCTGCCGTAGACATTCACTGCAAGAAACAACGTTAGAACTCCATATTCGACAGAAAATGCGCCATCTGCTTGCGCCACCACGGCCAATCGTGGTTGACGTCGTGGCCCCAGATATCCAGCCAGTGACGAATGCCCTTGTCATTGAGGATGCGCGAGAGCGCGTGCGTCTCGGCGAGGCACTCGGCCTCGTAGCTGCCCTGCCCGCAGCAGAGGATGATGTTGCTGTCCTGCAGGCGTCTTAGCTGGGCTTCGTCGGTCAGGTTGGCCATGTAGTGCAGCGGGTTATTGAAATAGACCGCCGGGTGGCCGTAGTCGTAGTCGTCTACATGATCGGTCCTGAAATGCCGGGTGGAATAGACCCCGCTGAGGCAGATGGCCGTGTTGCAAAGCTCGGGGTGGCGGAAAAGGAAGTTGGCCGCGTGATAACCTCCGCCAGAACAACCAGTTACGATCATTCGTCGGTCGCTTAAATCGGCATGCTCCTCAATGAGAGGCAGGACTTCATCAATGACCGCCGACTCCCATATCTCATGTCGCGCGGCACGATCCCAACTGCCGATGCTGGTGTTGCTCCATGATTCCCAGTCCCGGCCGTCAACCGCCCAGACCTGGATCTTCCCCGATTCGATCCACGGGGCGGCGGCGGCGATCATGCCGTGATCGGCGTAATCCCAAAAACGGCCGTCCGATGAGGGAAATGCGAGCATTGGCATGCCCGAGTGCCCGTATCGCTTGGTTTCAAACGTCTGGCCGAGCCGTGGGCTGTGCCAGTTGAAGTATTTCTCGTGCATAATCGAACGTTTCCCGGTCGCGCCACGGATTCCATCCGGTGCTGCGACCATGAAAGAATTAACCGAAAAAGACTCGAAAGAGCAAACTATCCCCCTTGTTGCGTATACTATCTATGTCACGGGTCGCCGCTGGCGACCATCTACCTATCAGTTACCCGGCGCATCGTCGCCCCGCCAATGTCGGTGGGCATGCGTTGCCGGGGAGTTTTCGGAGGTTGCCATGAAGTTTGCCCGAATGACTTTCGCGAGCCTCGCACTGGCGATGCTGCTCCTGCCCGCTGTATTGCGCGCCGGCGAGTTTCCAAAGGAACTCTTCTACCCGCTTGACGAGAATCAGCAGGCGAAGCTCGACGCGTTGGTTGGAAAACCTGCTCCCGAAATGAAGCTGACCGACTGGAAAAACGGAGAAGTCACTTCTGCCGACATGAAGGGCAAAGTGGTTGTTGTTGACATCTGGGCCACCTGGTGCGGGCCGTGCATTGCCTCAATTCCACACAACAATGAATTGATGGAAAAGTATGGCGAGAAGGGCCTGATCGTCCTGGGTGTCTGCTCCAGTAACAGGGGGCAGGAAAAGATGGAACAGGTCGTCGAGGCAAAGGGTATCAAGTATCCGGTCGCGAAGGACGCGAGCCTGCAGGCGCAGAAAGACTGGAGCGTCATGTTCTATCCGACGTATGCCGTGGTCGATCGCGCTGGCAAAGTCCGAGCCATCGGCCTGACCCCCAACGGCGTGGAAACCGTGGTGCAGAAGCTGATCGAAGAAACCGTGACCGCAAGCGCAGACTGATGCGGCGTTTCACCGGGATGGGTCCTTGCCCGCTGGGAACGATTCCCATTCCGGCCCGGTTGATTCAGGCACGCTTGAGGTGGATTGTGGATAGCGCGACGACGCCCATAGCTGGCGGCGGTCGTATCCACAATCCACCCTCGTTTTCGCTTTGCGTTGATGTCGTCCGATTCCCGGGTTTCCCAGGATCGGCCGACCGGCTTGTCATCGCACCTTCGTCCCCGAGGGTGCCGCCGGCATGGTCCTCGGGTCGCGCGGCTGAAATATCCACTTGTTTTATCCGAACCCCTCTTGCGGTTAGAGTCTGCCGCGCAAGATGAACGCCATCGAACTCACCAACGTCACCAAGACCTTCGGCAAGCATGTCGCGGTCGATCGGCTGTCGCTCGCCGTGCCCGCGGGGAGCATTTATGGGTTTATCGGGCCGAATGGCTCCGGCAAAACCACCACCCTGCGCATGATCATGCGCATCTATCTCCCCGACTCGGGCAGCGTGCGCGTGCTGGGCGACGACCATCACAACGCACTCGACAAAGTAACCTACCTGCCAGAAGAGCGCATGCTCTACAAAAGCATGAAGGTGTACGATGTCCTGAAGTTCTTCTCCAGCCTCAAAGGTCACAGCACAAACAGGGCGGAGATGGATCAATGGCTCGCGCGGCTCAAGCTCGACGGCTGGGGCGATAAAAAGGTCGAAGCACTCAGCAAGGGCATGACGCAGAAAGTGCAGCTCATCGCGTGCCTCATCAGCAAGCCAAGCGTGGTGCTGCTCGATGAGCCGTTCAGCGGGCTGGATCCAGTCAACGCCGTGGTATTGCGCGACGCGATCTTTGATCTGCGCAAAACCGGCACCACCGTCATCTTCAGCACGCACGATATGAGCGTCGCCGAAAAAATGTGCGACCGCATTTTCATGATTTACAAGGGCAAAAAGGTGCTGGATGGCACGCTGGAAACCATCCAGCAGCAATATGGCAGAGATACCATTCGGGTACGCATGGCGGGCGGGAATAATGGCTCACTCTCAGGGTTGCCAGGCGTCACCGGCGTTGTTGATCACGGCAACCTCCAGGAACTTCGGGTTTCAGCCGATGCCAACCCGCAGGTCGTTCTACATGCGCTCGCTGAACGCGGCGCAGTCGAGCATTTTGAAGTAGCCGCACCCAACCTGCATGACATCTTTGTCCGCATCGCCGCACCCGATGATCAGCAGTTCGGGGAGAAGGTACTCGCATAAGAAGAGAGGGCAGTCGGCAGAAAGGTCTCCCTGCCCACCGCCGACTACAGACTGCTCACTGAGATGCCTATGAAAAAAACGCTCGTCATCGTCGTCCGTGAGTACCTTTCTGCAGTGAAGACTAAGTCATTTATCATTTCGGTCGTCCTCATGCCGGTGCTCATGTTCGGGGGGTTGTTAATGCAGCGGATGACGCGCGGCATTGTCGATCTGAAGGACCGCAAGTTCGCCGTGATCGATCAAACCGGCGGCCGCATGTTCGCAGCGATTGAAAAGGCTAATCGTGATCGCAATCTGACCATCACCAAAGATGCTGTCGGCAACCCCAAGGAGGCCCGATTCGTTTTCGAGCTTGTCCCCGCCAATCAGGCGGCCGGGCCGGAATCGATTAAGGAACTGCGGTATCATCTTTCGCAGAAGGTGGAAAAGGGCGAACTGTTCGGGTTCGCGGAAATCGGCGAACTCATTTACGAACCCCCGCCGGTGGCGAGCCTAGCGTCGGCGGCAACACAGGTGAGTGTTCGGGAGGCACAGGCCAATCCGGAAGCGGCGCTCAAAGCCGTCGCCGACCGGCTCGGCGACGAACGCATCATTCGATACACAACAAACCGGCTTACCGTGATGGGGCCGAGCCAGTTTCTTCAGCGCGCTGCGACGATGGAGGTTTACAAGTCTCGCCTGACCAGCGCCGGCGCAACGCTCGACGACGTGACCATGGCCCGGCTCCTCACTCCGCCGATGGTCTCTACAAAGGGCGCGGTGTTTAAGGATGCAACCGGAAAACTCAGCGAACAGAGTTCCGGCGGTCAGTTTATCGCCTTTTTTCGGCCGCTGGCCATGCTAATGCTGATGTTTGTGGTCGTAATGGTGGGTGTCAGCCCGCTGACGACCAACGTGATTGAGGAGAAGAGCCTGCGGATCGCCGAAGTGCTACTTGGGTCGGTCAGCCCGTTCCAACTCATGATGGGCAAGCTCGTCGGCGGCGTGGGCGTGGCGCTTACACTCGCACTGATTTATCTGAGCACTGCGTGGGTGGGTTTGCGGTTTGGTGCTGTCGGGATCGACGTCTCGCAATATCTCACGCTGGGGTTGTTCGCGTGGTTCTGCCTGTTTACATTGTTTGCAGCGCTGCTTTACGGTGCGGTGTTCATCGCCGCGGGCGCCGCGGTGACCAACGTAAAGGAAGCGCAATCGCTGATCACGCCTGTGATGCTGCTGATCGTGCTACCAATGTTCTTTATCAGCCAACTGCTGGAGAATCCCAACGGATTGATTCCCACGTTCTTATCGTTCTTCCCATTTAGCGCGCCCACAATGATGGTCGCGCGCATGGGCGTACCGCCGGGGCCGGCTGCGTGGCAACCGGTTGTCGCCGCAGCCTCCACATTTGTGGCGACGCTCGCCGTCGTATGGGCGGCAGGACGGATCTTCCGTGTTGGCATCCTCCTTCAGGGCCAGCCGGCGAAGCTGGGGCAGATTACCAAGTGGATCTTTTCCGGTTCATAACGCCCGCATCAGTGACCCGCCGCGCCCCAAACATGGGTGCGCCGTAAATTGGGGCGACTCTTATCGGCTGCAATGATTGTAATGATTGTAACGACCTCCGGTCTCGCACAATGCGGCGAATCCCTATCCGGCCCCGCCAAGACATCGCTATAATTCCTCCGCTGCCGATTTCGCGTGGTATTCTTCCAGCCAGTTCGCCGGGACGGGCGCTGGGCGTAAGAGGAAAACGATGAGCGACCAACGACAAACACGCCCCGCTCTTGCCCGTGCCGTGGGTAGGGTGGCCCTTGAAGCACTCGACGCGCGCCGGCTGCTCAGCGGCGGTGCGATTTCGGTCGATCCCGCGATTGCGCTCGCCGGCCCGACGTCGTCCCTGCTCGGTCTGCGGCCGGCGATCCGTTTCGATGGCCCGGCTGTCATGCAATCCGATCCACAGCCCGCGCCCACGCCCACGACGACAATAGAAGGCGTGAATTTCGAGCAAGAGGGGGCGCTCAACGCAGGCCCCGGTTCTTTTGGGACGATCCCCCCCGACCCCGCCGTCGCCGCCGGGCCGGCGCATGTGGTGCATGCTGTCAGCGCCGCCATCACCTTTCACACCAAGGCCGGCGCGCAGACATTTCAGAGCAGTCTGTTCAACTTCTTTCAAGGCCTGCCTCTGACTGATCTGGGCAATCCGCGCGTGGCTTACGATCACTTTTCCGCCCGATGGATTGTAACCGCGCTCGATCGCACCGATATCAGCGAAGGCGCGCCCAGTAACTCCTCGCGGCTGTTCATCGCGGCGAGCGACGATGCCGACCCGAATGGCACCTGGACCGTCCGCTCGATCAACACAAACATTACCATCGGCGGGCAGGCAAGCTGGGCGGATTTCTCAACGCTCGCGGTTGACGATGAAGCGATCTACGTTTCGTCAACGCAATTTCGGTTTGGCACATTCGCGTACGCCGGCAACCGCTTGCAGATAATCGACAAGGCGCAGCTTTACGACACCGGCATTCTGTCATTCACCACCCATGACGTATTCGCCGCCACCGGACAAGCCAACGTGGCTGGCGTCTTTGCGCTACAACCCGCGATGATGTATGGCGCGCAGCCGAGCGGGCTGGGCACGTTTTTCGTTAACTCCGCCGGCTGGCAAGACGTCAATGGCGATGATTTTGTGCTGGTCGTGCGGCTGACGAATCCCCTCACCGCGCCGGCATTCACCAGCGCGTTTGTCAGCCAGGGCGGAAATGTGGATGACCCCAACGCCCTGCTGCCCGGCGCACCGCAATCGGGCACGGGCGTCACGATTCGTACCGGCGACAGGCGCATCACCAGCAACGCGGTCTGGAACAACGGCAATCTCTATTTTGCGCACAACTCGCTTCCCCTGTCCGGCGCAAACGCCGGACAGACCACCGCAAAGTGGTATCGCGTGAACGCAGGCGCCACCGGCACCCCCACGCTCGCCGATACCGGCCTGGTCGGCGGGGAAGAACTCGGCGCCGCGACGCATACATTCCTGCCCTCGGTCGCGGTCGATAACTCGGGCGTGCTCGCGGTTGGGTTTGCGGCGAGCAACTCCGGCATTTTCCCCTCAGCGGGTTACACAATCCGACTAGCCAGCGATGCCCCCGGAACGACACAACCGGCGACGGCCTACGCGGCGGGCGAGGCGTTTTACGTCCGAACCTACTTCTCGCCCGCAAACCAGTCCAACCTCAACCGATGGGGCGATTACAATTCCATCGCGCTCGATCCTGCCGATGGGTCATTCTGGGCGTTTAATCAGTACGCACGCACGCAAGGCATGCCATTTCTTACAGAAGAAGGCCGATGGGGCACCCGGCTTGCCAATTTTTCGTCCGGGGTCTCAATTCCCCCGCCGCCGAGCGCGCCCGATCTTGCAGCGGCGAGCGACTCGGGCGCGAGCAACACGGACAACATCACCAACATCAGCACGCCTACTTTTTCAGGCACAGCCCTGGCAAACAGCTCGGTGCAGTTGTTCGCCGGCGCACTCTTCATCGGCACTACGACCGCCAGCGCCGGCGGCGCGTGGACGATCGTGGCTTCGAGCATTCCAGACGGCACCTACAACGTCACCGCGACGGCGACCAATGCCAACGGCACCAGTCCCAACTCGCCGGCGCTGGTCGTCACGATCGACACAACGCCGCCGCGGGTTTCTACCGCGGCTTTCGCGTTTGCCACGGGCCACTCGGCATCGTTTACCTTTAATGAGCCGCTGGCGGTATCGCCCACCCTCGCCAATGTAGCAGTCACCAACACCACCACGGCGCAGCCCGTACCCGGCGGAGCACTTTCGCTGAACTACAACGCAGGAGCCAACACCGCTGCGCTCACTTTCCCCGGGGTCGCCGGCCCGCCGGCTGGCATTCTCGCCGACGGCAACTACACCGCCGTCATCGCCGCTTCCGGTGTGGCGGATGTGGCAGGAAACATGCTCGACGGAAACAGCAACGGTGTCGGCGGGGATAACTTCCTGTTTAACTTCTTCGTGCTCGCCGGCGATGCCAATCGCAGCCGCAGCGTGAGCCTCGACGACTTTACCATCCTTGCCGCCAACTTCGGCTTCTCGCCGCGCAACTTCGCACAAGGTGATTTTAGTTACGACGGGATGGTGAACTTAAACGATTTCACGATCCTCGCCGCCAATTTCGGCCAGTCGCTCCCCGTCGCCCGGCCCACCGGCGCGCCCGTTGCGGCGAGCGTGTCGCCGTTCGCGGCGATCCGGATTGAAGACCGGCCCGACGCGCGCATTGCCGCCGATGTACTTCCACCCGGCGTCTGACTCTCGCCGCAGGTTGCAGTGTTTGGTTGTTAGTCTGATCGCTGAATCATCGCGGCACCGCCACCGCACGCGAATCCCGGAAGCACGCCGCTAAGGCATCGGCAGGTTGTTCAGCTCAAACGGTACCGTGATTAGCCTGGTCTCCACAGGCACCCGCCACGCAATCGTGCTCGCCTCCCCCGGGGCTGGCCGGCCGTCGGAGATGCTGCGGTCAAAGATGCTTGTCATCTCGATCAGGTTTGATCGGTCCGTTGGCGCAAAACTCGGCCCCGCGGTGCGGAAGATGGCCCGGCCCTGCGCATCAAACACCCGCAGATCGGCCGCATAGAGGACCTGCTGCAGCCGGTTGTAGGCGTCCGGGTCATTCGCCGGCGCCACCGCGGCGACGGTCACTTCGTAACGGCTGTCACCCAGCGCGGTCACGCGTTGTATAACAAAGTCAAAATCGCCAAACCGCTCGAAGCTGCCCCGCTGATTGATCCAGTCCGTCAGCTCGATCGTTTCGAAACGGCTGGCGGCGTTGAATGTGATTTCGCCCGAGATTCGCTGAATGACCCGGCCAGGCGTTGCGGGATACGCGAGCTTCGACTGAAACGACCAGAATGGCGACCCCCCGCCATACGTCTCATCGACATGGCCCTGAGGCAGCATGTTGTTCCCAAGGTCGTCGAGTGCAGACTTCAGCCGCACCGTCGCGGCACCGGGCATCACCTTGAGCTTGGGTTCGGCAATGGCTGTGAAATGAACTGCGAAATCGCTCGTTCGATGCAACCCCTGCGCGAGTTCGACGGTTTTCTGGTGAGCAATGCGCGAAGCCACGATGAGCATTGGCCCGCTCACCGACGCAGGGGCGCGAGAAAGTGCCCCGCACCCGAGCGACAGTCGCACGCCGTCGTCGCCGGGTGATATGTCGAGCGTGCCGACTTGGGTACAGATTTCCCGCAGCACCGCCCACAACGGCTGGCGGCGCGCTTCGAGCGTCACCCGGGGGCCGGGTAGCTTGTTCCAGTTGTCGCGGGCGTAGCGGACTGGCGCGCCACGCACCTGTCGGTTGATCTCCGCGACCACTTCATCAAGCGGGGCATCGCGCATTGAAAGCGTGATGCGCGATGCTCCCAGCACGGCATCTTCGCTGATCTGCTTCAAAATGGAGTCGAGCCGTTGCCGCTGCTCTTCGTCGGTGCTGATGGCCAGCGCTGCCTTGATCGACTCGACCAGCGCTTCGCCCGTTTCAATCAGTTCCTGCTGCGCCCGCTCGCGGACAGCAAATGAGTCATCTGCTAGCTGGGCAATCAGAATTTGCGACTCGGGTGCCGCAGGCCGCCCCACACCCATTGCAACGGCCACGGCTGCAATGCACGCTCCCCTGGCGACTGTTGTTCTAAGCCTCACATTGAGTGCTATCGCCAGCGCGCGGCATTCGGTTCACGGTATTGCGCTTGGGCAGGTCTCAATATGCCCCCCGCGGGTTCCGCCTGTAACGGCTGCACGATTTACACTGCCCGGTGGGAGGTGGCCCCGCCTACGCTCGCCGGAGACCGGCACGCGCATTCGCTTCATCGTTTGCCTGGCCTCGGGCTGAATCGTACCTCATCTTCTCGGGATTGAATCGGAGGCCTGCTTGGTAATCGAATCAGAACAGCCGACCACAATCGAACAAAACAGCAACGTTCGCCCGCCGGAGGTTGAACTTATCCTCTCGGCGATGGACGCATGCGATGCGCCTTCGTGGGATCGACGGTCACAGGCGCGATCCCGCTTTCGCGCCGACGCGCGCCTGCAACTCTACTCCGATCTCGCCGACGCCTCGCCGCGTGCACTCTACATCCGCGACGCCGACGCCCGCGGTGCCGGCTTCATCACCCAGCACGTTCTCCCCCTGGGCTACGGCGGGTGGGTGACCCTTCTCACGCCCGAGGGCGAAGAGGTTCACATCGAATGCGTCATCTACCGCTGCCGCAAGACGGTGCAAGGTTGGTACGAAGGCGCCATGCGATTCAATCGACAGATGTTGCATTTCAATGCCCCTGGTCGATCCGCGCCGTCTCCAAGACTGCGGCTCGCCGATTGATGCGCCATCCGCGTGGCCGAAATCACACTTTCGAGTCTATCGCCCCGGCTGAGTCGCCGGCGGGGGGTTCTTCCACCTTGTTGCCGCCAGCTCGCCTTGCCGTGCATAATCGATCGATTCGCCAAGAATCCGCGCCGCCTCCTGCGGGGCATGGAAGCCCATACTGTTCTCAGCGTTCACAAAATCGAGCCGCCACTGTGCCCGACGTTGTAACTCGCGGGCGTGTTTGAGTTGCTCGTCATTGGCCCCGGCCGCCTTCGCGGCAACGATGGCGCTGATCATGCCATCAACAGCGTGTCCGGCGCGGCTCATGAGCGCGTGATTTCGATCCTGGATCGTCTGCACGCGCGCCGCCAACTCTTCCTCGGCCACCTGATGGCATGGCTGGCACGATCGATTGATGTTGAGCAGCGGGCTTCTCACCCAGTGGTCACTTACCTTCATCGCCCCTTCTCGGGTGTAAGGCATATGGCAATCCGCACACGACACACCCGCCCGGGCGTGAACCCCCTGGCTCCACAGCTCAAACTCCGGGTGCTGCGCCTTGAAGATTGGCGCGCCCGTCTCGGTGTGAACGAAATCCAGAAACGGCTTTCCATCGGGAAACTTCATCTCCTCGTACAGCTTTTCGATCTGCTCGACCTTCAAGCCGTTATCCCAGGGAAAAAACAGGGTCGCCTTCGGGCCGCAGTAATACTCCACATGACACTGCGCGCAGGAAAATGATCGCATTTCCTGGCGGGTCGCATCGACGTTGGGGTCATACGCCTTGCTGCGATTTCCCTTCCGCCAGCGCTCGATGCTGGGAAGGTGCGGCGTGGGTTCATTAGAGGCCGCCAGCTTGGCAATTCCCGTGACAAACCCGGGGCGCGTCACGCGCAATTCCATATTCTGTGGATCGTGGCAATCGACGCAGGAAACCGGGTGCGCTTCGCCGACATGTGCCGCCAGCGCCTGCTGAGTGGTCGCTGGTTTGTCGGCCGGGACGATGCTGTCTCGAAAGCTCTCGGTGCTGCCATCGGGTGTTTTCATTAACTCGGCGTGCGCGTCAACGTATGACATGGCGCTGAGCGCCTTGAACCCTGTCATCACCGCGGGCCAGTCGAATCCGTGGGCATCGGCGAGCGTCTTGCCCTCTGATTCCAGCCCAATCCGTCGCCAGGTTGTCGTGGCCGCGGAGTGACAATGCAGGCAGGCACCCGTTTGCGCCCGCTCCGTGACCCTGAGCGTCTGTTCCTGATCGTACAACATAAATGCATGACCCCGGCGGTCACGAAAATCGAGGCTGAATGCGTAGCCCAGGAACATGCGCTTCAGCCACGGATCGCGCTCGATGCGCGATTCTGGAATCGCCCCCTCCGATCCGCCGTAGCGGGTGTGGGTCTGATCGACGGTTCTGGAGTAGCCGTCAAACTGCCGGGGCCAGTTCGTCCCCCACACCCGGGGGTCGGTCGTGGTTTCATCGACATTCACCAATTTAAGATACGGATTGCGCGCTTCCTGCTTGCGGGTGAAGATGTTGACCAGCATGTAGGCAACGCCAGCAGTGAGCAGCGCGGTAACGACCGCGGTGGCCACGAAGGGAATGACTACCTTGCGTCGTTTGGGTTCTGACATCGCCGTCTCCTCGTTTCAGTGTTCAGCTTCCTCACTCGTCGCGAAACGTATGCCCGCAAAAGCTATCGCGTCGGGCCGTGCCCCACGCTCCGATGGCAGTGCACGCACTTTACGGCGTCGGCGGCGGTGGTGGCACCGGCGACGACTTCGTGCACAAGATCGCCGTGACACCTCAGGCAGTTGTCCTGCAGAATCTTCGCGTTGTTCGCCTTAATCATGATCGGCTCGTGAAAATCCTGGAGCGTAAAGCCCTTGCTATGGTGATAGCCGTTCGCCGCCTTGCTCAGATACTTCTCGACAAACCCCGCGGGCACATGGCAATCGTTGCACGTGGCCACCGCATGATGCGACCCCTTCAACCAGCCGTTGTATTGATCATTCATGATGTGGCAGTTGTTGCAGGCGCCGGGGTCATTGCTGAGGTAGGACAACCCCTCTGCGTAGCTAAACGTGTAAAGCCCAAGCCCGGCGGCAAGCCCGATGGGGATGGCCAGAGCAAGCCACGGCCGAATCGATCGATTGGGGCTTGGACCACGCATCACAAGCCAATTATCGGAATTTTCCGTCGCTTTATCAAGAGAGGGAGCATCAGAGTCCCATTTTTTGTCGTCTTTATCTTTTAACTGATCTGTTGACAGAGGCCATCCGATCTATTAAAAAGATGATTCGATCTTTTGATCTGATTAAGGTTTTTGAACTGTATCTTAGAAGGAGTAACAGATGAAACCGCTTCGTTCGGGATTGGCTGCGATGGTATTGGCAGGACTAGCTTCGCAGGCCGGCGCACAGCACGCCGACTTTGTGCTGTTTGGAAAAGACTTCAAGGGCAGCACCCCGGCTGCATATCAGCCTCAGCACCGCTTCGTGCATCCGATGACCTCGCCCTACTTTCATGAGGACTCGTTCGTAACCACCGACATTCGTGCCTACTTTCTCTATCACGACTTCCCCACAGGCGGGGTGATCAACGGCGGGACGGCGAAGGTATACGCGGCGCAGGTGCGCGTGGCCCTGACTGACACGCTGCAGTTGGTTGCCTACAAGGACGGCTACACCGACCTCGACGCCGGACTGAGCAATGACTCCGGGTACAATGACATTGCAGCGGGTTTGAAGTGGAACTTCCTGCAGAACTGGGAACAACAGTTGCATGCCGCCGTCGGCGCCGGGTACGAGTTTCCCGTGGGCGACCCATCGGTCTTGCATAACAACGGCGAAGTCCGCTTCTGGGGGTCTGTGAACAAGGGCTTTGACAGGCTACACCTCGGCCTGACCGGCAACGTGTTTTTCGGGACCAGCGGGGATGAGCCTCTGGGCAACAGCGACTATCTTAGCTGGCATGCCCACGTCGATTACTATGTGTGCGATTGGTTCAGCCCAACCGTTGAGTTGAATGGCTACCACACATTCAACCCCAATGATGAAGTGGTCGGTTTCAGTGGAATCGATGTCACCAACCTCGGCGGGGGAGATGACGTGGTGACCATGGCAGTCGGGGCCGAGATTCGCCCCACACAAAGGGCCGCCATCCGGGCGGCATATGAGTTTCCGCTTACAGACGGCGATGACCTTTACGGCTACCGCATCACGGCTTCGCTCGTGCTGTCGTTCTAGCTGCCAGGAACTCCGGCAGTACTTGCGTTAACGAAGAGGCTCACTCGGCGGCGGGAATGACCAACGTCCGCTGCGTGAGCTTCTCGCTTTACCGACCGAGCCACGTGCGGCCCCACTGGAATACCAATGCACCGCGGTCGCGCGAGCAGGCTCTCCTGCGTCGCGCGACCGCGGTGATATTCTCGGTGCGTTGAAGTTGCCGCTTCGGTGCCGCGAAATCCATTCCGCCGGGCATCGCGCGGTAGAACGCCCGCACGACTTATGCCGCCGCCGTCAGCTTGCGGAGTTGTTTTCGCTGGAGCGTGGCGCTCAACGATTCCAGGCTCTTGCGGAGATTGCACTTCTTTTCGGTCACTTCCAGGGTGAACGCGGTCTGACCACCCGGCAGCTTTTCCTGCCCGGCGACCGACATCGTGCCCGTGGCGTAGATGCCATCAACTGTAAGGTTGATCGAGACACTCTGCCCCACCCGCAGCGGCTGCTGCGTGATCACAGAAAGGCCCTCTTCACCCAGATCGGCCAACTGGCAGTTAATCTGGTTATCGACGCTCAGAAGGATGTTCTGGCCGAGCGCGCTGATGCGGAAAGTCTCTTCTTCGCTGCACAAGACCGGATCGGCATCGGTGGTGATATCGATGACGCTGTTGCCGTTGCTGGCCTTCACGTTGTTGATGAGAACGCTCTGCGAGTGAAACTTGCCGCGCCAGTCGGCAAAGATGACCAGCTTCGCACCAGCCTTCAACTCAGATCCGAGGGGAAACTGAAGTTTCGCGGTGTTGTCGTAGGTATCGAGCACTTTGCCCGGCGTGATAACGCGACTCGAACCGCTGGTGAAAAGGGTGAGATACACAGAACTGTTTGGGGTCAACATCTCAGGCTCCTCATGATTGCAATGGCACGGAGAAATTCCGTCGCACAGAAGCTTTCATCGGCCCGAAGCGCCGGGTGTTTTGCGGCATGATGACAGCCGCGAGTGTGCGATGTTCCCGGACGTAAGGCCATCAGCACAGTGTGGCGGCGGGACCGACCGGCTATAATTGCACTCCCTCTTCGGCAGAAGAGTCGGACAGGCAGGCGAAAGCCAGGTGCTCGAGAAGGAACCACGATGACCCGAATCACCGCTACAGTGGTAGTTTTGTTGTTGATGACCGGCTGCGCATCTGCGCCGAGCGCGTCGACGACGACCGACTACGACAAAAACGTCGATTTTTCGAAGTTCACCACATACGGTTTCGCACCCGGCAAGATCATCGAACAGCCGGACTATGAATCGATCGACAGACAACGGCTCGAAGAACGCATTCGCGCCGCGGTGGTGGCAGAGATGGAAGTCCGCGGGCTGGATTATGTGACCGACAGCCCGCAACTGCTCGTCACCTACACCGCCGGCGCACAACAGAAGGCGGACCTTGTGCGCATCGCCCCGACCTACACCGGCCACGACTACGATGCCCCCGGCGCCTGGCGCCCCGCCGGGTGGTACGCGCAGACTGAAGAGCAATTCTGGTCAAAGCAGTACATCGAAGGCACGCTGCTGCTCGATATCTATGACACACAGACGAAGCAGGCGGTATGGAAATCGTACACCAAGGTGCAAATCATGTCGGATGAAGTACAGCGAAACCGCGCGCCCGAAGTCATCGCCGGCGCGCTCAAGGGCTTCCCCCCGAAGAGATGATGGTTTCACCGTCGCAACTGACTGCCAAAAGGAAGGGCACCGAAGAACAGCTATGCAGGCGGCACGCACTGCATCGCTGTTCATCGGTGCCCGAATTTTGGTCGCCCGAGCTCTGGACGCCCAATCATTGGCTGATGGATGAAGCTTGATTGGGCGGATCACATTCCCACAGCGCGCTTCAGCCGCTTGCGGAAGACCCCCGCGGTGCCCAGCAGTGCGCCACCGGCCCACACTGCCGCCGGTAGCGGGACTGCGGTGGCGCGGATTTCGACAACCAGGTCGTTGTAGTCGCTGTGGGTGCGACGCTTGGGAAGCGATGGGCTGAAATCAAGGTCTTCCCAGAACATGAGCCACGTCTTTTCCTTCGTGCCAAGTCCGAGCACTTCATATGTGATCATATGATCGCGGCCGTCGGCGTTGCGAGTCATGTCGGATGAATGCGTGCCGCTATCGCCGCTTCGGGTGAAGGTCATCATCTCGCCCATGCACTTCCCGTGGGCAGTCGTGCTGCTGACGTCGTAGCCGTAGCCGGTCACGTCAAACAAATGACTCACCGAGCCCCCGCGGTCGATGCTGAGCGACTGGCTGTTGTTGCTGAACTTGGCCACAGCGCGGGCGGTGAAATGGCCGTCGATCCAACTGGCATCGGTGGTATCACCGATGGTTCCGCGGGCGATGTTCATTGACGGGGTGACGCTCATGGCGTCATCCACGCGCCGGAGGGTGACCGCACCATTGAAAAAGTCGTCGCCGATTTTATGAAACCCACCGCCGTACAGCGTATTGATGATGCTGTGCTGTGAAGGCTCGCTGGCTGGGGCTGCACCAATCTTGGTGAAGCCAGCAAACGCCACACTGGAAATCGCCACCGCCGCAGAAGCCGCCAGAATTGCTATCGAACGCATGAGCAATGTCCTCTTGTGTGCATGCCCGCCGACGGCCAACGCATTCCGCCGTTGTCGGGCTACAAGAGAACAATGCCACCGATTCAATTCACTGACGCAATTTTCAAGCTTTCACGATGACTGATAACGCGGGGCGCGTCCGTTTATGATGCGCGTGCACCAAACACCACGCATAACGATCACAACAGCTCATGGGCGCCGCAGCGCACGGGTGTGGAACTCTCTCAACTTCCAATATCAGATCGAGCATCATTCGTGAACATCGGTGGGTTCGCCGGCGACGTTGCTCTGTGTGAATGCCGAGAACGCGATGATCCGCTTCAGATATTGATCGGCGTCGCGGAGATGGCGCGCTGCGGCTTCACGGCGCTCGGTTTCTGAGGCGCCGGCATCGACGAGCAACACCTGCTGCCGCAGCACTTCGGTGAGCAGCGTCGCGGCAAACGAGGAGAACGGCGTCGCGTGATACTCGGGTACTTGCGGGGCAAGCTCGATGAACATCCGCCCGACGCGCTGCCCGCCGTAGAGGGGATCGGGCTGCACCAAGTCTGGGTCTTCCCAGCTTCTCCGCACGGGCGAGATGATATCGGTATATCTCTTCCGCGCGGCGATTCCCTCAGCGGAGAAGAGAATGTGTTCGATCACCCGCCATGACGCCGCCGGATCGCGCGCGTTGCGCGGGATTCCCAGCATCGTGCCGCCCCAGGTGCTCGTCGGGTGGTCGGTCGGATCAAACCGGGGCAGCGGCATCATCGCCAGCCGGCCCTGAAGCGACTCGGGGCCGTTCTTGCGGATGTAGGTCACGCGCCAGTCTGCCGTCACCATCGCGCCCAGCGCGCCGGTGGAAAGATCTTGCACCCAGTTATTGCCCCCCGGGCTTGCCGCAGCACCAATCCGCCGCGAGCCTGCAACCATTGTTGCGTATCGCACAACCGTGTCGGCCACTTTAGGATCGGTCATGTGCGACACGAGATGGTTGTCCACCAGATTGACCCGGCGCTGGAGAATCAACCTCAGCAACGGGTCGGATGCCCACGGCGACATCTCCATCGCGACACGCTCGGGATGGCCGTTGGCCCGCCAGTATGCCTGATATCGCAAGCACGCTTCACTAAACGCGTCCCACGTCTCGCAGGCGGCCAGATCGACCCCCGCGGCGTCGAACAGGTCTTTTCGATATGTGAGCGTGACAGGATGAACATCATGCGGAATGCCGAAGAGCGTGCCATCGCGCGTCCACGGGGCCAGCCGCGCCGCGATCAGTTCTTCTCGCAGCCCGCTCGCATTCAAAAACTCATCCAGCGGGAGCAGGCCGACTTTCTCCGGCGGGAAGCGAAAGTACTTGCCGACCGAGTTGATCTCAAGCTCTACCACATCCGGAACCTTGTCCCCCGTTGCCCCGCTCATCATCAGCGACAGCAGCCGCGTATCGAGCGCGCGATTGTTAATCAGGTTGACATTCAGCGTCTGCCCAAACTTGCGTTCATACTCATCAACCAACGAAGGCCCACGGTCGCGCAGCCGGTAGCTGTTGGCGTGCGAGATGGCGAAAACCCACATCGTCATATCCGCCCGCGCCGGCGGCCGACGCGTGGACACCACGACGCTCGTCGCCAGCGCGATCAGCAGCATCACGAAGATGGGCTTGCCCAGGTGGAAACTCACGCGCGCACGCTACCTATCGGTCAGACTTCGATGCTCACCAGCGTGTCGGCACCGTCATTCGGGCCGGTATCGGTGCCCTCGCCGCCGTCGAGCAAATCGGCGCCCTTCCCACCTTGCAGGATGTCGTCTCCGGCCTCGCCGTAAAGTTTATCGTTGCTACCTGCGCCGAAGAGCAGATCGTTGCCCGTCCCGCCGAACAGTCGATCGACATTCCCCCCGCCGTCGAGGGTGTCGTCGCCGCCGTTGCCGTAGAGACGATCGTCGCCGGCTTCGCCGAGCAGGCTGTCGCGCGAGCCTGAGCCGTTGAGCCTGTCGTTGCCGTTGCCGCCGAAGAGTGTGTTTCTGCCCGCGCCGCCGGAGATGGTGTCATTGCCTTCGCCACCGAAGAGCAGGTCGGCGTCGTCGCCGCCGAAGATGTAGTCGGCTTCATCGGCACCGGTTGGCGCAGCAGCGTCGCCGTAGATCGTGTCGGCACCGTCACCGGCGGTGATGCTATCGGCACCGGCCTGGCCTTCGATGAGGTTATCGCCGAGATCGACATTGATGGTGTCATTGCCGGTGCCCCCGAAGATGAGGTTGGCACCGGAGGCGTCGTTGATCGTATCATTTCCGGCATTCCCGCTGAGCCGGTCAAGCCCCCCGCCGCCAGTGAGTCGATCGTTACCGCCTTGCCCGGAGAGCGAATCGTTGCCGTCACCGCCTTGCAGGGAATCGTTGCCGCGATCGCCGATGAGTGTGTCATCGCCCGCCCCACCGGTGAGGCTCGCGGGGATTTCGATCGAGTCGTCGGCCATGTCAACCACATCATTGCCGTTGCCCAGATCGGCAACAATGCGATTGATATTCGCTGCGGTGAACGACTGTTGCTGCCCGTCATGGCTCACGACAAGTTGAGTGCTGCCCGTCGCCTGTCGCAGGGTGAAAACATCGGCTCCCGAGGTGCCGACGAGTGTAAGAATGCCGCCGGCAAGGGTGGCGAAGTTGGAATGCAGCAACGTGCGTGGCTCGAGCACCTCCACCGCGCCGACGCGGCTGTCGCGGATAATCACTTCGGCTCCTGGTGATGTAGTACGCTGCATGATGACTGCCCTCCGACGTAGTTGCCCCGCACAAAACACTCGCGGCGCCATCGCTCCGCGATCGACTCTCAACTATCAACGAACCGACGTTAACTCGCAACCGGCAACCAGCGACTACCGATCAATGTTCCGCGCGGAACAATTGGCAGCGGGCAGGAGACAGTGGGCAGTAGGCAGATGGGGTATCACCGTTCCGCGCGGAACAATCTGATTTACGCACCGCAAACTATTGCCAATAATGCAGTTGCGACAAAAATAAGTAAAAACCACACCCTAACAAATCAGGCCCGAATGTGTGGCTGAAATCACAGAATCTACGCCCGCCGCCGCAGCACCGCCACCCCCGCAAACCCCATTACCGCGATCCCCGCGGGTTCCGGCACGACCGGGTCCAGGCGGAAGTACGCAAACCCGCTGCCGTCGTCGAGGCGCGCCTCAGCCAGTATCTGCCCGGCATTGTTGATGTCCATCCCGCGGATAACTGTCGCGCCGGGCAGATTCACCATCGCATTCAAATCTTGTGGCTCAAGACTTCCATTTGGCCAAATCAATGCCTTCGTAAAGTCTGCGCCGAGCGTCGGGGTTGCCGCGCCTACAACGGTGTTGCTATTGTTAATCCCGCCGATGTAAGTTTCAGCGAAACCGGGGAACAATCCAAGGTCGCGAAACTCTTGCGCGCCGGTTGCTAAATCATGCCGCGCGACGAATCCGCGAATGCCACCAGTAGGAGCAAACTGACCAACGAGCCAGTTGCTGTCGTTGATATCCGATGGCGCGATGCGGCCAAGTTCATCGCCGAAGCGCAAAAGCGTGTACGAGCCGTTTTGACCGATCAGGCCACTATCCAAGCTGCTGGGATCGTTGCTGTTGGCTGTTCCGCCGATATAAATACCCGATGCGTTGACCGAAAAAAGCGCGCTGGTCGTCGACCCGGGAATGCTCAACAGCGTGAAGGTTCCGTTCTGCCAGACGCAGGCTTGCCGGGTTCGACCGGATGATGTAGCCGCCGTCACGATCGCTGCTCCAACGATGACTGTGCCATTTCCTTCTCGTGGAATTCCAAACTCTTCGGGTATTGGAAGCGGTGTCGCGCCAAGCGACCCCCAAACGACTGCCGGCCCGCCCGCTTGGCCGAGTGGCGCAATGATGCCAATTGGTGCACTGTCGGAACCATCAAATCCGTGTACGACTGCGGCCTCATAAGACCCTTGAACGGGTAAAATGTGGGGTTTCCCTGCAACGTCCCACACTATCGGATAACTACCGGGTGGCTTTGAGAATCCCGTAAAAGTGTATCCGCTGACATGCCCTCCCTCTCCCAAGGCAGTCGGGTAGTGAACATTGTCTGCGCGAAGCAGCGTCGCATCATATGTTACCCGAGCGTAAGAGGCGGACGGCAAGAAAAAAATGGAAACGCAGTAAAAAGCAATTGACCACCACGGTAATTTTTGTGATGCGGATGTAGGCATCTAACTCCAAGGAAGGTACGTCATGACCAAGTCTAATATGCGGAAATGTGCATCGCAGAGCAAGCAAATTCTCCGTTGGCTTGGTGCATTGATGTGGCTGATTTCCATTAACCAGACGTTTGCGCAGACTTTCAATTGGACGAACAATGGTGGTGCTCTGCCAGGCGGCGACAATGTGTGGACCAATCCTAATAACTGGGAATTGGGGGCTACACCGACATCAACGAGCCATATCGCCCGCTTCGCGTCAGGTACTGGCTCGGCGCTATTAGTACGCGACGGTTCGTCAGGAACGATCAACATTGGCACGATTCAAATCGTTCGTGACGATTACACAGCGTTGAAAGCCGGTGGCGCGCCGGTGACGATCAATTTCGGAAGTTCCGGTGCGATTGACCAATTCCACGTTGGGAACAAGGAGTTTTACCTGGGGACAACGGATGACAGCGCCATTAATGTTAACACTAACGGGCTCCTGCGTTTGCGCTCAAGCTTCTCCCAGCACTTACTGAGCGACGCCGTGATTCGGGGACGGATCAGGGGACGCAGCTAGTTCATCTCCAGACGGGCGGCTTAGAGCCATGTCGTGGCACCCGGAGTTCGTTTCCATTCATCTTTTTTCTTGGCGTCTCTTGGCGACCTTGGCGTGCTTGGCGGCTGCGTTGTCTTCTCCACGTTCAAAACGGGTGTTGGCGGGTATAATCGTTCGGTCATGCAGAACATCACCCGACTCACCGAGCTGCTGCGTGCCCGGCACCCGTGCATTCGCATCACCACCGCCGACGAGCCGGAGGCGCTGGCGATCATTCACGCCGCGGCGGCAGAGCTTCGGTTGCCGGTGTGGGAATGGAGCGTGGCGCGCGGGCTGCGCGACGGCGAGTTTGCCGACGCGCCGGCGCTGCCCGATACCAATGCGCTGGTCGATGCGCTCATTTTCGTTTCCCGGCAACAGCAGCGGCGGATTGTGGTGCTGTTTGACTCGCTGCCTCATCTCGCAGGCGAACGCGAGCGAGAATCTTTGCGCGTGTTTCGCGAGCAGATCTTCTCGTTTGACAAGATCGGCGCGCACTTCATTCTGATTGATGCCCCCTCGGCCCTGCCGCCAGGGGTGGAGCATCTGGCCCACCCGTTTGACGTGCTTCCGCCGGACGATGACAAACTTCGCCGGATACTCAAGGAGACTGTTCAGCAGTTTCACCAGCAGCAGCCGATCCGGGCGCAGCTTGCGCCGCACGAAGCGGAGTTGATCATTCGCAATTTGCGCGGTTTGAGCACATGGGACGCGCGACAGATCGTTCGTGAAGCCATCGCCGGCGATATGCAGCTCAACGGCGACGATGCCAACCGCATTCTCGCGGCCAAGCGCAAGCGGCTGCAGGCGCAGGGGATGCTCGAGTATGTCGAGGCACCGGTCAACCTCAATGAGATCGGGGGGCTTCGCAATCTTAAGGCGTGGCTGAAGGCGCGGCAGAATGCGTTTCGCAAGGACGCAACCCAGTTCGGCCTGCCTGCGCCGCGGGGGATGTTGATGCTCGGCGTGCAGGGGGCGGGAAAGTCGCTTAGCGCCAAGGCAGTGGCCACCGCCTGGCAACGGCCACTGCTTCGGCTGGACGTCGGCGCGCTCTATGACAAGTTCATCGGCGAGAGCGAACGCCGGCTGCGCGACACACTCCGGCAGGCGGAGATGATGGCGCCGATCATTCTCTGGATCGACGAAATCGAGAAGGCCTTCGCCGGTGCTGCCAGCCAAAGTATCGACGGCGGGCTGAGCAAGCGCATGTTTGGCACGCTGCTCACCTGGATGCAGGAGCACAAGGCGCCGGTGTTTCTCATCGCCACCGCCAACGACATCGCCGCCCTGCCGCCGGAGTTGATGCGCAAGGGGCGGTTTGACGAGATTTTCTTCGTCGATTTGCCCACAATCGAAGCCCGGCACCAGATCATCGAGATTCACCTGAAACGGCGCAACCGCCCCGCGGCCAAGTTTGACCTGGACAGCCTGGCCGAAGCGTCGAATGGCTTCAGCGGGGCGGAAATCGAACAGGCGATCGTATCGGCACTGCACGAGGCTTACTCTGCACAAGAGGAACTTTCGACGGAGCATGTGATGAAGGCGCTGCGATCATCCCCGCCGCTGAGCGTGACGATGGCCGAGAACGTCGAGGCGCTCCGTCGGTGGGCGAGTGGCCGGTGTGTGCCGGCAGACTAGCGGGGCGGCTTGGCGGTCGGCGCGGCGGCGTGGGTTGCGATGGGTTGTGTTGGCGCGAACAAAGTCCGAATCCGGCTCGTAATAGTGGATGCTGAATTCTTGCTCGAAAAGCGAAAAAGCTTGCCGCCCCCGCCCCTCTGCGGGTAGATTCGACTCTTGCCACGCCGCGTGGTGGTGGAGACTTGTGATTACCCCGGCGTGGGGTGGCGTTCCCGCCTTGCTTCTCTTTCGTCTGCGCGAGCTGCTCCGCGAGAAGGACGAATGAGCAATGTGCGTTTGCGCTGGATGTTTGCGCATCGACAACTTGTAACTGCACAATAACGCCCTACTGGAGAGCCGCTCATGGCCAAAGCTGCCAAGCGTTTAGGGGAAATCTTGATTGAAATGCAAATCATTTCAGCGGCGGAAGTGAACCGCGCGCTGGAGCATGCCAAGACCAAGAAATTGCGCGTCGGCGAAGCCTTAATCGATCTCAAGCTGGCAAGCGAGTCGAACGTCTACAAGGCCCTTGCGCTGCAACACGGCATGGAATATGTCGATCTCGACAAAGGCAGCGTCCCGCCGGAACAGCTTTCGCGCATTCCCGAAGAATTGATGAAGAAATATCTGGTCCTCCCGCTGGGCCAGGAAAACGGCAAATTGCGTGTCGCAACGCACGACCCGCGCGATGTCGAGATGATGGACATCCTGCGCTTCCGGGTGGGAAAAGAAATCAAGCCCGTGCTGGCCGCCAAGAGCCGCATTAAGGGCGTGATCGATGAACTGTTTAACACGACATCGAAAAACACCATCGATAAGACGATGGACAAGACCATCGATCGGCTTTCCGCAACGATGGACAAGTCCATGGACAAGTCGATGGATAAATCCCTCGATCGTTCCATCGATAAGTCCATCGACCTTGCCGGCATGGGCGAAGATGGCACCGGCGGGAACGACGCGACCCAGGCGCCGATCATCAAGCTTGTCAATTCGCTCATTATCGAAGCTGTGCGCAACCGGGCGAGCGATATTCACATCGAGCCGATGAAGGATCGGGTGCAATTGCGGTATCGCATCGACGGCGAGTGTGTGGTACGCGACAAGATCCCCGTCAAAATGAAAGGCCCGCTGATTGCGCGCGTAAAGATCATGGCGGGCATTGACATCGCCGAGAAGCGTCTGCCTCAGGACGGCCGCATTAAGATGATTATCGATAAGACGCAGATCGACTTCCGCGTGAGCACGCTGCCGGCATATCACGGCGAGTCGTGCGTGCTGCGTATCTTGCGTCCAGACAGCGTGCGCATCGGTCTGGAAAACCTCGGTTTTGCCGAAGACGACTACAAGACATTCAGTAAGCTCATCAAGCGGCCCAACGGCATCTTTCTGGTGACCGGCCCCACCGGCTCGGGCAAAACCACGACGCTCTACGGCGCGCTCAATGTGCTCAACCGGCCCGACCGGAAGATCATCACAGCCGAAGATCCTGTCGAATATAACTTTCCCGGGATCAACCAGTGTCAGATACGAGAGAACATCGGGTTTACGTTCAAGAGCGTGCTGCGCGCGATGCTGCGTCAGGCTCCCAACATCATTCTTGTCGGTGAAATTCGCGACCTTGAAGTGGCCGAGATTGCCATTCAGGCGGCGCTGACCGGTCACCTGGTATTCAGCACGCTTCACACCAATGACGCGCCGGGCGCAATCACCCGCCTGATCGACATGGGTGTGAAGCCGTTCCTCGTGGCGTCCAGCATCCAGGCCGTGATGGCCCAGCGGCTCATCCGGGTGCTTTGCCCGAAATGCAAAGTCCCCGATCCGGAACCCGACCCGATGTGGCTGAAGCTCTGCGGCATCAATGCCAAGGAAATGGAGGGGAAAACGCTGATGAAGCCCAAGGGCTGCGATTACTGTACTGGAACCGGGTTCCGTGGCCGGCTGGGCATTTTTGAGATGATGGTGATGAACTCGGAACTGCGCTCGATGGCGTTCGAGCGGGCGGCATCAAACAAAATCCGCAAAGCGGCTCTGGCCGGAGGTATGAAAAGCCTGCTGCAGGACGGCAAGCTCAAGGTGCTCAATGGCACCACCACTGCGGAAGAGATTGTGAAGGTGGCGCAGGTGGAAGGGATTATCACCAACCAATAACCGGCGCGCCGATGCGGGCCAGTCTCCGCCGGCATTAAATCGCATGAGTGAAGCATCCTCGCCAATCACGCAGAACGACGGCGCCGTCTCGTACACGACGACAGGCTTTAATCCGCTGCGCGTGTTTGCCGACGGATTTCGCCAGTTGCGCGCAGTGCGAACGCAGGTGAATAACTCGGCGGCATTTGTGGGCGATGCAATTGAAGATTGTCGCTTCGTCGAGCAATCACTTTTCTCCCGCTGCGGCGTCACGCTCAAACAACTGCGAACCCTGGAAGTCGGGCATGGACAGACGCAGATGCTGATCGCCTACGTTGCCAGCCGGCCCAACGAAGCGCACGGCATCGATCTCGATGTCACGCCCCGGGGGCTATTGGATGTAGCCGGCTTTACGCGAATCCTTCGACATAACGGCCCGATGCGGTGTCTGAAGTCGGTCGTGCGGGAAGCGACCGGCGTAAACCGCGCCATTCGTCGCTCGTTTTGCAAACTGCTCAACCTGCAGGCATGGCCTGCCTATACCGCACACACCGGCGATGCGACGCGCCTGCCGTTTGACAGCGGGTCGTTTGACGTAGTCTACTCCACCGACGTTTTTGAACATCTCCCTGACCCTGAAGCCTGCCTGAGGGAGATTGTGCGTGTGCTTAGGCCCGGGGGCGCGATGTGGATTCGCGCGAATCACTACGGGCAATACAATGCCATGCACGATTTGCGCTGGATTACCGAGTCTGGCAATCGGCCGCACCCGTGGGCTCACCTTCTGCCGGAACACGCGGCGTCGGTGCACCCCAACGCCTACGTCAACCGGTGGCGCGGAAAACAATTCAGAGAGATCGCTGATAAACACTGCCCCGGCAGCCAGTTTGAGTGGATTCCGCAGGCCAAGCCCGACTTGTCGGCGGCACTTCAATCGGTTCGGGGCCGCAGCGAGCTAAGCGACTACTCGGATGATGAACTTCTGGCTCACCATGTATTGCTCACGTGGAAAAAGCCTCTGACGACGCACCAATGACTCAGGAATCGCCCTTATGGCTACAATTCAGATCGACCGCCTGCTTGAAACCACCGTACGCCGCAATGCCAGCGACCTACACCTCGCCGTCGGCCGCCCGCCGACGCTGCGGCTGCACGGACACCTGCGCGAGTTGCAAACCAAAACCCTCGACGCCGAAGATACGATGTCGCTGATGAAATCGATCACCCCCGATCGAATTCAGCAGGAGTTTGAAGAGACCGGCTCGGGCGACTTCGGCTTTGCCTACGGCGACGAAGCGAGATTTCGCGTAAGCATCTTCAAACAAAAGGGTTACTGCTCGCTGGTGCTTCGAAAGATTCCCAACAAGCTCATGACGTTTGAGCAGATCGGCCTGCCGGCGATGGCCGAGCAGATCTGCCGGCGCCCGCGTGGGATTTTCCTGGTGACCGGGCCGACCGGCTCGGGCAAAACAACCACGCTGGCCTGCATGATTAACTGGATCAACGAGAGCTTCGATCGCCACATCATTACGATGGAAGACCCGATCGAATACTACCACCCACACAAAAAGAGCATCGTGGTACAGCGAGAGGTGGGCGTGGACGTGCCCAACTTCGCCGAGGCCATCCGCCGGGCATTGCGTCAAGACCCTGATGTGTTGCTCGTCGGTGAAATGCGCGACCTTGCAACCATCGGTGCGGCCATCACCGCTGCCGAAACGGGGCACTTGGTGTTCGGCACGCTGCACACCAACGGCGCGGCATCGACCATCAACCGCGTCATCGATGCGTTTCCGACCGACGCGCAGGAACAGATTCGCGTGCAGTTGGCCAACAACCTCATCGCGGTGCTCTCGCAAACGCTCTGCCCGCGCAGCGATCAGGAGGGTCGGGTTGCGGCATATGAGTTTATGTACGTCACCCCGTCGATTCAGAACCTGATTCGCGATAACAAGACGTTCCGAATTGACTCCGACATCCAGACCGGCAAGAAGTACGGCATGCAGTTGCTCGACGATCACCTGTGGCAGCTTTTCCAGGCGGGCAAGATCAGTGCCGAGGAAGCTGTCGACAAGAGTAAGGTGCCCGGAAGCATGGTCGATCGATTGACCAAGGCGGGCGTCGGGGTCGATGTCGAGGACGAGTATCCAGAGGCCGGCGAAGCCGAAGCGGCCGCTGCCGGTGGCGGCTCAGCCAAGCCCGGCGCGCCCGGAGGCGCGCAAAGCGACGCTGAGAAGCAAGCACAAATCGCCGCCAACCGCGCTCGAATGCAGGCGGCGGCGGGAAAGAAGTAGTTTGATTTTGAGGTGTTGTGCCTTTCCGGAGGAAGGCACCGCACACGGACGAGGGGAGAGAGCCTCGGTAGCAACAATTGACTACCACACCGAGGACCGCCGTGGCTCTTGTCCCTCCTCCGGGAAATGCAGTAGGCAGTGAAGATTCCAGGCTGCCCTTTGGATTGGACGTGAAATTATGGCCAGTGCACCCGTGACTCCCAATCGCCCCGCAGGCAGTTCTGCAGGCACGCCAAGCGTGCCCAAGTCGCCCACAGGCGGCGGCAACGGAGTGGCCGGCGGCGCCGCCACCCCAGGTGGCATTCCGCCCATCAGCGAACTTCAGGGCCGCCCCATCGGCCGCGTGCTCACCAAGATGGGCAAAGTCACGCGCGAGCAGGTCGTCGAAGCGCTCAACTTCCAGAAATCCCGCGGCAAGGGTGTGCCCCTCGGCCGTATTTTGATGGATTTGGGCTATATCAAGGAAGTCGATCTGAATGTCGCCCTCGCCGCCCAAAAGGGCTACGAGCTGATTGACCTCTCCAGCGTCAACATCCCCAAAGAAGCCATCGACGCTGTTCCCGCCCAGATCGCCACCACGCACAAGGTGCTGCCGATCAGCTATGACAAGGCCAGCAAGAAAATCACCGTGGTCATGGCGAGCCAGGAAAACTTCCAGGCCATCGACCAACTGCGATCGCTGTTCCAATACAACGTAACGGCGAAAATCGGTGACCCCGATCAGGTCGATCGCCTCATCCAGAAGCACTACAACGCCGCAGCCGACAATTTCAGTGAAGTGCTTGGGGAACTGGGCAAGGAAGATTCGCTCAAAGACCTTAAAGGCCGCGGCGAATCGATCGACCTGGAAACGATCAAGGAAGCCGCCGACAGCAACCCCGTCCGCAAGCTCATCAATCTCGTGCTGCTGCAGGCAATCAAGGATAAAGCCAGCGATATCCACTTCGAGCCTTTCGAGGATGAGTTCAAGATGCGCTACCGCATCGACGGCGTGCTCTATGAAATGATGCCCCCACCGAGCCACATTGCGCCCGCCATTGCCAGCCGCGTGAAGGTTATGGCGAATCTGGACATCGCCGAGCGCCGGCTGCCGCAGGACGGTCGTATCGAGCTGACCGTGAACAATCAGCCCATCGACCTGCGCGTGAACGTGCTTCCGACCATGTTCGGTGAGAGCGTCGTCATGCGCGTGCTCGACCGGGGCAATGTCAGCCTCGACCTCGACCGCCTTGGCATGCGTGAGGATGAACTTACTTCGGTTCGGCAGCTCATTCACAAGCCCAACGGCATCGTGATCGTCACTGGGCCGACCGGCTCCGGCAAGACGACCACGCTCTACTCCGCGCTTCGCGAACTGAACGACCCGAGCACCAAGCTCATCACCGCCGAAGACCCGGTCGAGTATGACATCGACGGCGTGGTGCAGTGTCAGGTGCGCAGCGAGATCGAGATGACATTCGGAAGGATTCTGCGCGCCATGCTGCGGCAAGACCCTGACGTCATCCTCGTCGGTGAAATTCGCGATAAAGAAACCGCCGAAATCGCCGTGCAGGCATCGCTCACGGGCCACCTGGTGTTCAGCACGCTGCACACCAACGACGCGCCCAGCAGCATCGCGCGTCTGCTCGATCTCGGCCTCGAACCCTTCCTCATCACCGCGACCATCGAAGGCATCGTCGCGCAGCGACTGGTGAGAAAAATCTGCAGCAACTGCAAGACAGAATACACCCCCGCTGAAGAACAACTGATGGAGCTGGAGTTACGCACCGAAGATGTGGTGGGAAAGAAATTTTTCTACGGCAAAGGCTGCGACAACTGCAACAACACCGGCTACCGGGGCCGAATGGGCTTGTACGAAATCATGCTGCTCGACGACGACATGCGCGACCAGATCGTAAAACACGCCAGCACGCAGGTGCTCCGAGCCGAGTGCAGAAAGCGCGGCATGCGCACCCTCCGCCAAGGCGGGCTGCTCGCGATTTATGATGGCGTTACCACGATCGAAGAAGTGGTCCGCGAGACGTTGATGGAAGAAGGGTAATTCTGCGTGCGATTGATCACCAGCGCACGGAGTTCGCCCCATTCTTCGCAGCCATTCAGGTGACTCTTTTCTTGCCAGAAAATTCGCGAATGTGCTTTCTGCAACAGTTCCTTGCCGGGGTCATTCGCCCTGACCAAGCCATGCGTTTTTAAACTGTTGCACCCCCTCTTTTCTGGACGTCGCCCCGGTTGGCGGCGGAGGAGCCGCAGCGTCATGAACGGCGGGCTAATCAAATACGCAAAACGCTGCCCCAATCGCCTGCGATCGCGTAACGGTCCGGCTGCCTGGTGCCGATAATGGAGTAATGTCTGGTCGTTCGCGGGCCGTAACAAATTCAGGGAGATTCCCCGCGCCTGTTCTGCGCGCGGCCCGCCTACGCAAGCTCACCCAACTCACTCGTGCCACGCATCCGGTTACCCGGCCAATACTGCAGCCATTCATCGAATCGCTCGAACGCCGAAGCCTTCTCGCCGCGTTCACGCTGGAAGGCACGACGCTCACTGTCATCACCGACGACGCACCGCAGATCATTCGCGTCCGCCGCGATGGTGGGACCATTCGTGCGCTGGCTTCGGGCCGCACCCGGGTGTTTGATAGCGTGCTCGTTCGCGACATCCGCATTCAGACCGGCGCAGGAAACGACCAGATTCGCATCGCCGTCGGCCTGCCTGCGGTTATCTCAACCGGAGCCGGCAACGATTCGGTGCTGGCCGTTACCCGTGGCGCGAAGCGCGTCGACGCGGGCGATGGCGACGACACAATTCGCACCGGGTCCGGAGATGATTCAATCGACGGCGGCGCCGGCGACGACCTGGTCTTCGCCGCCGACGGCAACGACACCCTTCACGGCGGTGATGGTCGTGATGAGCTGCGCGGCGAAGCCGGCGACGACTACATCGCCGGCAACGCCCAGCCCGACCGTCTCCTCGGCGGTGAAGGCAACGATACCATCGTCGGCCACGGCGGCAGCGATGTGATCGACACCGGCCCGGGCAACGATTCGGCACTCGGCGGCACCGGCAACGACAAACTCTTCGCCACCGAAGGCAATGACACCCTTCGCGGCGGTGCGGGTGACGACATCCTCTACTCCGGCCCCGGCGCCGACAGGCTCGCTGGCCAATCCGGCAATGACCAACTGAGCTACTTCTACGCTTCCGGCGGTCTAAACGTCGTCGACGGCGCGCCGACAGGCCCGTGGGCCGACGCCGACATCTTCGACGGAATCGAAGCGATCGAAACATCCCCTGCACCGGCCACGCTCAGCGGGACGACCGGCAACGACACGCTTTCTGGCAATTCCGGCGACGATGAGTTCGTCGCGGGACCCGGAGACGATTTTCTCCACGGCGGCGACGGTTTCGACACCGCCACTTTCACCGGCCGCTGGCGGGATTACGCGATCTCCGCAATCGATGCCGATACGTTTCTGTTCTCGGATGAACGCGTCGGCTCACCGGATGGCAACGACACCGTCCGACAAGTCGAGAGCTTCACTTTCGATGACGGCAACCTGCTTGCAGACCAGCTCTTGAATGTGCCCCCCGCTCTCGCGCTGGATTCGGGAGGATCGGTCCCGGAACTCGCCGCCAACGGAACGGCAGTCGCGATTTTTGCGGCAACCGACAACAACGCGCTCGACGAACTCACGTTCACCCTCCTCGACAACGCAGGCGGGCGATTTGCCATCAACTCAATAACCGGTGAGTTAAGCGTGGCCAACACCACACTCATTGACTTTGAAACCGCAGCCGAGCACGCCATTACCGTCGCCGTCACCGATGCCCGGGCAGCCACCACCGAGCTTGCGGCGACCATTCAGGTGCAGGATGTCAACGAGCCGCCGGCTGTTATGCTCACGCAGTTGGTTAGTTCGCTCGATGAAGATCAGGATACGTCGGCACCCATCGCGATTGCCGATATCGTGATTACCGATGATGCGCTTGGCTCGCCAACACTATCGCTCACCGGCGACGACGCAATCCTCTTCGAGATCGATGGCTCGCAGCTCATGTTGCGGCCCGGCGCGGCGCTCGATTTTGAGTCCAATCCATCGCTCGCTGTTGCGGTGCGCGTGAACGATCCTTCTATCACGAACAACCCGGACGATGCGCCGATCACCTTATCCATCAACGATGTAAACGAAATGCCCACCGGCGCGACGTTGTCCCCAGACTCTGTAAATGAGAATGCTGCGAATGGCACGCTGGTTGGGACTGTATCCGGTCAGGATCCCGATGGTGGCGACTCGCTCACCTACCTGCTCGCCGATGACGCAGGCGGGCGATTTGCAGTCAACTCGGCGGGCTTACTCACTGTTGCGGATGGGGCATTGCTCGATTTCGAGTCCGCTGAAACACATGCCATCGTCGTTAGCGTGACCGACGCGGGCGGGCTTTCAGCAGATTTTACACTAACGGTCAACCTGAACGACCTGCCTGGCGTGGTTTACAACGGCACCAGCGGCGCTGACACCTTCACCGGCGGATTGGAGCCAGACACGATCCTCGGCAATGGCGGGAACGACTCTCTCGCCGGGGCCCAGGGTACCGACAGCATCGACGGAGGCGCGGGCAACGATACGGTGAGCGGCGACAGCGGCAATGACACGCTCATTGGGGGCACCGGCACTGATTGGGTTTTCTTCGTCTCATCCCCGGCGGGGGTGGTGGTCAACCTCGCGACGGGAACCGCAACCGGCGACGGGAATGACTCGCTGGCTACATTCGAGAACGTTCGCGGGTCTGGTTTCGGTGATACGCTCATCGGCAGTACTGCAGCCAACTATCTCGACGGCATGGACGGTGACGACTCGCTCGACGGTGGGTCCGGCAACGACAGCCTGCGCGGCGGCGCGGGCAGTGACACCCTCAATGGCGGGGCCGGCACTGACATCGCCTATTACGATAACGACACCGCCGGCGTGAGTGTGAGCCTCGCGACAGGAACTGCTATTCAGGCCAGCGGCACCGATACGCTCATCGCCATAGAGTCGGTGGTGCTCAGCAGCTTCAACGATACGCTGGTCGGCTCCACCGCCGCCAACACCATCACCGACGGTGCCGGAGACGATTCAATCGACGGCGGCGCGGGGAATGACATCATCTTCCTTTCCGCAGGCAACGACACCGCAATCGGCGGCGCCGGAACCGACCGGGTCGATTTCCTTAACTCTGTCGGCAATATCACCGCCAGCCTTGCCACCGGCGTTGCAACAAGTTCCAACCCCGCCGACGGAACCGACACGTTCTCATCTTTTGAATCACTGCGCGGGTCGAGTGTCGGCAACGACTCGCTCACCGGCAACGCCGCCGCCAACACCCTCCTCGGCGGCGGCGGTAATGACACCCTCGCCGGCGGCGGAGGGAATGACTCGCTCAGCGGCGACGCTGGCACCAGCGACACCGCTGTCTTCACCGGAAACTGGGCGCAGTACACCATCACACTCTCGGGCGCAAACTACACCCTCGTCGATACCCGCGCCGGATCGCCCGATGGCACCGATACCGTCCACAACACCACCGAATTTTTCCAGTTTGCCAACGGCACCATCCCGGCGAGCCAACTGCTGAATGTCGCGCCGACCATCACCGGCATTTCCAACAACTCGGTTCAAGAGCAAAGCGCCAACGGCACGCCTGTTGGCACAGTCACATCGTCCGATGGCAACTCACTCGACACGCGCTCATTCTCTCTCATCGACAACGCTGGCGGGAGGTTTCAAATCAACACGACTTCCGGGCTTGTTTCCGTGCTCGATGGCTCAATGCTATTGATCGCAAACCAGCCGACCCACGAGATTACGGTCAGGGTCACCGATGCAAAGGGATTAACGGGCGATATGGTCATCCTGATCACGCTCACTGCGTGAGGACAACCGCCGCATGCATTGCGGAGTCGCGAGCGCCCCTCGGGCGCGCCGTGGCCGGGCGGCGCGCCCGCCGGGGTTTAGCGGATGCTCATTTCTCCGAAGAGTCCGGCGCGTCCACCCGAGGCCAAAACGCCCCTGGCATCGGGCCTCTCGCGGGTCCCCTCGTCATCCCCGGCTTGCCGCCCGTTTGAGCCAAATCGCCCCATTCCGACGCGCCCTCCAGCACAGTTTTCGACATCGGGTACCGGTGTGTCCTGCGACACGTCGTCGTCGCCAGTGCCTGCGTCGATGCTGTCTTTGCCGTCACCGCCGACGATCAGATCGTCTCCGTCGAGCGCGGTAATGGTGTCAGCACCGTCGCCACCAAACACTTCATTATCGCCAGCACCGGCATTCAGCACATCATCGCCGTCGCCGCCATTCACTTGGTCATCGCCCGCGCCGGCATTGATGGTGTCATTGCCATTCCCCCCGCGGAGTGTGTCGGACTTAGCCGATCCTGTGATGAGATCGTTTCCCTCACCGCCGTTGATTGCCGAGCGCTTGCTGCCGGCCGAGAGAATATCGTCCCCGTCGTTGCCGTTGATCTGCACACGCACTTTCACACTGTTTGCGACGGAGATGGTGTCGGCCTCGTCACCCCCGCTGATGCGCAACCTTCGGACAGATGCGGCATCAAACGATTGCGTTGTGCCGTTCAGCGTGACGTCATACATGGCCGTTGCGTCGTTGTACGCGACGTAGATCGTATTGGCTGATTCAGCCTCGCCGACCACCTTAAGCATTCCATTGCTGGTGACCGAAACGGAAAGGAGCCGCCGAGTCTCCAGCGACTCGAACACTTGGCTTGATTGTGCCACAAAGCACCTCCGAAAATCAGGGCGCCCGCTCGACCACAGACCAACGCTGGCCACGGGGGATTCGAGCCGGCCATGCAGCAAGAGTTCTCGGTGCCACCCCAAAAATTCTGGCGCGGGTAGAAAAAATGATGCGTAAAAACCCGCACCCGCTGGGACGGTATTGGGACTTGTCGGCGCCTCCCGGCACCGCGAGGGAGCTACGCCTTCACAATGTGCCCGCGGTTGCCGGTGACGTTTACGAGCGCGTTTCGCGTGTCGACCACCAGCCTGGAGTGGTCGGCGACCATCTGCCAGTCGTAGCTGCTGTGGTTGGTGCTGATCAGTACGCAGTCGTACGACTCCAAAGCCTTTGCAGACAAGGAGATGCTTTCCATCTGCAGATTGTGGTGCCGCATTTTGTGGGTCCGGGGGACGAACGGGTCGTGATAATCGACCTTCGCACCCAAATGCTCGAGCTTCTCAATGAGTTCAAAGCTCGGACTCTCGCGCACATCGTCCACGTCCGGCTTATAGGCCAGACCCAGGACGAGAATCTTGGAGCCTTTTACCGCCTTGCCGTGGTTATTGAGCGCGAGGAGTGTTTTCTGCACGACGAACTCGGGCATCTGCACGTTGATTTCGCCAGCCAGTTCGATGAAGCGTGTCGGCAAGTTCACTTCGCGCGCTTTCCATGTGAGGTAGAACGGATCGATCGGGATGCAGTGCCCGCCGAGACCGGGGCCGGGGTAGAACGCCTGGAAGCCGAATGGTTTGGTCTTGGCGGCTTCGACCACCTCCCAAACGTCAATCCCCATCGCATCGAGCACCATTTTCATCTCGTTCACGAGCGCGATGTTCACGGCGCGATAAATGTTCTCCAGCAGCTTCGCCGCCTCGGCCACCTCCGCGGTGCTGACGGGGATGACCTGCGCGATCGCTTTCTTGTAGAGTGCCGTGGCCAGTTCGCCGCTGACCGGATCGATCCCGCCGACGAGTTTGGGAATGCTCTGCGTGCTATGGCTCTTGTTGCCCGGGTCTTCTCGTTCCGGAGAATAGGCGAGGTAAAAATCCTCCCCGCACTTCAAGCCCCGAGCCTCAAACCGGGGCAACATGATCTCCCGCGTGGTCCGCGGATAGGTCGACGATTCGAGAACGATCAACTGCCCGTTGCGCAGCGTCCTGGCGATGTCGTCTGCGGAGTGTTCTATGAAGGACAAATCTGGCTCGCGGTGATGCCCGAGTGGCGTTGGCACGCAGCTGATAATCACATCCGCCTCACCCAGCCGCGACATGTCGTCGGTGGCGTCGAACTTGCCGCCCTTCTTCATGTCGCTAACTAGAGTCTTGCCAAGATGTTGCAGGTAATTTTCCCCACGGTGCAGGGCGTCGATTTTCTTCGGGTCCACGTCAAACCCAATCACCGGAAACCCCGCCCGCGCAAACGCCGCCATCAATGGCAGCCCCACATAGCCCAGACCGATTATCCCAACCACTGCCGAGCCGTTCGATATCTTTTGTTGTAAGTTCATGTGTGTCTTTGGCTTCTCTAATCTATAGCAAAGCAGGAGAGATTACCGCGCCGGCGGGCGGGTGTCATATCGCGGCTTGACTGCGATGGAAAGCCGAAAACCCGTTACAGAAAGCTGCGTTTGACGAAATGCGGATCACGGCATAGTGTGAAATAGTTCTCATTCACCCTCGGCGACGTTGCAGCCTATGAACAAGCCATCAACACCTCGTACTTTCATCACCGAACCCCTCGAATCGCGCCAGATGCTCCACGCCAGCGGCGAACCTTTTGTGTCGCTGACCAGCAGGGGAACGTTGATCCTGATCAGCGTGGCGACCGACAACACTTTTGTGGTCTTCCCCAACGGCAATAATGTGCAGGTGCTGCACGACGGGGTGACTCAAGACTTTCCGGCAGCCAGTGTCGCACGCATTTTCTTCGCCGGGCAGGCCGGGGCCGATTTTGTGCAGATCAACGTACCCATCCGCTCAGAACTGCACGGCGGCGATGGTAACGACACCCTGCTCGGTGGCAGCAGGCAGGATCTGATTTTTGGCGGCACCGGTGCCGACTTCCTCTCCGGCGGGAGCCAGAACGACACCATCGACGGCGGCGGGGGTAAGGATCGCATCTACGGCAAAGGGGGCGACGACAGCCTCATCGGCGGAAGTGGTAATGACCGAATCCACGGCGGGCTGGGCAACGATTTTATCAACGGCGGCAGAGACAACGACACCCTCACCGGGGCCGACGGCAATGACAGCTTCTTCGGCGGAACCGGAGCCGACACCGTCGTCGACTTCAACAGCGCCTCTGATATTGTGGATGGCGTGGAGACGCTTTAGCGGCCCGGTGCGAAACAAGACTGGCGCGAAGTTCGGCATCCGCGACCGGCGTATCGAGGGTGCGGCACTGGACGTTGCAATTAATCAGTTTCTGTCGCCGCTTCGCGGCTATGAGTTTTGCTGTCCGGATTCCCGCACCTTCTGGAACAATGCGACGGCACTCGTATTCGCAGCAACGACATCACCCGGTGGGGATCGCAGGATTAACTCGGCTCATACGGTGCCGGAGCGGTCTTGATCGTCACCTCTGCTGTCGCGGGATTCGCTTTGAGGTGTGCCAGAATCGCCGCACGGCCAAGCCTCCGCAGAAACGCGCCCAAATCACTGTCACCTTCGGTCCGGTCGCGCTTAAACAGGTCAAACAGCGCCGCCGTCACCGTGGCGACCTTGGCGCGCGGCACCTGTCGCAGGTAAAGCGCACCGTCGATGTTCATGGGTACGCCCTGATGCCGACCATCTTCGCTCCCGCCTACTTTCAGCATGTACATGTCCGGCCCCTGCCCGACCCAGCCGACGCTCTTGGTGGCCGGGCGGAAGCACTGGCGTTCGCAACCGGTGATGCCGATGCTCTCGGCGAGGTCGCCGTAGCCCATGTCTTCCAACTCATCGAGCAATTCGGGGATAAATCGCTCGCTCTCAGTATAGCTAAGCCGGCATGTCGGCAGGCCGACGCATGCGCCGCTTAGCAGGCGGAGCTTCGAGTACGGCCTGCCCCGTCGCTCGCCATAGCCAAACTTTCGCGCCGCGGCATCAATGTCATCGCGCGCCGCTGGATCGATGTTCACAAACAGCAGATCTTGATTGGCGGTGATCATCGCTTCGACGTCGAACCGGTCCATGATCGCCCGCGCCATCGACTTTGACCGATCTTCCCCACGGTCGATCAGCCGGCCCGACTCAATAAACAACCCGAGCGCGCCCTTTCCATTGGGCAGCGTTTCCCAGCCGTGATGCATTTTTCGAGCACCAACATCGAGCGTCACATCCGGCGCATCAAATGTCGCGCCCGCAGCTCGCACCTGTTCCTGATACCACTCGATTCCCTGTGCATTCACGACATACTTCAGCCTTGCCCAATGACGATTCTTTCGATCGCCCCATTCCTGATGCACCTTCACGACCGCATCCATCCCCCGCTGCAGTTCGCCGGGCGTAAAGATGCCCAGCGGCTTGCCGAGCGCGCAGAACGACGCCTTGCCGTTTTTCTCCCCCTGCCCCCCGCCGACGTAAATTTGCCAGGCGACGGTTCGGCCATCTTCGATGATCGGCGCGGCCCCCATGTCGTTGGTGCGCATCTCGACGCAGTTATCCCGCTCAAGCTCGCCCGAGATCGGATTACGATGCACCGTCGAGAAGCCTATCTTGAATTTACGGTTGAGTAGATTGGGGGCGTAGGCAAATCGTTCGCCCGATGCTTCCTGCTCGGCGCGCGAAAGCGACGTGTCTATCTCAAAGACCTGAATGTGCGGGGCCGGGTCGAGCTGAAAATAGCGGGCCGTTTCGACGGCGATTTCATACGCGTTGCAGACATCGCTAAACTTGCTCAGCGGGCACGCCATGACGTTTCGCGTGTTATCACCACAGCCATTGAGCGTATAAAAGCCGGTGCTGGCGATGGTGCGCACAACATCGACGAGCTGCGACTTCCTGATCCAATGAAACTGGATGTTCTGGCGTGTGGTCAGCCGAATGGATGGCCAGCCGTCATCATCCGCGGTGACGCGCGTGGCGAGATCGTCGATGATCTGCCATTGCCGCCGATTGAACGCACCGCCGCCGGGCACGGTGATGCGGATCATGTACATCCAGTCCTTCTCTTTACCTGTCTTGGCGCGATTGTATTCGAGGTAGATGCCGTGGCTCTTGGCGAGTTGCTCGGTGTCGTTTTTCACATCGCCAGAGGAATGATCGCGAAAATCATCATACAGACGACCGCGTAAACCTTGCGTGAGCTTAATCTTCTCATTTTCGTTGACCTGATCGAGCGGGGTCCGCAGCAGCGGCTGCGGCACACCACGATTGGGCTTCGCCGCGCCATCGACGGAGCCGCTCGGCGGCGGGGGAGGGTCTGTCGGGGAGTTGGAGGACATCGTATCGTCTTGCGTTGTTCGCGTGCCGCCACGGCTTGGCGATGGTAGACCGCGTCGGTCGCCGCGCGGCCTCCAGCGGCCGCAATCCTGGGAAACTCCGGGCGCGTACTTAAACCACTAAATGTGCAGCCCGCACTCCGTTTTTGTAAAGCCGGCCCATCTGCCCGAGCGATCGTCACTGCTCAGCGTCCGCTTGGTGCAAGTCTTGCAACCAAGACTTTTGTAGCCATCCGCCAGCAGAGGGTTGTACGGAAGCACATGCTTGTGAACGTATAGCCAAACGTCATCGCTTGTCCAACCGGCCAGCGGGCTCATTTTGGCGAGATTGTGCTTTGCACTCCACGCAAGCACCGGCGTTGCGCCGCGCGCTGCGGTCTGGTCGCGGCGGATGGCGGTCATCCAACCTCGATAGCCCTTCAGCGCCTCAGCCAGCGGCTCGACCTTGCGCATCTGGCAGCACCGGTCCGGCTCACGCTCCCACAGCCTCTCACCAAACGCCGCCGCCTGTTCCGCCAACGTCTGGCGGGGGCGAATGCGCTGCACGGAGATGCCATAAAAACGCTCAACCTCCTCGACTGTGCGATAGGTTTCATCAAAAAGCGCGCCGGTATCGATGAGCAGCACCGGAGTGTGTGGGGCGTGTTTGAGGGTGAGGTCGAGCAGCACCATCCCCGCCGCCCCGCCGAAGGAGACGGTGAGTGCGAGTCGGTCGCCAAAGAGTGCTCCCGCGCGGCGCACGACCTCTTCTGCCGGCAAATCTTCCCAATTCAGCGCGTGGGCAGCGACCCACCTCGAATCTGTCGTAACTTCTTTTTCTGCAGCTACTTGCATACCGATACACCTTTCGGCCCACAAGTATCTTAGAGGCACCCAGCCGAATGTCAAATTGTCATATGTCATTATAGTATAATTCAATCGAAATGCCGTGTTAGACGGTTGCGTGTTAGAGTTGTTGCATCGTGACAAAGATCCCTCCCCCGCCGAGGCCTATCCGCGCGACGCACCCGATGCCGGGGTTTTTCAAGGCCCTCGGCAGGCTCCTCCTGATCTGCCTCACCGCAGCGACGGGAATTCTCTGGCTCGGGCTGATACACGAAGGATTTCTGCGCACCGTCGGCACCCTTGTGCAGGCCCGGCTGATTTCCATTCATGAAGTGCAGGATTCCGACGGCGGATACTCGCATTACGCGAAGTACCGCTATGCACTCCGCGGCATTGAACAGAACGCGCAATCGTCGATTTCATACACAGCCTGGCACCGGCTGAGGGAGGAGCTTTTCAAACTCGGTGGAAAGCACGGAGACACATCGTTTTTTGCGCCAATTCCCAGCCCGGAGTCCGGCGCTGGCGACGCAGATGCGTTCGGTCAAGCGCCTGAGAGCCCGCCGACGATTGACGTCCGCGCCTACACAATTGGCCCGGTGCGATACAGCCGGGTCGTGGAACACGAATGGGCGATGCTGTACCTGCTCATTCCCGCAATTTTCGCGCCCCTGTTGGCCTGCCTGACCGCGGTGACTTATCTGGCGACTGTCGTGCGGCCGAGGCGGCAACGATGGCTATATACTCACGGCACCGCAGTCACCGGCATGATCACAAACACCCGGCGGATGCGGGTGAAGCACAGTGAACTGCTCTATGCTGATTTCAATTTCGCCCCGAACAGTCAGCGGTCGCTGTTACAGGGCACGACGATGCTCGCCGGCGAGAAGGAACTTGCATCCGCGGTGGTCGGCAAGGCTGTGATCGTGCTCTACGACCCGGCAAAGCCACGGCATTGCACGGTCTACGAGTACGGCGGATATGCCTGGGCGTAGCAGGCAGATATCCCAAGTCACGCCGCCCGGCGGATCGGTGTCTCAGCGATGACCGCGACATCGAAATCTGACGCCGGAATCGGGCGGGAAAACAGATATCCCTGGGCCGTTTTGCACGCCAACGACTGCAGTAGCGCAACCTGCTCGAGCGATTCAACTCCCTCGGCAACCAGGGTCATCTCAAGGTCGCCGGCAAGGGTGATCGCCGAGTGCACCACCGCTGCAGTGCGCCGGGAGAACGTGTGTTCGTCTAGGAACGATCGATCGAGCTTGATCCCATCAAGTTCGAACCGACGAAGCGACCCGAGCGAGGACAGGCCGGTGCCGAAGTCGTCGAGGAACACCCGCATTCCGAGCTGTCGAATCTCGCCGATCGCCCTGCGCGCGATTTCCGGGTCGGTGGTCAGCGCGGTTTCAGTGATTTCGCAGACGAGTCGCTTCGGATCGACTCCGACGCGAGCGATGATCTCCTCAAGCGGCTTGATAAATTCTTTCTCTGCCAACTGGCGGCGCGACACATTCACGCTGAGGTACTGCAACTGCGGGAACGCCTTCAACTGTCGTGCCGCTTGCTCGAAGATCCAGATGCCGATGGGCACGATCAGCCCGGTTTCTTCGGCCAGCGGGATGAAGTCGACGGGCGCAATCATCCCATGTTGCTGATGTTGCCAGCGGAGCAGCGCCTCGGCACCGATCGGCTGGCGGGTGTCGAGCGACACGATCGGCTGATACCAGGCCGCCAGCTCGCCGCGATCGATGGCATGGCGGAGGTCGTTTTCCAGAACAAGCCGGCGCATCGCGCGCTCGTGCATCGTGTGATCAAAAACCACCGCCCGGCCTCGGCCATTGGCCTTTGCCGAATACATAGCTGTGTCGGCATCGCGCAATACATCTTCAGCATTGCGGTAGCCGAAGCGGCTGAAGGTGATGCCGATGCTCGAGGTGCTGTTGACCACGCGCCCGGCGAGGTCATAGGGGCGCGCGAGAATATGGAGTACACGGTCGGCCGTGGCAAGCACTGCCGCCTCGTCGTTGAAGCCTTCCATCAAGATACAAAACTCGTCACCCCCGAGCCGGGCCGCCAGGGCGAGCGGACTTGTGCCGCGCGCCACCACGTCAGAGGGTGAAAGGGCCAGGGTCAACCTCTCGCTGATGCTGCGCAGCAATTGGTCGCCGCATTCATGCCCGAGGCTGTCATTGATGACCTTAAAGCGATCAAAATCGATGAACATCACCGCGTACTGGTGAGACGGCTCTTTCTGCTGCTTGGAAATGGCGGCCAGTAGCCGATCATAGAACTGCACGCGGTTGGGCAATCCGGTGAGCTTGTCGCACATCGCGAGTTTTCGCAGTTCGCCAGTCCGCTCCGCGACGACGACTTCCAGTTCGTCCATTCGCAGCTTGTCCTTGGCTCTTTCGATCTCCAGCTCACTGGTTCTGACCGTCACGAGCTTCTCTAGCTCATCCGTGCGCAGCTGCGCCTGCTTCAGCAGTGCCCACCGTTCGCGCAGCGAGCGCGCCATTGACTGCACTTCAACTGGATCGAAGGGCTTCTTCAAAATCAACAGTTTGTCGAGTGCCTTCACCTGCTCGGCGATGTGCTCCCATGAGTGATCCGAAAACGCTGTGCAGATGACGATGGTGGCGTCGACATCCACCTTGCGAATCTCCTGAATCGTCTTCAGACCATCCCATCCCGGAGGCATGCGCATGTCAACGAAGGCAGCAAAGAAGGGCTCTTTACGCTCCTTCGCCTTCTTGAGCATCATGAAGCCCTCTTCGCCTTGGTGCGCATGCGCAAGCTCAAAAGTCTGTTCCGAAGCCACTGCGGTCGTTTCGCCGAGCATCTGCGCTTCGAGTGCGTCCAGCGAGGTGGCGGAAGTGCCGGGCCGAGTAAGAATCTTGCGGAAATCCGAGTGGATATCCACATTGTCGTCAATGACGAGGATTCGGTTGTTTTCGTACTCGTTCACGCTGCCTCCTTGCGAGCCGCACCCTGGGTCTGCTGGACGGGAATCGTGAGTGTAAAGGTCGCGCCGGTGCCCGGTCCGTCGCTCCGAGCGGTGAGTGAACCGCGCATTTCGCCCGCCGCATTGGCCCCGCTGTGAAGGCCGAAGCCGTGGCCCCCCTCAAACGTGGTGTATCCGTGCCGAAAGAGCTTGGCCAACGCGTCTGGCGCGATGCCGACGCCATTGTCTTGGACTTCAAATTCAATGGCATCGCCGCGATTAACGCGTCGAACCCGCAGCGTTACATGCCGCTCAGCGACGTCAGGATGGCAGGTTGCCTTCTTTGCGTTGCTGATCAGGTTGACCAGGATCTGCAGGATCTTGTGCTTATCCATCGGCACCGCGGATAGTCCGGGTTCATACTCTCGATGCAGGTGAACCTGATGACGCTCCATGGAAACGAGGTTCATTTTCAGCGCATCTTCCACAACCGCAGTCGGTTCGGTCGGCAGATACATCGTGGAAGCCGACGCCGAGCTTTGCTGCATACGAACAACTTCCTTGATGTGTTCAATTCCGACGACCAGTTGGTCGACTTCCTTCTGAATCGCAGATTGATCCTCGTTGAGCTTTGCGTGCAATTGACTGAGAAACTCGGGTAGGCACCTGCCTCGCGAATCGCTGGTGACAAATTCGCCCAATCGTGCCTTCTCCTGCTCGATCAAGCCCGCCAGCTTGCCCAGGCTGGGCAAGCGCGAGGCTCGCACGCAGTCATTGATCATGCGCGCCGAGACGTTCACACTGTTGAGCACGTTGCCAACATTGTGCAGTACATCCGTGGCGATCTCAGCCTGCCCGGCCTTTCGTGATGCCAGCAGAAGCTGATCCTGCAACTTTGATCGCTCATTTTCCAGCGCTTCACGCTTGGCCAACTCCGATTTGGTGACGACCACGACAACGCCGGTAGAAAGCAGCGTGGTCCCAACGATCACCACCAGCGACAATGCCGCGCCACGGTTTCCAGCAATCGCGGCAAGCCATGTACTGGCGTTGAAATCGACCCCTACGGCACCTTCCACCTGTCCGCTGGAGTCTCTCAGCGGGACGCTTGCACTTACCCAGGTGCCCCACCTGTCGGTGTAAGGCACGGGATCAAAGTTCGCCTTGCCATCCAACGCAAGAAGCATCGCTTCGGTGGCATCAGGATAGATTTCGCCGAGGTCTGTCCGCGCTTCCCGGTCTTCGTCGATGACTCCGTTGCGGTCGTAGTCGGTTTCCGAGTCGACCATAAGCATGATCCCGCCGTCGGGCGACTTTCGGTAGGTATAGATGTCGCAGACATTCGGGTTGACCGCCAACCACCGCTTTTGGCTTTCGATCATCTTGAGATAATCCGGATCGTCCGCCGGCGTATCGAGCGTGAGACGGCTGTGCCCGAGCAATTCCAATTCCTGCGCGTAAGTCGGGGCGATACCGTCGAGCATCTTCTGCAAGCGGGCGCGTTCTCGCTCGCCGGCCACTTCAGGCATGATGAAGCCCGCCACAATCAGTATTCCGAGCAACAAGCTGGAGGATGGCGGCAACCCCGCGCCATGTCTCTTTCGCAGAGAACGAGACACTGCGATCACAGCCAGGGTGAGGGCCGCGCAAAAGACGATCGAGTCAATTCGATAGGCTATAACTTGTTCTAGAATCAGCATTTCGACTCACTTGACCGGCACTGCCGGGCAGAATGGGCGTCGGCACGCAATCGTGCACGCCGGGAGCTCCTTCGTGTTTTAGTTCCGACCTGCTGATTTTGTCGGAGATATCAGTTTGCGAGTGAAGTAAAATGAGTCGGAGGGGAGCCTTTACCCGTGTTCCAATCGATTGAAGGAGGTTATCGGAGCATGGCGGGATGGGCGTGCCTGAGCATGTCCCCACCGCCCCCGATGGGTCGGTGAGGCTGATGGCTGTGGTTACTTTGCTGGCTTTGCGGCCTGGGGATGTAGTTACGCCGCGACTGTCACGCTGGTGCGGCCTGTTTCGCTGACGCGTTCGATATCGGCACCGACGCTCATGAGCTTCTGCTCGATTTTCTCATAGCCGCGATCGATGTGATATACGCGGTCGATTCGCGTCGTTCCCTTGGCGACCATCGCCGCCATCACCAGTGCGGCGCTGGCGCGCAAGTCGCTGGCCATCACCGGCGCGCCGTTCAACTCTTTCACGCCTTGGATGATCGCGGTGGGGCCTTCCTTGCGAATCCGTGCGCCCATGCGGTTCAGCTCGCCTACATGCAGAAACCGGTCGGGGAAAATGCGTTCCGTGATGACACTGATCCCGTCAGCAAGGCACAGCAAGGCCATTAGCTGTGCCTGAAGATCGGTGGGGAAGCCCGGATAGGGCTGCGTTGTCATCTCAATCGGCTGCAGTCGACGGCTGCTGCTGACGTAAATAGTGCCGTTCTCACGCGTAATCTTCACGCCCACTTCCTGCAGACGATCTTCGACTGCAAGCAGGTGGTCGAGGTTGCAATGCTTCAATTCAAGCTCGCCGTTGGTGATGGCGGCGGCCATGATGAACGTGCCGGTTTCGATGCGATCGGGAATGACCCTGTGTTCGACCCCAACAAGCCTCTCGACGCCCTCGATCCTGATCTCCGGAGTGCCGTGGCCGGTGATTTTCGCGCCCATTTTATTGAGCATGTTAGCGCAATCACTCACTTCCGGCTCACACGCGGCACCGACGATGGTTGTCTCGCCTTCAGCCAGCGCGGCTGCGGACATGACATTGATGGTGCCGAGCACGGTCGGGCCTTGCGCCCCGCCGAGGTACATACGGCAGCCTTTCAGCCTGCCATTGACCTCACCGACGATGTTCCCGCCTTCGGTGTGAAACGTCGCGCCGAGCTTTTGCAGCCCACGGACATGAAGATCCACGGGGCGATCGCCGATGGCACACCCGCCGGGTATACTCACGACCGCGCGCTTGCGCTTGGCGAGCAGCGGCCCAAGTACGCAAATGCTTGCCCGCATTGTCTTTACGATGTCATACCGGGCTTCGCAGTTGTGTTCATCGGTAACGGTGATATCGAGGGGGCCGTTGAGGCTCGGCCCCATCCCGCCGGATGTGAGCGTGCCAGGCTCGTGCCTGAAGATGTGACAGCCCAGCTCGCCAAGGAGCTTGTTCATGCTGTCAATGTCACTCAGACGAGGCACGCCTTTCAGCGTGGTGCGCCCCTCGGCCATCAAGCATGCTGCCATGATCGGCAGGGCCGAATTCTTGGAGCCTGAGATTTCAATACGACCTTTAAGGCGACTGCCGCCGCGGATGAGGAAGGAATCCATGATTTGCTCGTCCTTGAGACTGCGTAACAACGCTCCAAATCACCATTTGCACCCATCGGGCTTTAACCTCACCCGGAGGGCCGAAAATCGCAGAAGCTGCCCCTGCGACCTGATTTGGGTTGCATCGGCCGATCCATCAACCGATGATAAAAAGTTTCACCCTCGCAGTCAGACGGCCGTCACGCGGCTTGGCGACATGCGGAGGTGGTCAAAGTGTATTGTCGCGCGCTTCGCTGGTAATTCAAGGTGCGGTAGCCGGAAAGGCGCGAAAAAGCGGCCGCCGCAACGACAGCTCTCGATTTTCCTTGGTAAGAAATAGCTTGCGCGTAACGCTAAACAAGCCGAATTGGAGTTTCGCCCGCGCGGCAGGATGCACGGTCGGCGTGGCGACTGCGTACGCGGGCTTGGGCTACCTCGCGAACTTGCTCGCGATTCCTCCAACGTATGCCACTGCCATCTGGCCCCCGGCGGGGATTGCGCTGGCAGCGGCGCTGCTGTGGGGTCGCTGCGCGTGGCCGGGGATCTTCGCTGGGGCAATCGTCGCCAATGGCTGGAGCATCGTCCGCAGCGACACCCCGCATGGGTGGGCGACTATCCTCCCCATTGCCGCATGCGTCAGCCTCGCGGCGCTCTTTCAGGCAGTGACCGGTGCGACCCTGATCCGAAAAATCAACGGTCCAGCCCTGGAGATGACGAGTGAGAGCAACATCCTCCGAGCGTGGCTCGTCGGCGGGCCTGTTTCATGTGTAATCGCTGCCACACTGGGCGTCGGTGTCCTCTTCTCCGCGGGCATCATCACCGGTGCCGCAGCGCCCCTGGCTTGTTTCACCTGGTGGGTGGGTGACACCATTGGTGTTCTCACGTTTCTCCCACTGATGTTCATACTGTTCGCCCACCCGCGACCGCTGTGGAGCCGAAGGTTGGTCACCGTCGGGCTGCCACTTGTGGCATTGCTTGCGGTCACAGTTGTGGTCTTCATCTACGGCAGCCGACTGGAACGGATTCAGATCGAACAGAAGCTGGATGAGCAAGCAGGCCTGATCGCCCACGATCTCACCCGCGCGCTCGATGCACATGTCGAGTCTGTCTATGCGATCGCTGCACTCGTTAACAGCTCGGAATCTGTCAGCGCAAGTGAATTCCGGACATTCGTCAACCCCATACTGCAACGACACCCCGGACTGCGCGCCCTCGGGTGGAATGAAGAAGTGGCCGACGACGACCGGCGGCACTTCGAAGCCACCGCGGGCGCGCCCGGGGAAGGTCCGCTTACCATTCTCGAACCGGGACCAGACGACACTCTTGTTGCGGCACCCCGGAGAGCGTCGTACAGCGTCGTGCGGTTTCTGGAACCGCGCGCGGGAAATCGGGGGGTGCTCGGCTTGAATGTGGCATGGCATCCGGCCCGCGTCGACGCAATGAACCGCGCGCGAGACACCGGGGAAGTGTCGGCTTCAGATTTTGTCCAGCTTGTGCAGGAAAACCGCAGGGAGGATGGCCTGCTGGTATTCGCACCTGTCTACCGAAAGCAGACGATTAACGAGACTGTCGAGCAGCGGCGCGAAAATGTGATCGGGTATTCGGTTGCCGCGATAACCCTCGCACGCGTCATCGAACTTGCGGTCCGACCTGAAAGTCTGGTTGGCTCCGCAATCTCGATCGTCGATGCGGATTCAGGCCGGTCCTTTTCGGTCAGCGGGACGCAACCGGTACCCCCTGGAATTCCAGGATTTCACCGCGAGATCAAGTTCTCCGGCCGCCGCTGGCTCCTTCTGGCACAGCCGACGCGCGAACACTTCGCGTCGCTCAGGAACTGGTCGGCCTATACCGTGCTTGCCGGAGGACTGCTCATGACGAGCTTGATGGGCGGGGTCTTGCTCGTGCTTACGGGCCGAACGGCGCGCGTCGAATCCCTGGTAGCCAGCCGCACGGCCGAACTCGCCGCCGCCAAAGATGCCGCTGAGGCGGGCGCGCGCGCGAAAAGTGAGTTCCTGGCCAACATGAGCCATGAAATCCGCACGCCCATGTCTGCAATCCTGGGCAACACCGAATTGCTGCGCGACGCCGCCATCTCGCGCGCCGATGAAGCCGACGCCCTCGAAGCAATCGCCCGGAATGGCGAGCACTTGCTCAGCGTAATCAACGACATCCTCGATCTCAGCAAGATTGAAGCCGGACAGATGCCCGTTGAACATGTCTCCACCAACCCCGCGGACGTCATTCGCGATGTGGCCGAGTCGCTGCGCGCCCAGGCGGATGCGAAGGGGTTGGGCATGTCGTGGCAGGTTGAACCCGACGTGCCCGCCGCGATTATCACCGACCCCACCAAGCTGCGGCAGATTCTCTTTAACCTGCTCAGTAATGCGATCAAGTTTACTCACCGAGGCACGGTATCGGTCACCGCTTCAGTCGAGCACGGGGATAAGCGCAAAGGTCTGGCAATCACGGTGACCGACACGGGAATCGGCCTCACAACCGACCAAGTTTCCCGCCTGTTTCAACCATTTACGCAAGCTGACACTTCGACCACTCGGCGCTTCGGCGGTACCGGACTGGGGCTGCACATCTCCAAATCATTAGTCACGATGCTTGGCGGAACCATTGAAGTACAATCTATCCCCGGAAATGGCTCGACGTTTCGCTTCAGCGTCCCCGCAATCGAAACGGCCACGCGAGCAGCCAATCAGCCGCTCGCCGCGCCGCCACCACACGCCTCAGCGCCTTCGACGACGCCATTGCAGGGCGCTCATGTGCTGATCGCAGAAGACGGAGAGGATAACCGGCGACTGATTTCTCGCTTTCTTGAGAGGGCGGGCGCAACGGTTCTCTCGGTCGAGAACGGCCGCAAGGCCATCGACGCGGCGGTGGCCGGCCGCGAGTTTCGACTCATCTTAATGGACATGCAGATGCCGGAGATAGACGGCTATGACGCGGCCCGACGGCTTCGCGAATTGGGATGTTCCGTGCCGATCATCGCCGTCACCGCACACGCGATGGCCAGCGATCGAGAAAAGTGCCTGAACGCCGGCTGCGACGAGTACATGGTCAAGCCGGTCAAGCGCGACGCGCTGGTCCGCCTCGCCGCAAGGCTTATTAACGGTCGTGTGCAAGCGCCCGTTAACGAACCGCCGCTTCTGAGCACGCTTGCTGACGATTCGGAAATGAAGGAAATCATCGCTGAATACGCCGGCAACCTCCGAGGGCACGCTACGAGGTTGGAGGCCAGTCTCGCCGCGGGGGATCTGAAGACGCTGGGAACCATCGCACATCAGCTCAAAGGCTCGGGCGGGGGCTACGGCTTTACGCCCATCAGCGACGCATCGCGCGACCTCGAGACACAGATAAACCAGCAAGCCGACCTTGAAACCATCTCAAAATCGACCGCGGCGCTGTGCACTCTTTGCCGGCGGGCCTCGGCGGCACATGTGCTGCATCCGGCACCGACCCCTTTGGCCCGATAACCGCATGCCGGTCATCAATCGAATTGCCACAACGTAATAAACCGCACCGATCTGACATCCGATACGACTACTATGGCCTACAATCGTATGGGAGAAGTGCCTGTGAAAACCAACTACCTCGTCGCCGTGGTCGCGGTTGCCACCATTGCGGTTTCGTCGGTGCTCGTATTCAAAGCAGCGCAAAAGTTCGGGCAGCGCGAGGTAGCCCACGCCAGCGCCGAAGGTGCGCGCCCCGCGGTCACCTTCAGTCGCCCCGGCGCCGGGGAGGCGGGTGTGATGCCCAACGCGTTTATCTCCTGCGACATCAGCCTGCCAAACACGGGGGCTGGCATCGATGTCGCCACAATGACCGAGTCGAGCGTGCGACTGCTGAAGGCCGACACCATGCTTCCGGTCAAGGCCCGGCTCAACACCAGCGGGGCGGGCGATGCCATCGTGCTTCAGCCGATCGAGCTGCTCCTGCCACAGACGCGATACATCTTCGAGGTCACTTCCAAGCTGCGCGATACCCAGGGATCATCGTTTCGTCCGTTTAAGTTCAGTTTCACCACCGCCGCCGGCGCACGAACCGAGAGCTATCCGGTTGCCTTTGAAAAGGTGCAGATGCCCGCGACGCAGGTGATGATGCCCGGCCGCGACGTGCCAAGCGCATACACCGGGCTGGCGTTTGGCCCGGACGGGCGACTTTATGCGGGCACCTTTGACGGTCGCATCTTCAGCTATGAAGTCGCCGACGACGGCGCGCTCACGAACCCGCAAACCATCAACACGCTTCAGGCTGCAGCCAAAGGCCCACGGATTATCACCGGCATCACGTTTGACCCGAAAAGCACTGCAAGCGATCCAATCCTGTGGGTGGGCCACGGGCAAATGGCCTTCAACGAAGGTCGCATCGAGGGGGCCGAGGATTGGACGAGCAAAATCAGCGTGCTCAGCGGGCCGTCGCTGTCGAGCTACCAGGATGTGGTCGTCAATCTGCCGCGGGCATACAAAGACCATCTGAACTTCCAGATGGCATTCGGCCCCGATGGCGCACTCTATTTCTGTCAGGGAAGCAACACCAGTACCGGTGAACCCGATAAAAAGTGGAACTTCCGCCCCGAGCGCCTGCTTACTGCAGCAACGCTGCGCCTCGACCCTGCGCTCATTAAGCAAACGCCGCTCGATGTCAAAACCGAAGACGGCGGGACATATAACCCCAGCGCTCCCGATGCTCCGCTGACGATTTTCGCCACCGGTGTGCGCAGCGGGTTTGATCTTCTCTGGCACAGCAACGGCCAGCTCTACACCGGCCTCAACGGCGCCGCTGCCGGAGGCAACACCCCTGGCAACACCCGTGCGGGCAAGCCGATTGTCCCGCCGATCTACGACATCAAGGAAACTACGCATGACCTGCTTCTGAAGCTCGAAAAGGGTAAGTACTACGGCCACCCAAATCCGATTCGCGACGAGTATGTGCTAATGGGCGGCAACCCCACGCGCGAAGTTGATCCGCAGGAAATCAAGTCCTATCCCGTCGGCACCGACCCTCAAGCCAACTTCTCCCCGCCGGCATTCGACTTCGGATATAGCGTTAGCCCGAACGGCCTAACCGAATACAAAGGGAATGCCTTCGGTGGAAAACTCAACGGCAAGATCCTGGTGACCCGCTACAGCGGCGGGAAAGACATCATCGTCCTCACGCCGGGCGCCGACGGCTCGATCGTCGAAGCCACCACCGGCATCGAAGGGTTTACCCAATTCAGCGACCCGCTCGACATCGTCCAACACCCGACGAACGGCAACCTATATGTTGCGGAATATGGCGGGCGGCAAATCACCCTCCTTCGACCCAACGAGAAGGGCGTGAGCCGAAGTGTTTTCCTTCAAGTTGTCGGCAGGCCGTAGCATGGAAACGGATGACGGCTTTACGTCTTCAGTGGTCTACTTCCCCGCATACCAGAAGTATCGCCGCCATGCGTGGCTTCGCAATTCGGCCTCGAGCGAATCGCTCATGGCCGGCAAGTCGCTTACAGCAAAGTTGGCTTCCGCTTGCGCGACATTCCGAATGCCCGGAATCACCGTACTGACCGCAGCGGGCTTCAGTGCGAACTTCAGCGCCGCGGTCGGCATGTCTGGCTCACGATCACCAATCGTTTCCCTTACGGCCGCGGCGCGCCTTACAGCGCGTTCCAACCTATCGCCGGCAAAATAACGGCGCCGGAAATCGCCTTCGGGAAACGTACTCACCTCCGTGAGCTTGCCAGCCAGCACACTCTCATCGAACGCGCATCGCACGATGACACCCACGGCGTGCTCCTTAGCCGCTGGAAACAGCTCGCCCTGTGGTTGCTGCTCAAAAATGTTGTAGATCACCTGCACGCTGTCCAGCCAGCCTTCACGGATGAGTTGCACCAGCGCATCCTGATCATCTTCTGGGGTGCTGATGCCGATGCCGCGAATTTTTCCGTGTTTTTGAAACTTTCGCAATATATTCAGCGCATCAGGGTTTTTGTTCCAGGCGCGGGTCCAAGTATGAAGCTGCAGAAGGTCGATGCAATCTGTCCCGAGGTCGCGGAGACTTCGCTCAACACGGTCGGTGAGGTATGACTCGGAATAGCGCTGGTCGATCCTGCAATAGGGGCTTGGCGGCCAAGGCCCCGCCGCTGGGGGGATCTTCGTCGCGACATACACCTTATCACGCTTCTTGCCACGCAGGGTCTGGCCAATAAGCCGCTCGCTGCGGCCGTCGCCGTAGCCTTGTGCGGTATCGATGAAGTTGCATCCGAGGTCGAGCGCCCGATCAAGCGCCGACAACGATTGTGCGTCGTCCGTAGGTCCCCACCCTCCGCCAATGGCCCATGCACCGAAGCCGATATCAGAAACATTCCATCCGAGCCTGCCGAACTTGCGATATTGCATTCGGCCATCATAACGTCAACTGATTCGCAATTCCGGTTTATTGCTTGCCGCATTACTGCTATTGAATACCGCGTAGGGCGATGTGCTGGCGCTGCCCTTAAACACAAATGTGACATACCGCTGTCCAGCAGCCTTGGCGGCGCGCACATAGCTGCTCACATCCAGCTCAAACCACCCGCCGGTGGTGCTCGAGACGTTCCAGGTTCCCATCGCTGCGCCCGTGCTTGCGGGGCGGTTGTTCCAGGTTGTCGTGGCGAAGTTGAACGTCGTGTTTGAAGAGCCAAAAATGTTTACTGGCACCGTCCCGCCGGTGCTGCTGAGCCGGCCCCAGAGCCTCAGCTTGGCATTGGTGACGCTGGCGAATGTGTTGAGATCAAACTTGATGAATGACTCGCGCAGGTAAAGAGGCGTAGTGCCGCCTTTCACCTGTAGTTCGGGTGACGAACCGAACGACTGCCCCGCAAAGGTCCCCCCGCGGGCGTAGGTGTCTCCGTTGATTGGTGCAATTTGGCCGGTGGTCGGTGTCCCGCCGGATGTCTGTTGCATAAAGTTGGCGGTGTAGGTTGTGTTGTTGACAGGGGTGATTACGGTGCGCGTGGCGGCCGTGACGCCGTCGCTCCAGCCGGTGAAATTGTAAGTAATGCCGTTCTTGGTCTGCGTGGTCGGCACACTCAACAGTCGTGGAAACTTCTCGACACTTTCAAAGCTGAATGTTGTGGTCTTGGGCTGGTTATCAAGATTGATGGTAAGCCCGCTGATGTTGCTCGCGAGTGAAACGGTCGACTTCTGCGGGAAGACCTCCCGGAAAACCGTGGTGCTGTTGCCACTCGAGTCGGTCGCGGTGAGGTAAATCCGAAACCAAGTGTTCGCCGACACTTCGCCGTCGGTGGGAATGACAAAGCTCCCGCTGCTGATACCGCTGGTCGCCGATAGGAACGGATGCGTGTGCGTGTCATGGTGGAAATCGATCAACCATGTCAGCCGCGATGCCGAGAGGGTGCCGTCCTGGGGATCGGTTGCGCCGCCGCTAAAGGTGATGGTCTGGCCAGCTTGATAGGTTGTTGTGGTTGTCGGGAGATTAATAACCGGCACAGGCGCATTCTGAGGCTGGTTGACGGTAAGCGTTGCCTCGGCGCTGGTGGCACTGCCTGCGGAGTTACTGACAATGGCGCGAAACCGGGCACCGTTATCTGTTAGCAACGTCGATGCTATCGAATAAGTAGGCCCATTCGCGCCCGGAATATCAACGCCGTTGCGCTGCCATTTATAGCTGAGAGGCGATTGCCCATTGGCGATGACGCTGAACACCACCGAGTTACCAACATTGACCGCCTGGCTCTGCGGCGAGTTTTGAATCACGGGTGCCGCCGTCGTCGATCCGGTTGCGCTGATTCGTCCGATTCTGCCCGGCGCGGAGTAGTATCGTTCCAGATAATAGAGTGCGCCCTCGGGTCCGACGTCGATATCAGTCATCGCTTCGATCCCACCCCTGGAGATCTCGCCCACGATTTGATGAGTATTGGGATCGAGGGCGCGAATCCATCCCTTGATATGATCGCCGAAGATGTACTTTCCTCGATATTGGCTGGGAAACGAGCCCGAGTTTGGATAAAAGTCGGCGCCGATCACCGCATGCCCGCCGTCGTTGTGGTTGAAGGCGTAAATGGGCGAAACGAATGCGGGGTTGGTCGTCGGGCCTTCGGTGTTGGGCCATCCAAAGTTGGAGCGCGCTCCCCCTTTGTTCACTTCTTCCCAGGAATCTTCCCCGACATCATTGATGAACAGGGTTTGCGTGCCCGGCTGAATGGCGAACGTAAACGGGTTGCGCAACCCGAGCGAAAAGATCGCGCGGTTGTTGCCCGTGGTGCTGCCGTAGAACGGATTGTCAGAGGGAATGGTCCCATCTTTGTTGATGCGCAGAATCTTTCCGAGGACAGTGTCCATCCGCTGGGCCGGGGTGCCGCGCGCGTTATCGCCGGTGCTGATGTAGAGCTTTCCATCGTCACCGAAATGCATGCCTCCGCCCATGTGGAAGTTAGTGGTGAGCGGGTCGAGGTCCATCAGCACTTTCTCGCTCGACAGGCTGGCCGTGTCGCCGACCATGGTAAACCGGCTCACGCGGTTGTTGGCCGACGTTCCGACGGCGCGTGTGTAGTAAACGTAGATGTATCCGTTGCTGTTAAAATCAGGGTCGGCCACAACGCCGGACAGCCCGCGTTCGCTGGCCTTGCTCACGGTCAGCTGCAGCACGTTGGTCGCCTGCAGTTGCCCGTTCTTCACAAGACGCAGTTTCCCCGCCTGCTGGGCCACGAGAAGCCGGCCGTCGGGCGTCCAGGCCATTTGCGTGGGCTTGTCCAGCCCCGTGACAAACGTCGAGTCGGCAAACCCCGCACTGACGTTGGCGAGCAGTTGCCGGCCTTCGAGCGGCTCGACAACACTGCGCGCACACGCGCCATCACGATGTGATACACCAGGTTTCAGCATAACAAGTGCTCCCAATCCCCGCGGCTCTCGCTTGCTCGCTCCAGTGACAACGTAGATGCGAGCGCGTCGGCGACAGCATACCGCAGTTATGTCTTTTTTTTAGAGGTTTTTTTCTGCTCACGCGCGCTGCGCGCCGAGCACTCCAACTGCGCAACAAGCGAAAAATCTCCGGAACACCGGAATTATCGGACGTACATCGGTTGCTATCGATTGTGTCTCCTTTGCCGGATTTGCAGCCTGGTGCGTGTCGCCTTGATTGACCGTGCGAGGTACTTCCCGAGCGCAGCAACGCGCTTGGGGGCTGCGCACAAGACGGTCAAAACATGTTTCCAATGGCTCATTCCACCCTACCCCCCGCGCTGCGCCTGCGGCACGCGCAAAGCGCAGCGCTTGGTCAATATCTCGCAAGATAAGTCGCTGCGGCGCGGATGCCGTCGGGCCGAAGGAGTTTCAAGACCGACGAACTCCCCCGGCGAACGCAGCTGGGTCGCGAAACGGATTCGCAAGGTGCAACCGTATCGTCACACCAGCAAATCGCTCCAAGGTGATTGTGGACCAAAAACAAGCGGGCCTATCACGGTCGGGGCGACAGGTGCGGTATAGGTGTTCTTGGTAATCTCCGGCGCTGGCGGGAGGGGCCTGCCGCGAATCGTTGTCATGATCGAGTCGCTATCGCGCAGCGTGCCCATCGCGAAGACCCGGTATTGATGTTTGCCCGCGCGCCATTTCTCGCGATAGGAAGTTGAGTCGGCGGGAAGCACCGCGACCGTTGACCATTTTCCCTTAGCACCTTTGCGCGCCTGCACCGCGTAGCTAATCTCGTTCACTGCTTCATCCACCCAGTTGATTTGCACGCGATCTTCTCGCACGGTCTGAATGGAGATGTTGGTCGGCGCGGCCGGGATGTTGACGATCACTCCGTTGCTGTACCCGCTCAGCCCCGACACGCTCGTCGCGGCAACCCGGTATTCATAGGACACGTTTCGAATCGTCGTGTTATCTCGATAGCTGGTTACGTTCGGTCCGACAGTGGCGATGATTTCCCAGATCCAGCCGGCGTAACGGCGTTCGACCTGGAAGCCCGTTTCGTTGGTTGAGGTATCAGTCCAGCCGGTCTGCACTGATCCGTCGCCGGATTGCACCGTCGCGGTGAAGTTGGTCGGGGCTGATGGAATGCCGCTTGATGTCGTAGCCGCCGTCGCGATGTTGCTCGCGGGGGCGTCGCCGGTGCTGTTGGTGGCGAGGATGCGATAGTCGTAACTTGTGTTGGCGGCGACGGTTGTGTCGTCGAACGTCACGGCATTGGCGTTGGCGGTGGCGATGGTGGTCCATGCGGTGGCACCGGTGACGCGCCGCTGCACTTTGAAACCGGTCTCGTTGTTGGCGTTGTCGGCCCAGGTGAGCCTCACGCGAGAGGAAGAGAGCGCGACCGCCGCCAGCCCGCTGGCCGCTGCGGGTACGCCCCCACTGCTGACATTGCCGGTATTCACAACCAGTCCATCGACCCATGCCGAGTTACCGGCGGAGTTGGTCGAGCGAATGCGATACTCATACAGCACGCCGGGAATGGTCGGCGTATCGACGTAGCTGGTGCTGTTGGCAGGGGCGCTGGCGAGGGTTTCCCAGATCCAGCCGGCATAACGGCGTTCGATCGCAAAGTTGGCTTCGTTGTCGCTGTTATCGACCCATTGTAGATCAACGCGCGTCCCGCTTACCACGGTCGCGCCAAATCCGCTCGGCGCCACCGGCGCAGTGACGACAACAGCAGCCGGGAAGAGGAACTGCTGCGGGACAATTGTTGCCGCTGTGCCCGGAATGGCCCAGCGAAGTTCGGCTCGGGCGTCGCCGGTGTTCTCGAAATAATCCATGCGAAGGTCGTATCGCTGCCCGGCGACCAGCGCGATGTTGCCGCTCCACTGCGTTGATGACTGATTGACGAACTTGTCGACCAGCAGATCGTCATTCACCCAAAGACGCACACCGTCGTCGGTCGTGGTGAGGAATTGATAAAGCCCGGTGACCGGTGCAAGGACCTGCCCGGTCCACCGCGTGCTGAAAGTGTCTGCGGCGATGCGCGCATCGGGCGAACCGGTGCCCCAGTTGAAGTTGATGTTGCTATCGGTGCGGCTGAAGGTGGTCCCCGTGAAGTCAATGTTGTCAAAGTAGGCACCGTTCAGCCCGGTGCCGGTGGCAGCGTTGGCAAATGTCGCGGTGTAGGAGGCGTTGCTGGTCGGCGCGGTGATGTTGTGCGTCGCCGCCCCGCCGTCGCTCCAGCTTGCAAACGTGTAGTAGCCGTTGCTGTTGCCCTGCGCGGGCGCGGTGACCGTGTTGGCTGAGCCGGCAATGACGCTGCGCGTAAACGGCGTGACGAACGTGCTCCCACCGACGTTTACACTCAGCCCGCTCGGCGATGAGTTAAAGGTGAGATTGACCATACGCGGATCAACCCGCTTTGAAACCGTCGTAGAAAGCCCGCTGGAGTCGGTCGCGGTGAGGCGCAGCTCGAGCCAGGAAGGCGATTCATGGTCGGGCGCGAGGAACGAACCGCTCGCCACGCCGGTGTATGACTGAATCGAATGCTCGTGAGGATTGCCGGGGTTGATTTCGCTGTCGTGCATGAGCACGAGTTCCCAACTCAGCCGCGATGCCGCAAGGTTGCCATCTTCCGGGTCGGTCGCGCTGCCGCTGAAGGTGATGGTATCGCCGACATTCCACCGCAGACTTGTCAGCGGCGTGATGATGGTGGGCGTGGGCGCGCTGCTGCCGACGGTGATGGATTGTTGCGCGATATCGCTCAGCCCCGCCCGGTCGGTGACGCGCAGCTTGACGACGCGCGTGCCACCGGTGGTATAGGTGAAGGTCGGGGCGATGGCGGTGGAATCATCAAACTGGCCGTCGCCATCGAGGTCCCATGCAAAATCGAGCGCGTCGCCCGGGTTGGGATCACTCGACGCTGCACCACTAAAGCTGACCGTCAGCGGCACGGTGCCTGCGGTGGGAGAAGCAGTGAATGACGCCGTCGGTGCCTGGTTCGACCCTGCAGCGAAGGTGAATCGTTGAATTCGACCGCCGCTCAGGTCGGCGTAGAACAAGTCGCCGTTCGGCCCGATCTGCAGCTCGACAGCGCCGTTGGTGGTGGCCTTAAACACCTGTCGATTGTTTACATCAGGCAGGCCATTGGGGCCGGCGTACATGACATAGATTCGTTTGCGCGAGTAGTCGGCAAAGAACATTGCGCCATCGTAGCTCAGGGGATATGACCCGCCGTTGTAAAACGCGACCCCGGTTGCGCTGCTTCCCCCGGTGGGTTCGCCCGAACCGGGCACGACCTGCGCGCTGTGCGACCAGGCATAATACGGCGTGTTATGTGCCGATGCCCCCGCCGAGTAGAGCGATTCGAGCAGCGGAAGATTCGCTGCGTCGTACCCGCTTTGTCGAGCCGCGCCTTCGTACGCGGGCCATCCAAAATTCTCTGCAATACTGTCCCCAACATTGGTGATTCGGTTGATTTCTTCCCAATTGTTCCAGCCGACATCGGCGGCCCAGATCTCGTTCGTGCCGGGGCGAAAGTTAAACCGGAACGGATTTCGCAGGCCGTAGGCGATGATTCGCCGCTCATTAGCGCCGCCAGTGAATGGGTTGCCGGGGGCACCCTCGCCGGTGTCGGGGTCAATGCGGATGATGGTGCCGTCGAGGCTCGTGGGGTCGCCGGTCGAACGAATGTCTTGTGAGCGAAGTGCGCCGCCTTCGTTGGGTGGATCGCCGATGAGATTGTTCTGCCCGAAATCAACGGCATTAAAGCTCGCACCATCGCCGCCGGAGGCATAGAGGTAGCCGTCGGGGCCAAACTGCAGATGGCCGATCGAGTGGCTTGGATATTGTTGTGCCCAGTCTTCGATGAGGACAGTCTCACCCGTGCTGGTATTGCCCGAAGCGGTGAGGCGGGAGAGCCGCCCGCTTACCGCCGGGCCGTTGCCGGTGGTGCCCGGTCCATTGTCGGTAACGCCGTTAACCGTGCCCCATGCGGGCGCGGTGCCGCCGATCGGCGCGTCGTAGGCATAGAGCGCGTAAACGTAGGGGCGGCCAGTGGTAAAGGCCGGGTCGAGCGCCAACCCGAGCAAGCCGCGGTCCCAGTGGTTGTGCGTCTTCGTGCGAAGATCGGCGAAAATGGTGGGCGTCGTCGCCGTGATGCTATTGAAGACTTTGATCAGCCCACTCTTCTCCGCGACGAACACCCTCCCATCGGCGGCGAACTCAATCGCAGTCGGCTGCACGAGGCCGCTAAACACCGTGCTCTCGGTGAAATTGGGGACGCCGGTGTTGAATGCCCAGTTGAAGTCATTGGCCAGCGTGCCGCCAGCTGCGTCTTTCACGCCTGAGGGCCCGCCGACGACTTTTGCGTAGTAGAAGTTGGAGCCGGAAGCGAGGTTGCTGGTCGGGTCGAGCGTTGCGGTGCGCGTGGCGCTGTTGTAAGTGACCGCCGCCGGGACGATTGCCCCGGTCGATGTGCGGAGTTGGAGTGTGCTGGAGGAGATCGTGGAGGCATTCATCGCCACATCAAATGTGACTGTGATATTGCTTCCCACCGCGACACTCTGCCCGCCGTTCACCGGCGACACCGCGGTAACCGCCGCTAGGAGAATGCGTTTCTCGACCGCCTCAATCGAGCACTTTTGCGCCACTGCAACACGTTTTTTCGCCAACATTTTCTCTCCCAATGAACCAGCCACCGTCGGCTTCCAGCCCCGCGGTCAATTCCCGGGGGCAATGCCGCAGTTTGAAGTGAGGGAACTATGCCACGAATCTTGCGGCACGGTGCCACGCCCGGGCAATGATAGTCCGATAACACACTATGTTCTGTCAATTGAGAAAAGCAAAATGTGTTGTACCAGCAGCAGAATGCCCGTTAACTGGGTAGTCAGGGAGGAACGTACAGACAAAAAACGCCGGCATGGGGGTTCCATGCCGGCGCGTCTTGCTGACTGATTCTCTGCTCTGCCTAGGTGAAACGGAGCTTGAGCGAGATGGTGCTGCTGGCGGTCCCATTCGCTCCAAGCCCGCTGAACGCGGTACCGGAGATGGAGTAGGTCTTTCCGGCCTGGGCGCGGAAGCCGTTGTAGTTGCCGTTGTTATCTCCAAGAAGCGCGAACGGCAGGATGCTTTCCACCTGCGTGCGGCCGTCGAATACAAACCGAACGCTCTTCACGCCCGTGTCCACATTGGCTCGAATCGAGATGTTGCGGGTCGGCAGCGTGCTCAGCTTGATCGTGCGATCCGACGTGAAATTGCTGTAACCCGAGATCACCTGATTTGTATCAGCATTGATCAGGCTATAGCTGGTGATCTTCACGTTACTACCGCTCGGCGGCGGGGGGTTGGGGTTCGGGTTGGTCGTTCCCGAGGTCGGGCTTTGCGGCAACGCCGGGTTCTGGCCGTTGACGCCATCTTTGAAAAGCACCAACCGATCAATGACATACGCATTCGATCGCGCAGAGATTTCCACGCTGTGCTGTCCCTTGGACAGATTCACGCGATAATCTTCGAAGACATTGTGCCGAATCTCTTTGCGAGTGACATAAGTCCACTTCTTGTTTTCGTATGTGAACGCCTTGAACCACTGCCCGCCATCCACGCGGATGAAGACGTCGTTGAATTCCTTGTTGTCGCTGCTGGCGTTGTAGCTGCGCAGGTCGAGGTTGTAGGTACCGGCGTTGTTGATGTTGAAGTTGTACTTCAGGATGTTCCGGCCGGGGGTGCTGAAGTAGTTCGGGCCGTTCCACTTGTAAGCCGCCGAACCGGTGTAACCGGCGGGGCTGGTCACGCGGGTCCAGCCGTTGGTCGGCTCGGATTCGATTTCAGCTACGGCCAGGCCGCCTGTTTCCTGAAAAACGCCGGCGAAAAGGGTGCGGCCCTCAAGCGGCTCCATGCCGCGCGACACCGGCTTGGACTTGGCAAGTCGAGACTTAAACAAATGACACCTCCAGGTGCAAAAAAAGAAAAACAGGTTGACGGTTTACAGGCCCCCCAGGAACGCGATCGGGGAGGGTTTTCCTCGCCAGGTTCCCGAGTGGCAATGGGGCAAAATAGCGAACGCAGATTAGGACGCAACCCCAAAAGTCGTTGAAACAGATATTTTTTTTACCCACTTCCCCACTGAAAAGAGGCAGATTATGCGCCACGATCAGAAAATTGTGTCCAGATTGACACTTCTAAACACCTCTGTCTGCGATACGCCCACGATACTCCCACCAGCCATGTAGATCCGATCGTTGACGATCCCGGCGAATCCCGCCCGACGCACCAGGGGCAGCGAGCTGAGTGACGACCACGAATTTGCGTATGGGTCAAATACCCGCACGGACTGCGATGCGACGTTGTGCGAGGTTTCCCCGCCGACGGTGATGATCTTCTTGTCAAACACAAGCGTGGACGACAGTTGATGGCTGATCGCCGCCGGCACATCGGGCGCCGCGAACCATCGGTTTCTGTTTGGATTGTATCGGTGCACCAAGTCGAGGTTGACGGAGTTTGCCACCTCGCCCTTCTGGCCCCCGATGGCATAGATCTGACCATCGACCGCGGCGCCGGCGAGATGATTGCGCGGGTCGGGCATTCGAGCGATCACCTTGTATTCATTCGTGTCGATGTTAAACGACCACGTCTCGGCGAACTCGGCAGTGCGCGGCTTGTTGCGTCCTCCGAACAGGTAGACCATGTTCCCCGAGAGCACCGCTGCGTGGGCGCCGCGGGGCGACGGCATGTCCGGGCCGCGGGTCCATTTGTTGGTCTTGAAATTGTAAATCTGCACGGCGGCGGTGGCGGGACCGGGGTCGCGGCCGACGTACCCACCGAAGAAAAATGCGCGCGTCGCGGTGGTGATGATCGGGGTGTGTGTCGTATTGAACATCATGTCCGCGCCGCGCGACCATGTGTTTGTGGCCGGGTTGTAAATGTCCACGCGCGGGGTGGCTTCAAAACGCTGGTTGAAAAAGCCCCCGAACATGTAGAGCCTTGAACCGGACACCGCGCTGATGCCCTCCTCGCGCGCCTGCGGCGTATCGCCGACCTCGGTCCACTGCAGATTGGTCGAATTCGTTGTGGTCGCGTTAAACGCCTGGAACACCGCCGACTCGGCGACCGACGCGTCGCCACCAAGCGATTCAGCCGTGTGCTCGGTGCAGAAATGCCGCCGCGGTTCGAGACACTCCATGCCTTTGAATTTTTTGTGAGAATGACTGAGTGCGACCAACGACATTGCTCTCTGCATTCACCCGGCTCGCGGCAAAGCCCGGCAGGATAGCGGCATCCGTGCGGCTAAAAAAACTGTGGCCCGTCGCTCCGCGGTCAGACCAATTCGTCTAAATCGAGTCGCTCGGTGCTGAAGACCGGACCCGTCACCGGCGCGCGTGCGGCAAGCGATTGGGCCGATCGCTTCTCGACCACCTGCACGTTCCGAATCACCAGAACCACATCCTGATGATCCACCGGGGTCGAAATGGCTTCCGAGCCGAGGATAAACGCATTCGGCTCGACGGTTCCATCCGCCCGCCGATACGGATAAACGCGAATCTTCCGGCCGTTGGCACTGCTCGTGTCCCAAGTGTTTCGAGCGTCGTCCGAGTATGTCACGCGGTTGTTCCGCTGCGGCCAGACCGTGTAGATGCCGAATCGTGCGTTGCCGGGGTCAAGCTGATTCCAGCCGGTGTATGAGACATTCACCGTCTGGCCGTTGCCGGAATTGGCGGTGAAGACCGAAGTCTGCGCGCCGGTGCCGGAGTCATACCAGCCCACATCCGTGACAAACGGGGAGGCGTTGGGGGCAAACACCGCCAGGGGTTCGATCGTCACCCAGCCCGGCCCGGCTTTCACAAACGCCTGTGCCTCGATTTCATCGTTTCCTGCCCTCGGCGGAAGCGGGATATTTGCTTCAGCAGAATCGTTGTCGCCCACATCAATGTCCAGGTTGTAGGCGCTCAAGATCCGCTGCAATGAGGGCTCATTGGCATCTTCGAGTCCCGGGGTGGCAATTCCGCGCAGCGGGATGTTAAAAGTCGCATCGCCGGCGGTGTCGTTGCTCACAATTCGCAGCGACGAAGTTTTGATGCCGTTGGTCGTGCCGGTTGGCGCGCTAAAGTTGACGCGCAGAGTTACGCGCTGACCCGGGCCGAGGTCAAACGGCTGCGTCGGCGCGTCGAGAACCTGAAACATCGACGCATTTCCGCCCGACGGGAGAATGGATGCGATGGTCAAACCGCGCATTCCACGGTTCCAGATGCTGATGCTGCGCGACTTGGATGCTCCCCCGCCGCGCACGTCGTTGAACACAAGTTGCTCTTCAGTCGCGCGAACGCGGCGTCCTGAAAGCAGTCTTGCCTGGTCCGGGTGCAGGAGCGTGATGCTTGCCGCACCGTAGTCAGCTACATAGATATAACCCGTCCGCGGGTGCTGAATGATGTCGAGCGGGTCGACAAACTGCGTCAGACCCGTGAAGCCCGCTTCGCCCTTGGTGATGTTTCCCGCCGAGTCGCGTGTGAGCACGATAATGTTGTCGCCGGCGCTGTACTGTGCGACCATGATGGTGTTGTTCAGCCGCCGCCCAAACACGCTGCCCGAGAACTCGAAGATGCCGTTGGGCGAGATGTTGCGGCCAAACTCGTAAACAATGCCGCGATAGTTCGGATTCGGCTGCGTTCCCACCGGGTAGCTCAACACCTCGGCTTCATCCACGCCGGCAGTCGGATTTCCCCCGTTAAGGACGAACTCGCCGCGGGCGGGGTTGGGGTGACCGTAATAGCCGCCTTCTTCGATGAGATAAAGATAGTCGTTAACAGTCGGGATGGCGGTCAGTGCAGGCGCGCCTCCCCCGGCGGGGGAGTTGCCGCCGGTGGCGCTGCTGTTGGTGGGCGCGTAGAGTTTTCCATCGCGGGTCCAGAGCAGGTCATACGCATTCCTTACACCGGTGGCATACAGCCGCACGGGAGCACCGTTGGCGCGCGGGTTGTACGACCCACCCACATCGGTCGTGCGCACATTCAGGGGCGAGGTGATGGCGGCGGTGTTGATCTGCAGAATGGCAGCACTCAGCAGGGTTTCTTCCCGCAAGCCCCACTGCGCATCGGGCGCGCCCTGGGCCGATTGACTGCCGACCGACACATACATCAGCCCGTCCGGACCGAACTTGGGTTGATTCGTCAGGTGATCGCGTGCCGAGCGTGGCAAGTTGAAGATGACCTCTGTATAGGTCTCCAGATTGCGGCCCGTGAGTTTGCTTATCTTCCCGGAGAAGTTGGTCGCTCCCTCAAGAACATTCTCGCCATGGCTTACCCAGAGAATCGGGCGGGTCTTGGTGGACGCTGGATCGAACGCGATGCCCGTGATGAGCCTCTCGCGACCGCTATGGGCGGTGCGGACAGTCTGGATGGTCTTGCTGCTGCGGAAAGTACCGTCGGGGTTGAGGACATATCGTACGATCTGGCCGGTGCGGGTCGCCGCATAGAGTCGGTCGTCCGGGCCAATCTCCATCGCTGTCCACTGATATCCGACCGATGACGGAAGCGCAATCTTATTGAAGCGGACTGTCGGATCGGCCGCAGCTTCGGTTGGGCCGGTGGTGAAAACGCTGGTGAATGGCGCGAATGACGCGCCGCTGGTGTCTTTTACGGCGCTGGTGACGTTGAATCGATACTGCGTGAGCGGGGCGAGCGGCGTGCGCGGGGTGAGGATGATGGCATCGCCCCCGCCGGTTGTGTTGACGTTGGCGGCGATGACGACACCGTCGCTGACGCGCGTGAGCGTGACGGCACCTGCAGTGCGCAATGAGGCATCGCTCACACCCGCGCCGACGTTGGGCAGCGACACATCGGCCTTCACCGCCGCCAGGGTGCTGGCACCCGTGCTGTTGGGCCGGGGTACAACCCCGCTGACGCTCGGCGTGCCGTTGGCGAAGATCACATTCACCCCGCTGGGGTCGATGCTGGGCACCGACGACGCGCCCGCGAGGAGTCGGCGGCCTTCTAGATGTTCGAACATGTGTGAAGTCATATCACTCGACCGCCGGCCAAACCGGCAGCGCATAAAAGCCAACTTGTCCCCTCGCGGTTGATGAAAGGGACAACCACTGAACGCTTGAAGCCCGGGGAAGATACTAAAATTCTAACCCAGTGACCAATGGTGATTCGATCTACTGAACGATCCCGGATGCACTTTCATTACACGCGAACGCAAAATGCGGGGATGTAATGCCTGGCGCAACTGGCGCACTTGGGCTGAGCTGGCAATCGCGATATCAATCTGGGGGGCTTAAATCGACTGTATTATCGGAATTTATGGTGATTCGCCGGCGGACATGCGGTATGGTGTCAAGGTTGCACTGCGCGCGGTCGGCCGGAGGCTTATTGAAACGATTCAGCCCATTTTTGCTCTGCCTCTCTCTCGCCGGCGCGGCGTTAGGGCAGGTTCGTGTCGTTAACTACAACACGCTGGACGGCCCGACGCCCGACGTACATGACAACAGTGCCAATATGGCTGTCATTTTCTCGGCGATGGCATCGAACGCCGTCAATGGGATCGCTAAGCGCCCGGATTTGCTCATTCTTCAGGAGCAAACCAACGCATCGGCGGCGAATCTTGCCGCGACCTTAAACGCGCTGTTTCCCGGCGCGACGTACCTCGCCGTCACACCTGCCGGCCAGCCTGGGTCAAGCGATCCCCGCTTCATCGACCGGGGGGCTTTTGTGTACGACAGTTCCACCCTCACCGCGGTGACAGCGCCAGTCACCGTCTCGACCGGCGCTGTTCGACCCGTGATCCGCGGGCAGTTTCGGCCAGTCGGTTATTCATCCGCGCAGGCGAGCTTTTTCGCATATGGCGCACACCTCAAATCCGGCACCACCGTCGCCGATCGGGAAAACCGCGCCTTGCAAACATCTGTCATGCGCGCCAACGCTGATGCGCTGGGCAATGTCCACACGATTTTTGCCGGCGACTTCAACATGCAAAACAATCAGGAGCAAGGCTGGCTGAATCTCGTCACTGGTGCGGGTGCTGGGCTGGCGATCGATCCCCTGAACCCAACGAACGCGGCGCAAACCTGGAACAACAACGCCGCGTTTGCATCCATCCACACACAATCCACCCGCACCAGCAGCACCCCCGACGGCGACGGTGGCGCGACCGGCGGAATGGACGACCGCTTCGACGTGCAGCTATCGTCCGCACCCTTCCACGACGGCGAGGGCCTTTCATACATTGCCAACAGCACGCGCGCTTTCGGCAACGACGGGCAACACTTTAATCTGGCAATCAATGCCAGCCCTACGATTCCACTGGGCGCAACCGTCGCCAATGCGCTTTGGGATGCGAGCGACCACCTGCCTGTGGTCGCCGACTACCAGTTGCCAGCGCGAATGGCTGCCACCATCAGCACGCCGCCTCCGCCGCAGATGATTGTGGGCGGGCAGTTTCCGGTCACGGTTAACGTGCGCAACACCGCACCGGTTGCCACCAGCAATGCCGCCGACGAGTTGGACTATCAGTTGACAGTCGGCACGTTCTCAGGCTCATACTCGACACTCGCCACAACGCCCGGCAACGAGCACGCTTTTGAATTCTCCGCGACCAGTGTTGGCAACACCAGCCTCGTCGTGCCTGTCACGAGCAGCAGCCAGGGGGTGGAAGGCGGGGCGGCGAGCCTTACGCTTGCAACAACGGTGAAAGACCACGCGCACCCAAGTTTTCTGCCGGGTTCGTCGGCACAGAATCTGACAATCGACTTCGGAATTCGCGGCCTAGGCGAAGCCGCTCCCGCCGATGTCGGAGTTGAGTTATACAACCGGACCGGCGCGTTTACTCCAGCATTCACCGCAGGGCTTGATCTTGATGCTGTCGATGGCAACGGCGATGTCGGCGCGTTGACGCTTGACGTTACGGTCGGCGGTACAGCCATCCCCGCGGGGCAAAGTCGTAGTGGAATGGCCTCATTCGCCGCCACCTCGGTTGGCGCGTATAGCGCTATCTACTCGCTGCTCACTTCCGACGAAGATCTTCCGGGGGCTACCTCGTTCGCTCCATTAACAGTTCAACTGTCGGGCCGCATCGCGCTGTTTGGCGATGCCACGCTCGACAACGCCGTGAATCTGGATGATTTCACCGCGCTCGCTGCGGCGTTCGGTGGCGCGAACCAGACCTGGCAAACCGGCGATTTCACCCACGACGGCTTGGTCAACCTTGACGATTTTACACTGCTCGCAGCACACTTCGGCGAAACGGCGATGATCCTGCCTCGTTCGGTACCGGAGCCATCGACCGCATCGCTGATAATGGTGATGTCAATCCTGTCGCAATGCCGTACGCGTTGTTCAGCAGCCGCGGAGTGGCGACAGAGGGTTCGACGAGGTTGAAGAATTCATGCGATGCATGATTGCAGCGCTGAATCGAATGCAACAACGATCCCTCCGCCGCCGCTACGCGGCTTGGCGGTGCTTGTTCCGGTGGCACAGGTATTGTCATCTGTGTTACCGTTTCGTATTTGTCGTCTGGAGATTTCGTGTTGTACTTGAACATTAAAGCTACTTCTTTCCTCGCCGTCGCCATTCTCGCCGTGCCGGTGTTTGGTCAGTTGCGCATTGTGAGTATCAACGCCAGCAACGCCGAGCCTGCCGTCGCCAGCCCGCGCGCGGGGATGAACACCATCCTGGGAGCAATCGGCACGACCATCAGCGATGATCCGACGACACCGGGCAATACCGGCATTGCCAAGCCAATCGATGTGCTCTGCCTGCAGGAGTGGCACACCGCCGCCACCACGGGGGCGGGTTATGCGAACCTGCTCAATTCGATGTACGGAACGACGACTTTCTCTCACGGGACCTTGGCCGGCGCTACAACCGGTGCCGGCACGCAGGGAATCGTTTACAACAGCGCAACCGTTCAACTGATTCATGAAGTCGCCGTCGGCACCACCAGCAGCAGTGGCATGCCACGACAGCAGGTGCGACATCAACTGCGTCCCGTGGGATACACCGGCACAAACGCCGACATTTACATTTACAACGGACACTGGAAGGCGAGCAGCGGCGATCAGGCCCGCCGGTTGGTCGAAGCGCAAACAATCAAATCCAACGCTGTCGGGCTTCCCGCCAACAGCAATGTGATCTACCTCGGCGACATGAATGTCTTCACCAGCACCGACAGCGGCTACGCTCACTTGCTCGCTGCGGGCACGGGCCAGGCGTTCGATCCAATCAGCACTCCCGGAAACTGGGATGGCTCGGCCGCTTTCCGCAACGTTCACACGCAATCGCCTTGGAACTCCAGCCTAAACCCCGGCTTTAATGGCGCCAGCGGGGGAATGGATAGCCGCTTTGATCAGCAACTCATCACCGGCAACCTCAACGATGGCGAAGGCGTTGCCTACATCCCAAACAGCTACTTTGTGATGGGCAATAACGGCTCGCATCAGCTCAACCAACCCCTTACCACTGGCACCGGTGCTGCGCCGGCGGTGCTCAACGCGCTGGCGAGCATTCTCGATCACCTGCCGGTCGTCGCCGACTATCAGTTGCCCGCGAAGATGAGCTTCTCCAAGTCCGCTGCCGAGCCGTCTGTTGTAATCGTCGGTGCCGCCGCGGGGGCGACGGTGCGCGTGCAGAATGTCGCGCCGACGCTCTTCACCAATGGTGCCGATGAACTCGATTACACCATCACCACCAGCGGCAGCGCGGCCGGGTCGTTTTCCAGCAACACCCTCGCCACAACCCCGGGCAACCAGCACAACATCACCATCAACACTGCCACCCCTGGCGTGAAATCGGCGACGGTCAACGTTGTGTCGTCGAGCCAGCAGGTAGAGTCGGGTACCGGCAGCGTGGGTGTCAACACAACCGTCCTCGCTCACGCCAATCCGAGCTTCGATTTTGCTGCAGCCCAAACCGTGCGGACCATCAACTTCGGCATTTACGGCCTGGGGCAAGCGGTGCCGTCGCAGGAAATCACTTTGAACAATCTCCAGCACGCTTCGGGCTTCACCGCGGGGCTTGATCTTGATTCTATCAACGGCTCAGGAGACACCGCGCAGCTAGCACTGTCGCTAGCGACCGGAGGCTCACCCATCTCGCCGGCCACCAGCCGCATGGGAACCGTATCGCTCTCTTCTCAGACGATTGGCCTGTTTTCGTCGTCCTACATTCTGAATACGTCAGACGAAAACCTTCCCGGCGCGATCAATCTCTCGCCGCTGTCGGTCAACGTGACTGGCCGAATAGCCATCCCCGGCGATGCCACGCTCGACAACACCGTCAACCTCGATGACTTTACCGCGCTGGCAGCGGCGTTCGGATCATCGGGCCAAGCGTGGCAAACCGGCGACTTCACCCACGATGGAATCGTCAACCTGGACGACTTCACCATTCTCGCAGCCAACTTCGGCTCTTCTGCGGCGCACCTGCCCCGGGGCGCGGTGCCCGAACCAGCGGGCGCGCTCGTCGCAGCAACGGCCGCAGCGCTTATCCTTCGACGTAGGCGCGCCGCCTTGTGACAACTACGAGTGCGATGAGCAGGCTCAGTCCCGTTGGCTCGGGCACCTGCTTGGCGGCTTCCGCCCCAATGAGCGAATGAATGTAGCTTGTGGGGTGCAATTGATCCCAGAACACCCAACCATCTGGCTGCGCGCCCAAGGACGCCTGATTCTGCGTACCCGTTACGTCAATGCCTTGCGTCGTGCTCACAAATGCGCCTGTTGTGTTGATTAAGTTGAAGTTCGCTGGGTTGGCCAGCACATCATTGAACTGGCCGAGGATATCCAGTGTCGCTAACTCGATCTGCGGCAACGCCTGCTTCAGTGCCGCAGCCGCGGCGGTCTGGTCGGCCTTGAAGTCTATCGACGCCTGCCTGGTTGCGTTGAAGCGGAGAAGCGAATTGGCGTTGTTGGGGACATTAAACCGCGCGATTTCGGGTGTCTTCTCAAGCGGGGGCATGTTGGGCCAGAGGAACTTTCGCGCACCCTTGTTGTAGAGCGACGTAATGGCCGATTTCAGGTTTGCAATCGCATTATCCTTGGCGGTGCTGATGGCCGCGGCGCTTGTGAAGATCGCCGTTGCCGCGTTAACCAGATCATTGCCGCCAGCCCAGACGACGTAGAGGCGATCAGCCGGTATCGAAGCCTGATTGCCTATGAATTGTGTCGTTTGCTGCCGAACGTTGGTGATGATGCCCTGATTGGCTATGCCGGCGCCCGTTTCCGCGCCGCCGTACGCGTAGTTTTGGCCACCATTCAACGACGGCGTGGCGACGGGCAGATTGAGCCGGCGGGCAAGATGCTCGTGCCAAACACCGTCGAACGCGGTAATCTGGCTGATGACCGGGCCAGCTTCCAGGCCGGTGTTGTCGGTGCCGTTGGTGAACCGCTTGGCGGTGTAGAACGGCCGATCGGGCCGGGCGGTGAGAGTCGTGGTACCGAGAATGCCCAAGTCGTATTGAAACCCGTCGGTCTTCTTGTGAATGTTACCGGTATCGGAAAGGCTGTCACCGAAAACCGTGATACCGGCAAATGGCCCCACAGTGCCCGCAGCAGCTACCGCCGCGGACACTGCGAAAGCGCAAAGGCTCGACAATAGCGCGCAAGACTTCATGGCAACTCCCGGCTCAAGATGTGAAAATTAAACGACTCGATCTATCGGCAACCGAGGTGAAAGGGCAGCGCCGATCTATCTGATAAGGGTAGCGAATCAATCCGCAGGGTCAACCAAAATGCGGATCTATTGACCTGCAAAGCATAAAAAAGCCCTTCCGCACAGGCAGAAGGGCTTCCTCGTTTCACTAAGTCGTTTGGGCTCGATCAGATGCCGTAACGATTTTCCACGCCGGTGATGAAGCTGCCGCCGGGAAGGTTGTTCCAAAGTCCGATGGCGGTGTCGGTTCCGGTGCCGCCGTCGACGCTTGTGAAACCAAACACCGTGTTGGCGACTGCGACGAAGGTGTCGTTGCCGCTTCCCAGCACCACGCTGGAAAAGTTGAACACCGTGTTTCCGAGCACGGAGACCACATCGTTGTCCGCGCCAGTGTCGATGACCACGCTTTGCAGCGTGGTGCCGAGCAGGTTGACGTTGTCGTTGCCTGCTGCGCCCTGAACGAGCATCCCGTGAAGCGTGCTACGATAGATGTTGACGGTATCTTTGCCCGCGCCGGCATTGATGGTGCCACCGAGGCCCTGATCCACGCCGTCGAGCGTGAGCACATCATCCCCGCCGTTGAGATTGGCGAAGATCCCTGTCACCGAAAACTTTGGAAATGAGCGCCCGGCGGTCGAGCCATTCACGGTTGTTCCGGTAGCGCCTTTGACAGTCAGGGTGTTATTCGACACGCTCACGGTGAGCTTGTCCGCCGAGCTGGAACCGGCAATCTGCAGCAGACCGTCAGCCAATTGAACAGAGACATTGGCCAGCAACTGCCGCTGCTCCAGCGCATCGATAGCGAACGCTTTGCGATTCATCACAATCCACCTTCCTCAAAACTATAATGAGATAGAAATTACCCGAACGGCTAAGATGACGTGCCGCGGTTGAAAATCCACCCCTATTGATCTCGCTTTTATGTGGCGCGGCGTATTGTCTCGTAAGTATGGGTGGTTTTTGTCGTTACAATCGTCTGGGTGATCCGGCGAATGTGCTGGTCCGCGGCAGATGTTCAGGCGACCGCATTCACGGAACCTTCAATTCTCACGTGGAAGGCCGCGCTTGGTAAGCGAAATCCGCCCGACGACCTTTTGCAGGGTTGATCCCTTAGAACAAGTTATCTTCCGCCTGACCATCGAGACTGTGAAGCTGTAGCCCGGGCGTGTTGTTGCGCAGGTCGTTTCGGAAGATGCGGAAACCGGTCGTGGTTGCACCGACACTCACGCCGTAGCCTGCGTTGCCGGTGATGACGTTGTCAATAAGCAGTGGGTTCACAGCATCATCAAGGCGCACGCCGCGGGCGTTGTTTTCGATTCGGTTGCGCAGGAACCACAAATCCGCCCCGCCGCCGTTATTGACCTTGATGCCTTCCTGGAGGTTGTTGTGAAAGTAATTGTCCTCGATGAACTGGCGATCTGAACCGAGGATGATGTTGAGGCCACCCTGACTGTTGTACACCTCATTGTGGTGTATCCAGTTGTTCGGCCCACTATCGTCGTGAGTGCTGCCGGTGTTGCCGATTCCAAAGCCAAAGCCATCGCCGCCGTAGGCGATGTTGTAGCGCAGTTCGTTGCTGTACTCGTCTTCGCCGTGAAGATCGTAGGCATCTTCGGTGTTCTCAATGGCGATGTTATTTTCGATGAGGTTGTGGTGTGCCTGATACTGAATGATCACGGCGTGTCGAATGGTTGGACCGATGGTATTACCCTTGACCCAGACATTAAAAGTCTGCGGGTAGCCGATCATCACGCCATACCCCTGCCCCCCGCCGCCGAGCGCGGTGGCGTTGCGGATGAGGCTGTTTTCGATCAACACGTTGTCGGCATTGCGAATCGCCACGCCGAAGCGCTCGAATCCTTCGATGTTGACATTGCGAATGGCGACGCGCCGGGTGTTACTGACGCCGGTCGAACCACTGCCGAGCGCGATGCCATATTGCATTGTCTGCCCCGCCGACATTTCGATGCGGAAATTGCTGAACGTGACGTTGCTCCGCCCGGCCTCCACCCGGAACACCTGCGAATTGGGATTGCTGGCCCCTTGATCAGTGAACTGCGCGCTGAGAATCGTGCCGCTCATCGATTGCCCGCGCACGCTCACGCCGCTCTTGAGTTGGATATCGCGCGCCTTGATGTGGAACACCCCATTTGGAATGTATACCTCGTCGCCCGCAACGGCTTCGCTGATGGCTGCGCGGATGGCGGCTGCGTCGTCATTGCTTGCGTTGTTGGAGGTGGCACCGAAGCTCAATATGTTGAGCGTTCGGCCGGTGGTGGCTGTCGGCGATTGAAAGGTGCCAGTCAGGCCCGCGTCATAGCGGGGGGTCACCACGCTCGCCGGCGCGGTGAGCGCATTCGACCCGTCGATCCGCCGGAGCCGGTACTGATACGCACCGTCGGATCGCAGCCCGAGATCAACAAATGAGGTGGCCGATGCATCCACATCTCCGACGGCGGCAAATGTTCCGCCTGCAAACGCGCGCTCGACGGCGTATCGGGTGTTGCTCACCTGGACCTTTGCGGTAAGCGCGCTACGTGCAGCGGACTGAGCAAATGGCAGGCTCCACGAAAGCTGCACCTCAATGGGCGAGACTGCAACCGCAGCGAGCGCGGTGGGCATGGGGTACGCAAACGCCTCCACCCGCCGGGCCGGCGCACAGTCGACCGCCGCTGCCATCGCGACAATGGCAAAGAAGGTGCGCGACTCCAGGTTTTCCAGCAGAGGCCGAAGCGCCATGACAGAAATCCGCCATTTTCGTAGTGCTGAATCGGTTTTGCAGGATAACGAGCGGGTTAATGTCTGGCAAGACAAATCGGGCTTTCTCGGTGGAAAATCTACAGAGACCACGGCTACACGACCGTCAACCCACTTGGGTGAATGACATAGTAACCATACTCGTCAACGATAAAGACCACCTGAAGAAATGGTCCAACATCGGTCTGCCCTCGGACGCGCCATTTACCGTCACCAAACGGTTCAGGAAACGGCTGAAGTGCATGTTTGGCGATGTGAGCTACATTCCACTGGTTCCAGCGAAACGCATCGCTCATCTTGATTACACCCCCCTGATTACACCCCCGCGTGCGCGATCACCTGCTTTTCCGCATGGTAGCTTGACCGCACCAGCGGGCCTGACTCGACGTGGCGCAGGCCCTTCGCCTCACCGCGGCGCTTCCAACTGACAAACTCGTCGGGGTGCACCCAGCGTTCGACCGGCAAGTGCTTTGCCGTGGGTTGCAGGTATTGGCCGAGCGTGAGAATCTCGCAGCCGATGCTCACCAGGTCGTCCATCACGCTTTCGATCTCGTCTTCCTGCTCGCCGAGGCCGAGCATCATGCCGGTCTTGGTGACATGGCCCTGATCCTTGGCGATCTGCAGCAGCTTCAGGCTGCGGTGATACTTCGCCTGCGGGCGGACGCGCTTGTATAGGCGCGGCACCGATTCGATGTTGTGATTCAAAATCTCTGGCCGCTGATCGAGCACGAGCTGGAGGGCGTCCCAGTTGCCGCAAAAATCGGGGATGAGCACTTCCACGCTCGTTCCCGGCGATTGCAAACGAATCTGCCGGATGGTTTCGGCCCAGATGCGCGCCCCGCCGTCGGGCAGTTCGTCGCGATTGACGCTGGTGATGACGCAGTGGCCGAGTTTCATCATCGCCACTGCCTCCCCGACGCGTTGCGGCTCGTCCTCATCCAAAAAAGGCGGCCGGCCCGTGGCGATGTGGCAAAACCCGCAGCTGCGCGTACAGACGTCTCCGAGAATCATCAAAGTCGCTGTGCCCGCTGCCCAGCATTCGCCCATGTTCGGACACTTCGCCGATTGGCAAACTGTGTGTAACTTCTTTTCATTAACCAACTTAAGCAACTGCGAATACCCCTCGCCGGCGGGCATTTTCATCTTCAGCCAGCTGGGTTTTCGGGCACCGGTGGAAGAGGTCAGGGTCGATGAATCGACCCCGGCGGATAAGACGAGATGGTTGAGGGAGACGCTCATGCGAGAAACCGATTATAGCCCAACACCTCGGGGGCAACTAGCCCTGGTTTTCCTCGCCGGGCTGACCCGCCAGCGGCTTTGGACTAAACTTGCCGTAAAGAACGCTCGTGCTGAGCAGAAGCACCCCAAGCCCGAGGAATGACAAAATGCGCATGCCCTTTGCCGCGGTTGAAAGGTCAATCAGGACGACTTTTCCGAGTGTGACGGCAAACAGCGCGAGCCCCGCGTAACGTAACGCCGCCACACGCAGCCTGAAGCCGGAGATGATGAGGATAACCGCGTAGAGCGACCACCAGATGCTGAACCCCACTTGCCGCATGATCCAGCTTGGAGATTGCGATGCAGCCCAGCGGTCAATCTCCATCGACACCAGAAACCAGCCCATTGCCACCGCAACAACCGCAAGCATTCGCGCCGCGGCGCGGTTCTGTCGCTCGGGTGTCCGATTGAGCCAGTAGCTAAGCGCCAGGTGCCCCAGCAGCCCAAGGCACGCGAGTGTTTGCAGATTGAGTCCGACTGTCGAAGCGCCTGCGACGCCGTTGGCCAAGCGGAATGAAAGAAAGTCCAGGACCAGGAGCTTTGCCGCCAACACCAAGGCTAGCAGGGTGCCAATGGCGATGGATAGTGTGTCGCGCCGAAGCAGCCGCAAAGCACCGATAAGCGCAGCGCTGCTTGCGGTCCAGAGCATCGTCCACACCAGCATAATAGTTTGCGACTTTGGGAAGGTGAGTACGCGCTCTGTCGCCGCCACGGCAACCGCGCGCTCTGCTTCGATGGAGAGTCCGACGGTCATCATTGCAATCACCCCCACCGCCATGGGCAGCGCGCCGCTCTGGGTGGAATCTGATTGCAGTGCCTGTGCAAGCCTTCGCCGCTTGAGCCACCAAATGGCAATCATCGAGAGGGCAATCGCACAACCGAGCGCCATCGCCGGGTTAAGGATGATCGGTGTGGTGCTTGCGCTTAGCCTCTGCGCAACGATATCGATCAGCGTCCATTTCACGGCAACCACTGCCAACCCGCCAGCAGAATGCCAGACCCAGTTCATGCGCGGCGCGAGCGATTCCCACCCGGCACAAAGCCACGCATAACCAAGAATTGCGATCGATGCGGCGATCGCGGGAAGCCCCGTGATCGACGTCGCCACCCAGAACACCCCGCTGCTGACCATGACAGCCCCGGCAACCGTCGTCAGCGACTCGGTGGACCGACCAAGGTCATTCTTCCGGCGCAACATGAGCCACGCGACAAGGTGACCCGTCAGCACAAGCGCCGCTGCAACGATCACAAACTGCGGGATGCCCGTTTCTCCCAGGGTGAATGCGTAGGCGGCGCGTAGTTCTTTCCAGTGTTGATCCACGCGTACGATGAAGTATCCGATTGAAAGCGCCCAGGTCGCCGCCCCCAATAGACGATGATCGGCGCGATTGGTTCGAACCCCAAGGCCTGTAAAGGTCACCGCAAGTGCCGCCCACCCGGCAACGACGGCCCACCCCGTAAACGAAACCGGCACCGCGATGACCAGCAGCGCAATCGACTGGATCCAGTAACCGCCGGAGAGAGTGCTCCAGGCGTTTGCCACACCCCCACGGCGCGTGGCGCAGATCCACGCGAGCGTTGCGCACGCCACCGCGATGGCTGTCACAACCGCGCCACTCGTTATCCTGCCGCTATCGCGATAGACGAGCAACATCGCCGCAGAGAACATGGCGGTGACGATCGCACTGAACACGACACCGACACGTTCGCTGCCGTTTCTCCCGCGGGCGGAGAGCAGGAGCTCAAGCTGGTACAATGCCGCAAAGAGGATCACGAATAGTACTGGTCCGCTTCTTGGATCAATCCATCCGCTGCCCCACATACCGGGAGCAAGCGTGGTCAGGGTCCACAAACCTGTTGTCACCAACGAAAAACCTCGAAGCGTCCACCAGCGAGCGCTCCCGCCCCGCCAAGCCAGCACCAGCGCGGTCACCTGGAGCAGCAACAGGTAGCCGAGAAATGGAACCTGCGACTCCCCTCGACTGCCAAGCAACATCGGTGCGAGATTACCGCCTATCAACGCAAGAATTGCGATGGATACCATCCCCGCGCGCATTGCCACGGCGGCACCCACCAGCGCGGCGCCAGCCATGAGAATGAAAGCCGTTTTCGGCTCATATGCATCAAGGAACGCATGGCCCGAGTAACTCACGAGAAACATGCACGCAACACCGGCACCAAACAGCCCGGCGGCAGACAGCTTGTTTACCCGACGGAACACCCATTCGCCCAACCCTATCAACCCGGCGCTACCCGCCCACATCAACAGCAGCTTGAGCCCGACGGGAATTGTCCCGAACCAGCCGTTGTCGTAGGCAAACTTGATTCCCAACCCCGTCGCTATCATCAACACCACGGCACCAACCCAGCCAGCCCACTTCAGCCCGATTTTCTGTTCCAGGCTATCGCCGGTAATCTGAGGGGGTTGCGGAGGCTTCGGCTGATAGCCGATCGCCGATGACTCCAGCGGCACCGAGCCTTCAGCCGACCGACGCGCGACTGGAAGCGGTGGCGGACACTTTGTTACGCCCGCGGGTTGCGTCATTACACTTGCGGCGGACACAGACGGGGCTTGCGGCACCGTGGTAGGAGAGTGCAGGGCTGTTTCAGGTCTGTTTGGATCGGCTTCTCGCACAATCTTGGATGCTGCTGCGTCTGATTCCACCACCGAGGGAGCGGGAAGCAAGGCGTCTACACTTGGCGCTTGCCTGGGGACGGATGTTGGCATGAGGGTCGCAAGCCGCCGCTCGACTGCATCCAGCCGCACTTCCAACTTGAAAATTCGTTCCGACAGATTAGTCGCCATGCTTCACCTCACAGATGCAGACCGATCGCCTCGACCGGCCGGAGCGTACAACCCCCCACTTAATTTAAGTTAGTTTACGCTAACTTTCATCCCACGTCAAGTCGTCATCCGACGCGTTCGACTAGCACAAGTCCCCTAAAGCGGAATATCGGCAGGATGGGCAGAGTAAGCCCGGTGGGTCTGTTGCAATACCACCAGCGATTTCGCGAGGGTTAGGGGACTGCTGTTTTAGTGAGCTTGCCGGATTCTGTCTCGACGAAGCTGAAAGAGGTTAGAACGTAACCCGCCGGGTTTGTTCGTCGTCGCCGTCGTACCAGCGGCCGAGACGCATGTTTATCTTGCGAAGTCCATGCGGTTTTCCCGCCAGCAGGATCTGCTTTTCAAGCCCGGCGAGGAGCACCGTCTTCAGTTCATACAGGTGTGAGGAACTGTCAACCAGCACTTTGAGCGTGCCCGCTGTGAAGCTCTCGATGCAGGTGTGATCGACAAGGGTAATGGGAATCAGTTGAAGCCAGATCTCGGCCACCTTGCCGACTTTCGCATGCTTTTTTTGAACGTCGTTCTTGAAGAAGTTCAGCAAGTCACCGCCAAGGGTTTCGACCTTCGGGTAGACAGTCTGCTTGTGCCGCGCCATACGGCGGAACGCTGCTTCAGCGTCGATCGGTTGTCCTGAGTGGGTGGCCATCCATGAACCTTCCACAAAAACCCGGGCAGAGCATGAACTTGGCAGTCGTTACTGAAGATTAACCGGCATGATAACATAGCTGAAGTTATTGCCGCCTTTCATCAGCCCGGGGCGATTTGCCGCTGTCAGTTCCAAGCTGATTTCGTCAGCATCGACCACGCGCAGCGCATCGACCAGGAATGCCGGGTTGAAGCCGATTTCGATGTCGGCCCCTTCAAACTTGCAGGCGAAGTTCACCGTCGCTTCACCACTTTCGGGGCTGCGGCTGGAGAGTACAAGGCCTTTCTTGTTGAACGCCATTCGCACGCCTTTGCTCTCTTCGGTCGTCAGCAAAGACGCACGTTTGATGGCCGACAGAAAATCGGCAGTGCTGGCGGTCATCTTCTTGTCTGACTCCTTCGGCAACACATCGTCATACGGAGGGAACTGGCCCTCGACGAGATTGCTGGTGAGCGTCGCATTGGGCGTACTGAACATGATCTGGTTTTCCGTCAGTTGGACGCCAACAGTTTCTTCTGGATCGCTCAGCAGCTTTTCGAGGAGGTTCAGCGCCTTGGCCGGGATGATCGGCTGGCTAAGTTCCTTTTCGTTTTTCTTAACCCCGATCGGATCGCCCTTGGCGAGCGCCAGCCGTCGTCCGTCGGTGGCGATAAGGTGCAGCACCTTGTTCTTGACGACCAGCAAGACGCCATTGAACGCATACCGAGTGCTTTCTTTCGCGGCAGCGAAAAGGGTCTGGCCGATGAGCTGTTTTAGCTGTCCGCCTGTCACCTGAAAATCGGCCTCGCCGCCGAACTCTGGCATGGGGGGAAACTCCGATGCCGGCTGCGTGTAGATCTTGAAATGAGAGTCGTTTCCTCTCAGGTGCGCCTGCTCCGAGATTACTTCGATGGAGATTGTGTCGTCGATGCTCTCTCGCACAATATCACGAAACTTGTCGGCGGGCAGAAGAGTTTCCCCGGGGGTTTCGATTTGCACTTGGCTGTCAGAATAGCGAATCGCCACCTCCAGGTCTGTCGCTGAGAGCACCAGCCTGTCGTCCATAGCCGAGAGCTTCACACACTTAAGCACTTCTTTCGGACTACGAGGATTCACCACATTGCCGATTACGTTCAAAGCCTCGAATAATGCCCCACGATTGCAGATCACTTTCATCGCTGCTCAACCTTTCCTTGGCAACACCCTTTGACCGAAACTACCCCGAAGTTCCTCGGGCTGGGTAATGTACCGTCATCTTAGATCTATTAGTATTCTAAATACATATAAGACAGTAGTGATGATGAAGAGCCTTGTTGGAATGTGGATAGCTTAGTTATGAAATCATGTAAGTACCGACTTAAAAGAGACTTATAACAGCTAGCCACATTCATTAAATGTGGACGGCCTGTGTTTCTGGATTTAACAACCTGAACCCAAAACAGGCCTCTGGCAACAGGGGGGCGATGCTGACCGAAAGGGGTGTCGCGGGCGAACTTGACTGGTGACGCGGTTGCGACATTCTCCTCCCCGGTTGTCCACCCGTTATCCATCGCCGCTGTCGCGAAATCACCCACCAACATTCAACATGTGGATGAACTCGTGCACAACCATCATGAGTCGAGCACCCAACTTAACTTTGAACTTGCTCGATGCAACCCGTACCTTCGTGTGCGTCAAGCGGCCATGTACTGACCCGATTTCACAGCGGGCAACAGTACAGCCGCGATCTGTTTGCCGCAGGGCATCGAATGAGGAAATGGCGCAACGCGCCTGAACATGTGTGGCTTAGCGGGCATCATCACCTGGGACGATCGCTATCGCATCGACCATGCGCAGCTCGAGTCCCTGAGCGCAGACTTATCGCATCGCGGGCCGGACGGCCAGGGGCTTTATCTGAATCACGATCAGGAAGTGGCCAAGTTTCGCCCGCAATGTGGTCTCGTTCATCGACGCATGGCAGTTATCGATCTCGATGAAAGATCGCTGCAACCGTTCGACGACGGCCGTAACGGCAAATGGATGGTGTTCAATGGCGAGATCTACAACTATCGCGAGCTTCGCCGCGAATTGTCTGATATCCGCCCGAACTACCGTTGGCGAACCGAGAGCGATACCGAGGTATTGCTGCTTGCGCTCGATCAATGGGGAACGGATGCGCTCAGGCGAGTCAATGGCATGCTCTCGTTGGCTCTTTGGGACGAAACGACGCAATCACTGCTCCTTGCCCGCGACCGAATGGGGCAAAAGCCGCTCTACTTCTGTGCAGTCGATGCAGCCGGAAACCCCTGGACGGGGTTTTTGACGCACGAAACGGATGATTTACAGGTGGAGATTTTCTCCAACGCACAGTGTCCGGCAGCCATTGCATTTGCCAGCGAACTCTCGGCGTTGCGTCGTGTGCCGTGGTTTGTGCCCGCGGTGGATTACTATGCGCTGGCGGAGTATCTGCGGTGGGGCTATGTGCCAGGTGCCATGACGATCTATCGCGGCGCATGGAAGCTTGCGCCGGCAAGTTGGATGCGACTTCATCAGCGTGGGTGCGATCGCGAGAGCTACTTCGACCCGAATCACGGCACCGCTACCAGCAACCTTTCGCCAGAACAGGCCGTTTCCCAGACGCGCGCGCTCGTGCAGCAAGCGGTCAAGCGGCAACTGGTTTCAGATGTGCCGCTCGGCTGTTTTCTCTCCGGTGGAGTCGATTCTTCCGTGATAGCGCTGGCCATGCGACAGGCGGCGGGCGACCGGCAGAGTGTGCATACGTTCAGCATCGGGTTTGATGACGCCCGCTATGACGAAACGGCCCACGCCCAGGCGGTCGCGGGCCATTTGGGCACCAGGCACACTAAGCTCGTTGTCCGCCCCAACGCCGCGGAGGATTTGCCTAGGCTCGCCGGGGTGTACGGCGAACCCTTCGCGGACTCATCGGCTCTGCCTACCCATTATCTGGCGCGTGCGGCGCGCGAGCACGTCAAAGTAGCCCTCTCCGGCGACGGCGGTGACGAGTTGTTCGGGGGGTATGACCGCTATCGCGCGATGAAGATCGCCGAACGCATCCGCGCGCTACCCCTGGGATTGGGCGATGTCGTTTCTTCACGAATATGGCAGGCGTTGCCCGGAATTCACCCAAAGGGTCGGATCACGAGGCTCAAACGCCTTCTCCGCACGGCGATCGAAGCGCCGGCCGACCGGTACTCGGCCTATATGAGGTTCTTCGACGAGCGCACGTTGCAACCGCTGCTTGGCGTGACGGGGGGAATTGTCGATACACTCGATTCGTTAGTGACAATATTCACAAAAGTGGGCGGCTGTAGAGACGTCGTTCAAGCAGCGTTGGCGACCGATCGAGTGACCTATTTGCCGGATGATCTGCTGACCAAGGTCGATCGCGCCAGCATGCTCCACGCATTGGAGGTGCGTGCCCCCTTCATGGACCACGACCTTGTCACCTTCGCCGCAGGGCTTTCTACACCGCAACTCCTAAAGGGGGGTGGCAAACGGCTTCTGCGGGAGGCATTTGCAGCGCAGTTACCCAGAGAGGTCTTCACGCGGCGAAAAATGGGCTTTGCTTTGCCGATCGGCGAATGGTTGCGGGGCGAGCTTCGCCCGATGGTGCACGACCTGCTCTTTGCCAAAGACTCGTTTTTGTCGCAAAACATGGTCCCCGCCGAGGCGCGCAAGCTTGTCGATGCTCATGAGGCGCTTCGTTTCGACCACTCACATCGAATCTACGCGATGTTAATGCTGGAACTCTGGTGGCGCAGATTCCGCCAGTAGCGCGTAAGTTGTGTGTCCTACTTCACTTGCAGGGGTTCCGAGGAAATTGAATGAAATGCCGAGCGTTATGCCGACGTTCAATAATAGTCCTTTGAGAGCGGCAGACGCGCTGTCTGCGCATCGAAGGCAGATATGATGCGCGGGTCTGCCGCGTGCTTTTTGGAGTGTTACTTATGTTTTCTCGATTGTTTACCCGGGGTTCACGCAACACCGCCGCCAATGTCTCTGGCAAATCCTGCTCGATCGAAACGCTCGAACGACGCCAGCACCTCTCTACCTCGATCTTGGATAGCAAGATCAAAGTGGCAATGCTGACCGGTGATGACGGTACCGGCATCGCGTCATCGCGCGTCACTGTGCGCTTTGCCACCAACATTACGCTACTTGATCCGACCAAGTTCCGCATGTTTGGCTTCAAGACCGACACAACCAGCCCCAACCTGGCTCAGAAGAAGCAAACCATCAATATAACCAACGTCGATGTGGGTGCTGATGGCAATAAGCTTGTCTTCACCACTGACCGACGCGTTCGCAAGGGGGCTCAGCTCATCGCGTATGCCGGAGCCATCGCCGACGGTGCCTCGGCACCGACCACGACCGATCTAATCGCCAAACTTCCAAAGGGACTCAACAAAGAGCGATTCACCCTCGCCAGCCGTTCCTTCGTGGCAACAAATCTCGCCTTTTTCAACAACAGCATCTTCAGCAGCGCGCCGGCCGTGACCGCCACGCCCACCTCGCCGTCCAGCGGCACCGTCACCACCAACCTCAACGCATATCTCGACGCCAAGGTGAATGCTGGAACCCTCACAACCGCCCAGCGTACGACGGCTTTGGCACGGTTCAACGATGCCACGACAACATCAATCGTCCCGAACGCCAACCTGCGTGCCGCGATGGCTTCGCTCGTCGGCACTGTCGGCGAACCAGCCATTGAAGTGATGCTGACCAGCGCCAACCCGACCAACCAGCCCTTCACGGTCGTCGATTTCAGCTCCGAAGTGTCCGGCGGAGCGGTTGTGGCTGAAACCAAGGTCTCTGCAACCACCGGCCGCCTTCGCACACTCTTCAAGACTTCGCTTCAAGGCGAACCGTTCCAGGTGCTCGCGACATTCCTCGCGCACGAAGCGCTCCACACCGATAACCCCAACAGCCAGAACGAAGAGATCTTCGCCAACTATGTCCAGACATCCGTATGGGCACAAAATGTGCTCGCCCAGCCGTCAATTGTTGGTGCCGGAACTCAGCTTGTTACTGAGAATAATCTGCTGCTGATGGCCGCGCTGAACTCCGGCGATGCGCTCTACCCCAGAACCGGCATCAATGACGCGCCGCTTATCGGCGGGCAGAACGTTTTCCCCAACGCCAACGTTCCCTCGACCACGTACACCAGTTACCAGGATTACGTCCGCAAGATCTACCAGGCCCGCAACTTCGGCGGTGGCAACACCAATGCCCCGCCGGTGGCGACGACCTACTCGAACCTGATCACCGGCCGAGCCGACACGGGAACATTCACGTTCTCTACAGCACGGTTTGACACGTTTGACAACAGCCAGCAGATTCTCAGCGATCGCGCCTCAGTCCAACTTGCCGGCGCGCTTCGGCTGGCAACGAGGTAAACCGCTCCGCTACAATCTTCAAACAAATTGCCGCCGGCGACATTCACATGTCCCGGCGGCTTTCTTGTTTGCGTGGGATAGAACGTTTCGCCCATCATGTGATCCGACCAAACGCTATCCCAGCGCTCCCGTACAGCTTGACCCCGCACCGGCGGTGCAGCCGAAGCAGTGGCTTGCCGTGCGGATGTCGCGATTGATCAGCTCCTCGGGCGTGAATTCCCACAGTTTTCTGCCTGCGGACTCGACAAAGTGCTCTTCCCCCGCCGGGCCGTCGAGCGGCATCTGCAGCATCTGGTTGAAGTCGCAGTCGTACACGCTTCCCTGCCAGCCGATGCTCACCAGGTCGCGGCACATGACATTCTCCACATTGTCCCTGCGGTGGGCCGAGGTGAGCTTGTCCATGTACATGTCAAACTTCTTATCGCGGCGCAGCGCATGCTCGAATCGCTTGATCGGCATGTTGGTGATCGACCAGAGCGTATGAAAGTGAATGTTGTATCGCGCTAGAAGTTCGCGCTTGTAATCGATTTCCAACTGTTTCTGCGCTGGCGGAAGGCCGTAACCCACCGGGTTAAACACCAGGTCGAGCCGCAGCGGCGAGCCGGGCAAGCCATATCCGGCCGCGTTGAGTTTCTGCAACACGTCGATCGACTCGTGGTACACGCCCTGCCCTCGCTGCTTGTCGACGTTGTCTTCGAGGTAACAAGGAAGGCTCGCGACCAATTCAACCTTGTGCTTCACAAAAAACGCGATCATCTCCTCGTAACCCGGCTCGAGCAGGATTGTGAGGTTGCAACGGTCAAGAATATGATAGCCGCGCGCGGTCAACGCCTCGACGAATCGCTTGAAGTGAGGGTTCATCTCTGGCGCGCCCCCGGTGATATCGATTGTCGTGACGCCAGCCGCCTTCCCATGTTGATCGAGCCATGTGACGATGTTTTCCATCGTCTCCCAGGTCATGATCTCCTTCCGCCTAGGCCCTGCTTCAACGTGGCAGTGATGACAAGCGAGATTGCACATTTTGCCGACGTTGATCTGCAACGTCCCCAGCGCCCTGCGGCGGAGAAGTTGGTTGTCTGCGCGAAGCCGCTCGCCAAACAAGTCGTGTCTTTGATTGACTGGTAATGTGATGTTCATGCTTATTCCATAGCTTTTTCAGAGGAGACGAAGGCGCAAAGCGGTCGGTTGCGCGCTCAGCAGCAGCCATCCGGCCCGCAGCAGTCGGCGCCGGCGCCAGTGGTGGCGCGATAATCCTGTCCTTTACTTTCCTTAGCGTGTCGGCGGGCTACACGCTTGCAGTCAAACAGCTCTGCGTCTGCTGATTTGACTGCATTGAGCGGTTCCACACCGATGACCTGCCCGGCGTAGGGCCCGTTGGGGTCGGTCATCAGGTCAAACGTTTTCTTGCACACGGCCATCCGTTCCCCGCGGAAGAACATGTGGTTGTCATCATCCTTCACCTGTTTCCACGGCCCCTTGTATATCAGTGCCTGGTTGTGTTCGCGGCATTCTCCCTGCTTCCCCTTGTAGGCTCGGACAGTGAGCGAGCGAAACTCAACGCCGTCGATGGTTTGCCACGGCTCGAATTGTCGCACCAGCACCTCGATGCCGTAGAATCCGGCTTGCTCGAACATTTCAAGGAACTCCACCTCCCCGAACGCCCCGCTGATGCACCCGCTCCAAAGTTTTGGGTCATTAAGAATCGCGTCAGTCGGGGGTTCGTCCCAGACGATGTCGCTAATCACGCACCGCCCGCCGCGCTTCAAGACACGGAACATTTCGCCGAAGAGTTTCTTCTTTTCACCAGGCTTGACCAGGTTCAGCACGCAATTGCTCACAATCACGTCGATGCTGTCGTCTGCAATCAGCGTTTCTTCCCGGCGCAGACGGTCGCACTCGGCCTCAAACTTCTGCACGTCATCGATCGAGCGAATGGGATTCTTATCGAGCCATGTTTGTGCCTTGTCGAGCGAGAGAGCGAGATCTTGAATCTTGCCCTTGCGAAAATCGGTATTTTTATAACCCACGGATTGGGCGATCTGATTCTGATACTTCCGCGCGAGTGACAGCATGGTGTCGTTCATGTCGACACCGATCACGGTTCCCGCCGACCCGACCTTTTGTGACAGGATGTAGCAAATCTTCCCTCCGCCGGAACCGAGATCGAGCACAGTCTCGCCGACCTCGACATGTTTGCTGGGATCGCCACAGCCGTAATCGCGCTCGATGATCTCCCTTGGAATGATCTTGAGGAATTGCGGGTCGTAGTCCACGGGGCAACAGAGTGCGGCCTCCGCTGCCTGGGCCCCTGCGGCATAGCGCGACTTCACTTCGCCTTCGATGTCGTAATCCACTTCCGCTTCACTTGATGAAAATTCTCCGGCCATGGTCTCCTCTATTTCTTAATCCCTTACAGCGTTGCATGGAACAGGATTGCCTCACCTGTGCTCGGCACAGACGTTTTACAGCTCTAGTTCCTTTTCAAGTAATCCACTACCGCCTGGCAGCAGGGGTTGTCGAGCATCTGGTCGCAGCAGGCAGTTTCGGCGACTTCGCCAACGCCATTGTTGACGCAGACACACGCCAGCCAGTCGCACACGCGACGCGCCTGCCCGATGTTATGTGTTACCAGTACGATGGTATGTCGCTCTTTCAACCGCAGCATGAGTTGTTCGATCGCCTCGGTGCTGCGCGGGTCGAGCGCGCTGGTCGGCTCATCCATTAATATGACTTCCGGCTGCATAGCTAGCGTCCGCGCAAGGCAAAGGCGTTGCTGTTGCCCGACGGAGAGCTTCAAGGCCGAGTCGGTCAGACGGTCCTTCACTTCCTCCCAGAGCGCCGCTTCGCGAAGCGCCGCTTCGGCCACATCGGGCAGCGCACGCCGCGACACCATGCGTAGCCGGCGCACGCCGAAGATCACATTCTGATAAATGCTCTTCGGGAACACCACCGGTTGCTGAAAGAGCATGCCGATGCGGACGCGCAAGTCGTCCGGGTGGAGGGCGCCGCTCAATATAGACCCCTGATTGAAGGTAATGTCACCCGAAACAACCGCGCGCGGGGTCAGCTCGATGAGTCGATTGAAACATTTGATGAGCGTACTCTTGCCCGCACCGCTAGGCCCGATGATGCCAAACACCTGCCGCGGTTGAATCGTGAGATTGACATCTTTGAGGATGGGCCGTCCAGCAATGGAAACTGACAGTCCGCGCGCTTCCAGCACCGCCGGAGAGACTGTTTCGGTGCTGCAACATGCGCTATCCTGAGCCAGCTTAAGCACTTACGGCCTCCTCGTGAATCCTGAGCCGCACCGGTAGTGCGATCAGGCTGAGCAGCATGACAATCATCAAAAGTGCCGCGGCGGTGCCCCATAGCTTTTCGCCGACACGTGGATCAAACGAATCTTGTGCGAGAATGAAAATGTGATACGGCAGCGACAGCACCGGGCTTTCCACGATCCCGCGTGGGAACATCGCGCCGGCGAAGATCGTCGCGGTGAACATGATCGGTGCCGTTTCCCCCGCGGCACGGGCTAGCCCCAGCAGCGAGCCTGTGACCAATCCTGCGCGCGATTGAGGGATGATGACTGACCAGACCGTCTGCGACTTGCTCAAGCCCAGCCCACGTGCGGCCTCGATGTATTTCTTGGGCAACGCTTTCATGCGCTCCACCAGCGCGACGGTGACGATGGGGATCATCATCAGCCCGAGAAGAATCCCGCCAGCAAGCCATGACTTGCCCCAGCCAAGGAACTTCACGAAGACGACCAGCCCGAACAGGCCAAAGAGTATCGAAGGCGTGCCGTTCAGAAGGTAAAGCACCATGCCCAGTCCGCGCGCCGCCCGTTCACGAAGATAGACCGACTGCATGAGTGCGACGGCCACTGCGATCGGTGTGCAGACGCACAGTGCTGTGGTGATAAGCAGGAGTGTTCCGATGATGTTAAAGAAGATTCCGCCGTCGGCGCCGACCAGTTTGATTTGTTCGGTGAAGAAGCGGAGGCTCAGTGCCGAGCTGCCGCGATAGAAGATTGCGAGGATCATCGCGAGCATGACGCCGGTTGCCAGAAGCGTGCAGGCTGCGAATGAGCCGATCGAGAATCGCTCAAGCCATTTGCGGCGCTTTGGCAGGCGCGTTACCGCTGGCTCTTGGGCAAGACGCGCGGTCAAAAGTGCGTCGGATGTGCCTTTTGTTGAATGCGTTTTGGTCGGTCTGGCGTGTTTGGGCGCATTTTCAACCGGCTGTGGGGGCGAAGCGGCAGACTTTGGGGACGTTAGCGCCGCCGCAAGCAGTGTTACCGTGCCAACCATGACGAGCAGCATCAGCCCCAATCCCACGACTGCGGCCCAGTGGAGCGGGTCGCCGTAGGCGATGTTGATTTCCGCCCCGCCGAGTTTGCTGGCGAGTGTTTGTCCCGATTCCAGAAGCGGGCGTAGGGTAAACGGCTGGGTGGGGAGGTTGTTATCCTGCCGGCCGACCACGAGAAACACCGCGATCGCTTCGCCCAAGGCCCGCCCCAGGGCCAGCAGGACCGCGGCAATCACGCCGATGCGAGCCTGCGGCAGTGCCACGTGCATCACCGCGGAAAGGCGTGAAAGCCCTAGCCCGCGCGCCGCCTGCCGCTGCAGCGCTGGAACGGCGCGGAGCGCGTCGTCACTGAGTGTCATGACCGTGGGGAGAATCATGACCGCCAACAGCAGCCCCGCGGTCAGAATTGTATCGCCGCTGTGCAGGTCAAAGCTTTCAAATGTGTCATAGACGAAAGTGCGGAGGTACAGGATGCCGACCAACCCGTAGACAACTGAAGGAATACCCGCAAGCAGTTCGATCACAATTTTTACCATCAGGCGCGCGCGTCCCGGTAGAAACTCGCTTGTGATGATCGCAGCGCCAATACCCACCGGCGCAGCCACGCAAAGCGCCACCGCCGAGACCAGTAGTGTGCCAACGATCATGGACAGCGCGCCGAACATCTGCTGGCGATAATGCCAGTTGTTCGAGGTAACATAGCCAAGACCGGAATGGCTTAGAACGGGAAGTGTCTGCCAGGCGAACAGCGCGACCATCCCCACGACAAACCCCGCGGTGACCGCAGTGCCAATCACGCTGAACACGAGCGTATAGCTCCACCGCCGCCGGTCAGGTGCGACGACGCTGTAGGTGTCCGTGATTGGCACTGCGGGCGAGTTCATGCTATTTGCCGTCGACCACCATTTGATCGAGCGACAGGTAGCCGTGTTTGCGCACGAGCTCCTGGCCGCGCGGGCTGAGCACGAAATCAATGAACACTTTGGCATCGCCGGAAGGGGCACCATTCGTGAGCAGGAAGAGTGGGCGGCTCATCGGATATTTCCGATTGGCGATGTTGGCGGCGAGTGGTGCGACTTCTTCGCCGGCGTCGTTCTTTATTGACAATGCGAAAACCTGCTTGCCGTCGGCCCAGTTGGAGGATAGCTGGCTTAACGCGCCGCGCGTGCCAGCAACCTTGTTGCGAGCCTCTTCATTCCCGCCGACCTCGGGAAAGCTGACCGGAGGCGCCTTCCTGGCGTTGCCGTAAACGAAGTGGGCAAAGACCTCCCAAGTTCCCCGGCCCGGCTCTTTGTTGAAGAATGCGATGCGGCGGTCTGCCCCACCGACGTCCTTCCAGTTGGTAATCTTGCCTTCATAAATATCGGCCAGTTGCTCCCGCGTCAGCGACCGCACACCGGCCTCCCACACATCTTTGCTGACGATCATCGCGACAGCGTCTTCACCGATGTGTGTCTCAACAAAATCAACCGACGGATACTTCAGTTTGTCTTGTTCGGTGATGTGCTTTGAGCTCATCCCGATCTGCACCTGCCCGTCACCGAGGGCACTGATGCCGCCGGCACTGCCGCCTTGGGTATCGATCTGGATTGTCATCGCCTTCTCGGCCCGTAAAATTTCCGCGGCCTCGGCGGTGGGGAGATTGACTGTGGTCGAGCCGTTGATTTTTAAGATGTCAGCCAGCACGGGGGCGGCGATCGCGAGAATCGCGCCAAAGGTCATCCATGTTCGCATAAAGAGTATTGCCTTCTGGTTCGAGTTGCCGAACCGCAGTTTCACGGGTTGTGGAGAGAGAAATGACTATGCTGCGGGCAACACAACGGGTGGGGGAATCTGCACGAATCGCTGGATGAAGTGCAGTGCCCCATGTCGGGCGATATCGCGAGAATCGGGAATCGAGGGGAACAGCGGTGTTGGTAGAACGAACAGCCGCGCGAGGATGGTTAAGTCGCCCGTGTGGTCAAGATCGAGCTTCCGTTCGAGCAGTGCGACGGCGGCACTGTCAAATCGGGCGAGCAATTCGTCGGCATCGGTATTCTGTTGCCAGCGAATGCGGTGCAGTCTCGCGCGGTCGGCGGTGTGCAGGCCGATCAGCCAGCACCCCCCGCGGTGGTCGGGGCCGATGACGAGTTGATTGGAGTCAAGGAGTTGAATCGCATTTGATACGTGGTCGCTCGTCAGTTGCGGGCAATCTCGACCGACGATGACAACCCGGTCATACCCCTCGGCGGCTAGATCGTTGACGGCGTTCTCCAGCCGCTGCCCAAACGATCGCCCCCGTTGGCGATGCACCCGAACGTCGCGCTCTGCAATCTCCGAAGTGTTGTTGGAAAACCAATGAAGGTCGGCTCCCGCAGCGCTCAGGGCTGGCAATGACAGCAGCGGTGAGAAGCGCGACGAAAATCCCTTGCGGCGCAGATCGCGCTGCCGATTTTCGGCGAAAATGAGAATCGCAACGCGGGGTTGCGCGGGGGGCATGTTCATTCTTTCATCGGCCAGGTTCCGCTCGGCGACCTGCCGTCATGAGATGGTCTCAGCATAGAAAACGTTACACACCGGTGCAGAATGAAGCAAATCGATCTGCGGCTTGTGACGGAACGAGAATCAAGCCGCCCGATCACATTGGGACAACACTCGATGCCTACCGACTATTCCCGCGACGTAGCGCCGCGGCGAGCTGTTCGTAGTTGTAGCGCATGATCCTGTCGTAGCTGTCTCGCCCCTGGGGTGAACTTGAACCCAGTGAATCAATCCGGGCGACCGGAATCGCAACGGTTTGCTCGAGCGCTGCAACGGCTGAAAGCGGAATGTCGGCCTCGACTAGCATGATTCTACTCTGCTTCGCTTTAATCGTATCTGGAAGCGTGGCAATGGCTTGCGCATCGAAAGTTAGAAGTGACGCGCGCGAGAGCGGTTCGATTACAAAGCTGTGCTGCTTGCCGAGGGCGGAATAGTCCTTTCCGATCGAGCCGACGCGCAAACTGTGCAGAGGGGTGAGCAGGTTCTTTCCATAGTCGCCGAGCGAATCAAGCTGCTTTACACACTCTGCCGCGCGCTGCCGGTATTCGTCGCCGTGCGCGGGGTCGACCGCGGCGAGGCGGTCGCCAAGCTCGCGCGCGGCTTGAGCGACGATGGCAGTGTTGAGCCAGAGTTGCGATTCTCCTGCACCCCACTCGGCGAACCGGTCGAGTCGAATCAGTCGGCGGTCGCCAAAGGCGTTGGCGAACTGGTCGGTGTAAGGTCCTTCCGCCACGCCGTTGGACAAGATCGCTACGGCCCGGCGCATCTGCTCAATCTGGGCCGGCGAGGGTTGGTAGCCGGCAAGCTCCTGCCCCGACTCGATCCACCAGGCCACCTCCACTCGTTCGCCGCCGATTTGCTGGGCAATGCTGGCCAGGGGGTAGACACTTGCTACGACCAGCAACTTTCGCCGAGGCGCTTGTGAAGCGGCGGTGTCGGCTGTGCGGTCACAACCGAGGCTGCCCAGAACGAGAAGACTGCAGAATAGGGTTGTGATCCAACGCATCGAGGTTTCTCGCTTGTTCTGTTGGTTTTCTCTCGCCCAGACACCCTAGCAACCACGCGCCCCGCACCGCGGACGATATCTTCCCGAAATCGAGATTGCCCCACAACCGGGCGATGCTATAGTGTAAAAGCATGCAAACGGTGTGCCGACGCGATTAAAGTTGTAAGTATTGATTATAAATGAGTTTAAGTCAGTCCATGTCAATGCGGATGGATCAGCGGCAAGTGCTTACGCCGCGAATGATCCAATCGATGGAGATCCTCCAACTGCCGTTGATGGCGCTGCAGGAGCGCATCGAGCAAGAGTTGCAGGCCAATCCGGTTCTGGAGCTTCGGCAGGACGACCCGGACGCCATCTGGGATCCCAAAGCTGCCGCCGACGCCTCCGCGGCGGCCGCGGAGACCTCCGAAGGAGAGCGCGCGTTGGTCGTCGATGATGCGAAAACCGACGGCGCCGAAGATTTCGCCCGGCTGGACCGCATCGCCGACTATCTTGAAAACTCGGAGTCGGCCACCGATTCGCCCTATAAAAGCCGAGCGGCGCAACAATTCGACGGCGAGCGCGATGGGAAGATGGACGCCATGGCCAATTCGCCCAGCCGGGGCGAGTCGCTTTCCGAGCACCTTTTGAATCAGTGGGCCTTGCTGGAAATCCCGCCCCACCTCGATGCCGCGGGCCAGGCAATCATCGCGAATCTGGATGATTCCGGCTATCTGCGTACGCCGTTCGAGGAGATTCAAAGGCAGATGAAGACGCCCGCGACGACTGCCGAGCTGGAGCAGGCACTCAAGCTAGTGCAAACGCTCGAGCCCGCCGGCGTAGGTGCGCGGTCTTTGCCGGAGTGCCTGCTGATTCAGCTCGATGCGATCGAGGATGATGAAGTGATGTCTGAAGGGCACGATTTCGATCTGGAACGGGCACTGTTGCGGTCGTATCAGAAAGATCTGGAACTGAACCGGTATCCGCAGATTGCCAAGTCGCTGGGCAGGGAGATTGAGGATATACAGGCCGCCGTCAGGCGGCTGGGCCGGCTTCGCCCGCATCCGGGGAAGCTGTTTGGCCGGGACGAAGCTGCGCCGATTACCCCCGATGCGACAGTCTATTTTGACGAAGACACGAAAAAGTACGAAATCAAGATGGCGCGCGAGCCGGCGGACGACCTTTACATTTCCGGCACATACCGGCGCATGCTTAAGGATAAATCGGTCGAGAAGACCACCCGCGAGTATCTGAACAACAATGTGCGCAACGCGAAGTGGCTGATCGAATCGATTATGCAGCGGTCGAGCACGGTAAAACGTGTGATTCGGGTTGTGGTCGATGCTCAGCAGGAGTTTTTCGAGCGAGGCCCCGAAGCGCTCAAGCCGCTTCCGATGATTCTAGTCGCCGATCAACTAGGGATCCATGTGGCCACGGTCAGCCGGGCAGTGAGCGAGAAATGGATCCAAACCCCGCGCGGCGTGTTCCCGCTACGACGATTTTTCAGCCAAGGCACCACCAACACCGGCAGCGGGGAAGATGTCTCATGGGATGCGGTGAAGGAAAAGCTCAAGCAGTTGGTCGATTCCGAAGACAAGACCAACCCGCTGAATGATGATGAGCTGGTTGAGAAGCTAAAATCGCAGGGCCTGGACCTCGCCCGCCGGACTGTTGCGAAGTATCGAAAGATTCTCGATATCCCCGTAGCACGGCAACGACGGCAGTTTTAGCACCTCGAAGCGCTCCGGCACATTGAAGGTCTTTTCAAGGCGTTTCCTTCAGAGCTCCGCCGTGCTGGGTAGCCAGTGGAACCGGAGCATCATGCTCGCCGATTTCCAATCTACTGCATCTGGTGTAGCCAAAAAGCCGACCGCTGGATACTGGGCATTTTTTTGTGCGCTACCGCTTCAAGAAAAGACGACTGCAGGCGATTCGCACTGGGTGGCAAGTACCAGAGTATATGGTCCGAAATCGGGCAGGCAGTGGTCTTATTGCTCCGCCAACTGTCGCAGATACTCAAACGAGTAAATCCCGCTGTTGTGGTCGTCGCTCCACTCCAGCCGCAGAGCATAGTTGCCGACAAGCTCGGCGCTCACTACGGCCGTTTCGCCATTAAATGTCCCGAGTACATTTAGCCGCCTTGGCTTAGCCGATTGCGCCTCGCGTGCGGCGCGACAGGAGGCGCAGGGGCAGTTCGTGCGAAGTTTCGCGAGCGAAAACTCGGCTCGTTTGCCGTCAGCGAACTCGACCGTGAGCTTTTCGGACTTTTTCAGGTCGATTCGGGTTGGGGTGGTTCGGGTTGACATCAGCGTCGCAGGAAAAGCGCGTAGAGAATCCATGCAATTGCCAGCCCGCAAACGATCAGGCCCACCCACTGCAGAAACTTCGCACGGCCTTTCCCGCCGCGCATCTTACGCAGTTCGCGATAGTTTCCCCCGTCAGGCCGAATGCTTCGTCGGCGGGCGGTTTTGTTGAGATATTTAGCACGCATCGTTCTGACACAGATTCTACCCGGACGGTCATCTGCCGGTAGCCTATGCGCATTTGGGCCAAAACTCACGCAACAGTTCAGGCGAGTTTTTGCCGGAGCCGTTCTTGTACCACCTTGGGGTTCAACCCCTTCATGCTCTTCATAATCATTCCCACCAGCGCACCGAGCGCCGCCTGCTTGCCTGCTCTGAAATCTTGCAAGGACTTCGGGTTTTCGGCGATCAGCAGGTCGATTGCAGCATCGACGGCGGTGGTGTCGCTCGACTGAACGAGGCCCATCTCCTGCGCGAGTTGTTCGACGTAGTGCGCGGTCAATGCGTTGCCCCCGCAGGAGAGTAACTTCTCGAATAAGGGGAGCGCGCTGCTTGCGCCGATCTTACTTGCATCGATGAGTTTGGCTACGTCGGCTAACTGCGACGCTTCCAATCCGATTTCGGCGACAGAGTGGTTGCGATCATTGGCTAGTTTTTGCACGACGTTGATCAGCAGATTGGCGACGCGCTTGGCGTCGGCGCCATGCTTCAGAGTTGATTCGTAGAAATCGCCCACGCCCCGATCCGCCGCCAGCGCCGCGGCGTCAGCTGCGGATAATCCCAGCGCGGTTGCGTACCGCTCGCGCCGCTGCGCCGGCGACTCACCCACCTGCGACTTCAGTTCCGTCAGCCACACATCATCGATGATCACCGGTACCAGATCGGGGTCGGGGAAATAGCGGTAGTCGTTAGCCTCTTCCTTATCCCGTTGATGAAACGTCGTTTGCGTCGATTCATCCCAGCCGTAGGTGCTCTTTTTGCCCAGCGTCCCGGTTTCTTCCCACTCGCGCAGCTGCCTTGCGATTTCGTAACCGGTCGCGCGTTCCAGGACACTAAATGAGTTGAGATTCTTGATTTCGGTGATAGCGGTCTTGTGAACCGCGCCGTGGGTGTCGGTGATGTGCAAGTTGATGTTAGGCTCAAATCGCATCTGTCCGAGCTGCATTTGCGCGTGACTGACCCCGAGAAACTGCACGCGCTTCTGAAGTTCCTGTGCAAACAAAACGACCTGCTTGGCCGATGTAAAATCCGGTTCGGTCACTATCTCCAGAAGCGGCGTGCCCGCGCGGTTGAGATCGACGATGCTGTGATCGATCAGAAACCCGCCGGGCGCTTCGTGCAGCAGCTTTCCGGCATCTTCCTCAAGGTGTGCCCTGCGAATGCGAATGGTCTGTGCGATACCGGTTTCGTCAGGCACGGTCATCGCGCCTTCATAGCACAGCGGAAGATCGTACTGACTGATCTGATAGTTCTTCGGAAGGTCGGGATAGTAGTAGCTCTTGCGATCCCACTTGGTGAACTGGTTTATCTTACATCCCAGCGACAATCCCACCTTGATGGAATGCTCAACCGCAGTCTTGTTGATTACCGGAAGTGTGCCGGGCAGGCCGAGAATCTGCGCGTCCACGGCGCTGTTTGGCTCCGGCGGCGGCGCGCCCGGCCGCAGGTTGCCGCTGGCATTGGCAACCGCGGTAAAGAGTTTGGTGTGCGTGGCGAGCTGAACGTGAATCTCGAGGCCGATCATCACTCGAATTGATTGTGCGGTTCGTAGAGCCATATCTCACTACAGATTACCGCACATTTGCCGGCTTTGGGAATCGAATATGCTACAATCCCGACCGATGGCGACCGCCGTGGATAGTCTGTGGAGCTACGTCAAGGGCCGGCGCTGGATGTCGGCCCGGGTCTTGCTAGACCATCTGGACTTGGCGGCGGGGACGACCGACCCGGAAGACTTGGACTATCGGTCGCGGCTGCTCATTCGCGATTCCCTTGACGCGCTCGCCGGCCACTACGGGCGGCCGTACATCCAATCCCGCATTTCGCGCCTGGCGTCCGCGGGCGCGCTTCAAGCGACCTGGAACACGAAGTTTGACGACGAGACGGGTTTTCCATCGTTGAAGGATCGAATCATGGAGCCTCTAACGCACGACGATGTGTTCAGTTACCTCCGCGACCTCGCCTGTGATGTCAGAACCCCTACAACGGTAACCATTGGCGGTTCGGTTGCGCTGATCCTGCGCGACCTGTTGATACGCGACACGGAAGACATCGATGTGGTCAACGAAGTTCCCCCGACCATCCGTCAGCTGCATGCCACGCTCGACCGGCTCAGAGAGCGGCATGAGTTGATTCTTGGCCACTTTCAGTCACATTATCTTCCCAGCGGCTGGGAAAGCCGGACAACATTACTTGAGACATTCGGACCGCTGCAGGTTCGGTTGGTTGATGCGATCGACGTGCTGCTGACAAAACTTTTCAGCGTTCGCTCGAAGGATTTTGTCGACCTCCGCTCGGCTTGGAAGCTGATTGACCGCGAGGCATTTCGTGATCGACTCGTACGCGAAACTACCGAGCTTCGCTCAATCGAACGACTGCTGGAGCCAGCAAAACGCAACTGGTACGTCCTCACCGGAGAAGACGATTTGCCAGCACTTCGGAGAGACTCCAACGATTGATGCAGTCGGCGGAAAACAGTCTGGCGCCCACTTGCGGGCGAAACAGGTGTTTAAGACTCTGTTCTTGGGTTCTGGCCGAAGCAACTCGGTTCGCTTCCGCGATCGATCACGCCGCGCCGTGATGGTGGCAACAGCCGGCACGGCAGTTGCGAATGTTGAGAATGTGGCCGGTAATCAGCAGCGCGCTGCCCGCCATGGTGATGATCGTGCCCAAGGGCAGGTGAAAATGGTCGTGGTCGTGTGTTTCGTGCGGCACCGCCAGCGCCGCCCAGACCGCTATGACCCCGACCGAACCGATGATTAGCGGCAGCAAGTGGCCGTGTCGGCGGTAGCCGCGCCAGAGAGCGTAGCTGGCGATGCCGGTTACGCCCAGCGCGATGAGCTTATGAATAATGGGGTTATGAAACGCCTCCCCGACCGCGGGCAGCGCCAGCAGCAGCACGGGGGTGAGTAAGCAGTGGACGCCGCACGCCACCGACAGCGCCACCCCAGCCTTGTCGGCAGTGCTGGTTTCTGTGGGGGAGTCGATCGGAGTTGGCATGGTCAACGCTGCTTCAGACGCCATCCACATGATTCTATGCAATTTGATTGCATTTACAAGGCGATTGTGTTGCATTTGTGCGCAGGCCGGGCCGCTCCGCATTCATAAGTTTATTATTGACAGATATTTATGTTGGATTCCCCGCGGCCGGGTGCCCAAGTTCATTCCCGCGGGTGCCATCCCGACACCCCGCGGCTTTGTGCTGCTTAGACGGACCTGTTCCCCGGAGGTGCCCATCGGCTGCTTTGTTGCGATAACTTCCAGTTCACATCGCGCTAGGATTTCATAAACACCTTGACGCCGCGGGCGGGCTTCGTTGCGATGCGAGCCCTTCGGATCGATCATGCCAGCGCCCGCCGCTGGATGCCGGCCCGGTTTTGTGGGTTTGTCCTTGGAGAATCGGAGCATGCTGCTAATGAGCAAGACGCAAGAATCGTCCCGGTCTGCTGGCGTGCAGGCAAATGCCCGCAAGCACCAGAAGAAGCGCGTGCTGGTTGTGGATGATGAGCAGGACATCGTCGAGTTGATTCGCTTCAACCTCGAGCGCAACGGCTATGAAGTCTTTACCGCCGCCGACGGAAACGCCGCGCTTGAATTGGCGCGGAAGCAGGTGCCCGATCTGGTCGTTCTCGATCTGATGTTGCCAGGCATCGACGGCACCGAGGTTGCCCGTCGGCTCAAGGCCGAACCGGCAACGTCAGGCGTGCCAATCGTGATGCTCACCGCCAAGAGCGAAGAGACGGATGTGGTGGTCGGCCTGACGCTTGGAGCCGACGATTATGTAACCAAGCCGTTCAGCATCAAGATTTTGCTGGCACGACTCAACAGCGTCCTGCGCAGAAGCGACGCTGCGCCCCCCGGGGCCGGGGATGATGCTCCGCTGCTCAAGGCGGGCCCGCTGGCGATTGACGCTAGCAAACACGAAGTGACCGTCGATGGCCAGTCGGTCAAACTCACGCTTACCGAGTTCAAGCTGCTGAGCGCGCTCGTGAGCGCGCGTGGCCGGGTGCTTTCTCGCGATCAACTGATGGACAAGGCGATGGGCTCCGATGTTTTTGTAACCGATCGCGCGATCGATGTTCACGTCACCGCGATCCGCAAAAAACTGGGTAGCGCGAGCTATCTCATTCACACCGTGCGCGGCGTGGGATACCGCCTGCAAGAGGATGGCGAGGGGGAGTGAAGCGACGCCCCCGAGGTGGGTGGGTTTGGACCCGCGGTTGATTCAATTTTTGCGAGGAAAGGGCCGCTTTGATCGCCTGCTGGAGGCCTGCAGACTGCGGCACAGCCATCCTTGGGGACCGCGTTTTGACTTCTCGGCTTGGGCCCTTCCCAAGCGACACGCGGTGCTCGACAATTCAGCGAACTCATGCCCTCGAAGACCAGCGTCATCCGAATCATCACCCCGCTTGCGGTTTCGATAGCGCTATCGATGCTTGTTTGTGCTGCGGCGTTTAAGCTGGTCTGGCCGGCAGTCCCGCTGGTTGTCATTGTGCTCCCGACGGTTGTTGCGAGCCTGCTCACGATTGCGTGGCTGATGATCGTCTTGCGCAAGCGTTGGGTTGGCCCCGTGCGCCATCTCGCCGAGACCGCCGACCGGATGGCCGCAGGCGATTGGGCGGCGCGTGCTGAAGTAAGCGGTGCGGAAGACCCTCGCTCGCTGGCCGGCCGGCTCAACCTGCTCGCCGCCGCCGCCGCCAGAGGGATGTCTGATCTGGACCACCAGCGCTCCAATCTGCAACAGCTTGTCGATTCGCTGCCCGACCCCATCCTGCTCTCCGACCCACAGCAGCACGTCGTCCTGATCAACACCCCCGCGGCGCGAATGCTGCAGGTGCTCCCGTCTGAAGTTTTGGGGAAGAAGTTTGTCAATGTTGTGAACGATGCGCAGATTCTCGATCTGTTCGAGTCGATCCACGAGTCGCCCGTTCACCAGCAGGAGATTCGCATCGCCCGCGCGGGCCAGCGCAACATTTACCAAGGTGTTGGTACCCGCACCAAAGCCGGCGGCGTGCTTATCGTGCTCCGCAACGTCACCACCATGGCGTCGGCGATTCAGATGAAGACCGATTTTGTCGCCAATGCCAGCCACGAGCTGCGCACGCCGATTGCCGCGATCAAGATAGCGTTCGAGACGCTCAATGAGGTGTACCGGGAAGACCCCGAAACGTCGCAGAAGTGCATCGGCATTATTGAAGGACACATGCACCGGCTGGAAGAACTGCTGCGCGACCTGCTCGACCTTTCGCGCGTGGAAACGACCGACCTCAAGCCGCAGTTGGGCGAAGTGTCGGCCGCGCAACTGTTTCAGATTCTACGTCAGGCATTGGTGCCGATGGCTCGACAGCGTGAAGTCGAACTGAAATTTGAGGGCGACGAGTTACTGAAGTTCAGCAGCGATGTGCGGCTGCTCGATCTGACTCTCAAAAATCTTGCTGAGAATGCGATCAAGTTCACACCGCCGGGAGGCAGCGTGACTGTCGCAATATCGAGACACGCCCCAGCGGCGGGTGCCGGGTCGGGGTCGCACGCGCCTCTCGCCAGCGAGATAAGGATCATCGTCGCCGACACGGGTGTCGGAATCCCGCAGGAACATCTTGATCGCGTTTTCGAGCGGTTTTATCAAGTCGAGCCTGCCCGCACCGGCGGGGGCATGCGCGGGACCGGGTTGGGACTGGCAATCGTGAAGCACGCCGTTCATGCACTCGGCGGCACGATCGAACTGCGAAGCGCATTGGGCAAAGGTACGACCGCTGTCTGCACCATCCCCGACCGCACGGCGGGGCGAAAGTAGGCAGCGCGTTTCAAGCGACAACATCGCCGCTATACTCGACTTATGTCAGCCACAATCATCGACGGCACTGCGATCGGCAATCGCATCAAGCAGGAGATCGCCGCCCAGACCGCCCGGCTTGCCAGTGAGGGCAAGCGCGTGCATCTCACCGCGGTCATTGTCGGATCAACCCCCGCGGCGGAGGTGTATGCCAATCGACAGGGCGAGGCATGCCGCGCCGTCGGAATCGATTACACCCTCCAAACACTTCCCGACGACATCAGCCAACGGCAACTCCGCGATGAGATTCGCAAGCTTAACAAAGATAAATCCGTCACCGGCATCATGCTGCACGCCCCGGTTCCCCCGCACATCGACCTGGCACGCATGCAGTTTGAGATCGACGTCACCAAAGATGTCGAAGGAGTGAACCCTGCAAACATCGGCTATGTGGTCTACGGCCACACGCTCATCGCCCCTTGCACCGCCGGCGCGGTCGTCGAACTGATTCACTCCACCGGCATCGATCTCTATGGCAAGGAAGCGGTAATCGTGGGCGCCAGCGAAATCGCCGGCAAGCCGATCGCCCTGCTGCTGCTTGGCGAAGGCGCAACGCCCACGCTGTGCCACATCGGCACGCGCGACCTCATCAGCCACACCCGGCGCGCCGATATCCTGGTGGTTGCGGTGGGCAAACCCGGGTTGATCGGCGCAGCACATGTGCGCGCCGGCGCGATCGTGATCGATGTCGGCATTAATCGCGTCAAACAACCCGACGGCACAAGCAAAACCGTCGGTGACGTGCAGTTCGACGCCGTTCAACCCATCGCCAGCCACCTCACCCCCGTCCCCGGCGGGGTGGGGCCAATGACCGTGGCGATGCTGCTAAAAAACACGCTCCGTGCAGCGGAGATTGTGCTGGGGAAGTGATGTCCGGCATGCGGAAATGCCGCAAGGTCATTTCGTGGGTCCTGATGATATTTGGTTCGGCGATTTGCTTCGGGGTGCCGCCTGAACATCTCATCGCATACCACGCTGTCGCGACTACCATTGGCAAGTGGAGGTGCGATGCCGGGCCTGAGCGCCAGCCACGAGCCAGAGTAATCTATAAAAAATTTCGACAATATTCGACATCGTCTGCAAACGACCCACATGGCATAGTTGAATATCTCCACGCCGGAATCGCCCCGAAAATTCGTCGTTCAGCGAGCGCGTCAAACCAGCCACGCGACGCCCAAGGAGTACATTCGTACGCTGATTCGCGCCGATCAGAAGCGGGCCGAGTTAGACCGGCTTGACCGACTACTGATGGTGGGTCTTGCCTCGAGGCCCGAAGGCGAGTTGGCCGGCGATTATTTGAAGCGACTAAAGGAATGCATGCAGAAAAGTGCCGACAGAGGCGCGCGTTCCAGGCGAAAGCGGAAAGCGTGAAGCGTCGCAAGCACACGATGCTCCCCGCCGCCGGTTGTGAACTGATTCAGATCGCCGAATACATCGCCTGCGACAACCGTGCCGCTGCCGAGCGTTTCATTGTTAGGGCGCTGGAAAGCATCGACTTTATCACGTTCATGCCAGACCCAGGATCACGGTATGAAGCCGCGCCGCCGAAATGGGCGAGATCCGAAGATGGTCGGTCAGAGGATTCCCCAACTAATCAATCTTTTATCGGCTGGAGAAGTCGGCGATAAAAATCATCCGCGCACTACACAGTGCCCGAGACGTTCAGCTCATTTTCAACGAAGAGTGATCGTCCGCTTAGAGCGGCACATCATCTGACACGGCAAATCCAGCACCTCGCTTGCCAATAGCTCAGTTTCTGCAAACACGGCAGTCCGGCTCTCCGCGGCGAGAATGCGCCGGCAGAACACATTCTCGCCGGGGCACTCACTTTGCATGTGCCCCGGGCGCGGCCTTGCTATTGCTCCGGCACTTCCAGTTCCTTCTTCAGCCGGGCCAATTCAGCCTCCAGTTCCCGCTGAACTGCGGCATATTCGGTCAGGCCGTAGACGTTGTTCATTTCCTGTGGGTCCTTCTCCAGATCGAACATTTCCCACTCATCTATCGGATAGAAATGAATGAGTTTCGCGCGGCCATTGGTCACGCCTTCGTGCCGGTATACCTTGTGCTCCTTTTCTTCGCCTTCGTAGTAGTGGTAATAGAATGAGCTGCGCCAGTTTTCCGGGGTCTCGCCCTTCAGAATCGGCAGAATGCTCATCCCCTGCATTTCCGGCGGGGCTTTGAGGCCGGCCGCGGCGAGGAAGGTCTGGGCGAAGTCGACATTGCCGACCATCGCACGCTCCACCCGCCCGGGCACGACAACCCCCGGCCAGCGGATGACCAGCGGGGTGCGGAACGACTCTTCGTACATCATGCGTTTATCAAACCAGCCGTGCTCGCCGAGGTAAAAGCCCTGATCGCTGGTGTAGATGACGATGGTATTGTCGGCCAGTTTCAGTTCGTCCAGCGTGCTGAGCAACTGTCCGATGCCGTCGTCTACTGAATCGACGCAGGCAAGGTAGTCTTTCATATACAACTGGTAGTACCATCGCGTTCGATCGTCGCCGGCGGGGTTGGCAGCGATGAATGCGGCCCGCCGGGGGTCTACCAGCGTTTCCCACGCCTTCTTTTGCTCTTCGACCATGTGATTAAACAGCCAGACACGATGGTGGTTATCCGGCTCCCAGAGCTTCACATCGCGGTCGTTCATCTGGCTGATGCGCAGCTCGGCAAACTGCGCCGCCTTTCCACGGCGGCTGTAGTCTTCGAGAAGCGTTGGCGGTTCTGGAAAGTTTCTGCCAGCCATCTTCTTCAGCTTTTCCGGGGCGGGGTCCCACGGGCGGTGCGGCGCTTTGTGTTGCACCATGAGCAGAAACGGCTTGCTGTTGTCTCGCTGGCTCTTAAGCCAGTGGACGGCCTTGTCGGTGATGATATCGGTGACATAACCCGGTACCGGTGCCTGCCCGGCGGGGGTGATGAAATCGGGCGTGTAGTATTTTCCCTGGCCGGGCAGAACTTCCCAATGATCGAAACCGGTCGGCTCGGTGTGCAGGTGCCATTTGCCGATCACTGCCGTCTGATATCCGCCAGATCGAAACAGCTTTGGGAAAGTGGTTTGGCTGCCATCAAAATCTGTGCGATTATCCGGGACCCCGTTTTTGTGGCTGTATCTGCCTGTCAGAATCGTCGCCCGACTGGGCGAGCAAATGGAGTTGGTCACATAGCAGCGATCGAAGCGGATTCCCTCGGCTGCCATGCGGTCAATGTTCGGCGTTTCGTTGCGATTAGAGCCGTAAGCGCCGATGGCCTGATATGCGTGGTCATCGGTCATGATAAACAGAATGTTGGGCCGATCCGCAGCGTGAGCGAGAGACGCCACGGCGATAGAAGCGATCGACGCGAACACAATGCGCAAGGCACTCTGTTTGATGAAACTCATAATCCACCCGGCAAAAAGAGAGGACGCAACCCAGCCGCCGGGGAAAAGCGTACCGACCGACAATCCGTGGGGCAATGGCCCGCCGCTCTACCGGGCTGATTGCCGCGTCATGCGGTTGCCAGCCGAGCGCCGCCGGTGTTCGACTCGCGGGCGGCGAACACGGCTTGTGCCGATGCGGTGTTGCTCATGTTCTTCAGCACGAGAGTCACCGTCTGCCGGCCTGCGGCTTTCTGTGCCTGGATGTACGCGGTTAAGTCCAGTTCGTACGTCCGGCGGGTTGTGTCGCGCACTTTGACAGATCCGAGTGGTGTTGCTCTTTCGCGCGGGCGATTGTTCCAGGTCAGGCCTGTTTCGGTCCAGTTGTCGTCGGCATCAAACACGCCCACCGACAACCCGTTGGTCACACTTTCACTCAGCCGGGCAGACAGCTTGAGCATCACACTACTGAAGCTGCCAATTGAGGAGAGATCAAACTTCAGGTAGGCGCGCCGGTTTAAGCCGCTCACGCCCGACTGCACCGCAAGCTCGTCGCCGGTGCCATAGTTCGTGTTGCCCTTTGCATCGCGGACATACGCGTCGGCGACAGTGTTTATCTCGCCGGAAACAGGCGGCGAAACGGTTGATCCGCCGACCACCAGTAACTGCGGCTGATTCGCCGTTGCTTCGCGTGCGTTAAAACCAGCGAACGGGCTGCTGGTGCTCGATTGTGCCAAGGCGAAACTGACCGCGCCCGCGCCCGCGGCACGGGCAGTCTTGACCGCTGCGGTCACATCAAACTCGTACCACCGCCCGACCAGATCAGCGACCGTGGTCGCGGCAATCGCCGTGGCTCCCAAGGTGGGGCGATTGTTGAACGTGATTGTGTTCTCGCTCCAGTTATTGCTCACGCTATAAGCACGGGTCTCGACGATTTCGCCGTTCCCGCTGAGGTTGCCGAACAGCCTGAGCTTTGCTGTGCCAACCGCACTAAACGATGACACGTCAAACTTAAGGTAGCTAAGCCGCGTTCTGCCGAGATCGAGCGATTGCTTATTCTCCAAGATCGCCGAGCTACCAAAATTGCTGGTTGCGCCATCGCCGTCGCGCACAAAGGCATCGGCGGTGGCGCCGACGAACCGGCCCGCAGAACCATCAGTCACCTGTGTGTAGTTGGCAGTGTAAGTTGCATCCGCGGTCGCCGCGATACTTCGCGTGGCCGCCCCGCCCATCGACCAAATACTAAATTTGTAGACTTTTCCATCCACCCATTGCGGGGACGGCGCGAAGAGATTCTGAGTCCCGGCGACCATCGACTGCGGAGCCGAAGTCGACTCCCAAAGGCTGTTTAACCCAACTGCCAAGCCCGGGACGTTGCTTTTGACAGCAATCTTCACCGATTGCGGCCGAATCTCAGTGGACTTGACGCTTGTCTGCCCGCTGGAGTCGGTCACTTTCAGTTCGATGACGTACTTCTGGTCAATTGCGCGTTGAAACGCCGCAGGGATGGTAAAACTGCCACTTCTGATGCCATTGAAAGTCAGCGGCGCCGCGACCAGGCCGTTGCGTATGGGGGTGATGATCCAGTTAAAGCGGTTTGCCGGAAGCGCGCCATCTTCGGCGTCGGTTGCGATGCCGGAGAAACTGATTGTCTGCCCGGCGCCGTAGCGCGTTGAGCCGGTTGGCGCTGAAATCGTCGCGACGGGCGCCGCGCCCGCGGCGGTGTTGTTCAGCTTGCCGCTGATGGTGATCCAGGAATACGCCGGCGATTGGAATGTCAGCCGCCCGTTTACCGGCGTAAACGTACCGATTTGCCTGCCGAGGTCGTTTTCCGTGTTGCGAACGAAGGTCAGCGGCGTGTTGGGCAGGCCTGTGAGCGTCACGCTCTCTCCGCTCGTGCCCACCGATCCGCCGTTGAATACCTGTGCGAAAAACTTGTTGTTGGCAGCATCCCTGGTTGCCAGGGTCTTGATCGCGCCCGTGTTGTTCGGCGACACCTTTACCATCTGCGCGCCCGGCTTCACATGATCATGAAACGGCTTGACCGCATAATACGGCGGCTTGGGCGCAAATGTCTGCGCATCGACAAGCGTGAAATCGTTGGCGAATTGCCACCAAAGAATCACATTGGCCTTGGTGACACTGAGGGCGCGCCAATAGGCCAGTGCCGTGTCGTGGGCCCGCGCATAGGCGTTCATCGTTCCCAGGTTGGGAACATATGCATCGGTGCCGAACTCGGTTACCCACACTTCTTTTCCGTAGCGCCCTGCTTCGACGGCCCACTGCGACAATGCCGAGTCATTGATCGAATAAAAACTCCACGAGTGATACGCCACCGGCCCGAGGTATTGGCGAATATCCGGGTTTTCCAGGAGCGGCTTGGTGTGCGAATTGAGCGTGTGCACACCGTCATCGCCGAAAAACCACTTCACATACCCCAACCCCTTGCCGGCCATGTAAGGCCCGGCGGTTCTGAGGAAGTTGGTAAAGATGAGCTGGTTAAAGCGGGCATTGTACCCGCCGTTGCCTTCGTTGATGCTGATGAAGTCCACCTTCACGCCATATTGCTCGCGGGCGTGGTTGAGCCAGTGGCTGATCGATTCGGCCAGTTCTGCCTCAAACCCGGGCTTGAGTTCGCGCTTGCTGTGGGCTTCGGGGTTGCTGACCATCCAATCGGGCAAATCAAACACACTTGCGATAACCGGCACGCCCTTTTGAGTGTATTCGCGCATTAACTCGAAATTCTGCCGGATTCCCCCAAGGTCGGGAAAGCCGGCGGCGCGGACGACGTTTGGGTCGGCGTTGTCGTTGGTCGGTTCCCAGGTCTTAATGTTGATCGCGACACGCAGCATGCCGACATCGAAGTTATTTAGATGATAGTTGGTGGTGGCGTCGCGCACCGGGTCGTTCGGCCAGGGGTTGCGGGCATTCTTGGCGGTGTTGGCCCCAATAGCGCGAATGGTCTGCAGCGGGGTGTTGAGATCGATGCTTACCGTTTGCGCCAGCAGTTGACGCTGTTCCAGCGGTTCGACCATCCACCCTCCGGCACGGCGGGCACGATCAGAGCTTGGTGACTGCAACATTCTGCCTCCTGTTATTCGATTCCAGCGAATTCAGGCACGGCAAAGAAGGTGTGTGAACTCGCATCGCCTTGTTGGATCCATCCGTAAGACTGCCGCTTTCGCTGGAGCGGCCACGTATGATTCTACAGGAACTTAGACTGGCCGCCCAATTCCCCGCGCGGCAGGTGTACGCAGGGTGCGATCGATCTGGAAACGATGTGCCGTAGGCGAAATCACGCCGTCTCGCATCCAGCCCGCTATTCAAAGTGCTCGATCGAGGGAAGAACGACGCATCCCAGTGGCACTAAGTTTCGTCTTGACTAAACCGGTTGATTGCTGAAGAAACTAACGTTGAACGCGTTGGTTTGGGGGATTGGGTTCGAGTTTCGCTTTAGGAGAAGATCGAAATGACGGTCGTCGATTCGCCGGTAGGAGTTTATGAAGCCGACGCACCGTCCGCCGGGGTGAGCGGGGAAGCCGTTGTGCAACCTGAGTCGATAGGCGGACTTGCGCTCGCAGCAGTGCCGCTGCCCGAACGCCAGTTGCTGGTTGATCTTGACGAACCGGTGTGGAAGTCGCGCGCCTATCTGCTCGTTAGCATCATCATTGCTTGCGCCTATCTCTGGACGATGCTGGGGTTCTGGGCACCGGCGCATCCCGGCGTCGATCAGAATGGCTATCTTGTCGGCGGGCGCGTTTTTGCAGAAACTTTCTCGACCGGCGTGATGCCGGCCAATCCGTTTCAGTATTTCGGTGCGATGTGGGTGATGACGCCAGAGGGCTGGCTTTATCCGAAATATCCGCTGGGCATTCCCATCCTCACCGCGGCGTGTTTTTGGTTGGGGGGGAATGCGTATGGGCCGATCCTCACCTACCTCATCTCCCCCATTTGCGCCGCCGCGGCGCTGGTGGCGATGTTTTTGCTGACTCGCCAAGTCGCCGGCAGTTTCTTCGGCCTGATCGGCCAGCTACTGCTGGCGACCAACGCCATTTTTCTCACACAGACCAATAACCCGTGGTCACACATGCCCGATGTCGCTTTTGTGCTATGGGGCATGGTGTTTCTCGTCTGGTGGTGGCGCTTTGACGGACTGTGGCGCGGCGCGATCGCCGGGCTGCTGCTCGGATTTTCAGTGCTGATTCGGTACACCGAAGGATTGCTCTTGATCCCGATGGCGGTCGTCGCGCTGAGTAAGCTTCGGTGGCGATCGCCCCAGAGCTACCTGCGGTGCGCCACGCCGTTTGTGGCATGGCTGGCACCGGTGGTTTATCTACTGGTCTTTAACAAGCTGGCGATGGGAACGCTCACCGGCTACGACACCACCAACGAAAGCACCGGCTTTGAGGTCAGTACGCTGACCGAAAAATGGCGCACTTCTTTGTCGCAGCTCTATCAGCTTGGCGCGTTCTTCATCCTGCCGATGGGTCTCCTGGGGTTAATTCTCATCTTTGTTCGTTCCTGGCGCATGGGGCTGTTGCTGTTGGGCTGGTTTCTGCCCGGGGTGATGATTTACAGCGCTTACTACTGGGGCGGCGAACGCATGGGCATGGGGTTTTTGCGGTTTTTTCTCTCGCTGATTCCTCCATTGTTGATTGCGGCGTGTTGGCTGTTCAGTCGTCTTAGCGCCACAGGCATTGACCGTGACGCACTGACGGGCTGGCGCGCCCGAGCCGCTGCGGCGGTGGCACCGGTTGCGGTTGGCGTGATCGTCGTCGTCGCAGGGGCGGCGAGCCTGCGCGAGTCGCTCACAGGTATCACCAATGATTTTGTTAACGCCAGTAACCTTTCCACCGCGGCAAGCATTGTGCGATTGCATACGAGGCAGTCGGCACCGGAAAGCGTCATCCTGTTCGCCGAGGCGGGACGCGGGCCAAGCGGGTGGGCTAATTACCTGCAGTTTGCGACCGGGTTTGAGCTGTATGCGCACGACGCGTTTTCCCCCAATCCGCGGCAGCTTCTGGGCGGCCGCGGCGGCAACGACTCCGATCAACCCAACCCCGTGCAGCCGCTCCGGCGGGAGGCGGCCCAGAAGGCGTACGCAAAGTACAACGACGCCCAACTCATCGAACAGCAGAATCTTCTGATGAATCGCGCGTTTACAGAGGGCCGCCGAGTGCTGCTGCTTCTGCCAGCAAGCGAGGCGACGAGGTTCACCAAGCGGTTTGTGCAGGACCGACCGTATCAGCAAGTCACGCTCGCCACTTGGCGTGACCCCGTTCGCTCAGCCGACATCTACACACCGGCGCAGGACCAGACAACGCGCCAGCGGCAACGCGGCCAGCCCGGCGGCGCGGTTGGCGCGCTGCTTGGAGGACCTCAACAGGGAGGACCTCCACAGGGCGGGCCCCCCGGCGGCGGGAGCGCGCCGCGCGACATGCAACTCATCGAAATCAAGCGAAAGTAGACCACACAACTGATTCACCGCTCAATCAGGTAGTACATCACATCGCGCGATAGAGAAATCACACCGCCGTTGTGTGGTACCGGCGCGCTCACCCGTCCATTGATATCAAGCGCTTGCACACGCTGCGGCGCGGGCCTAAGCGTCACGCTTCCTTCAATCATTTTCACGACAATCGGAGGTTCGCCCAGTGATACGATCGTTTTCTGCTTCTCGCCCGTGGTTTCGTAACCGTAGTTTTTTTGTTCGGTCATCACCTGCAGCAAAATCTTGTTGGATGTGGCTATCGGTGCATCATCAAGGCTGACAAGCCAGACTGCGGCAAACTCATTCTTTAAGTCGATCGTAACGTCGGAGAGCGCAACCGGGCCATTCGCGCTGACGAAGCCGCATGCCGCTTGAACCCGCGGGGTGTCGATGGTGACGATGCCCTTACCGTAATTCCAGTTCAATTCATTGGTTACACTCCGAATGGTCCGGGCTTCGGCATCGATGAGCGTGGATAAATCTGCAATGCGCGACGCGCCGGCATCGGGCGCGATGGTCACCTCCACCCGGCCGGCTGCGGGGGCGCGCGGGTCGAGTTGTTCGAGCGCATCGACGACGACAGTCGCGCCAGCGGGAATGTCGGCGGCACGCAGCGCGTCCAGATTTCCGGCGGTGTTTGCCGGCATGCCCTTGAGCGCACGGATGTGTTCCGGGGAAAGACTGATCTGCGCGATCGGCTCGCTCTGCCGAATCATCCCGCGGCGATATGCCAGCGCCGCTGCGGGAAACTGCCCCAGCCCGGTAGGCGTTTGAAGGCAGAATTTCGCCGGAGTCGAATCCCAACCCGGGCTGAGCAATGTGAAGAACATGAACCCATCCGTGCCCTGCAAACTCCCATAGGCCGCGGCGAGCAAGGGCATTTCGGCGGAAAATCGATTCGGGTGTGGCCAGTTGACTTCACTCACCACCGACGGCTTTCCGTTGTACTGGAAGTCAAAAAACGGCGTGTTAAATGAATATTTTCCAGCTTCGCCAGTCGGTTCCTGCCGATCAAACCGTGTAGCAGAGCGATCGAAGTAGCGGTCGCCGCGATCAATCGCGAAGCTGGCGCGCGGGCCTTGGTGCTTCCCCTCATAGTAGCCGTGATGATCCATCACGTCGGCGACTGTGTTACTGAACTTGTCGAGCGGTCCGAGTACCCGCGCGTCGGCGGTCACCCAGTTGCTCGCGACCGTTAAACCGTTGTAGCCACAGTCGTTACGCAAGAACGCCTGCGTCGACTCGAAGAATGATTGCTGCTTGAACGCAAGAAAGGCGGCTGTGTCTTGCGCACGCGCGTCCTTCCGCTGTGCGATGTCGTACGCAGAGAGGACGCCGACCCGCCCGGCGGCGAAATCGTCACCGCGGACTGCTCCAGCGGGCCACTTCTTTCGTGCGGAGTCGACTGTGCCATACTCTTCAACCAGCCAGTTAAAGAACTGCGCCTGCAGCTTCGCCATCGCCGCCGCCGGCACGCGGTCGTAGGGCTTGAACGTGTGAAAGAACAGCGAGTCTTCATTCACCATCTCCACAATCGCGACCGCCGGATCAATCCCGAGCGGTTGGCCGTGAGGATTGTGGCGGGTGAGCAGTTCCTTGAACCACGACCGATAGACTCGTTGAAACTGCTCGTCAAAGAAAACGAGGCCAAAAGGGTGTCCGCTGTTGTAGTCGCCATACCCGTCTTCATTGGCAAGCTTGATCCACAGCGGAAAGTAGATGCTGATGGCGGTGTAGATTCCCTGCGATTTCATCGCCGCAGTAAAGTTCTGTATGCGTTCGATCGCCTTGACATCAGGCCCGTGTTGATCGCCGGCTGGCATGTGAACGCGCACGAGGTTGACACCTCGTTTCGCGAGTGTCTTCGCGAGCCGGTCGAGAGTGGCGCGATCGAGGCCGACGACATCGGGCCGGGCATTGGCTCCCCAGAATCGAATGGTTTCGCCGGTTGATTCGTGGATTAGTTTCTCGCCGCGCGCAATCAACCGCCCCTTTTCTCCCGCGAACGCTTCATTGAGAAACCGCAGATCGATTGAGGAAGGCTCGAATGTGTCGTCGTCTGGCTCAAAGGCAAACCAGCCATCGGGCGCGCGGTTCAGCTTTTCGCCGGGCCTGAGCAGGCCGCGCGGCGTAAACGGGCGGCTGGTGATCACAAAGCAATCGAACGCCGCAGGGCCGGAATTGTCCGCGAGTTCGATCCGCAGCGTGTGCTCGCCGGGGGATAGATCGATGCTGCCGAGGCCGACCCAATTGGCCTCGACGTTTTTTCTGAGTTCGACCCGATCGAGCAGGGCCACGGTCTTATCGACGGTTCGCACTTCCCCGTCGTCGATTTGCCAGCGAAACGGGCCGTGTTTCCAGAATTTCCGGGCGAAGATCTGAAATGTCCCGGCTTGGGCGGTTTTGAAGCGATACTCCGCAAAGACCGGCTGTTCTCGCCGGCCATCGATGCCGATCCAGGCCCCGCCGCTTAGGTTGGCGCGCTCCTGAGGGCTGGCTGGCGCAAATGGGTGGCGATCGGGGAAGTTGCTGGCGAATGGGCGTTCGGCTTCGATCCAGCTTAGTTCGGCGCGGGTGGTGCCGGAAAAGCCCGCCGTGACGATGAAAATGATGAGCCATCGGACCATGGCGGCATGATAGTCGCCGGTGCCGGGTGCGCCTTGAACTTGTATGAAGAATTGAGAATACTCAGATGCGATGTCGGATGATGAGGACGATAGTTTCTCGCTTGTGCTCGGCGCGCTGGCCAACCCCACGCGGCGGGCGATTGTGGAACAACTCCTCGATACATCGTGCGCCGTAAGCGAACTGAAGCTCCCGCGGAAGATCAGCGCATCGACCCTCAGTAAGCATCTCACCGTGCTGGCCGAAGCTGGCCTGCTCACCCAACATGCCTCGGGCCGCAAGCGCATTTGCCGGGTGCAGAAAGTTCCCTTGAAACAACTCGGAAGCTGGCTGGAAACGCATCGGCGGTCGATCTATAGCCAGCGGGCGTCGCTGGAACGATTTTTTGGGGTGAATCCGTAACGGACAGTCTGGGGGCGGTTTATGCCTTGCGGGCGCTGCGCTGCATTACATCCTGGTAATAGCCCACCCAATTATTCGCGATGCGACTCCAATCATATCGTTGCCGTGCAAACGCCTTGCCTCGCTCGGCTGCGGCATGACGGAGGGAATCGTTGCCCAGCCAGCGCGTCATGATCGCGGTCAACGGGGCAACTTGTGTCTTGACCACTGCGGCACAACCGGCCTCCTGCAGTTCGCGCCAGATGTTGACCTGATCGCTGATGATCGTCGGGCAACCGATCGCAACGGCTTCGGCGACCGCCAGGCCGAAGTTCTCCTGATAGCTGGGCAAGACAAACATCGACGCGTCTACCATCGCGCCCAGTCGATCGGCACCATGCAGCATCCCCGTCAGCAGGCAGCGGTCGCCCAGATGCTGGCGATCGATCATATCTTCGATGACGGGCCGGTAACCGTCGGCGAATGGCCCGGCAATCACCAGAATGTCGTTCGGATGCCCCGCGGCGGCGAATGCGGGAATGAGCAGGTCCAGCCCCTTCTTTGGGTGTATGCGGCTGAGAAAGAGCACAATCCGCCGGTCGCCCAGTTGCGGGAACTTTGAACGAAAACTCCCCCGAACCGGTGCGCGATCGAACTCTGTAAAATCCAGCCCAAGCGGTTCGACGATGCGCGTGCCCGGAAGGTCGAGTCGCGCGACCAGATCGCGCTCGATGTCGGTTGTGAATGCAAATGCGCTGGCCGACTCCAAATCTTTCTGAGTGCGCCATTTCATCACGGCGCGCTTCTTCCATTTGCTCTGACGCAGGCTCCAGGGGTCGAGCATGCCGTGTGGCATCCAGACGATCGGCGTGCCGGTTTCGCGGGCGACTGCCGCGGCGTGGTGTTGGGCATCTTCCCAAAGGGCGTGAATATGAAAGATTGTGTGTGCGCCCGTAAGGCTGCGCAATGTTGGATAAAGGGAAGAGTGCGATGAAAACTTTCCGATCGTAGGACCGATGAGAATCGCTTTCACCCCGCGGGCTTCGAGGTAGCTGCGATTGCCGTCGACCACATCATCCGAGCGAAATGAGGAGACCACGCTTACATCCAGGCCGGCGGCGGATTGGGCCACGGCGAGGTCCATGAGTGCTTTGGTTGTACCCCCCGCACGCGAATCAAGGCACGAAATCACATGGATGATGCGCGGCAGTCCTTCGCGCAAAACAACCGGCCCGGCCGCGGCTGCCGCCGGGGCGGGACCCTTCTCGGGCACGGCGGCGACCGTGCGACTTGCACTGCTGGCCGCCAACCGCTGATAATGGGCAATCCAGCGCTGCGCGATATTCAGCCAGTCATACCGCTCCCGCACAAATGCCGCAGCGCGCTCGCCTGCCGCGCGGCACAAAGCGGGATCGCCCAGCCACCGGTCGAGCTGAAGCTTGAGCGGCTTGACCTCCGTCGGCACCGCAGCCCCCGCGCCGGCAGCGACCACCTCACGGTAGATGTTGACCTGATCGCTGATGATGGCCGGCTTACCGGTTGCCATTGCTTCAGCCACGACGATGCCGAAATTCTCCTGATAGCTGGGAAGCACAAACAGCATCGCATCCTGCATCGCGGCCAATCGATCAACCCCTTCGAGCATGCCCGTAAAGATGACTTCGTCGCCCAGCAGGTGTTCTTCCACCAGGTTGCGAACAGTCGCGCCGTAGCCCGAGTCGTCGGGGCCGGCGATTACCAGCATCGCGCCATTGCGGCGGGCGGTGGCGAATGCGGGAATGAGCAAATCGAGCCCTTTTTTCTTGTGAATTCGACTCAGAAACAACACAAATGGGCGATCTCCCAGGGCCGGAAATCGCGCGCGAAAAGTGCCCGCGGGGGGTAGGTTGTCAAACTCCTCGAAGGTCAATCCATTGGCTTCGACGATCGCGGGCACGCCCAGTTTGAGCGGCAGGGTCAGGTCGCGTTCGACGTCAGCGGTGAAGTGCAGCGCCGCCGCCCCGCGGAGGTCGCGCTTGAGGCGCGCCGCCATGTACAACTTCTTCTTGATTCCTCCCTGCGCCAGGCTCCACGGGTCGAGCATTCCGCAAGGCCTCACAACGTACGGCTTGCGCAGTCGGCGAGCAATCACCATCGCCTGATGCTGAACCTCTTCCCACAGCGCATGAATGTGCACAACATCAGCCGTGGCAATGACTTCGGTAAGTTTGGGAACGATATCCGGATGCCGGCGCAGCAGGCGCGTGGTGGGGCCGATGCGGGTGGAGGCGACCCCTTGCTGGATCAACTGCTGGTGAATGGTATCGAGATCGTCGCGGAAGAATGTTGAGACGACCCACGGTTCCATGCCCCTTCGCAGGAGCGCAGGTGCTAGCCCACCGATGGCCATCGCCGGCCCGCCCGCGCGCGCATCAATACTGGAGAGGACATGGACAATTCGCATGCTAACTTGCCCCTGCCGCGTCGAGGAATATGCGCGGCTTGACGGCTCGGGCCGGTGACCCGACGCAGATCATGTCGGCGGGCAGGTCGGTGAATGCGCTGGACCGCGCGCCGAGAACGACACGGTCACCGATTGTCACATTCGGGCCGACAAATGCATCCGTCGCGATCCACACATCGTCACCAACGGTGATCGGCGGCCGCAGGAGTCGCATCAGTCGGTCGGTGGTCTCGTGTGTGCCGGCACACAGGTGGGCATACTGGCTGATGGTGACATACCTGCCGAGTTTGATCGGGCCGAGGTTGTAGATGATGGCGAAGTCGCCAATTGCAGTATTGGTGCCGGCTTCGAGGTTCCAGGGCACCTCAATCCGAACCGTACGCCGAATGCGCACCTCGCCATGCAGTTGGGCGCCGAACATTCGCAGGAGCCACGCGCGAAACCCGTACAGGTTATGCGGCGACCACTTGAATAACGTCGCTTGCACCATCGCCCAGGCCATGCGCCCGAGCTTTTCGCGCATGCTCCAGGGGCTGGTATGGCGCTGCTCGTTGAGCTTTTGAAGATGGCCCGCGGCGTCGCTCATTTTTCAAAGCGGAACATTCGAGTAAAGTGCCTCTACCATGAACCCCACTCCGAGTATGGAGGATAACAATCATCCGCGTCAAGCGTTGCCGATTTCCGTTGTGATTCTTACTTACAACGAAGAACACAACATCGGCCCCGCCATTCGCAGTTGCAGTTGGTGCGACGATGTTCATGTTCTCGATTCCGGCTCGAAAGACAGGACGTGCGAGATTGCCGCAAGCCTCGGGGCGAAAGTCTGGGTGAACAAGTTTCAAAGCTTCGGCCAGCAGCGAAACTGGGCGATCGACAATGTTCCCTGCAAGCACCCCTGGCATTTTCATCTTGATGCCGATGAGCGATTCACGAATGCCCTGGTTCAGGAAATGACCGACCAACTCGGCCCCGATGGCACGCGGAGTCGGCACGCCGCCTATCTTGTTCCCAATCGGATGATTTTCATGGGTAAGTGGGTGCGGTTTGCCGGTGGGTTCCCAGCGTACCAAGTGCGGCTGATTCGCCATGGAAAGTGCCGTTTTGTGGATTTCGGTCACGGCCAGCGAGAGCAGACTACAGGCACCATCGGTCGAATGAAGGACGCGTACATCCACTTCAATTTCAGCAAGGGCCTGGTGGAGTGGATGACCAAGCACAACCAGTACAGTAACCGCGAAGGGGCCGAAGGAATGCTGATACGCCAGGAAAAGCACCCAATCTGGGCCGAACTGCAGAGCGATGATCCGATGGTCCGCCGCAGGGCGATGAAAAATCTCAGCTATTTCCTTCATGGGAGGGGGTTGCTCCGGTTTCTCGACCTCTTCTTCGTCCGCGGGGGGTGGCGCGACGGCAAGGCGGGGTTTCATTACAGTGCGATGATTGGCATGTATGAGCACTGGATTGAGCTGAAGATCGCAGAGAAAGAATCCAACTGGCGCCAGGCAACCGACGCGCTGGCCGAACGCCTTCTTCAGGAGCCGGCGCAATGAGCGAGCCAAAAATTGACATTATGATTCCCACGCTGAATGAGGCCGATCACATCGGCGAGTGCGTGCGAAATGCTCTGAAACTTGGCCCGGTTTATGTGCTCGACTCATTCAGCAAAGACGGCACACAGCAGATCGCCCGCGACGCCGGGGCGACGGTGATTGAACATGAGTTTGTGAACTATTCGGCGCAGAAAAACTGGGGGATTGCCAATCTGCCGTTTGAGGGCGATTGGATCTTCATTCTCGATGCCGATGAGCGACTCACGCCGTCTTTAGTGAAAGAGGTGCGCGAGCGGCTGGCCCGGCCGGACGCCGCCAACGGCTATTTTGTAAACCGAGTGCTGCTGTTCATGGGCCGCGAAATTCGCCACGGCGGGCTGTATCCGTCCTGGAACCTGCGCCTTTTCCGGCGGGGCAAGGCGATGTATGAAGACCGCTCGGTTCACGAACACATGGTTTGTGAAGACCCGGTGGACTATCTCAAGCGCGAGATGCTTCACATCCGCCGCGAAACCCTGTCGCAATTCATCGATAAACATGTGCGCTATGCCGACATGGAAAGCAACGAGTGGGTGAAGTTGAAGCTCGGCGTGAGCAACGTGGCCAAGCCCAAGGCGCTGTTTCGCAACATTCTGGGTGTTCGGCAGTGGCTTCGGCGGGAAATCTGGCCGCGCATGCCGGTCCGACCGTTATGGCGGTTTATGCATATGTTCGTCCTGCGTCTGGGCTTTCTCGACGGCCGGCCCGGCTGGCACATGGCTCGGCTGATGATGTCATACGAGTATATGATCAGCCTGCTCTATCGCGACAAGCTCGTGCGCGCCACGCAGGCCGATTATTCGACCGATGTGTTTCACGAGCGGCGCAATCATTATCCCTGGCGAGCGCAGCAGCCGCCGGCTAAGCCCGATCAATCGCCCGATAGCAATGCAGTTAACACCCAAGGCTAGTGCATGGATTTGCCGCCGCAGCCCATTTTCTTGACGCTCGACAAGACCGCCCGGGCGCCCTACCCCCGAAGCTGGTATGTCAAACGCCTCATTTGGCGATTGCTGCATGTCTGCGTGTTCAAGCTGCCGATACCCAGAGGCTCCGCCGTCCGCAGGGGCGTGCTTCGGATGATGGGTGCCAGGATCGGCAAGGTCTGTCATATTCCCCGCACGGTCGATGTGTTTCACCCCTGGCTGCTGGAAATCGGCGACTACTGCGCGCTTTCCGACCGCGTGACGCTTTACAACCTTGGCCCGCTGAAGATCGGCCATCACACGGTTCTGAGTCAGGACGTGTACGTGTGCGGCGGGACGCACGACTATACTCGGCGCGATCTTCCACTCATCCGCCCCACCAACACCATCGGCAGCGGGGTGTGGATCGCCGCGGGCGCGTTTGTCGGACCGGGCGTTACGATTGGCGATAACAGCGTGATCGCCGCCCGCGCCGTGGTGACGAAAGATGTCCCGCCGGGATGTGTCTCGGGCGGAAACCCGGCCCGGGTGATTAAGCCCCGGGTGACTGAGCAACGACCGACGGAGACCTGAACGCACCGCACGGGCGCGCGGCGCGGGTGCACGGCATCTTTCGCCTCTCATCGGCGATAGTAATAGACGCTTCCAGAATAGCCTGAGCCGGTCGAACATCCGCCGTCGTAGTAATACACTTTTGGTGCCGGAGCGTAGTAGGAGCGGACCGGCGCACATTCGTAGTGCCTGCTGGAATACTCATATCGCGGGGCGATGTAGGTCTCGCGATACACCACCGGTGGCGACGGGCGGTAGTAGCCACGATTGCCGTAGCTGAAAGAGCCGTAGGTGTAATCGCGATAGCCGCTGCTGCCAAATCCGAAGGTGAACCCAAAGCTGCTGCGCGACCGCGAGGAGTGCCCGCGATCGTAATAGCGTTCGCCGCGGTCATAGCGATAGCCACGATCGCGCCCGCCGTCGCCTCCTCGGCCTCTGCCGCCGTTATCCCAGCGATCGCCCGCCATTGAGATGGCAGGCACAGCTGCAATTGCCAGAACCAGTGCGAATGCAAGCTTCATGATGCCTCCGGTAAAAACTACTTCCGGGTCATTAGACCGCTTGATGCATTATAAGTTAGCGTCATTGCGAAAATCACGAGAAATCTCGCGATGTCTGGCCCGTGGTGACACGGCCGACTCGCGCATAAGTGCTTCAAATGCAGGAAGTTGCGCGGCGAATGCGGCCGATCAGATGATGACCAGATTATCCCGGTGCACAATCTCTTCGTAGGCCCGCGCGCCCAGCATCTGGCGAAGTTCGGAGGTTTTTTTGCCACACAGCATCGCCGCATCGGGGGAGGCGTAATTGCTCAGGCCGCGCGCGACAGGCTTACCATCGGCGGTGACGATGCTCACCACGTCGCCGCGCGCAAAGTTGCCCTCGACGCGCGTCACCCCCGCGGGGAGCAGGCTGCGGTTTTTCTCGGCAACCGCAACCGCGGCGCCGTCGTCGACGTAGATCGTCCCCGCTGGGCGCACCGAGCTGATCCACCGGCTCCGCCCACTTTGCTTGCCTGCCTGCGGGACGAAAAAGCTGCCGATTTCCTCCCCCGCCAGCACGCGCGTCAGCAGTTCCGGCGTCCGGCCGTCGGCCAGCACCATTGCTTCACCCGCGCGTGTCACCATCCGCGCCGCGATGAGCTTGCTGTTCATTCCACCCTTGCCGAGCGCGCTCTTCTCGCTTCGCAGCAGCTTCTCCGCATCTTCTATCTTTGTAACAGTGCGCAGCGGTCCGCCGTCGGCATCCAGCACGCCGTCCACAACAGACATTAGCAGCAGCAGATCCGCGCGCAACGCCTGGCAGACCAGCGCCGCGAGTATGTCGTTGTCGCCGAACGTAATGCGCACAAGTTCATCGGTGCTGATGGTGTCATTTTCGTTGATGATCGGAACGGCGTTGAGTCTGTGGATGGCGTTGACGGTGTTACGCAGATTGAGGAACCGCGTCCGGTCGTCAATGTCTTCCCGGGTTAGCAGCACCTGTGCCACCGGCAAGGAATACGGTTCGAAGGCATCGGCCCAGGCATCCATCAACCGGCGCTGGCCGACCGCAGCGATAGCCTGCAGGGCCGCCAGATCGCGCGGGCGCTTGGAGAGGTTCAGCAGGGTCAACCCGCAGGCAACTGCGCCCGAACTCACGATCGTCACCCGCACCCCCGCGGTTCGCAGGCGGGCCACTTGCGCTGCGACGGTGCCGACGAATGCCGCATCGAGCTGGTTGGCCTTGTCTGTAAGCAATTGCGAGCCAAGCTTGATTACAACGTGGCGGGCGGCTTTGAGGATGTTTCTTCGATGGGGCATTTCAAGATTGAATCGCGAACCGGTGGGTGTCGTCAGTCGTCGCTCGGCGAGGTGGTTGGGTGCTCCACCTGCATGATGTTTGTCGTTGGTGTGGCCGGCTGCGTGGCGGGCTTGGTTGTGGCGCGCCAGAGAGCGACCATGAAGCCGCCGACGATCGCCGTAATCGCTAGAGCGAGCAGCAAGTTGAATATCCCAAGAATCAGCCCGCCGAGCGCCATGCCGTCGCCGCCGGCGGAGCCTTGCCGGGCTTTTTTCCGGGCGATGACGGCAAAGACAATCGCGAGAATCGACAGAGGCACCGCGACCAGCAGCGATCCGGGCAAACACCACCAAAGTAGCCCGCCAATGCCGGTGACCAACGACGTGATCGCCGCCCCGCTTGCCGGCTTGATATCCGGGCGGGCGTAATCGAGCGTGCCGGGTCCCGGATGCGCAAGAATCGGCGTCTGCGGCACCGCACCGGCGAGCGCAACCTCCTCCGGCGAGGCCGGCGGGGCCTCTACCACAAGCTGCGGCATCTCCACCAGTCGCTCGGCGAAGACCGCCCACAACTCGGGAACATCCCGAAGCGTGCTCCAGGCGGGCATCCCCTCCCGCCAGACCATCGTGTCGGCCCGCAGAGGATAATCGCGCAGCTGCTCAAGGGTGAACGGCCCCCGCCGAACATCCCCATCCGCGAAGAAATATACCCAACGGCGATCCATGTCCCAGTCTCTCGTCCAAGCCCTCGACCGGCTCAGATTCTCACAACACTTATCGGAATATCCAGCCCGGCTCTTGCGGGAACGCGACCAATTGCGACATAAACTCTTTTATGGCAGTGATTTATGAGGAAAGGCGGGTCCGCCGCCGACAAGCATGTTAAAATAGATAAAGAATTGTCTGGCAGCAATCCGATTCACTTGTTACCGCAAGTTGCCTATGTTAACATGCGGGTCGTGAAAGTCGGGGCAAGGACGCCTCTAAATGTTAAATTGGCGATTTGCGGGAATTCAGGGAAGCTCGCTTCCGCCGGAGCAATTGTTCACCATGGTCACCACCACTCGAAACGCCGTTACCCCGTCGCTCGCCAAGAGCTATCTCGATCTCCTGCTCGCCGGCGACCGGCAAGCTGCCCGGCAGTTGATCGACCAGAACATCGCTAAAGGAACCAGCCCGCGCGATCTTCTCACCAGCTTGGTCTATCCAACAATGGAGCTGATTCAGGCGCTTTACCGCGAAGACCGGATCAGCATTGCCCAGCTGAACCTTTCCACCCGGCTCAACCGGAGCGTGACCGACCAACTCTCCGCCCAGCTTCCTCGAAACGCCCCGAACGGCAAGAGAACCCTCATCGTCTGCGGCAACGCCGAACCCGAGGAGCTAGGCGGGCAGGTTTGCGCCGATCTGTTTGAGTCCGACGGCTGGGCCGTTCGTTTCACTGGCGCAGGCGTGCCGGATGACGAGATCCTCAAGCTCACCGGCGAATTCCGCCCCGACGTGCTCGTCTTCTTCGCCACCCTGCCACAGGGCATGCCCGCAGTACGAAAACTGATCGACTACATCCGCGAGATCAACGCCAACCCCACCATGCAGATCATGTGCTGCGGCGGGATCTACAAGCGTGCCGAAGGCCTGGCGGAAGAAATCGGCGCCGACCTTTTCGCAGAAGATGCCGCGACGGCAGTATCGATCGCGAACGAAAACCCCAGCCAGCGCGCGAGCGTAGAGCAGCAGACCGTCGGCCGCGCCCGCAGGATCAAGAAAGCCGAAATCCGCCGACAACAACAAACCCAGCGCATCGCCCCCAGGCCCCTGGAACCCCGCCGCGCCGAAGCAGCGTGATGGAAAGACCAGGTGTGACAAAGCCGCAATGATGAATGACCAGATCATTCCGGCGCCCCGCCTTCAGTTCCACCAAGTGACCGCGCCGGCCCGGGCAACGGATTGCCCGGGCCGGCGGGTTTAAAACGACTCCGACCATTAAATCTCGGCGCGCCGTCGCAGCCGCGCAGTCAAACCGCCCTTCGGGTGCGACGCCCTCTCGCCCCGAGCGCCAGCACCGCCACTGCCGCCGCCGCCGGTTCCGGAATGCTGGCGCGAAACCCCGCGGGCATGTCGGGGATGGGGCCGAGGTTCATGGACTCGAACGGCTCGAACATCGCCCAGGTGGTCGGGTCTAAACGCGATTCCCAATAGATTTGCGGAAAGTCAAGCATAGCGATGTAGAGATAGGCCCGCGGAGGAAGGGCACCTGAGTTGCCACCGCTGCCTCGCAGCTGCGGTGACGAGCCGAAATTGGCACTGAGAATGGTATGGTCCGTGAGATTGACGCTGCCGTCATAGTTAAAGTCTCCGTGTTCCCAGAGTTTGCCTGTCGTCCCGAAATTGTCTGACAGGACGGTAAAGTCGTCGAGTGAAACCAAACCATCCAGGGTTGCGTCTCCGTAGTAGGTGAACTTAACGAGCACGCTGGTGTTGTCGACGGTCTGACCGCTGAATGTTGCCGTGCCGCCGCTAAACGAGAGTACGGTGGCCGCCTCGGCATAACCGAGCGCGAAGGTGCCGGCATTGCCCGAGGTGGTTGTGATGGCGTTGCCGGTGCCATTCCAACCGCCATTGTTCCAGCCAGCATTGATCCATCGCGCGACAGTCTGAGTTCCGGTGTTTGGGGCTCCGATCGGGCTTGAGCCAGAGTAGTCGATGATGAGGTCATTATTGGTCAAGTCAACCTGACCCGTCGACAGGCTCCCGCCCAGAGCAAGCGTTGTCACGCGGGACGTGCCGAGCGTGCTTCCGGCCAGTGTTCCGCCGCTGTAAAGGATCTTTACTGTGCTGTCGTCATTGACCGTAAGCGTGCCAACGCGAATATGCGCGGCTGTCAGCGATCCAGCGCCTTTTTTCAGAAGTCTGGTCGTGTCACCACTGTCGCCATAAATCTGACCACTGAAGCTTCCACCGCTGCCGAACAGGTCGATTTCGACGGTGGTACTTGCGGCAAGTCGAATGGCAGACTCTGGTTCGCTATCCGACAAATCGGCCCCGTCGAGTCTCAAAATCCAGGGGCCTCGGTGGTAGAGCGTGTATTTTGCGAGATCCACTCTGCCGATGAGGTCCAGTCGAGTCGGTGCGTCAAGTGTGGTCTTGTCGCCGACGCGCACGTCAGCATCACCAGTCAGAACGAGCGATCCGCCGAAAGTAGTGATCTTGTCCTGCGCAGTGGCGATCGCTCCGAGGCCATTATACCCTTTGCCCTCAATGCGAATCTCTTTCGAGTCGGTGTATGTAATCGGTGAGTTGAAGGCGTCTGGTACGGTTCCAAATCTGAGCGTTCCTGAGTTGGAATCGCCGATCGTGGCATTGCCGGTCACCTGCATGAAGTTTCCGCTGCCGACGGCACCGAACGGAGTATTCGAGTTGCGGACATCGACGACGCCCTGCGCGATCGAGATCGATCCGGTCAAGAGGGTGCCACAGTCGTAGAGTTCGAGCGTGCCCGTCCCCGATTTGGCAAATCCGACGCTGCCGGTGGCGGTGCCGCCCAAGCCAACCGTGTGGCCGGAGACACTGACCGTGCGCCGGGTCGTACCGAAGTCTTTCGCGCCGAAGAACTAGAGTGTCCCACCGTCGTCTGAGATCAGGTCCGCATTCAACTTCAGGTGGTTGTGAATGAACGCCAGGCCCGTTGTTGCAATGACCTTGCCACCGGCGACTGTAAATGTCCCTGTGCCAAGCGGGCCCGCCACCACCGAGCCTCCTGACGTTTCCGAACTCTCCTGAAGATCGAGATATCCGCTGTTAAGCGTGACGCCACCGGTAAATGTGCTGGCACCGAAGGATGATCCTCCATTGCTTCGTAGCGCCACAACTGAGTCGCTTGAAAGTGAGCCGATGCGCTCAATCAAAAGGCTCCCTGTGCCATGCATGACGTTGTAGGCGTTCAACGAACTACCGTCGCGCACTTGAATCGTAAGCGATGAGCTGAAGGCGCCGTTGACTGTCGTCCCCGCTTCTCCGCCGACAGTCAGGTTCTGCGGCGCGGACGGGTCAAACACAATTCCGGCAGGGGATCACCCGAAGTTAATCGTCGCGACCGATGCCCCGCCGGTACCCGCGCGGATGTTGGTGTAGGTGCCGTGATTGAAAATCAGCGTGCCCACTTCCACGTTGCCGTTCGTGCCTTCGCGGAGGAAAAGATTGCTGCCGGTCCCGCCGGATTGAATCAGAGCGATGCTGCCGGTGTTGGGTTGCAAATTGGTGCTCCAGTTTCCGTTACGAGTCCAGACGTTTTGCCCCCCATCCCCTGTCCAACTTGTCGTGACTTGGGCTACAATCAACTGCGCAGGAAGCAACCCTCCCAACACAGCAATTGCTGCCAACCGAAGATTTTTCTTGCCAAGACCCGGTGTGGAAGAGACAGTACGATACCATGCTCCTACTCAGCCGAGATTTTAGAACGCACCTGTGTCACATGCCTTCCCCGTCCGCGAGTAGTTTGCCCACGCTCGTCATTGCCTGTCAACTCTTAAGTCTGCATTCTTCCGTGTTTGCGCAAAATTTCTTGCCGACGTACCAACCGACCCGATTGAGCCTGCTGCCCAACACTTCACTCTACTTTCCGGAAGCACTGTCAGAGCAAGGAGTTGCGGGCGGATACATGCGAATCAGCTCGACACAGTTTCCGATTGACGTTGCAGTCACTTGGGACCAACAAGGAAACCCGACCCAGCTTGACGTCGGTGGGACCTATGTCAGTGCTAGCATTCGTGGCTTCAGCCCATTCGGTGCGCCAATCGGGCGAGTCTCTAGGCCTGCTGATCTTCCCCGTGCCGGAACTTGGGGTATGACGGGGTTTACTCAACTGCCGGAGTCGGGGCTTGGTGGAATCGCCATCACTTCAAATCAAGAATTTACTTTAGGATTCACTGTCCAACCAACCGCAAACCCTGAGTTAACAAGGGTTACCCCAACCCTCTGGGATGCCGCCGGACCACATCTCGTCGCGGGACTTGAAGAGCTTGATGGGTACAGCCAATCCGTCAATGTTGTCAGTGTATACATTGGGGTCACGCTTAATCCAACCAATCCAAGCAATCTCTACGGCGGCTTCATCGGTCGGAACGGCACCGCACAGCGCCTGAACTTTCCCGGGTTCCCGGAAACGCGCGGGTTTGAGATTAACGATGACGGCTGGTTCACCGGTATCTGGGAGAGTAACGATGTTCACCTGCGCGGCTACCGGGCGCGCATCGACCTCGACACCGGCGAGCAGGAGATTCACGACCTCGGCTTGTTTGAAGACAACCTGCAAACCCTCGCGCAGGCGATCAACAACGACGGCACCATCGTCGGCGGGGCGGTCGGGGGGCCGTTTGGCGATGTCGTCCGCGCGCTCATCTGGCCGGAGGGGGCGACCGCACCGCTCGACCTGAACACATTCGTAGACATTCCCGGCGTAACCCTCATCGACGCCTACCGCATCAACAACGCCGGGCAGATACTGGCTGAGGCGCGCCTCGACGACGGCAGCGGGTTTGCGTACTTCCGCCTGGACCCGATCGTGCCCGAACCGGCGACCTTGATCAGCGCGCCCGCAGCGCTATGGCTGCTCGCCCGCCAGCGCCGGCTGCGTGGAGGGCGTTTTGCCGACTTCGGCTGACGCCTCGGCGCTGATCTGCCCGGGGGTGAGTTGGCCGCGGGTGAGTTGGGCGGGGGTGAGTTGGACCCGGATTTCTTCGAGCAGGCGGGCCTGCAGGGCGTCGTCGCCGAAGGTGCCGGCGCGGATGGTTAGCTGGCTGAACTTGGCGCTGGACGACTTGGCCGAAACCGTCAGCTTGTTATCGCGCGCCGTCCTGCCCACCACCCGAGCGTCGATGCTGCTTGATGCCGTCGAGATCACACTGATTTCCAGCGCCGCCATCGCCCGTTCGGCCGCTTCGGCAACCCGCTGCGGGCTGGCATCCACCGTGGAATGGAGGTCCCCGGCGACATATGCAACCGTCGCGCCCGTGGCCGCACCGGCAGCGACCAGCAGACAGCCTGACTGCATGCAGAGCAGCGAACCCAGCGCCACGACCGATAACCCGCGCACCAAAATACTCATGTTTTTCATTGCCTTTGCCCTTCTTCCCCACTCATCGGAGCAAATGCACGGCGGCTTGGGCGTTTTTGCGCCTCACGCGCCTGGGATTCATCGACTGGTAAACCGAAACAGCACCGCGCCGGACACCGCCGACACAGGGCGCGAGAATCGCTAAATGCCCTTCCCGCCTACAGTTACGGGCACGCCCACCGGCTGGGGCTTGGGCACATAGTTCGGCTCGATGGCAAGCTTCAACGGCCGACGGTGCCCTGCCGGGGGGAGCCCTTCCTGATCGATAATCCGCTGGATCGCCATGATCCCTTCGATCAGCGTCTCCGGCCGAGGGGGGCAGCCGGGCACATACACATCGACAGGCATGAATTGGTCCACGCCCTGAATGGTCGCATAAGCGTCAAACACCCCGCCGGTCGAGGCGCACGCCCCCATGCTGATGACCCATTTCGGTTCGGCCATCTGCTGATAAATGTGCTGCAAAACCGGCATCATTTTAATGGTAACCCGCCCGGCCACGATCATCAGGTCGGCCTGCCGGGGCGAAAAACTCATCCGCTCCATGCCAAACCGCGCCAAATCATACCGCGACGACGCCGTCGCCATCAGCTCAATCCCACAGCAGGCGGTCGCAAATGGCATAGGCCACAACGAGTTACGGCGGGCCCAGTTCACCACCTTTTTCAAGTTGGTGAGAAGAAGATTATCGGGGAGTGCGGTAGGTTCAATCATGTGTACGACCCCGGCACCGCCGGGATTGTGAATGATAGTACCGAGTCGGGCGAGGGTCTACAAACCCCAAGCATTGAGATCACCCGGATTCGACGATGCTGATCCCACCCCGGAATTGCCCACCCCATCTGAATCGGTCGATGAGCACCTTCAACTCCCCGTTACCTCAAAGTCGAGCACCAGCGAAACTTCCAAACCAAGCACCGGCCCGCCGGATTTGGTGACTTCGAAAGTCAACGTGTCGCCTGCTGTCACGTTTCGGTTTGATGTCGTTCCGTGAAGCGTCAGCGCCGCTGCAGCATACGGATCAAGCCCGGAACCGCCGTTCATGCCTCCGGTTGCCTTGGGGGTGTTGGCATCTGTTGCCGCAAGCACCTGCGTCGTTCCCGTGCCGGCTGAACCTCTGTTAATGATCTGAAACGTCCAATAGTTCGTGTCCGATGGCGTGATATCCGCCGAATTCACCACCCGCACGCCAACGATCTTCGCCGCCAAACCCGGAACAGGCGCAAGCAGATAGGTCGTCGGCACCTTGATATCACCGATCAACCGCGTGACAGAAATCGTCTTCGCCGGCGCTGGCACATCCGCCACCGCCATCGCGCGAAACGTTGGCGCGCCGCTTCCCGTTGCGGGCGCTGCGAGCAGTTGGTTGGCGGCGATGGTGCCGGTCAGCGTTAAGTTCTGGGCCGACAGGTTTACGATGCCCGTCACATCGCCGGTGTTCACATCGAGCAACGCGCCCCCTGCCGACATGGTGATGTTTCCGGTGTCACTCACCTCCAGCGCGCCGCCGGCGATGTCCAGCGACGCCGCAAACAGCTTGCCGGTCTTATCCACTTTTAATTTGCTCGCGGCATTCACCTGCAGGTCCATCAACAACGACCCACTCGCCGATGCCGTGTCAGTGACATCCAGCTTCGTTGCGGTAAACGTCGTGCCGCTATCGTCCCAAGTTTGCGTTAACTCGTTCGGCCAGTTGCCGTTGTCGGAGAGTGGCACGCAGTTGAAATCCGTACAGTCGCTGCGCCGCCAGACGGCATCGGAATTGGTGACAACCGTATCCGCTTCATTGTATTGCAGCCGGCATCGGTCGATGGTGAGCGACGATTTCGACGCGCCGTCCCCCTCCACATTCGCAAACGGCCCGCGAACAATCGCGCCGCGAACCGTGCAGTTGGTCTGCTTGCCAAGCCGCACCGGTCGAACATAGTCGCCAAGCCAGCGCCACCACGTCGGCGATGTCGCGGGCGGTCGATTTAGATTGTTGAAGTTCGGTGCCGACCCATTCAGTATACTTTCGTAAATCGTGTTATTGATGCGTGTCTGCGTACCAACACTGTAGGTCGTGCTTGTACTATATGCAGTCGGGTACTCCACCCCCGTCCAAGCAAAACCGTCGATCAGGATGTTTTTCGGTTCCGGGC
>ERZ761607.118-NODE-118-length-175167-cov-77.772214_pt1 | contig 175167 bp, 155 predicted proteins | sample MGYA00511164_ERZ761607 | MGnify/ENA primary metagenome ERZ761607 (study PRJEB28899, sample SAMN02445080) | bioreactor sludge metagenome | biome: EBPR sludge | place: Australia: Brisbane, Thorneside Wastewater Treatment Plant | collected 2011-06-22 ... | reverse complement strand
GCCTATATCTGGTTGGCTTGACGCGGATCACCTCAATTGTGAACACACCCTAGCGATGATCGCCTTCGCGGCAAATTCCCTGCTGTGCCGGCTGGCCCTGCGCGACGGGCACATCGACGCGGCGACCTTTACCCTGCTGCGCATCGCCGCCGGCGCGCTGGCGCTGTACCTGATCGTCCGCTTTCGGGCCGGCAAGGGCGGGCTGCGCGGCGACTGGCTGTCGGCGGTGGCGCTGTTCGTCTATGCGGCGGGCTTCTCCTTCGCCTACCTAAGCCTGCCGGCGGGCGTCGGCGCGCTGCTGCTGTTCGGCGCGGTCCAGGCGACGATGATCGGTTACGGCCTGTGGTCTGGCGAACGCCTGCGCCCGGCGCAGACTGGCGGCCTGCTGCTCGCCTGCCTCGGCGTCATTGCCCTGATGCTCCCCGGCTTGTCGGCCCCGCCGCTCGGCGGTGCCTTGCTGATGGCGCTGGCCGGCATCGCCTGGGGCGTGTATTCCCTGCGCGGACGCGGCATCGGCAACGCGACGGCGAGCACGGCGGGCAATTTTGCTCGCGCGCTGCCCTTGGCCGCGATACTCGGTTTGCCGATGCTCGGCCAGGCCACGGTTGATACCGCTGGCATCATCTACGCGCTGGCCTCTGGCGCGCTCGCCTCCGGTCTTGGCTACGCTATCTGGTACGCCGCCTTGCCCGGCTTGAAGGCCGCCAACGCGGCGACAGTGCAGTTGAGCGTGCCCGTCATCGCCACGCTCGGCGCGGCGGTTTTTCTCGACGAGGTGATCACGCTGGCGCTGGTGTTGAGTTCGCTGGCCGTACTCACCGGGATCGGCATGGTGGTGCTTGGGCGCAGGGCGAAGGGATGAGGTCGGATTCCGGGTGCTCAAATCCGAACTCGAGCTGGGACCGGTGTTCCACCGCCTGCCCCAGCGCATCCGCGCGCACGCCTCACCCAGCGCTTCATTCGATCCGCCGCACGCCCGCTCGCCGGACCACGCCGTGCGCGTCGTATTCCACGATTAGTTCGTGCCATTCCTGATGTTCCTGCACCATCTGCACGGCATCCAGCAGGTCGCCGGCGAATGGAATGAAGCTCAGTGCAAGCGGCATCTTGTCGGGCTTGCGGTGATAGGCGCTGACCGTGCCGACGCGAACGTCCGGGGCGGAATAGGTTTTGCGCGGTATGCCCAGCGCGGCTTCGACCTGCTCGCGGCGGGTTTCGCCGAACACGAGGTCGAGCGGGGCATGGCCGCCGATGGTCGCGCCTTCGAGCGCGCGCTCGGGTGCCGCGCAGCCATCCGGGCACGCGCCGGGCGACGCGAGCTGGCGTATCGCCGCGATGACCCGTGCCGGGCGTTCGTGGTGGATGTAGTGGGCCGAATCCCACACTATTTCCACGTCCGCGGTGCCGGCCAGCGCCGGCCATTCGCGCGCCAGCGAGAAACGCAACGCTTCGAATCCGTCGGGAGAGCCGGCCTGCGGGCGGCCGGCGATCAGCACGTGGCCGGGAACACCCGGCGGATGCGCGAAGGCGGTGCGATCGAGGCAGCGCGCCTGGTCGTCGAACTCGCGCCGTTGGGCTGCTCCGAACACCACCGCCCGGATGCCTTTGAGCTGGACGGCTGCGGCTGGCAGCTGGCGCTGGATCTCGGCCCACTGGCGCGGGTGCGTGGGGTCGATCAGGACGAAGCCTGCGACGTCCTGCGGGTAGAGGCTGGCGTAGGCGTACTGGTACAGCCCGCCGAGGGAATGCCCGACCAGCAGGTAGGGCGGTGCAAGACCGGCGGCGCGCAACGCGGCACGCTGTTCGGCCGCCATGGTGCAAGGGTCGCGCGGGCCGGGTCGGAACGGATGGTTTCCGGTGCCCGGCCGGTCGTGGGCGAACACCGTATAGTGCACCGCCAGGGCTGGCAGGATCTCGTTCCAGGTGCTTCGGTCGTCACCCAGGCCGGATTGCAGCACCACGACCGGTGTGCCGCCACCGGCCAGCGTCTGAATGCCCGGCGGGGGCGCAGGCCGGCTCGCGCAGCCGGCGGCAAGCGCGACTGCGAAGCTGATCGACAGCAATGACAGGCGGGGCAAGGAAGACAGGGGCACGACGCTCTCCGGTATGGACGGGACACCCTGCGCGCGTTCGGTTTCCGGTGTGCAGGGATGGCCGTCATTCGAGGCGAAAACGCCGCTTCTGTCGTTCGCGCCAATTGGCCCGAACGGGGCGGCGGGCGATAATTCGCCGCTTACGCCCGCTTCGGTTCGACACCATTCCGCCATGACCATCACTGCCGCGCTGTGCGGCTTCGCTCTAGCCTTCGCGCTCGCACTCACGGCCCGCATGCGCGACCAGCCGCGTGCCGCCGGGGCGCTGGGCGCGCTGGCGCTGTTTGAGGGGTTTCTGGCGCTGATGCTCGTGCTGGAACTGGCGCAGCGCGGCGGCATGGCGGTGCTCGCGGGGGCCGAGGCCTTGCCGCTACCCTTGCTGCCGGTGTTGCTGTGGCGGCACCTGGAGCGGCTGACGGGGGGTGCTACGTCTCAGCGGGACTGGTTCTGGGCGGCGGTGCCCGCGGCCCTGCTGTTGCCGTTCCTGTGTTTGCCCGGCGGCGTCCGTGCCGAACTGCTGACCGGCGTGGTGCGGGATGTGCACGCCATGCATCTGTTGCTTGCGCTCGGTTCGGTGGTTGCGTTTTGGCTGGCGTGTCTGGCGGTCCATCTGGCAATGGGGTGGCGCATCGCGGTCCGGCTCGCGGCGCATCGCCAGCGCCTGCGTGCGCTGTATGCGGCGGAAGGGCCGGGAAGCCTGCGCGCGTTTGCGGCGCTCGTCGGCGGCGTCGCGCTGGCGCTGGGGCTGCAACTGGCCGATCTGGTGGCCTCGGGCCTGGGTGGGGAGATCCTGCGCGGCGCCGCGATCGAGGTTTTTCTGGCGTTCGTGATCTTCGGCTTCGCCGCGCATGGCCTGTTGCTGCGGCCACTGCCCGAGTGGGCGCAGGAGGCCGTGCCGCAGGCGGCCTCGGCCCGCCGCGCGGCCTACGCCCGCTCCGGTCTGACCGACGCCGACCTCGAACGCCTGTTGACCCGGCTGGACCAGGTCATGGCCGACACGCGCCTCTGGGCCGAGCCGGCGCTCTCGCTCAAGGATTTGGCCGATGCCGCCGGAATGAAGCCGGGCTATGTGAGCCAGGCCCTGAACCAGCGGCGCGGGGTGAGCTTCTTCGACTACGTGAACGGCTGGCGGATCGACGCGGCGTGCCGCCTGTTGGCCGAGACCGACATGAACGTGCTCGACGTCGCCCTGGCGGTAGGGTTCAACGCCAAATCCACCTTCAATACGGCTTTTCGCCGCCTGCGTGGCGTCACCCCGAGCGCCTGGCGGGCGACCGGGCCGATTGGGCCGGTCGCCACGGCGCGCTGAATGCGGGACCGTAGCGGCTCTCTACGAGGAGCCGCCGCATGATCGCCCGTGTCCTGTCCCTGTGTCTCGCCCTGTCCGGTGTGTCCTGTGCCCACGCGCCGCGTCCGCAAGCGCCGGTGGACCGCCCCTATCCGCACCGTGAAGTCGTCCTGCCGGGCGGCGCGCCCGGTGTGCGGCTGGCGGGCGAACTGGTGCTGCCCGCGGGGGCCGGCCCGTTTCCGGCGGCGCTCCTGATCGCCGGCAGTGGCGCGCAGAACCGCGATGAGGCGGTGGCGGGGCACCGGCCGTTTCTCGTGCTCGCGGACGCGCTGGCGCGCCGGGGCATCGCCAGCCTGCGCTACGACAAACGCGGCGTCGCGGCCAGCACCGGCCGGTTCGCCAGCGCCACGGTGGCGGATTTCGCGCGCGACGCCGATGCCGCCCTGCGCTGGCTGGCGGCCGAGCCTGGCATCGATGCGACCCGCCTGGCCTATGTAGGTCACTCGGAAGGCGGGCTGGTCGCACCGCTGGCGGCCCGGTTGGCGCCGCCCGGCGGTCCTGCCGCTGCAAGACTGGTCCTGCTCGCGGGGCCGGGCTGCGGCATGGAGCACATCGTCCGTTCCCAGGTGGCCGACGTCGCGCAGGCCGAGGGGGTGTCGCAGGCAGGTGTCGCGGCGACGGATCGGGCGCTGGCCGAAGCCTTTGCGGTCGTGCGTGCCGCACCCTCGGCGGAAGCGGTGCGTGCGCCGATGCGTGCCTCGCTGGCGGCGGCAGCGTCCGGCCTGAGCCGACGCCAGCAGCGAGCTCTGCTCGACGCCTTCGCCAGCCCTTGGGGCTGGACCTGGGCTCGCATCGTTCCGGCTGAGGCGCTTGCCGCTTTTGATGGCCCGGTGCTGGCGCTGTTCGGCGAACGCGACCTGCAGGTCCGCGCCCGCGACAACGCGGCGGCAACGGTCCCGCACCTGCGGCACGGCGATTCCCGTGCCGAGATCCTCCCCGGCTTGAATCACCTGTTCCAGCCCGCCCTCACCGGCGCGCCGAGCGAGTATGCGGCGATCGAAACCACGTTGGACCCGGTGGTGATCGAGCGGGTTGCCGAATTCCTCGCGGCTGTACCCGTCGGCCGGGAACCCGGTCCGGGCCCCGAGGGCGTGCCCGGCGCAGCCGCGCCGGCGTCTGGCCGACACGGCGCGCTATGCTTTTGAGCGGGTGTGTGCCGCAGGCCTGGCCCGCCTCCTGCATCCCTGCGGCCAGGAGGCTGAACCACTGTCGGGCGTGTTATGCGAAAACGCGGAAGCGCTGCTCGTCGTCGATGAACGTTTTCTCGCCGAAACCCCCCTTGTTGGCGCCGAAGGGCATTTGCGCGCGCAGCTTCCAGCTGCCCGGCAGCTTCCATTCGGCGGCGACAGCGGCGTCCGGCAGCGGATTGTAGTGCTGAAGGCTGGCGCCGATGTCGGCATTGGCCAGCGCGGTCCACACCGAGAACTGGGCGATGCCGCTGGCCTGTTCGGACCAGACCGGGAAATTGTCGGCATAGGCGGCGAACTGCTTCTGCAAATCGGCGACGACGTTCTGATCCTCGTAGAACAGCACCGTGCCGGCACCGGCGGCAAAGCCGTCGATCTTGGCCGCCGTCGCGGCAAAGGCTTCGCCGGGTACGATCTTGCGCAGTTCTTCCTTCACGAAGCTCCAGAACTTGTCACTCTCGGCGCCATACAGGATCACGGCACGCGCGCTCTGCGAGTTGAACGCGGACGGCGCCAGCTTGACCGCATCCTGGATCAGCGCGGTGACTTCAGGTTGCGGCAAAGGCAAGTCCTTGCCGAGTGCATATTGGGTGCGGCGGGCCTTGATGGTGTCGATGTAGGCATTGCTCATACAGGGAAACTCCTGGCGGATGGTTGGGTTCAAGAAAATCGACGCCCAGGTCGCACCGAAAGGCTGGGCGGGGCGTCGGTTTTGCTGCGGGTCCGTACAGGCTCGATCATAAGAACGCGAAGCCGATACGAGAATAGAAAAAATCGAACAACATGCTTTCCGTTTTTGATGTGCTGGTGGGCCGTTCCTGCGGTATAAGTGGCCTGTAAACCATCGATGGGTGACTGGAAAGATTTTATTTTTCGACCGTTGCGATGAAAAAGCTACCCGATCTGGAAGCCTGGGCGATTTTCGCCAAAGTCGTGGAAACCGGCTCTTTCGCCCGGGCGGCCGCCGAGCTGTCGCTGTCGCAGGCGACCGTATCCAAGGCCATCACCCGCCTGGAAACGCGCTTGAAGGCCACGTTGTTTCACCGCACCTCGCGTCGCATGACATTGACCCAAAGTGGTCATGCCTCGCTGGAGCGTGCCTCCCGAATTCTGCAAGAAGGTGAAGCGGTCGAGGCCGAGATCACCGAGCAGTCCAGCAGCCTGCACGGATTGATCCGGGTGTCGGCGCCCATGTCGTTCGGCATTGCGCGCCTGGCGCCGGTCTTGCCGGACTTCATGCAGGCGCATCCCGAGGTGGAGCTGGACGTGCAGTTCAACGACAAGCAGGTGGACCTGGTCGCCGAGCGCTTCGACCTGGCGCTGCGCATTGCCAACCTCGACGATTCCAGCCTGCTGGCCCGCCGCCTGTGCCGGGTACGCATCCTGCTGGTCGGTTCCCCCGCCTATTTCGAGCGCCACGGGCGACCACGGCACCCGCGCGAGCTCGCCGATCACAAGGCACTCCAATATGCGTATTCGCGCAGCGGTTCGACCTGGCGTTTTCGCCACAAGCGGCATGGCGAGTTCACGCAAGCCATGCGGGCCAACCTGCATGTCAACAATGCCGAAGCATTGGCGCCGGCATTGCGGGCCGGATTGGGCGTGGCATTGCAGCCCGAGTTTCTGGCCTGGCAGGATCTGCAGGCGGGTGCGCTGGAGACCGTCATGGGCGATTGGGAGGCGCTGCCTACCGCACTGCACATCGTGACACCGCCGGGGCGCAGCCGCCCGGCGCGCGTGCAGGCTCTCATCCAGTACCTCACCGACCGGCTCAACCAAGAGCCATGGGTGCATGATGGCGAATGAAACAGTGTGCGTCATGCGGCCTGCGGGTTCGGCAGCCGCGCGCAGTGGCTGCGCAGGCAGGGCGCGCGTAGCGGCTGAGCCCGCCCGCGCCGCATCCGTCCCGGCGTGGACCGGGACAGCCTGGCGGATCGGAAAACGGACTGCGGACCCGCAAGTGGTTCCCGCCGGGTCAGGGCCGCTCACCCCGCTGCAGGCGCGCCTCGATCTCGTCGAGCACGGGCGGCAAGTCGGCAATGGTGTCGATGACGAAGTGGGCGCCCGCGTCCCGGAATGCGGGCGTCACCCGCTGGCGCACCGTGTCCAGTTCGGCCGGTGTGGCCGACGCGTATTCGCTCAGTGTCAGCCCCGCCGGGCTGCCGGATAGCGCCAGCCCAAGCGTCCACATGCCCGCATTACGGCCCTCGGCGATTCCGGGCACGGTATCGTCCACCTTCACGCAATGGCTGACGCTCCCGATGCCCAGATCCAGCACACACTGCAGCGCCATCCAGGGGCCCGGGCGGGCGCCGGCCCGGAGGTCGTCGGCGCACACCGTGGTGTCGGGCACATAGCCCTTGCCCTCGGCGGCCCGCATCAACCGCTCCATCACCTGGCGTGGATAGCCGGTTGTCGAGCCGATCTTCAGGCCGCGCTCGCGCACCGCCGCGATCGTCTCCAGGGTGCCGGGAACGAGATCCGCATGGGCCGCGACGCGCTCGACCTGCAGGGGCAGGAAGGTGCGATAGAGGTGGCCGACGTCGTCCGGGTTCATCGCGCGCCCGAACCGGGCCTGCCAGCGGGCCGCGATGGCCGGGTCCTTGCCCAGCGCTTCGATGTGCTGCCATTTGCCGAGGCCCATCGGTCCCCGCGCTTCCGCGAGCGAGAGGTCGAAGTCGAAGGCCTGCTTGAATGCGTCCACGAAGATCTGCGTTGGTGCGAACGAGCCGAAATCCACGGTCGTGCCGGCCCAGTCAAAGATCACGGCTTCGAGTTGCTGCATTTTCCTGTCTTCCTTGTGGCGTGTTGGTGTGCCCGGCCGGTTCGTGCGTCCGCGCGCCGCCGGGATGCCGCGTGATGCTTCCGCGCCCGCCCGTCACCCGCCGCCGATGCCGGCTTCGTGCAGGGCCGCGCCCACCGCGGCCACGACTTTCTCGATGTCGCGGGTGTCCAGCGCGCCGATGCAGCCGACACGGAAAGTCTCGATCCGGGTCAGCTTGCCGGGGTAGAGGATGAAGCCGCGCTCCCGTACCCGCGCATAGAGCGCCCTGAAGTCGTACGCGGGGTGCGTGGGGGCGTGGAAGGTGACGATGATCGGCGCCTGCAGCTCGGCCGCGAGGAAAGGGCGCAACCCGAGGCCGCGCATGCCTTCGACCAGCGCCGCGCAGTTGCGCGCATAGCGGGCGCCGCGCACGGCCAGGCCGCCTTCCTCGCGATACTGGGCCAGCGCCGCGTGCAGGGCGGCGACCACGTGGGTGGGCGGCGTGAAGCGCCACTGGTGGGTCTTGCGCATGTAGTCCCACTGATCGTGCAGATCCATGACCAGCGAATGGCTGTTGCCGGCCGCGGCCTCCAGCGCCGCCCGGCGCACGATCGCGAAACCCATGCCCGGAACGCCTTCGAGGCACTTCCCGGAGGCTGCGATGACGGCGTCGATCGGGGTCGCGCGCAGGTCGATATCGATGGCGCCGAACGAGCTCATCGCGTCGACGATCAGCCCGCGCCCATGGCGGGCGACCACCGCCGCGATCGCCGCGAGCGGGTTCAGGATGCCGGTGCCGGTTTCGCAATGGACCTGCGCCACATGCGTGATCGACGGATCGGCGACCAGGGCCGCTTCGATGGCCGCCGGATCGGCCGCGCGGTCCTCGGCGAAGGGCAGCTCGACCGCCGCGCGGCCGAGATAGGCGAGGATGCGGAGGATGCGGGTGCAATAGGCACCGTTGTTCGGTACCAGCACCTTGCCGTGACGTGGCACGAGCGTGCCCAGCGCGGCCTCGACCGAGAACGTGCCGGAACCCTGCAGCGGCACGCAGACATGCGTGCCGGCCCCGTGGACGATCGCGACGAGCGCTTGGCACACCTCGTCGGTGAGGCCGTTGAACGCCGCGTCCCAGGAGCCCCAGTCGTGCAGCATCGCCTGTTTGGTGCGCAGCGACGTCGTCAGCGGGCCGGGGGTCAGGAGCAGGGGGTCGCGGTCGAGGGCGTACATGGTTCTTACCGTGTCTTTATCGGGTCAGGTTCCGCCACGCCTGCTGGCGGCGGAACAGGAAATGCGCGAGCAGCGAGTAGGCCAGGCTGACCGCCGCGCAGGTGATCACGATGAGCGTGGCCATCGCCGCCGCCGGCCCCAGTTCGCCGGCCTCGTCCAGATTGAGGATCGAGACCGCGGCCGGCAGGGTGCCGGGCGAGTACAGGAAAACCAGCGCCGACACCGTCGTCATCGCGTTGATGAAGAGATAGCGCACAATCTCCAGCACGGCCGGCAGGCACACCGGCAGCGTCACCCGCCACAGCGTGACGAACTGCGGCACCTTCAGCGAGGCCGATACCGCCTCGAACTCGCGGTCGATGCTCTTCAGCGCGGTCAGCGCGGTCAGGTGGCAGGCGGTGTAGTAATGCACCACGTTGGCGATCACCATGATCGCCAACGTGTGGTACAGCCCGTTGAGCGGGTTCGACGGATGGTTGAAGAACAAGATGTAGCCGATGCCCAGCACCAGGCCGGGCACGCCCATCGGCAGCGATGCCGCCCCCTGCACCAGGGGGCGCAGCCAGGCCGGGCCGGTGCGGTTCTTCTCGAGCAGGTAGGCGACCATGAAGATGAAGGGCGCGCCGACCAGCGCGGTGAGGCCGGCCATCTTCAGGCTGTTGAGGTAGGCGTCAAGCACGCCCGCTTCCGCCAGGCCGTAGCGGTAGTGGTCGAGCGACAATTCGAGGTTGTAAGGCCAGAACTTGACCAGGGAGGTATACGCGGCCATGCCCAGCACCCCCAGCATCGCGCCGCTCACCAGTATGCAGAACCCCAGCAGCGGCAGATCGCGGCGCCAGTCGGGGCGCGGCACATAGGGCACGGCGCGCGCGGTGAGGCTCGCCTGCTGCCTGCCCTGGATGCACCGGTCGACGACGAAGGCCATCAGCACCGGGAACAGCAGCAGCAGCGCGACCACCGCGCCGCGGCCGAAGTTGTGCATGCCGACGACCTGCACATAGACCTCGACCGCGAGCACCGGGAAGTTGCCGCCGATGACTTTCGGGATGCCGAACTCGCTGATCGAATAGGAGAACACCACCATCGCCGCGCTGATGAGGCCGTAGCGCGCGCCGGGCAGCGTCACCGTCACGAACTTGCGCCAGCGCGAAGCCGACAGGGCCTCGGCCGCCTCGAACAGGCGTGCGTCGGCGGTCGCGAGCGCGACCACCAGGATCATCAGCGCATGCGGAAAGCTGGCATACACGGTCGAGATGATGATGCCGATCGGCCCATACACCGACTGCTCGCCCAGCCAGCTCCTGAGCACCCCCTGGGTGCCGAACCACTGGATGAACGAGATCGCCCCGACCAGCGACGGCCCGAGCAGGGCCGACAGCCCGAGGATCCGCCACAGGCCGCGCAAGGGCAGGCAGGCGCGCTGGATCGCATACGCGTATAGAAAGGCCAGCGGCACCGTGATCGCGGTGACGGTCGTCGCGACCCACAGGGTGTTCCACACCACCCGGCCCATGCCGGGCGTCGCCGCGAACTCGGCGAAGCGCGCGAGGCTGAAGCCGCCGGCCTCGTCGACGATGCTGCCCACCAGCAGCACGCCGAGCGGGAAGACCAGGAAGACGCACAGCAGGAGCGCGGCACCGACCAGCAGCCAGCCGGCCGATCGCTCGCCGGCCGTCTGGCCGGCCCCCGGCCACGGAAGCGACAGCGCCCGGCGGGTCACGCCGGCTCCGGCATCGGGCGGAGATGTTCGGCCGGAATACCGATGCGCACGGTCGCCCCCGGCCCGATCGGCCGCCCCGCCAGGTAATTGCTGGAGAACTGCGCAACAAGGGGTTGGGGCGCGAGGTTCCGGGCGCTGAGCGTCACCAGCGAGTAGGCGCCGAGGAATTCATGCTTCAGCACCCGGGCATAGAAGCTGTTCTCGTGCTGATCCAGCGTTCCGTAGAGGCAGATGTCCTCCGGGCGGACGTAAAAGCGGTGCGCATGTCCCGGCGAAACGGGTTTCGCGCAGCGCAGCGTCAGGTCGCCCACCTGGACATGCCGCGCGCCGACGGCGCACCCTTCGATCAGGTTGCCGCGCCCGATGAAGTCCGCGACGAAGGCGTTTTCCGGTGCGCGGTAAATGTCCTCGGGGCCGCCGATCTGCTGGATGCGGCCGCTTTTCATGACGACGATCCGGTCGGCCATCGCCAGCGCCTCTTCCTGGTCGTGGGTCACCATGATGGTGGTCACGCCCAGCTGGTTTTGCAGGTTCCGGATTTCGGCGCGCAGCCGCACGCGCTCGATCGCGTCCAGGGCGGAAAGCGGTTCGTCCAGCAACAGCAGGTCGGGCGCCGTGGCCAGCGCGCGCGCCAGCGCGACCCGCTGCTGCTGGCCGCCCGACAGCTGGGCGGGATACTTCTGCTCGATGCCGGGCAAGCCCACCAGCTCGAGCATTTCGGCCACGCGCCGGCGCACGCGCGCTCGCCCGTCACCGCCCCGGTCGGCCTTGCGGCTCTTCAAGCCGTAGCCCACGTTCTCGCCCACGTTCAGGTTGGGAAAGAGGGCGTAGGACTGGAAGACGATGCCGAAGTCGCGCAGGGCCGGCGACCGCTTCGAGATTTCCTCGCCGGCATGGAAGATCTCGCCCGAGTCCTGCCGCTCCAGGCCGGCGATCGCGCGCAGCAGGGTCGTCTTGCCGCAGCCGGACGGCCCCAGCAGGACCAGGAATTCTCCCCGCTCGACGGCCAGCCCGACCTTGTCGAGCGCGACGAAGGCGCCGAAGCGCTTGGTCAGGTCGTGAGTTTCGAGATGCGCCATGCCAGGGTTCCGGAGGTGAGAGGCGTCGCCCGGCGCGGACACCCGCGGGGCGACGGGATGGGTCGATGGCGCGCTACTTCGCCTCGGACTTGTTCGCGTAGCGCTTCTGCCACTCGGCCAGGATCGCGTCGCGGTTCTCTGCCATCCAGGCGAAGTCGTTCTTGACCAGGCGCTGTTCGTAGTCGTTGGGGATGTGCTTCAGGCGGCTGGAGATGCCCGGAATCGCGACGACGGCGAAGTTCTTCGCGTAGAGCTCGTTCGCCTCGCGCGTGGCCGACCAGTCGGCCAGCTTGCGCGCGGCCTCGAGGCGCGGCGTGTCCTTGACGATGGCGGTGGCTTCGACGTCCCAGCCCAGGCCTTCGCTCGGGAAGATCACGTCGATCGGCGCGCCGCGGTCGCGCAGGGTATTGGCGCGGTACTCGAACGAGATCCCGACCGGAAACTCGCCCGCGCCGGCCATCACGCACGGCTTGGAGCCCGAGTGGGTGTAGACCGCGATGTTGTCGTGCAGCTTGTCCATGAAGGCCCAGCCTTCCTTTTCACCGAAGAGCTGCAGCCACGCGGTGACATCGAGGAAGCCGGTGCCGGACGAGTTCGGATTGGGCATCACCACCTTGCCCTTGAACTCGGGCTTGAGCAGATCCTTCCAGCTCTCGATGCGCGGCAGGCCCTGCTTCTGCATTTCGGCGACGTTGTAACAGATCGCGGCGCCCCACACATCCATCCCCACCCACTTCGGCGGGTTGGCCGCATCGCGGAAGTTCGGGTTGATCTCCTTCAGGTTCTGCGGCGCATATGGCTGGAGCAGCTTCTCGCGGTCGAACACCACCATGCTCGAGGCCGCGACCCCCATGATCACGTCGGCCACCGGCTTGTTCTTCTCGGCCAGCAGCTTGGCCGTGATGATGCCGGTCGAGTCGCGGGTCCATTTGATCTCGATGTCCGGATGCTGTTTGTTGAAGGCTTCCTGGTAGGCCTTCAGTTGATCCGTCTCGAGCGCGGTATAGACATTGAGCACGGTCTTTTCGGCGTGCGCGGGCACGGCCATGGTCAGTGCGAAGCCAAGGACTGCGCAGCTCCGGGCAAGGCGTTTCAGCGTCATGCGGGTTCTCCTGGATAAAGGACGATGGGTCGGTGCGACCTGCCAGGCCACCAGGCCCTGGCTGGAACTTGCACGCAGGTTAGTCGCCGCATATTGCAGATTGTTGACAATATACAAAGCGCGAAATGCTCTACACTGGTGTCCCGTCATCCCCCACCGCCCGTACGCATGCCCGCTCTGCTCGCCGACCCGATCGATACCGCGCTCACCCTGGTGCAGCGAACCTCGCTCACCCGGCTGGCCGCCGAATCGGTCGAAAAACTCATCCTGTCGGGCGAACTGGCGCCCGGCGTCAAGCTCAACGAGGTGACCCTCGCCGATCGGCTCGGCGTCTCCCGCGGCCCCTTGCGCGAGGCGTTCCGGATGCTCGAGGAGTCGGGGCTGATCCGGCAGGAAAAGAACCGGGGCGCCTACGTCCGCGAGATCGAACTGGCCGAGGCCGCCGACATCTACGACGTGCGCGCCGGTCTCGACGCCACCGCGGGCCGTCTGCTGGCAAGCCGCATCACGCCCCGGCAGCTCGCCATGCTGCGGGAAATGACCGACCGGATGCAGGCGGCCGCGACCACCGAGGACATCGACGGCTTCCATGTGCTCAACCTCGACTTTCACGACCGGATCGTGGAGCTGACCGGGAACCGCCCCCTGCTCGAGCTCTACCGCAAGCTGGTCAAGCAGCTCACGCTGTTCCGCCGCCGCAATCTGTTCGCGCCGATGGCGATCGCACGCTTTGCCGACGAACACAGTGCGATCGTCGACACGCTCGCGACGGGCGACGCCGAGCGCTGCGCGCAGGCGCTGCTGGCGCACGCCCTGGGGGGGCGCCAGCGCATGCTGCGCGACGGCGCGTACTCCGGGGTCGGCGATGCGCGCTGAAATCGACCGTTCGGAAGGGGACGTGAATGTCGGCGGGCGGCGGGCCGAATGGCAGGTCGCGCACATCGACGAGGTGGATCTGTGGTGGGCGCTGGAGCGCGTGAGCGCGGCGCTGGACTGCGGGGCGCGGGCCTAGCGATGTCCATCGAGCCGGGGGTCGCCCTCGCCGTTCTCGCCGCTGCCCTGCTGCATGCCGGCTGGAACGCGCTGATCCGCGGTGCCGGCGACAAGCGGCTGTACACGCTGTTGCTCCACGCATGCAGCGCGGCGGTCGGCGCGGTCGGCCTGCTCTTCACCGGCCTGCCCGCGCCCGAAAGCTGGCCCTATCTCGGGCTGTCGGCGGTCCTCCACAGCGGCTACATCCTGCTGCTGATCAAGGCCTACGACGGCGGCCAGCTCACCACCAGCTACACCTTGATGCGCGGACTGCCGCCGCTCATCGTCGGCCTGCTTTCCGGCCCGGTCCTCGGCGAGACGCTCGGGCCGGCGGGGATGGCGGGCATCGCCTGCATCAGCTGCGGCGTCATCGCCATCGGCTTCACTTCGCGCCAGCCGATCTCCCGCATCCTTGCGCATCCGTCTACCCGGGCCGCCGTGCTGAACGCGCTGGCCATCTCCGCCTACACGGTGGTCGACGGACAAGGGGTGCGCCTGGCCGGCAATCCGCTCGCCTATGTGTTCTGCCTGAGCCTGCTCGAACCCGTCGGCGCGCTGCTCGTCGCGGCGCGCCGCGATCCCGGCGCCATCAGGGGCTACTTCCTGGCCAACTGGTGGCGGGGCGCGGTCGGCGCCGTCGCCGCCACCCTGGCCTACGGCACCATTCTCTGGGCCATGACCCAGGCACCCGTCGCCATGGTGGCGGCCCTGCGCGAAACCTCGGTCATCTTCGCCGTCCTGATCGGTGCCCTGTGGTTCAAGGAAGGTCGGCTCAGGTCCGGGCTCGCGGTGGGCGCCGTGGTCGTCGTGGGGATCTTTCTGCTCCGCGCCTGACCGGTGTTGCGCAAGCCTATGCCACACGCAGGGAAGGGCACGAATCCGGATCATCTATATTGGATATTTTGTTGTATTTACTATAATTCATACTATTAGTAGGTAAACATACTTTCCAGGATCCGGTCGGGGCGTGGCGAGACGGGTTCGAATCGGGCGAGGAAACGGCCATGAAATGTCCCCCGGTAATCGAGACCGAGACTGCAAGGCTCAAGGCACTCGGCGAGTACGGTCTCGGTAGTGACCGGCCCTTGCCGAGCCTCGATCCGGTGGTCCAGATCGCCGCCCGCATGTTCAGCATGCCGATGGCGGCGATCAACATGATCGGCAGCGACCATGTTTTCTTCGCCGCCAGCGTCGGCTTGGAGAACGACGGCGTCAGCATGAGCCGCGACGTTTCCTTTTGCGCGCACGCGATCACCCAGAACGACGTGATGGTGGTCGCGGACGCGAGGCAGGACGAACGCTTCCACGACAACCCCTTGGTTACTGGCCCGGCCAATCTGCGCTTCTACGCCGGTGTGCCGCTGGTCTCGCCCGATGGGCACGCCCTGGGCGCGCTTTGCGTGCTCGACGGCAAGCCGCACGACGACTTCTCCGCCGACGACTGCACCAGGCTGCTCGAGCTCGCCCGGATGGCGGCCGACCGCCTCGAACTGCGCCGCATCGAAATTTCCACCGAGCAGAGCAGCCGTCCTTTCGAGGCGTTCGCGATGAATTCGCCGACGGCCGTGGTGTGTTTCGACGCGAACGGACGCATCATCGCGTGGAACGATGCCGCCGCCCGCCTGCTCGGCTACGACCTGGCCGACGGCAAGGGCCGCGCCTTTGACACCCTCGTGGCGGAGCGCCACGGGGCCGAGGTGCGGGATCTGATCGCGCGCGCGGTCGCCGCCGGATCGGCCGACGAACTGGCCATGCCCACGCACCTGAACGGGTTGCGCCGGGACGGCACCGAGTTCGCGCTGGGCCTTTCGCTGTTCTGCTGGCGCGAGAAAGGCGCGATGGTCTTCAATGCTCACCTGCAAGATGTTTCCGAGCACCGCCGCGAGCAGGAAGAGCTCCACCGGATCGCCCATACCGACCTGCTCACCGGCCTCGCCAATCGTGTTTCCTTCTACCGCCGCACCGAGGAAACCCTCACCCAGCCGCAGGCGGCGGCGGTGCTGATGGTGGGGCTCGACGGCTTCAAGGATGTCAATGACACGCTGGGCCATGGCATCGGCGACGGCATCCTGCGCGAGGTGGCGCTCCGGCTCGAACAGACCGTCGGCGTGCAGGACACGGTCGCCCGCATCGGCGGGGACGAGTTCGCCGTCCTGCTGGCCGGCGTCGCCAACCCGGTCGTGGCGATCGGGGTCGCCCGCGAGATCATCGGGCGCGTGGCCGAGCCGATCGAGATCGACGGCCAGGTGCTCAGAGTGGCCGCCAGCTGCGGCGTGGCGGTTGCGCCCGAGCATGCGCAAGAGGCGGCCGAACTGATCGGGGATGCGGACCTGGCCCTGTTCAAGGCAAAGAGCACCGGCCGCGGGCATACCTTCCTCTTCGTTACCGCGCTGCGCATGGATGCCGTGGCGCGCCGGCTCTACAGCATCGAGTTGCACCGGGCGGCGAACGATGGCGAGTTCGTCCTGTTCTACCAGCCGCAAGTGCGTTTGCGCGATGGCGCGCTGGTCGGCGCCGAAGCCCTCATCCGTTGGCATCACCCGCGCCGCGGCCTGCTGACGCCCGCGGCCTTCCTGCCCGCGCTCGAGGGCGGGCCGCTGGCCGCCACCGTCGGCGCCTGGGTCATCGACGAGGCGTGCGCCCAGGCCGCGCTGTGGTGCCGTGGCGGCAAGGAGTGCTTCCGCATGGGGGTCAACCTGTGCGCGGCGCAGTTCCGCGTCGGCGACCTCGTCGCCCAGGTGGTCGCCGCACTGGAGCGCCATGGCCTGCCGCCGGAAGCCCTGGAGCTGGAAATCACCGAGAACATCGTGCTCGATCATGACGACCTGGTGTTGACGACCCTGGAGCGTCTGCACGCGCTGGGCGTCGGCATCGCCTTCGACGACTTCGGCACTGGCTATGCCTCGCTCAGCCTGTTGAAGCGCTATCCGCTCAGCCGGATCAAGATCGACCGCTCCTTCGTCCAGGGCATTCTCGACTCCGAGCGCGATGCGTCGGTCGTGCGCGCCATTCTCGACATGGCCAGCAGCTTCAAGCTCGAAACGATCGCCGAGGGCGTGGAGGATCTGGGCCAGATGCGCCGCCTGCGCAGCATCGGTTGCGAAGAGGGTCAGGGCTATCTGTTCGGCCGGCCGGTTTCGGGCTCGGAATTCACCCGGATGTTCGGGATGGGCGATGGTGAGCGCCGGGCAGGCTGCGCCTAGCCACGGGCCCGCGCCGCCCGGCCGCCGCCACTTGCGCCAGCCCTAGAAATCAACGACGAGTCCGAGGATCGGTCCCTGCTGGACGGCGTCGAACACGAAGCCGTTCTTGCTGTAGTCGACGCCGAGCGCCCGGTATCCGGCAACGGCCGACAGCGAATCGTTGATCCGGTAGCCGACGATCGCGGCGAGATCCCAGTCGCGCTTTGCCTGGCCCGCGCCAACCAGGCCCCAGCCGCTGAGGTAGACGTTGTCGGCAAGGCCGAAGCGGGCCCGCACGCCGACGAGTCCGTCGACCCAGGTGGCGCGGTCCGATGCGTCGACGCCGTCGAGCATGCCGCCATTGAAGGCGATCTCGGTGCTGGCACGCCAGACGCGGAGGCCGCCGACGAGATCCACCGTGGCGTTTTCGTCCTGGGCAACCGCGTAGCCGACGCCGAACAGGCCGGAGAAAGTTTCCGAGCGCAGGCCGACATTGTCGACGACGATTCCGTGTGGCGTCGCCGCGCCGCTCGAGACCTTGGTGTACTGGATGTCGGCGAACAGGCTGAAACGATCGTAGCGCGCCTCGGCGATCATCATCGTCGAAAAATCGAGATCGCTCAGGATGTCGCCGAAGCTCTGGTCCAGCTCGACCGCGGGCAGATCGAACTGCGCGAAATCCCCTGACAGGCCCGCCGCCCAGAAATACGGACTGAACGAGAACGCCCAGCCCCTGCTTTCGATCGGCGGCGCCTCGGGCGCTGCCGCGGCGGGCCTGTCGGCATATGCCGATACACTGGCCAGCAGGCTCACGAGCCAGGGCAGTTTCGATCTCATGTCATGACTCCTGGTGGGTCCGCCGTAAGGCTATCGGAATCGAACGACGGACTTTCCGTCGAGCGGGAAAGCACTGCGATTGACCTCCAGGGCGGCCTGTGCCTGACACCGTCGAATCCGCATGCATGAGATTTTCAAGGCGTGACGATGTTGAACCAGTACTCGAAATCGTCGAACAGGCCGAGGAACTCGGGGAAGGCGTCCCGGTTGCCGGCGACCGTGATGTCGCCCGACTGAACCTTCTGTTCGATCGTCGCGACGCCGAGCTGTATGTCGTCCAGCGCAGCCTTGGTCAGGGTGGCCGTCGCATCGGCTTCGCCGACCTGTTTCTCGGTGTGGTTCAGGACCGAGTTCTCGACGGTGACGGTGTACTGCTTGCCGATGTCGGTGAAGTTGAAGTTGAGCGTCAGCTTCTTGCCCTCCGCCTTCTCGGCGTTCAGGCGTACGCCCAGGAAGTCGAACAGCATGTCGGGCGGCATCGCGCGAATGGTGTCGGCGCTCGCGCTGCTGGGCGCGCTCACCGTCGGCACGCCGTTGCGCAGCTCGAACGCGCCTTGCAGATAGACCGACCGCCACGGGCCGGACTCGGCCTGGTAGCCGAGTTGTTCATAGGTCCTGGCGAGCAGGTCCTTGCCTTCCACACTGTCGGGATTGGCGAAGACGACGTGCTTCAACGCGCTGGCCAGCCAGCGATACTCGCCCTTGTCGAAATCGGCCTTCGCCTTTTCGAGGATGGCGGCTTCGCCCCCCATGTATTCGACGTATTTCTTCGCCGCCTCTGCGGGCGGCAGATTGTCGAGGTTGGACGGATTGCCGTCGTACCAGCCCATGTAGCGCTGATACACCGCCCGGGCATTGTGACGCAGCGTGCCGTAGTAGCCGCGCCCGCTCCACAGGCCTTCCAGGCTCGCGGGCAGCTGGATCATCTCGGAGATCTCTTCGCCGGTATAGCCTTTGTTGAGCAGGTTTACTGAGCGGTCGTGAATGAACTTGTACAGGTCGCGCTGCTTCTTCATGTAGTCGGCGATGTTCGCCTGCCCCCATTTCGGCCAATGGTGGCTTTGGAACTTGACCTCGATCTTGTCGCCGTAAAGCTCGATCGTCTCGTTGATGTACTTCGCCCAGTTGAGCGCGTCGCGTACCGGGGCGCCGCGCAGCGTCAGGATGTTGTGCATGGTGTTGGTGGTGTTCTCGGCCATCCACATGCTCTTCAACCGGGGCAGGTAGACGTTCATCTCGGCGGGCGCCTCGGTGCCGGGCGTCATCTGGAAGACCATTTCGACACCGTCGACCGTGAGCGTCTGGCCGGTTTCGGTGATCGTGTCGGTCGGGGCGATCAGGGTGATCGTGCCGAGCGGGTTGGTGATGCCGAGGCCGGCGCCGACGCTGCCTTCCGCGTTGCGCGGCAGGAGGGCACCGTACATGTAGGTCGCGCGGCGGCTCATGGCGTTGCCGGCGGTGACGCCTTCGCTGATGGCATGCTCCATGAAGCCGTGGGGCGCGATGATGCGCACCTTGCCGGCCTGCACGTCCGCCTCGTCCACGACGCCCCGGATGCCGCTGTAATGGTCGAGGTGGGAGTGGCTGTACATCACGCCGACGACCGGACGGGGGCCGAATTCCTCGGTGACGAGATCGTAGGCGGCCTTGGCCGTCTCGGCCGCGCTGCCGACGTCGAAGATGATCCAGCCGGTGTCGCCGCGGACGAACGTGATGTTGGCGAGGTCGTAGCCGCGCACCTGGTAGATGCCGTCGGTCACTTCGTAGAGACCGTACTGGACATTGAGCTGCGCGTTACGCCACAGGCTCGGATTGACCGTGTCCGGGGCAGGGTGCTCGATCGCGATGAACTTCCGGTAGCTCTCGAGGTTCCAGACGACGTCGCCAGTCTCCTTCTTGATCACGAGGGTGTCGGGCTTTCTGAGGAGGCCGCGTTGCGCATCCTCGAAATCCTGGCGATCGCTGAAGGGAAGCGCCTCGAGCACCGCCCGGTTGGCGGCCTTGGTCGCCTCGGTTGCCGGTGCCGCATGCACGGCGGCGGCCGGGACCGACAGGCCAAGCGCAAGCAGGCCGGCCGTCATGAGGTGGCGGGAATGTCTGTTCGATCCGGTGGTTTTCGCCGACGCGCGCGGGCTGTGCGAACTTGCGATCTGGCCTGTCATCTGGAAATCCTCTCCTGCAAAGGTTGAGCCAACGCAGGCAGGATACGTAAGCGCAGAAACCGGATTGTCCGCATCGGGACAATCCATGAAAATAATCCTGCTATAAATCCCGTCATGAGTCAGACGCCGATCAACCGAGACAAAGCCGAGACCATCCTGCGCCAAAGCGGATGGCTGTCCCTGGAGCCGCCGGCTTTTCAGGACGAAGTCCTGCGCCGTTCGATCCTGCTCCGTTTCCCCGCCGGCGAGGTGGTCTATCGCTTCGGCGACGAGCTGGGCGGCATTTTCGGGCTCGTCGACGGCGCGCTGACCGTGAATACGGCGCCGCCCGCCTGTATCCCGCGCCTGATCCATATCGGCGCGCCCGGCGCCTGGACCGGCGAAGGCTGCTTTCTGACGCGGCAGCCGCGGCGCATCGAACTGCGCGCCCTGATCGAAACCTGGATGATGCATCTGCCGCTGGGCCACATGGACCAGATGGCCGCCGCCGATCCTGGCGTCGTGCGCAATTTCAGCCACATCCTGATGGCCAGCGCCGAAGTGCTGATCCGCGTCATCCACGACCTGCAGAAGCCGGACGCGGCGCGCCGCATCGCGTCGGTCCTGCAGCGCGCGACATGGATCGGCGAAAAGCCGATTCCCCTGACCCAAAGCGAGATCGGCGTGATGGCGAACGCGTCGCGCAAGCAGGTGAATGCGGTGCTGGCGCGCTTTTCCGAAGCGGGCTGGGTGAAGACCGATTACCGCTCGATCACGATCCTGGACGTCGAGCAGCTCAGGCGGTTCGCGGTCGAAGACGTCTGAGCCGGAGCCGGGCGGGTCACGAACGGGGTTCAGCCGGCGTGTGCGGCCGGGCCATCAGTGCGCCCCTGCATCCGGCCGGCGGCGGCAAAGAATGTGCAACAAACCATCAGCGCCGCTGCCGCGACGAACGGCAGTGCATGCGCGATCTGGTGCAGGCTCGCCCCGGCCACCGGCCCGATCGCGAGACCGCAGCCTTGGGCGATCACGTTGACGCCGGCGACCTTTCCCTGCGCGCGCTCTGCGGCGCGCAGGCTGAGCGATGCGAGATTGCCCGGCAGCATGAAGCCCAGGGCCGCGCCGAACAGCGCGAGCGTGGCGACGATCTCGACGTAGTCGCGGGCGACGCTGCACAAAAACAGCGCCGTGGCGGCCAGGACCGCGCCGCTCGTCAGGAGGCGCTCCGGTTTCCATGCGAGATACCGCAACGCCACCGCCTGGACCACGCCCATCATCGCGGCGGTGACCATGAACGCGGCGCCAGCCCTTGCGATGGCGTGCTCGGAAGAAAAGCCGAGAGCGTCCTGCAGCCGCAGGGCGGTGACGTGCTGGACGATGCTATAGGCGATCATCGCGGTCAGCGTGACCGCGAGGAAGGGCCAGATCCGCCCCAGGCGCGGCGCGCCCTGCGCCCTCCGGCCGTCCCTCGTGCCGCCCCCGGGCTCCGGCAGGACGCGGATCACGCACAGCAGCGCGGCCCCGGCGGCGCAGCCGAGCATTCCGAATGCCGCGGGAACGCTTGTGCCGGCGACCAGCCAGGCGAGCGCCGCGCCGGCAACGGCGCCAAACCCGTAGGCGGCGCCGATGACGCCCATGCCGCCGGCCCGCTTGTCGATGGTGGTCGTGTCGGCGACATAGGCCTGGGCGGCCGGCAGCAGTCCGCTGGACATCGTCGTTTGCAGGGAGCGGATGCCGAAAAACAGCATCAGGGTGAGGCCGTTCGCGAGCGCGCCCGCCGCGTTGCCGGCAACAGTCAGCGCGAACGCGAACGGCGCCATGGTCGCCGCCGAAAGCGCAATCAGGGTCACGGGCCGGCGTCCGATGCGTTCGCTGGCATAGCCCCAGGCAGCCGCCGTCAGCATGAGGAGCAGCGCCGACACGCTCAGGATTAGCCCCGTCTGCAAATCGCTGAAACCGAGCCGGCGGCCCAGCGGGGGAAGGACGACGTTCAGGAACGATTGCCCGGCCGCATTGCACAGCAGGGCCAGAAACAAGCCGGCCTGTGCACGTTCATTCGGTGTTGGCATGTCGCTGCCGTCGAATGGGCCGCGCACCGTCACACCCCGTGGTGTGTGTCCGCGAACAGGGCGGTGGGGGCATCGGTCCGGTGTGCGCGCGCAGGCCCTCTCTGGCGGCGCTCCTCCAGATCGCGCTGCGGCGGTTTGGGCAGGGCGGGGGTGCCGCAGTCGGCGCGGCGTTCTTGATCCGCGCCGATGCCTGAGGTGTCAGTGGCGACGGACGGCTCCGGCGGCCACCAGTGCGGCCCCGATCAGCACCAGCGTGCCGGGTTCGGGTACTTGAGACGGGGTTACCTCGGTGCCGGATTGCCCCTTCCAGATACCGACTGTGTGGTTGTCCGATTCGTAGCCTGCGCTGCGAACGGTCTGTGTGAACACGATCCTGTCGAAGGTCGTCTCCGCATCGGCGAAGAAATTCAGGAAAACATAGGGCTCATTGCCATTCACACCCACACGTGGTGCGATCGGGTTGCCGAAATATGCCGGGGTTCCGGATACCAAGGCGAGTACATCGATAGGCGCAAAGGAGAACAACTGCTGGTCGCCGTTATAGAACGCCACCTGATTGCCAGCATCGAGTGCGGAAAGCCAGTAGCCGAAGTAGGTCAGATTCTTGTTGAAGTCGATGGAATAGGATGTGGTCTGGTCGATGCCTGCGACCGCGTATCGATCGGTACCGGTCGCGCCGCCGTAGTTGTCAGCCGCGATGACATTGAGGTTTTCATAAGTGCCCTTGATGTCGAGGCCGCCATTGCCGAAGTCGGAGACATAGCTCGTGTGAACGCCGAGAGACAGGGTGTCGAAGCGTTCGACGCCAACGATGTCGCTACCCGAGGCGTCGGGACGAGGCTTGAAGGTGGCGGTCGTGTTGGTCACGCCTGCGTTTTCGTAGGTGACCACGAAGCCTGCGCTGGCCGAGGCGGACACGCTGAGCAGGGAGGCGGCCAGCACGGCGGGGGCGAGGGTGCGGATTGTTTTCATGATGTGATTTTTATGCGAATTGCAATTTAAGTTAGTGCATGAGCACCTTGGCATCGATTAAGCGAAAGTCGTGCCATATAAGTAAATTATTGAAATAATTGAAAGTATTTCCTCTGAATGTAGCGGCAAGCGTGTTCTTGTAAGAAAAGCCGACACTGCGCCAGGGTGAGCTGGCGCTGTCTGGTGCCGTCGAAAATGAGGATGGCCCAGCGCGTCTGGCAGGAAGCGGCTACATCACCCTCTGTTAATATGCCTGTCCCGACCCGAATGCCATCCGACCATGAAGATTGCCGATCCGAGCCAGACGCGACGTTGCAACGAAGTCCAGCTGTTGCTGGCGGACTTGCCCCTCGACGATGCCCGCGTGCTGGAGCTGGGTTGCGGCAAGGCCGAAAAGACCCGCGTGCTGTCCGAAAGCGCACGGGTGCGGGAGATCCTGGCGCTGGAGGTGGATGCCGTCCAGCATGCCCGCAACCTGCAGATCGTCGATCTGCCACGGGTCCGCTTCGCCCATGGCGGTGCCGAGGCGATTCCGGCCGCGGATGCCAGTTTCGATGTCGTGATCATGTTCAAGTCGCTGCACCATGTGCCGGTGGCGCACATGGACCCGGCGTTGGCGGAGATCGCCCGGGTACTGCGTCCGGGCGGCTTGGCCTGGATCTCGGAACCGGTCTTCGCAGGCGAGCTCAACGAGATCATGCGCCTCTTCCATGACGAGCAAAGCGTGCGGGAGGCCGCCTTCGCGGCGGTGTGCCGCACGGTGGATCAGGGAGTGCTGGCGCTGGAGAAGCAGCATTTCTTTTGCACTCGCAGCCATTTCGCCGATTTCGCCCAGTTCGACAGCCGCATGATCCGGGTCACCCACACCGATCATCGGCTGTCCGATGCGCTGTACCAGCAGGTGCGCCAGCAGTTCGACGCGCACCTGACGCCAGCAGGCGCAACGTTCTACCCGCCGCAACGGGTGGATGTGCTGCGCAAGCCGGGCTGAGGCGCGCCGCGCTCAGAAGCGCGATCCCGGCTGCTTCAGGAATTCCACTTCGTCGGCGCTGGCGCTGCGGCCGAGAATCGCGTTGCGGTGCGGGTAGCGGCCGAAGCGGTCGATGATGGCCTTGTGGCGCAGTTCGAAGTCGTGGCTGGTCGCAGGGGTCCAGGTCTTGAACAACGGTGCCGCCGCCGCGTGGATCAGGCGCGATTCACTGTGCATGTAAGGCATCAGCAGGAAGGCGCGCCGCGCCGGTTCGAGTTTTTCCAGCGCTCCGGCGGCGACCGCCTCCTGCGCCAGCGCGAGCGCCATGCCGTCCTGCGCGAACGCGCGCGGGGTGTTGCGGTGGATGTTGCGGGAAAACTGGTCGAGCACGATGATTTCGGCCAGGCGGCCGTCGGCGCTGTCGCGCCAGGCGTGGCATTCCCCCTGGGCCGCCTGCTCCAGCAGCGCGCCGTAGCGCTCGCGCAGGAGTGCGTCGAAGCCGGGGTCGACCGCCCACCACCGGGCGGGTTCGATGTCCTCGAACCAGAAGCGCAGGATGTCCTCGTGCATGTGTCTTTCCTCGTCGTCGTTCGCCGCGCGAACCCTGTGCGCAGCTTGGCTTGGTGGTGCTGTGCGCGGATGTCCGGGCGTGCCTACGCTGCCGGCGACATCGGTGTGCAGATCTCGACCAGAAAGCCGTCCGGGTCGGCGACATAGGCGACGGTCTGGCCCCAGGGCATCTCCTCGGGCGCCTGCACCAGTTGGGCGCCGGCCTGTAGTGCCTTATCGAGTGTGGCCTGTACGGCCGGGGTGGCGAAGGCGATCTCGCCGCTCGGCGCGGCCGGGTTCGGCGGTGCGGGATGCTTGCCCAGGCTGCGCATCAGCGCGCGCGACGAAAAGGCCAGCGCGGTATTGCCGGTCTCGAGTTCGCCGAAGTCGCCGCTGGGATGGAGAAAGCGGCGTGTCAGGCCGAATGCCGCCTCGTAGAATGCCAGGCTCTTCGCGACGTCGTCGACATAAAGAATGGTGTAGGCGAACTGCATGGCGGGCTCCGCAGAGTTGATCGAGCCGCCAGCATAGCCGGCTTGGCGGGGGCATTGTTGGATGAATCGGTGCCGCCGCCGGGGCGCTCATTCTGCGATGCCGGCGCAACCGCTCTGGCCGTCGCTGCGCGGCCGGCTCAGGAGCGGCCATGCCGCGACGAAGTAGGCGGCGAAGCACGCCACCCACAGCGACGCGGCGAGCGGCAGCGCGAGCGTCGGCGACAGCCAGCCGCTGGCCGCCCGGACCAGGGCGGCGGCAACCAGCCCGGACGCGACGATCGGCACCCACGCGCGCTCGTCGGGCGCCACGCCCGCGTGGACCCGGCCGGCGATGCTCATGACCACGAAGACACCCAGGCCCATCGCGCCGACGCTGAGCACATGGCGCCCGCCGCTCGCGGTGCCGAAATCGGCGAGCAGCGCAAGGCCGATCAGGCCGTAGCCGATCGCCATCAGCCAGTACACCACATAGGGCATCAATACCCAGCGCGTGAACAGCGCCCGGCCCACATGCCAGTCGTTGGTGAGGTTGAGCAGCGCCGCGGCGGCGGCGAGGGCGAGCCAGCCGGATATCGCCGAGCTGGGGGCCAGGAATTCGAGCAACGCATGCAGCGTGATGCAGAAGGTCGCGAGATTGCGCCGCGGCGGGCGGGCGCGATACGGCGTGTCGCTGTCGCCGCGCGCTTCGAGGGCCGCATTGACGATGCGCATCGAGATCCGGCTCATCGCCACGATCAGCAACACCATCAATACGCCGGTCGCGGCGTGCAACCAGCGGGTGCCGCCCTGGCCGGCGAGGGTTTCGGCGTGGTAGCCGACCACGGTCGCCAGCAGCGCCAGCAGCGCCCACAGGAACGACAGATGGGCGCGACCCGGGTCGCGCCACAGGCGCGGTGCCAGGCAGGCGATCAGCCCGCCCATCAGCACGGTTTCGGCGCTCGCCGCCAGCCACCCGCCGAACGTGCCACCGATGGCGAAGCCGATGCGGGCGAGCAGCCACAGTATCACCAGCGTGGCCGTCGTCCGGGGCGGGACCGGGGCGCTGGCGGTGAATTCCGGAACCGCCGTCAGCGCGAAGCCCGCTACCGCGGCCAGCCCGAAGCCGAACACCATTTCGTGCCCGTGCCACGAGAGCGGCCCACCCGCGACCGCCGGCAGGCCGGCATGCCCGCCGAGAAAGAGGCCCCATGCCGCCATCGCCAGCGCGGCGCCGAGGGCGGTCAGCAGGAAGAACGGGCGAAAGCCGCACAACAGCAAGGCCGGCGGATCGTGGTCCAGGCGGGTCAGCATTGCAGGCCTCCACGCCGCCGGGCCGCACCGGACGTGTCGGCCTGGGTGTCGAAGCGGATGCCGGGCGCGCCGCCGCCGTGCCCCGGGCATTCCCGGGCAGGCAGTTCGAATACCTCGCGGACGGTCGGGTGCTCCAGCAACGCGGCGGTGTTGTGATGGACGAAGGATTCGTCGCGCGCCTGCGCCGGATGCTCGATGCCTATCCTCTGGACGATGCGGCCGGGTTCGCGCGCCATGACGAGAATGGTGTCGGACAGCCGGACTGCTTCCATCAGGTCGTGGGTGATCATCAGGGCGCCCATGTCGCGTTCGCGCATCTGCTCGGCGAGCAGCCGGTAGAGCTCGGCCTTGAGCCCGATGTCGAGCGCCGAGAACGGTTCGTCGAGCAGCAGCAGGTCGGGCTCGAGCACCAGCGCGCGGGCCAGCGACACGCGGCTCTGCATGCCGCCCGAGAGCTGGTGCGGAAACTTGTCGAGGTCGCCCGGATCGAGACCGACCCGTGCCGCGAGCGCCGCGGCGCGCTCGCTGCGTTCGGCGCGCCCGACCCCCGCGGCCTTCAGGCCGATGGCGATGTTGTCGAGCGTGTTCTTCCATGGCAGCAGGCGGGCTTGCTGGAACACACAGGCGGGATTGCCGAAACTCGAGACGATGCTGCCTGTGCGCAGCGTGAGCAGGCCCGCGACCAGATGGAGCAGGGTGGTCTTGCCGCAGCCCGAGGGGCCCACCAGCGCCGTGACCTGCCCGGCCGCCACTTCGAGGTCGATGCCCGACAGCACCTCGGCGAGCGCATAGGCGTGGCCGACGCCGCTCACGCGCAGGTGCCTGCGCGCGGGCGGCGGCGAGCAGGGTGGCGCCGGGTTCATGCGGTGGTTCTCCAGCGTTCGAGTTCGCGCCTGATCGGCTCGAGCACCAGGTATTCCACCGCCAGCAGCAGGCCCACGACCGCCATGATCCAGGCGAGCGTGGCCGGGGTGTCGAGATGGGCGCGGGTGACCGCCAGCGCCGCGCCGACGCCGTCGCTGCTGGCCAGCAGTTCGGCCATGACGACCACCTTCCACGAGATGCCGAGGGCGGTGATCCAGGCGGGAAAGAGGTAGGACAGCATGTGCGGCAGATACAGGTCGGTGAAGCGCATCGCCGCAGGCATGCGCAGCGTGCGTGCCAGTTCGCGCAAGTGGCCGTCCAGGGTGCGCGCCCCGTGCATGGCGCCGACGAAGATCACCGGAAAGGCGGCGATGAATACGGTGAATACCGGGGTGCCGTCGCCCGCGCCGAACCACAGCAGCGCGAGCACCAGCCAGGCGATCGGCGGGGTGCCGGTGAGCACCGTGACGATGGGGCGCGACATCATCGACGCGGTCATCGACACGCCGGCCGCCATGCCCAGGGCGCTGCCGGCCGCGAGGGCGAGGCCGAAGCCGGTCAGCGCCCGGCGGGCGGTCACCTGCAGTTCGGGCCATGCCGCGCCGCTCTGCAGCAACGCGCGCAGCGTGCCGGCCGCGCTGCGTGGGTCGGGCAGGATGAGTTCGCCGTAGAAACCGCTGGCCCACTCCCACAACGCGATCGCCAGCAGCAGGCTGGCGATCGCGCCCCAGCCGCTCCACAGATAGGTGAGCAGTCCGGACAGCCCGCGGCCGAGGCTTTTCATTGCGCGATCGGCGCGTAGAAGGCGTCGTCGGGCTGGCGGCCGCCGATCAGCGCCGGGTTGCGCTCGGCCAGCACGCCCAGGAAGAACGTCAGCTCGGCGCGTGCCTGTGGCGCCGGCACGGCCTCGAGCGGGCTCACCGCGATGGCGTCCGCGACCGCCTCGGGCGTGAGCAGGTCGATACGGCGGGCAACCGCCTCGGCGCATTCGGTCGGATGCTGGCGGCACCAGTCGAGGGCCTCGGCGTAGGCGCGATGGATGCGCTCGATCAGGTCGGGGCGGTCGGCCAGGGGGCCCACCGCGACGATGCCGGCCTGCGGCATCCGCGCTTCCCGCCCGAACACGCGCCCCCATTCCTGTTGCAGGTCGACGCTGCGGTGCAGTTCCGGCGCGACGATGCTGAGCGGGAAGGAGCCGGTGCGCCGCAGCGCCATCGAAACCGCCGGCTCGGCGAGCAAGGCGTGGTCGACACGGCGGGTGATCAGCAACTGCATCGCATCCAGCGGCGTGCCGACGTAGCGCAGCCTGAAGTCGTTGCGCGGGTCGAGCCCCTGTTTCGCGGCGATGGTCTGGAACACGAGGTCCGGCATGTCGGCGCGGAAGGGCATCGCGATCTCCTCGCCCTTGAAGTCGGCCAGCGTCTTCATGTCGGGCGAGCGCGAAACCAGCCAGAGAATGCCCCAGGTCGACACGTTGACGAGCTTGAGCCGAGCGCCCCGGTTGTACAGGTTGGCCGCGACGTTGGTCGGCATCGCCATGACCCGCGGCTTGCCTTCGAGGGCCAGCACCCGCAACTGGTCGGGGTCGCGCCACAGCACGAACTCGACCCGCTCGGCGAGATCCGCCAGCGCCCCCGAATCGGCCATGCGCACCAGCGGAAACGAAACCGCCGCGGCCGGGCCGGCGAGGACGAGCTCGGGCAGGCGGGTGTCGGCGGCCGCGGCCGCGGCCGCGAGGCACAGGGCGGCGGTGCCGAGGAGGGTGCGGAGTGCGCGGTACATGGTCAGAAGCTCGCGTTGTAACCGACGAAGAAGCTGCGGCCGGGGGCTTTGATCTCGTAGCCGGTCAAGCCTTCGGTCAGGTGCTCGTGATAGTTGCGGTCGAACAGGTTGAGCACCGCCAGGCGTACCCGGTGGGTGCCCTGTTGCCAGGTCGCGCCGACGTCGGCGGTGGTGAAGCCCGCGGTGGGGTCTTCGGTGCCGCGTGCGAACACGGTGGCGACCCGGTCTTGATCGCGCACCACGCGGACCCTGGCGTCGGCGTGCCATTGCGTCGCGACCCGGCCGTCCCAGCCCAGAGTGAATTCGTCGGCCGGCATCTGGAAGAGCGGTTCGTCGAGTTCGCGGTTGTCGCCGCGCACCCGCGAGTAGCCGGCGCTCAGCCATTGCTCGGTGCGGAACTGCCAGCGCGCCCGCGCTTCGGCGCCGGTCAGGCGGGCCTCGCCGAGGTTGATGGTCTGCTTGCATGCGCCCGCCTGCGCGCCGCATGCCGGGATGGCCGCCGGCGTGCCCGAGATGTCCTGGCCGGTGATGTAGTCGTCGATGTCGGTGCGATAGACCGACAAGGCGTATTCCCAATCGGCGTTCGCGCCCTTGAGGCCGAGCTCCAGTTGCGTGGCGGTCTCGGGCTTGATCTGCGGGTTGCCCGCGTAGAAGAAGCCGTCGCCACGCGGCGAGGCCTCGAAGCGTTCGCGCATCTCGCCGGCACGCACGCCGCGCGAGTAGTTGGCATAGGGGCGCAGCAGCGGCGAGACTTCGTAGATCGCGGCCAGCGAACCCGACCACATCCGGTCGCGCCGGGTCAGCCCTTCGGTCAGGCGCGCGCCGCCGGCCGGGTTCGCGACCGAGTCGGCCGTGCCTTCGACGCTGTCGTGGCGCAGGCCGGCCAGCACGTTGAGCGCGCCGAAGCTCATGTCGTCCTGCAGGTAGAAGCCGAGCGCGTCGATCTGTCCGTTGCTGAAGGGGTCGTTGCGCACCAGCGGCGCGTTCGGATTGGCGATCTGGTTGTTGGGCCGCAGCAGGCGTTCGGGCGCGGCTTCCATGCGCCAGGCATTGACGCCGAACGACAACAGGTGTTGCTGGTGCGCGAGCCAGTCCGAGCGGATGTCGGCGCCGTCGGTAACGAAGCTGACCCGCGTCTGCGCGATGTCGCCGACGTCGCGCCGGGCCGGGGTGTTGTCGAAGGCGCGCGAGAAAATCTGGCGCTCCATCTCCTGGCGGTAGACACGGATGTCGAGGTTCAGCGGCGCGTCGCCCGAGCCGCGGCGGGTGTAGCCGACTTCGGACAGCGTGCGGGTCTGGGTCGGCGAGTGTACCGTCGTCTGCGAGGCGCCCGACCCGGCCGGGCCGGACGCGCTGGGGTGCCGGCGTGTCGAGCCCGGATACCAGACGTCCTCGTCCTGGTGCTGCTGCAGCGACAGCCGCACTTCGTTGGCCGAATCGATGCGGTGGCGATATTGCCCGATGACGCTGTTCGAGTCGTAGCCGGTCAGATCGACGGTGCCGTTCGGGCTGCGATAGTCGTCGATGCGGGCCAGCGACGCGCCCACCATCAGCGCATGGTCGTCGTTGGCGAAGTTGCCGACGCCGGTGGCGCGCACGCCCTTGCTGGCGCTGTCGAACGACGTGGCGACGTCGAAGCCGGCGCCCGGCTCGAAGCGCGCCTGCGGGAGCAGGACGTTGATCGCGCCGCCCAGCGCGCCGCTGCCGTAGAGCACCGAGGCCGGTCCCTTGACGACTTCGACGCGCTCGGCGAGGCCGAGGCTCATGAAAGAGGCGATCGCGCCGGCCGGCTGCGCCGAGTTGAGACGGATGCCGTCCACCAGCAGGACGACGCTTTCCTTCTTGAGCCCGCGGATGACCGGGTTCTGGCCCTGGGCGCCGTCGTTCGCGACCGCCACGCCGGGCTGGCCCCGGAGCGCTTCGCCGACGTTGTTCGCGCCGCGGCGCAACAGCGCTTCGCGGTCGAGCGACAGCGTGGCTGCCGGGGTGAGGAGTTCGTCGGCGGCGTAACCCTTGGCGGTGACGTTGATTTCTCCAAGCTGGGTGTCGGCGAACAGTGAGGGGGAAGCCAGCGCAAGGCAGGCGAGGGCAAGCGGTCGCAAATGCATCGAACTCTCCGGAACGGCGGTCTGGGAGGCTGGCTGGCGGCTGCTGGCTTGCCCGGTTGCGGCAATTTCACAATGTTGAGAATCATTTGTATTTGACCGCCATCAAGCGGGACCGGAGCCAGCGCCGCTGTTGCGATCATGGCTGCTGCGGGTGTCACGGAGGGCAGGGCGCCCCGGCCGGTGTCGATATCAATTGCGAACGATTCTCAATAGCGATAATATCGCGCCTGGCGGGTCGGCACAAATGGCGCGGCCGATCGAGAACGGGGACTCGGACGATGGATTCTGATTCGGAACAGCCTGGGCAAACCTGCCCGCTGGTGATGCTCGCGGGCACGATGGCGCTCATGACGCGCTATGCGGATCCGAATCCGGCCCGGTCCCTGCACGGGACGATCGAGATCCATCCGCTGCTCGCCCAGAAGATCGTTTCCAACCTGTTGTTCCTGCAACAGCATCCGGCCCTGCCCGAGCAGCTCGGGCGGGTGATGGCGCAGGCGCACGCACAGTGGGCTTCCATCGTCGCGGCCGGCGGGGTGCCCGGGCCGGCGCGCGCCGGCAGCGACTGTTGCGCACTCGTCCGCCACTGACGGCCTGGTTCGGCATGGTGGCGGGCTTGCTTCCGATTGCAGCGTCTCGTATGGAGTCAGCGCCATGACAAACCGCAACTTCGCACAATTGCTGAACGAGCACCGGATACTCCTCAACTCGCATGGCGAGGCGCAGACGCGCTGCAGCGACATCATCGCGCGCCAGGCCGAAGAAAACCGGGCGCTGCAGGCCGAGCTGATGCGCCTGCGCGCCGAAGTCATCCGCCGGGACACGCTGATCGCGTTCCTGCGCGCCGACCGCGCCGAGCTCGAGCAGGCGATTCCCGGCTTGCCGACGCGGCTGACGCTCGCGCGCAAGGTCAGCGCGCTGATCGCGCGGGTTCAGGATCTGCTGCGCGAGCGCAACGGTCTGTCCTTGCGGTCGGCGCGAGAGCACCAGTGGCTGCGCGAGCAGTCCTCGATGTTGAGCCGGCTGGACGCCCGCTCGGTGCTGTGCATCGGGCCGGACCAGGCCGCGGCGGCGTTTACCCGGAGGCTCGTCGAGATGGCCGGGGGCCGCTTCGCCCATGACCCGGTCGACCAGAACGTCGACCCGGTCCGGCTCGAAGCGAGCGTGCGCGCAGTCGATCTGGTGATCTGCCAGGCCGGGTGCGTCAGCCACAACGCCTATTGGCGCGTGCGCGACTACTGCAAGCGGACCGGCAAGCCCTGCCTGCTGGTCGAGAGCCCGTCGCCGGCGGCTTCCGGCGACGCCTGAGCGCCCGCTTCCACTATTTGTACTGGCTGGGCTGGTCGAGGACGGCGGCGGTCATGCGCGACACGCACACCAGCTTGCCCTGCTCGGTGGTGATCCGGATTTCCCAGACGTGGGTGCTGCGCCCCAGGTGCAGGGGCCGGGCTTCGCCATACACCCAGCCCTCGGTGACGGCGCGCACGTGGTTGGCATTGATCTCCTGCCCGACGCAGTGAAATCGCGATGGATCGACGACGTGGGCGGCCGACCACGAGGCAAGGGTTTCGGCGAACGCGACCGAGACCCCGCCGTGGAGCGCACCGGCCGGCTGACGGGTGCGGCGGTCGACCGGCATGCGGCCGCGCAGGTAGTCGTCGCCGATCTCGATCAGCTCGATACCCAGGTGGGCGTTGGCACAGTCCGCGCCGCGGGCGTTGACGTCTTCCAGGGTGAAGGGGGCGAACCAGATGCTCATTTCATTCAGTCTCCGTGTCGGGTGGGGGCAGCCCGGTCAGCCATACAAGGCCATCTGGGTGCAGCGATACAGGGCGAGCTCGCGCCCGGTGGCTTCGTCCGTCACCACGGCGTCCCACACCTGGGTATTGCGCCCCAGGTGCCGGGCGGTGGCGACGCAGGCGAGGGTGCCGTCGGTGAGCGTCGCGAGGTGGTTGCTCTTGAGTTCGATCGTCGCGAACGAAACCGCGCCTTCGGGCAGGTGCGCCATCGTGGCGTGGCCCGCGGTCGTGTCGGCCAGCGCGACGATGCTGGCGGCGTGGAGCCGCGCGTTCGGCGCGAGATGGCCGGTGTCGAGGACCATGCGGCTGGTGGCGCGGCCCTGCTCGAGCGTCACCAGCTCGACGCCGAGCCGCCCGGGCAGGAAGCGTTCCGACGCGCGATTGAAGCGTTCCACGGTCAGCTCGGGGCGCAGGCGGCTCATGTCAGTGCCTCGCGCCAAGATAGGCTTCGATCACGCGCGGATTGGTGGCGAGGGCGGCCGCTTCGCCCTCCAGCGTCACGTCACCGACCTCGAGCACATAGCCGTAGTCCGACACCTGCAGCGCCGCGCGGGAGTTCTGCTCGATGAGCAGGGTCGCGACGCCGCTGTCGCGCAGGTGGGAAATGACCTGGAAGACCTCGGCCATCACGCGCGGCGCGAGCCCCAGCGAGGGTTCGTCGAGCATCAGCACCTTGGGGTCGCTCATCAGGGCGCGGCCGATCGCGACCATCTGGCGTTCGCCGCCCGACATGGTGCCGGCGAGTTGCCGGCGCCGCTCCTTGAGCCGGGGAAAGACCTCGTAGATCCGCTCCAGCCCGTCGCGATAAGACCAGCCGTCCTTGCGGCGCCGATAGGCGCCCAGTACCAGGTTGTCCTCCACCGTCATCGACGTGAACAGCTCGCGCTTTTCCGGCACCAGCGCCAGGCCTTTGCCGAGGCGGTGTTCGATGGCATGGTGGGAGACGTCGTGGCGCTCGTAGAGCACCGCCCCCTCGGCCTGGCCGCTGGAGGGGAGCGCGCCCATGATGGCGTTCAGGAGCGAGGACTTGCCTGCGCCGTTGGGGCCGATCACGGTGACGATCTGGCCAGCGTGCAGACGGATGTTGGTGGCCCGGAGGGCCTCCACCTTGCCGTAGCAGACGCTCAGGTTGCGGGTCTCGAGAACCGGTATTCCATTGTTCGTGCTCATTCGATACCTCCCAGGTAAGCGGCGAGAACGGCTTCGTTGTTCTGGACCTCCGCAGGCTGGCCTTCGGCGATTTTGCTGCCGAACTCCATCACCACCAGGCGGTCGGTGAGGCCCATCACGAAATCCATGTCGTGTTCCACCAACAGCACCGACATGCCTTCCGCCTTGAGCTGGCGGATCAGGCTGGCAAGCGCTTCCTTCTCCTTCAGGCGCAGGCCGGCCGCCGGCTCGTCGAGCAGCAACAGCGTCGGATCGGTGCACAGGGCGCGCGCTATTTCGAGGATGCGCTGCTGGCCGAGGGCGAGGCTGCCGGCCGGGGTGTGCATGAATTCCCCCAGGCCGACGCGGCGAATCTGCTCGGCGGCCAGAAACAGCAACTGCGCTTCTTCGTGCCGGTCCAGGCGCAGGGCGGCCTTCAGCGGGCTGGACTTGCCGCGCAGGTGGGCGCCCATGGCGACGTTCTCGAGGACCGAAAGCTGGGGAATCAGATGCACATGCTGAAAGCTGCGGCCGATGCCCAGCTGGACGATGCGGCGACTGTCGAGCCGGTCGATGTTGCGGCCGAGGAAGCGGATCTCGCCGCTGCTGGGCGGCAGCACCCCGGTGACCAGGTTGAACATGGTGGACTTGCCGGCGCCGTTGGGGCCGATCAGCCCGACCACCTCGCCGGCGTGGATCTCGAAGCTCATGTCCTTGACGGCGACCAGGCCGCCGAACTGTTTGCGGGCTTCGGTCACCTCGAGTATCAGCTCGCCGCCCTTGGGTTTTTGCCGGCGCGGGAGATCGGCGAAGCCGATGGGCGCGATGGCCGGGGCGAGCACTTCGGGTCCGGACGGGTGGATTTTCGCCCACGCGGCAGATACCCACGGCCAAAGGCCTTCGCGGGCCCACATCAGCAGCACCACGATGAGCACCCCGAATACCACGATCTCGAAGTTGCCGCTGCTGCCGAGAAGCAGCGGCAGCCAGTCCTGCAACTGGCTCTTGAGCCCGGTCATCACCGCCGTGCCCAGGATCGCGCCCCACACGTGGCCGATGCCGCCGACCACCGCCATGAACAGGTACTCGATGCCCATGTGCAGACCGAACGGCGTCGCGCTGACCGAGCGCTGCAGATGCGCATACAGCCAGCCCGACAGGCTCGCCATGAGCGCGGCCAGCACGAAGATCAGGATCTTGTACTGGGCGGTGTCGATGCCCATCGCCTCCGGCATGGTCTTGCCCTTGGCCAGGGCGCGGATGGCGCGGCCCGGGCGCGAGTTGAGCAGGTTCAGGATCAGCCACAGGCATCCGCCCAGGCACAGCCAGATCAGCCCGTACATCACCCGGGGGGACGAAAGGTCGTAGCCGAAGAGCGAAAGCGAGGGAATGCCGGACAAGCCGTCGTACTTGCCGAGAAACTCCAGGGTGCCGAACAGATAGTAGAGCGACAGCGCCCACGCGATCGTCGCCAGCGGCAGGAAGTGGCCGGACAGGCGTACCGTGACCCCGCCGATCAGCGCGGCGGTGAGGCCGGCCGCCACGAGTCCGGCGGGCAGCCCGATCCACGGCGACCACCCCATGACCGAGCTCAGGTAGGCGGTGGTGTAGGCCCCGATGCCGACGAAGGCCGCCTGGCCGAAGGAGGTCAGGCCCCCGATGCCGGTCAGCAGCACCAGGCCCACGGTGACGATCGAGTACAGGCCGATGTAGTTGCCGATGGTGATCCAGTAGGGGGGAACGGGCAGGAACGGGAACACGAAGAACCAGCCGAACAGCAGCCACTGGAGCTTCTTGGTGGAAATGTGCTTCATTCTTCGTCTCCATGGGCGGAGGTCAGCGAACGCCAGGCGAGCACCGGAATGATCAGCGTGAAGACGATGACTTCCTTGTAAGCGCTCGCCCAGAAGGAGGAGTAGCTCTCGAGCAGGCCGACCAGCAGTGCGCCGGCGGCAGCCAGCGGGTAGCTCGCGAGCCCGCCGACGATCGCCGCGACAAAGCCCTTGAGGGCGACGACGAAGCCGGTGTCGTAGCCCACCGTGTTGAGCGGCCCGATGAGCACGCCCGCGAGGGTGCCGATGGCGGCGGCGAGGCCGAACGCCATGCGGCCGGCCTGGGTGGTGCCGATCCCGACCAGCTGGGCGCCCTTGCGATTGACCGCGGTGGCGCGCAGCGCCTTGCCGTACAGGCTGCGGTCGAAGAACACGTAGAGTCCGCCGATCATCAGCGCGGAGACGCCGATCACCACCAGGCTTTGGCCGGAAACCAGCATCGCGCCGAGTTCGGTGCTCCAGTCGGTGAAGGCACGGGTGGTGAAGCCTTCGGGGCCGAAGATGAACAGGCCCAAACCCAGCAGCGCGAAATGCACGCCCACCGAAACGATCAGCAGCACCAGCACCGACGCCTCGGCCATGGGCTGGAACGCGATCCGGTACATCATGATGCCGAGGGGCACCGTGATCGCCATCGTGAACAGGATCTGCACCGCCATGGGCATGTCGGCCCAGCCGATGCTGTCGGCGACCGCCAGCACCACTAGCGGGTAGGCGAGGTTCTCGATGCCGCTCCACATCAGGTGCCGCCGCGGCAGTGGCTTGAAGCGCCGCTGGCGCAGGGCGGAGACCAGCTCGACCACGAAGGTGACGACCCCGACCGCGACCAGCAGCCACACGAGGCGTGGAAAGTGGCCGCTTTGCAGCGCGGCCACGGTGAGGGCGCCGAACCCGATGAACTCGCCTTGCGGCAGCAGAATGATGCGGGTCACCGAAAAGACCAGCACCAGCGACATGGCGAGCAGGGCATACACCGCTGCGTTGGTAACGCCGTCCTGGGTCAGGACGGCAAAGATGCCTAAATCCATTTAGATGTCTCCCCCTGCCGGATTCAGTTATTGACGACGAAGGCGTCGGCGAAGAAACGGTCCGCGGGCAGGCCGGCGTCGCGGCTGAAGCTGGTGCGGGCCGCGTCGATCATCAGCGGGTTGCCGCACGCGTACACCTCGTGAGCGGAAAGATCGGGCCAGTCCTCGAGAACGGCGCTGTGGACGAAACCGGTGCGCCCCGTCCATCCCGGCTCGGCTTCCGAGAGGACCGGCACCAGGCGGACACCGGGGTGGCGTGCTTCCCAGGCCGCGACGCTGTCGATCGCGTAGAGATCGCCCCATTTGCGCCCGCCCCAGTAGAGCACCGCGCCCCGGCGCGCCATCTCGGCGGCATGGCTCTGGAGCAGCGCGGCGATCGGCGCGTATCCGGTGCCGGAGGCCAGCAGCACGATCGGGGCCTCGCTCGGGTGGAGCACGAAGGTGCCGTACGGGCCGGCGATGCGAAGCATCGCGCCGGCCTTGAGCTTGTCGTAGGCATGGGTGGAGAAGCGCCCGCCCTCCATCCGCCGGACATGCCATTCGATCAGCCCGGTGCCGTCGGGCCGGTTGGCCATGCTGTAGCTGCGCCGGGCGCCGTCCTTGAGCAGCACGCTGGCGTACTGCCCGGCCTGGAAGGCGAAGCCGGAGGCGGCGGGGACCTGCAGGCGGATGACCGCGACGTCGGCGGACGGGCGCGTCACCTCGAGCACCTTGGCCCCGGTGGTGACCACGCGCTGGCCGGGCGCCATCGGCACGTCGGGCGCGTGGAGCGCCAGTTCGGCGAGCGGGTAGGCCTGACAGGTGCGGCATTCGCCGTCGGGCACGTCGGTGCCGTCGGCGGGCGTCTGCGCATGGCGTACCGCGCCGTCGGCGATGTGCAGGTGGCAGCTGTTGCAGGTGCCCGAGCGGCAGCTGTGGGGCAGCCAGTAGCCGGCGGCCATCGCCGCGTCGAGCACGGTCTGGTCCGGCGCGCATTCGAAACTGCCGCCGTGCGGCGACAGCTTCACCACGATGTTGGGGGGCGTGGCGGTCATGGCGGTCAACCCGCTTCGCTCATGGTCGGGATCGCATGCACGGCGTCGTGCTCGTGTCCCTTCAGGAGGTCGAGCGCGACGTCGACGATCATGTCTTCCTGGCCGCCGACCATGCGCCGGCGGCCCAGTTCGACCAGGATGTCGACGGTCTTCAGCCCGTACTTGCCGGCGGCGACTTCGGCGTGGCGCAGGAAGCTCGAGTACACGCCGGCATAGCCGAGGGCCAGCGTTTCGCGGTCGACGCGCACCGGGCGATCCTGGAGCGGGCGCACGATGTCGTCGGCGGCGTCCATGAGCGTGTACAGATTGGTGCCGTGGTTCCAGCCCAGGCGGTCGGCCGCGGCGATGAACACTTCGAGCGGCGCGTTGCCGGCGCCGGCGCCCATGCCCGACAGTGACGCGTCCACGCGGTCGCACCCTTCCTCGACCGCAACGATCGAGTTCGCGACGCCCAGGCTGAGGTTGTGGTGGGCGTGGATGCCGGTCTCGGTTTCGGGCTTGAGCACGTCCTTGAACGCGCGGAAGCGGTCGCGCACGTCGTTCATCGACAGGGCGCCGCCGGAGTCCACCACGTAGCAGCAGGTGGCGCCGTAGCTTTCCATGAGCTTGGCCTGCTGGGCCAGGGCCTGCGGCGTGGTCATGTGGCTCATCATCAGGAAGCCGACGGCTTCCATGCCCAGTTCGCGGGCCGTTTCGATGTGCTGGCGCGAGACGTCGGCTTCGGTGCAGTGGGTCGCCACGCGCACGATGCGGGCGCCGGCGCGGTAGGCCGCCTTCATGTCGTGGACCGTGCCGATGCCGGGCAGCAGCAAGGTCGCGACCTTGGCGTGCTTCACGGTGTCGGCGACCGCTTCGATCCACTCGAGATCGGTGTGGGCGCCGAAGCCGTAGTTGAAGCTCGAGCCCTGCAGGCCGTCGCCGTGGGCCACCTCGATCGAGTCGACCCGGGCCTTGTCGAGGGCGCGGGCGATCTGCACGGCTTGCTCGACGCTGTACTGATGGCGGATCGCGTGCGAGCCGTCGCGAAGGGTCACGTCGGAGATGTAGATCTTCTTGTTCGGGTTCATGTGGGTTCTCCTCAGGCGGCGGTGGCGGCGCCGGCCAGGATGCGGGCGGCCATGCGTTCGGCCGTGGTCTTGGCGGCCGAGGTCATGATGTCGAGGTTGCCGGCGTAGGCCGGCAGGTAGTGGGCGGCACCTTCGACCTCGAGGAAGATCGAGGTCTTGAGCCCGCTCATGCGGGCGCCGACGCCCGGGATGTTGATCGGGCGCGAAGACGGGATCAGGTCGAACTGGACCTTCTGCTTCAGGCGATAGCCGGGAACGTACTTCTGGACGTCCGCGGCCATCCGCTCGACCGAGGCGGCGATGGCGTCTTCGTCGGCCATCTCGGACAGGCAATAGACCGTGTCGCGCATGATCAGCGGGGGCTCGGCCGGATTGAGGATGATGATGGCCTTGCCTTTGGCCGCGCCGCCGACCGCTTCGATGGCCTTGGAGGTCGTCTCGGTGAACTCGTCGATGTTGGCGCGGGTGCCCGGCCCGGCCGATTTGCTCGAGATCGAAGCGACGATCTCACCGTAGTGCACCGGGGTGACGCGATTGACCGCGGCAACCATCGGGATGGTCGCCTGGCCGCCGCAGGTGACCATGTTCACGTTGAGGGCGTCGTCGTGGTCGGCGCCGTTCACGACCGGGATGCAGTAGGGGCCGATCGCGGCGGGCGTGAGGTCGACCATCCGGATGGCGGGCTTCAGCGTGCGCAGGAACGCATCGTTCCTGACATGCGCGCCGGCGCTGGTCGCGTCGAACACGATGTCGATGTCGGCGAACACCGGCAGGCGGGTCAGGCCTTCCACGCCTTCGTGGGTGCTCGCGACCCCCATCCGGGTCGCCCGCGCCAGGCCGTCCGAGGCCGGGTCGATGCCGACCATGGCGCCCATTTCCAGGTGTTCGCCGTGGCGCAGGATCTTGATCATCAGGTCGGTGCCGATGTTGCCCGAGCCGACGATGGCTACCTTCAGTTTCTTGCTCATGATTACCCCGCTGGGAAATTGAGGCCGAGCGGTCCCCGGCCGGAGTTCCGGCCAAGAGCGCCAGCCTTTGATTTATTTAAGGAATACGACTCGATCGAGTTTGGGTGAGGTGTGCAGCATCAGCACGTCCTCGGCCCGCCTGGCGAGCACGGCGCGCTGGTTGATATAGCCTTTGTCGGTGATCTCGCCGGCGTCGAGGTTGGGCGGCTCGTCGAGGAGCATGGCCCGGGTCGGACTTTGCGACGAACCGCCGCCGCCTTCGGCCTTGAGCTTGCGCAGGCCTTCGCGAATGTGCTCGTGAAAGGTGGCGATCGGCAGATCCTTGGCCGTCGGGCTGGGGAAGATCAGCAGGCCGACTTCGTCACGGTCGTGCCCGGTGACCACCACGTCCTGCACGTAAGGCGCGAACGACGTGACCGCGCGGACCCGCAGGGTGCCCACCGACACCCAGGTGCCGGTGGTGAGCTTGAAGTCTTCCGCCACCCGGCCGTTGAAGACGATCCCCTCCCTCGGCCGGTCGGGGTCGACCAGCAGGCCGGCGTCGCCGATCTTGTAGTAGCCATCCTCGTCGAAGGCCTCGGCGGTTTTCTCGGGGTTGTTGAGGTAGCCCGGGAAGACCTGCGGGCCCTTGACGCGCATTTCGAGCTTGTCGCCGTTGGGCAGGAACTTGATCGCCGTGCCGGCCACCGGGGCGCCGATGCAGCCGGGGCCGTCGAGCCGCCAATGCACGTTGGTGATCAAGGGCGAGGTCTCGGTCGCGCCCCAGGCCGAGGTGAACCACACCTTTTCGCCGAGCACTTTCTGGGCCGCCCGCTCCAGGCGGTCCCAGGTGGATTGCGGCAGGGCGGCGGCGGCATAGAACACGGCGCGCAGGCGGCCGAAGAAGTCGCGCGCGAACGATTCGTCCTGTTCGAGGAAGGCGATCAGCGCGTCGAAGCCGCGCGGGACGTTGAAGTACAGATTGGGCTGGACCTCCGCCAGATTGCGCACCGACTTCTCCATCATGCCGGGCACCGGCCGGCCCTCGTCGATGTAGAAGCTGCCGCCGTTGCACAACACCATGTTGAAGTTATGGTTGGCGCCGAAAGTGTGGCTCCACGGCAGCCACGAGACGATCACCGGTTTCTCTTCCTTCAGGAACGGCCAGCTCAACTGGATCTGATGCTGGTTGGCGCACAGCATGCGATGGGTGTTGATCGCGATCTTGGGACGCCCGGTCGAGCCCGAGGTGAGCAGATACTTGGCGTGCGTGTCGGGGGTGATCGTGTCGAACGCCGCCATGACGGCGGGAGTTTCGCGTGTTCGCATCAGTTCGGCCAGCGACAGGCTGCCTTCCACCTGATAGCCGTTGGTGCTGAGGATCACCGGACACGACACCGCGCTGGCCCGGATCGCCGAGGCATACACCGCGCCGTCGCCCGCATAGACGGCCCCCGGGTTGAGTTCGTGCAGGATCGACGACACCTTGGAGTAGTCCTTGGCCAGGCGCGAGTAGGCGCTCGAGACCGTGGCGAAGGGGCGGCCGATGTGCATCGTCGCGAGCATCAGCAGCGCCTGGTCGAGGCTGTTGTCCGAAAGGCAGACCACTGGCGCGGTGGGGGCCAGGCCGAGGTCGAGCAGGCCCTGCGCCAGCTTGCCCGCCTGCTCGCGAACCTGGGCGTAGGTCAGCTTGACCCATTCGCCGTCGGCGTCGCGCTCGGCCAGGAACAGCGCGTTGGGCGTGCGCTCGGTCCAGTACTCGAGCCAGTCGCCGACGCAGCGCGTGATTTCGCCCAGGGGGTCGGAGCAGGCGAGGATGAATCCGCCTTTCGCGAGGTCGATGCGGGTCACCCTGGGCGGCGCCAGCATGCCGGGATTGTCAAAGAAGCTCATGCCGAGTCCCTCCGCCTACTTGAGCAGCTGCCAGCTGTTCTGGTCGATGGTGATCAGCGTACGCGCACTCGCGCCGAAACCCGAATGGTCGGTGGGCGACATGGTGTTCAGGCCGTGGGTGAGCGGCAGGTCGGCCGATTTTTCGAGCGCATCGCGCAGGGCGGCGCGGAATGCCGGGGTGCCGGGGGTGGCTTCTTTGCCGACCATCGCGACGGCGCGGTCGAGCAGCAGGTAGGCGTCGTGGGCATAGGCGCCGAACGGGTTGCGGGATCCGGCGCCGTGTTTGCCCTCGTAGGCCTGCAGATAGCTGAGCGCGACGGCCTTGCTCGGATGGTCGTCGGGGAGCTGCTCCGCGACCAGCACCAGGCCGGTCGGCAGGATCAGCCCTTCGGTGTTGCCGGCCACGCGCAGGAAGTCGTTATTGGCGGCGCCGTGGGTTTGATAGAGCTGCCCCTTGAAGCCGCGCTCGCGCAGGGCGCGCATCGGGAGCGCCGCCGGCGTGCCGCTGCCGGCGATCAGGATTGCGTCGGGCTTGGCGGCGTTGAGCTTGAGCGCCTGGGCGGTCACCGACTGGTCGGTGCGCGCGTAGCGCTCGGCGGCGACCAGCTTGATGCCGCTCGCTTCGGCCCGCTGTTCGGCGTCCTTCAGCCAGGATTCGCCGTAGGCGTCGCTGAAACCGATGAAACCCAGGGTCTTGACGCCTTTTTCGCGCATGTTCTCGAAGATGGCCTCGGACATGACGCCGACGCTCTGGGGCAGCGGAAACACCCATTCGATGGCCTTGGGTGTGAACGGCGCCAGCGCGATCTGCGGTATCTTCGTCTCGTTGGCCACCTCGGCCACCGCGAGCGAGGTCGGCACGGTGGTCGAGGCGATCATGGCGTCGACCTTGTCGGAATCGGCGAAGCGCCGGGCGTTCTTGCCGGCCTGGCTGGGGTCAGAGGCATCGTCCAGCACCACGTACTTCACCGGCAGACCGCCGAGGGTCTTGGGCAGCAGGTCGATGGAGTTCTTCTGGGCGATGCCGAGCGAGGCGGCCGGGCCGGTGGAGCTGACGCTGACGCCCACGGTCACGGTCTGGGCATGGGCGGCGCCGGCGCCGCCGAATGCGAGCAGGCAGGCGGCCGAAATGGCGGTGAGCAATTGACGACGATTCATTTGGGTTATCTCCTGTAGGTATTATTGGTTCGGTGCTGCTGAAGCTGCGTGGGTGTTGGCGGCGGGGCGTGCGGGCGGGTACCGGTCAGCCGATGCGGCAGCCGACGGTGCCGAGGCCGGCGATCGAAACCTGCAGGTCGTCGCCGCTGCCGATCGGGAACATCGGCCCCAGCGCGCCGGAAAGAATCAGGTCGCCGGCCCTCAGGGGGTCGCCCAGCCGCTGCATGGTCTTGGCGAGCCACCAGGCGGCCAGCAGGGGGTTGCCCAGGCACGCGACGCCGCTGCCCAGCGATACGGTCCGGCCGTTCTTGCGGAAGTCCATGCCGCTCAGGCCGAGATCCACGGCCGTGATGGCCTTGGGCTCCAGACCGAGCACGTAGAGGCCGCACGAGGCGTTGTCGGCGACGGTGTCGACGAGCGTCAGCTTCCAGTCCTGTATGGCGCTATCCACGATCTCGATCGCGGGCAGGGCGTACTCGAGCCCGTGCAGGAAGCGGCCCCAGCTCAGGCACTCGTCATCGAGGTCGCGGCCGACCACGAAGGCGATCTCGCCTTCGGCCTTCGGTTGAATCAGGCGGCCGGCCTGTACATCGTCGCCGGAGAGGTGTTCCATGTCGGCGAACAGCACGCCGTAGTCCGGCTGGTCCACGCCGAGCTGCTGCTGGACGGCCTGCGACGTCAGGCCGATCTTCTTGCCGCTGGCGCGGCGGCCCTCGGCCAGGTCGAGATCGATGTTGGTGCGGGCCGCGGCGTAGGCCGCGTCGGCGCCCGCGATGCCGTAGGTTTCGGAGATGCGCGCGATCGGTACGCGGGTGGCGCGGGCCTGGCGCAAGGCGGCCGCGGCAGCCGTGATGCTGTCTGGGTTCATGTCGAGCTCTCTGTGCGTGAAAGTGGTGGCGGAGCGGCGGGCTCAGCGGCGCGGGTAGCGGGTCAGCAAGGCATCCAGGTCATGCTGTTCCGCGGCCAGGCTGGCCGCGAATTCCCGGTAGAGCTGGTCGACGACGGCGCGGGTGCTGTCGACACGGTCGATGCTGCCGACCCCGTGGCCGGCGGACCACACGCTCTTCCAGGCCTTGGGGGCCGCGACGATGTCGCCCGAGAAGTCGATTTTCTTTTCCTCGCGCAACTGCTCGGGCGTGAAGCCGGCCTTGTCCAGGGTCGGCTTGAGCCAGTTCGCCAGCACGCCGGAAACCGCCCGGGTGGCGACCAGGTCTTCGATGTCGCTGATGACGATCAGCTCGCGATACGCCGGTTCGGCCAGGCTCTCGTGGGTGGCGATGAAGCGGGTGCCGGCCAGCACGAAATCCGCGCCCAGCAACTGGGCGGCACGGATGTCGGCGCCGGTGCTGATGGCGCCGGCCAGGCCCAGCGGGCCGGACCAGAACTTGCGCACTTCGGCGATCAGCGCGAACGGGTGGAAGTTGCCGGTGTGGCCGCCCGCCCCCTGGGTGACCAGTACCAGCACGTCGGCGCCGGCATCGGCGGCCTTGCGGGCAAGGGTCGGGCTGATCACGTCGGCCATGACGATGCCGCCGTAGGCATGGACGGTCTCGAGGACGCGTTTCGGGCTGCCGAGGGCGGTCGACACGATTTTGGGCTGGAACTCCCGCACCAGCGCCATTTCCGCGTCGAAGCGGTCGTAGCTGCTGTGCACGATCATGTTGACCGACCAGGGGGCGCCGGGGCTTTCGGCGTGGATGGCGTCGCGGGTGCGGGTCATCCAGTCCCGCAGGTTGTCCACGGTGCGGGCGTTGGCGGCCGGGTACGACCCGATGATGCCTGCTCGCGCACAGGCGATCACCAGTTCCGGTCCAGATACCAGGAACATCGGCGCCGCCATGAGAGGCAGCGTGCTCCGGGCAATGATGTCCAGAAAATCCTGCTGGGGCGCGGTGAGAGGGCGCAGCGACTTCATGTTTCCTCCGTTGGTGTCTGGGTTGCTTTGGGTGTGTGTTGTTCTTGTCGTGAGGGGGCGGCGGTGTTCTAGCGCATCGGGCGTATCTCCCAGCCGCCGTCGCTCTGGATGATCGCCGCGGTGGTGGCGCGGCTGTTTTCGCGCGAGGCGAGCAGGACGTAGTGGCCGGCGTGGTCTTCCGGCAAGGCGACGAACTTCAGTGGCATGGCGTTGGCGACGTTGTCCTGGAAATTGGGTAGGTCGGACAGGCGCCGTTCGCTCTTGCCCATCGACTCTGGCCCGCGCAGCGGCGTGACCGTGCCACCGGGGGCGACGCCGTTCACCCGTACATCGGGCGCGAATTCGTAGGCCAGCTGCTTGATCAGCCCGACTCCGGCATGCTTGGAGGCTACGTACAGCGGGCCGCCGCCGCCCGCGTGGAAGGCCGAGTTCGACAGCGTGAAGATCATGCTGCCCTTGCTCGCGCGCAGCGGCTCGGCGGCGGCGCGGGCGGCGAGCACGTAGCCTTTCACGTTGATGCCGAAGATCTCGTCGAAGCTCCGGTCGAGTTCGGCGACGCTCTGTTTTTCGAGGCGGGTGAAGAAGTCCCACACCCCGGCATTGCCGACCAGCGTGTCGAGCTTGCCGAAACGCGCGACGGTGGCGTCCACCGCCTTGACGTTGTCGGACCCCGAGCGCACGTCGCCGAGGCTCGCTGCGACCTGGTCGCCGAACTCGGCGGTCAGGTCGTCGGCTTGCTCCTGGCTGCGGACCATGACGCCGACGCCGCGGCAGCCTTCGGCGATGAAGCGCCTGACGACGGCGCGCCCGATACCGGATGCGCCCCCGGTCACCAGGGCCACGTAGCCATTGAGCCAACCCATGATCGCGGCCTCAGAGAAAGGTGTTGAGGTTCTTGGCCATCAGCACCGACTGGGTGATGATGATCTTGCGGCGGGCCAGCTTGAAGCTGTCGCCCGCGCTGCGCAGCACGTCCTCGCGGCGGCCCACCAGCAGGTCGTTGTCCTTCTCGACGCGGCTGCGGTAGTTGACGAAGGTGCTGTGCACGATGAACTCGCCGCTCTTTTCGCCGAGGTAGACCTCGATCCCCGAAACCACGTGACAGTGGCGGGTGGCCGGGTCTTCGGCCCAGGCCGAGGGCTGCTTGAAACGGGCGATCCGCCGGCTCAGGTCGCGCAGGTTGTCGTTGTAGAGGGCACCCCGGTCGACCGCGTGGCTGCCGTTCTTGTCGGCGCGGCGGCGGTTCTCCATGGTCGGCATCCAGTAATGGATGTCTTCGGCCATCAGGCCCAGCCAGTCGTCCCAGCGCTCGTCGTCGAGCAGCCGGCCCTCGCGGTAGAGGAATTGCGCGATTCGGCGCTGGGTTTCGGCATCGGCCGGAATCTCCGGCAACAGGGTCTTGGCGTTCATACGCTCTCCTTCATTTTCGGCAGGTCGCGCTGGGGCACGTTGGTCCAGCTGTCGGACTTCATCAGGTCGAGCCAGCGCTGGTAGAAGGCGCGCTGGTTGGCCTCGTTGATCTGCCCTTCGAAGACGTTGCCGGGCAGCTCGGTATCCTCGATCCGGGTGCTGCTGCCCAGGCCCAGGTAGAGCTCTTGCTGGCGGGTGACGAAGCCGGCGTTACTGCGGGTGGAGTATTCCCAGTTTTCGCCATCGTCCATCTCGAACACGCCGGACGGGCTGAAGGTCATCATGGTGCCCTTGCGCCACATGTCCTTGATCTCCTGGGGCGCGTTCTTGTTCACGAAGGTCCAGGTGTGCAGCTCGATGACGCCCGGGCCGCGCGGATGCCAGGTGCGGAAGGTGTTCTGGCCCGGCAGGAAGGAGGTGTTCGGAAACAGGGTGCAGGACGAGATCGCGCCGATCATCTTCGAGCGCAGCTCGCCCAGGCGTTCGGCGACTTTGGGCTGGAGCACGTACAGGTACTTGAGCAAGTCCTTTTCGCCCAGGGTGGCGCAGTTGCCGACGATGTCCTGGTTGAACTCCCAGCCGTGGCCGTTGAAGTTCACGTGGTAGGACTGTTCCGGGAACTTGTGTACCTCGGCCACCGGGCCGCCGACCATGGCCTTGGCGCCCGAGTCGTGGGTCCAGCCGGCGTGGAGGATGTCGCCGACGAAGTTCTCCGAGGCGTACTTCCAGTTGCACTGGATCACCGACTTGACACAGCCGCCGACGAACTCGGTACCGCCTTCGTCCATGTCGAAAATGGCGTCGAGGTAGTAGCGCATGTCGCCCAGGTAGTCGCCCAGGCTGGGCGCATCGGGGTCGAGGGTCGCGAAGATCAGCCCGCGGTAGCTGTCGACATGTGCGATCGGGTGCAGGCCGTGCTGGGTCTTGTCCATGCCCGAGGCGTCGTACGCTTCCGAGGCGTGCATGCCCTTCAGGCCGCCGTCGATGCCGAAGGCCCAGCCGTGGTAGTTGCACACGAACTGGCGGGCATTGCCCAGGTCGGCGAAGCAGACCTTGTTGCCGCGGTGGGGGCAGGTGTTGAGGAAGCCCTTCACGCTGCCGTCCTTCTGGCGGACGATCAGGACGTTGTCCTCGCCCATGTAGGTGGTGACGTAGTCGCCGGCCTTGGGAATCTGGGATTCGTGGGCGACGAACAGCCAGCAGCGCGCGAAGATCCGCTCCAGTTCCTGCTCGTAGATGTCGCGGTCCCAGAACAGGTCGCGCGACATGCGGCCGCGCTCGAGGTCCATCAGCCGGTCCAGGCCCTCGATGGAACCGGCGACGGGCCGACGCTTCAGTCGAATCGGCTTCTCAGCGGTGGAATTGCACATGGTGGTTTGTCTCCGTAGTTATCAAATGGCGTCGGCCGCTTCGTCGGCTTCCTGGTTCATGTCGACCATCACGTTGTCGCCGTCCTCGGTCACCTTGTAGGTGCGGATCGGGTGCTCGCAGGGGAAGCTCATCGGCTGCCCGCTGGGGATGTGGAACGTGCCGTCGTGCACCGGGCAGGCGATGCAGTCGTCGTCCACGATGTCGCCCTCCGACAGCGAGGCGGTGGCATGGGTGCAGCCGTCCTGGGTGGCGTAGAAGATGCCGTTGAGGTTGAAGACCGCCAGCGGACAGCCGTCGATCTCGACCTTGCAGACCTTGCCGGCTTCCAGGTCGGACTTTCTGAGTAGAAGAATCGGTTGTGACATCGTGTCCGCCCTCAGGCAAAGAGTTGAACGAAGCCCAGGCCGGTGACCCACTCGCGCACCGGGGCATAGTCGATGATCTCGCCGCGGGCGCCGGGGAGGGCGCCCATGGCCACGGCCCATTGCCGGATCTCCATGCCGCCGTTGCCGCCGTGCGCCAGGATGTATTCGTCGCTGAGGGCGCCGATGCCGTCGAGATCCCCGGCGCAGGCGTAGCCCATGATTTCGCGGTCGAAGGTTTCGTTGACCCGGCCCATTTCGGGCGTACCGACCCAGTGGCTGATGCCGCCGCTGCCGATGACCACCACGCGCTCGTCGTCGGGCGAGGCTTCGACCGCGGCCTTGATCGCGCCGCCCAGCTGGATGGCGCGCCTGAGCTTGATGTAGGGGTCGACGCCGGCGGAGATGTACACCGGAATGGTGCCGATGGCGCGGCCCTGGGCGCGCGCCACATCGACGATCAGGCGGTCGGGAATCGCGACCGCGTGATCCACGGTGAAGGCACGCGCGACCGCCCAGTCGAAGCCGTTGTCGTGGCCGTGCCCGGCGATGAAGCCGGCGAGCGTCTCGCTGGTCGGGATGACCTGGCGCTTGAGGCCCGGCAGCACGTCGAGCGGACCGTCCACGTCGCCGGTGCCGATCACGTACTGGGGCAGGCAGCCGGTGCCGAAGTTTAGATAGTGGTCGGCGCCGACGATGATCACGCTGCTGGGGTCGAGCCGGGCGAGGCGCTCGCCACAGGCGGTGAATGCCCCCCACATGCGCTTGCGGATGTCTTCCGCCGGCGCCTCCGGCGCGACGAACATCACCGGGTCATGCGGCACGAGGAAGCCGCCTACGATTTTTCCCACGTTGAACTCCTGAGTCGGTTAGTGCTTGAGCGCGGCCGAGAACACCTCGCCCTCGGCGGCCGCGCCCCGCAGGGCTTTCATGTAGGCGGCCGGGTGGCGGTTGGGGGCGTTCTCGGACCAGAAGCCCAGCGTCAGCATCGGGTTGACGCCGTGCCGCTGCAGCGCGGCCACGTCGAACGCGAGCACCATCGCCTTTTCCGCGTTGGTGAGGACGTAGCGCGCCAGCAGGCCCGCGGCATCCTCCCGGAAGCGTTGTTTCACGCTCCGGTCGGTGCACAACTGGTGCATCAGTTTTTCCAGGACATTGCGGCTCATCGTCGGCCTCCCGATCAGGCACAGAAGTCGCGGATCAACTGCAGGAAGCGGGCACGGTGCTCGGTCTGCACCCAATGGCCGCACTGGCCGAAGAGGTGCAGCTCCGCCCTCGGGATCGCGCGCGCCAGCAGGAAGCCGCATTCGGGCGGCACCACGCGATCCTCGCGGCCGTGGAGCACCAGGGTGGGGGCTTCGATCCGGGCCACCGAGGCTTCCGGAAACCCCTTTACGAGGGTCGGGCCATCGGTGTTCGGCTTCGGGATCAGCTTGCGCAACGCGTCCTGCGCGCCCGGGCGGGCGCTGGCTTCGAAGCGGGTCCGGACCATCTCGGCGGTGATGATGTCCTGGTTGAACGGAAACAGACGCATGGTCTTTTCCATGTTCTCGAGCGACGGCTCGTATTCCCAGGCGGAGCGCAAACCCGGCGTCTGCTCGAACTCGCCGGCGGGGGTGCCGAGCAGCACCAGCTTGTCCACCCGCTGCGGGGCGAACAGCGCGAGCCCGATCGACAGGGCGCCGCCGAACGAGTTGCCGACGAACGAGGCTTTCTCGATCTCGAGCGCATCCATGATGCCGGTCAGGTGGCGCACCCAGAGCTTGATGTCGTACTTGTTGTCCGACTTGAACTCGGTAAAGCCGAAACCGGCGATATCCGGGGCGATGGTCCGGAAGTGCGGGGCGAGCTCGGGCATGACCCCGCTCCAGTTCGTCCAGGCGGAAACGCCCGGGCCGGAGCCATGCAGCAGGAAGAGCGGCTTGCCGCTTCCCGCTTCCAGATAATTGGTCTGATGGTCGGCGGCCACGAGGCGGTTGCCGATGCCGGGGTGTTCGTTCATTTTCTCCTCCCTTGATCAATACACATGTGTATGTGTATGGTACAGAAAGACCGGAGATGTGCAAGCTTTTTTTGATAAGGATCAACATTTTCGCGGAATTGCGTTATTTAAGTCGTTTTAAAACAATTATTTAAAGTAAAATTTAAACATGGATAGACGATGTGAATTCACTCTTCATTGTCCATACACATCTGAACTGTATTGGGATCGATCATGGCCATTGCGCATGTCGTGCCGCTTGGGGAAGTCCGTGCGGCTGCTATAATCCGCCGCTACTCAACTTGGCGATGCCATGTCAGAACATAGCGCCCCCGTTTCCGCGCCGTCCGGAAAAGTTCAACTCACCCCCGCCGACTGGATCGACGCCGCGACTCAGGTGCTCGTGGACAAGAGCATCGATGCGGTACGCGTGGATGTGCTCGCCAAGGGTCTGAAAGTGACCCGGGGCAGCTTCTATTGGCATTTCCAGGACCGCGATGACCTGCTGCGGCAGTTGTTGAAGTCGTGGCGAGACGCCGCGACCGAGCAGATCATCAACCGTTTCGAACGCAGCGGCGCCGACCCCGAGGCTTTGGTTCGCGAGCTGGCCTCGCTGCCGTTCCGCGGCAGATCCGCGGCCGCATCGGCGTCGATCGAGCTGGCGATCCGCGCCTGGGCCCGGCGCGACGAGATGGCGCGCCAGGTCGTGGACGAGGTCGATGCCAAACGCTTGTCATATGTCTCGCAGTGCTTCGTCGCGCTCGGCTTTACTTTCCAGGAAGCCGGCATGCGGGCGTTCCTGCTCTACAGCTACATGATCAGCGAGTCGCTGATGCACGGGCAGGGCACGGAAGCGCAGCGGCAGGCGCGCCGGGAGTTCGTCGAAAAGCTGTTGCTCGGCCCCGCCTGAGCGGCGGGCGGCATCCGCCGGTTGGCCACTGCAGGTTTAGCCCTGCCGCGCCGCCCACGCGATATCCAGCGAGCGTAGCCGCAGCGCGGGATCGAAGATGTCGCACACCAGCATGAGCTCGTCGGCCGTGGTGTCGCGGATCAGGGTGTCGAGGTGGCGGCGTACCGTGTCGGGGCCACCGATCGCGGCGACGGCGAGAAAGTCGCGGATCGCAGCCCGTTCATCCGGGCGCAGCCCGGCCATGTAGTCTTGCGTCGGCGGCTGCAGGCGGGAGCGGGCACCGGTGAGAATGCCGAGAATGCGTTGGTAGGTGCTGCTGGCGAGATACTCGGCCTCGTCGTCGGTGGGCGCGGCGATCAGCGGGACGCCGATGATCGCATAAGGGCGGGCGAGCTTGTCCGAGGGCTGGAAGCGGCTGCGATAGAGGTCGAGCGCCTGGCGCAGCATTCGCGGTGCGAAGTGCGAGGCGAAGGCGTAGGGCAGGCCCAATTCGGCGGCAAGCTGGGCCGAGAACAGGCTCGACCCGAGCAGCCAGATCGGCACTTCGGTGCCGGCTCCGGGCATCGCGATGATCCGCTGCCCCGCCTGGGCCGGGGCGAGCAAGCGCTGAAGCTCGACCACATCGCGGGGAAAGTCGGCCTCGGTCTCGATGCGTTCACGCCGCAGGGCGCGCATCGTCGGACCGTCGGTCCCGGGCGCGCGCCCGAGGCCGAGGTCGATGCGGCCGGGATGGATTTCGGCGAGCGTGCCGAAGGCTTCGGCGACCACCAGCGGGGCGTGGTTGGGAAGCATGATGCCGCCGGAGCCGACCCGGATGTGCCTCGTTCCGTTCGCGATATGCCCGACCAGTACCGCGGTCGCCGAACTGGCAATGCCCGCCATGTTGTGGTGTTCCGCGACCCAGTAACGGGTGAAACCCAGGTCTTCCACATGCCGGGCGGTATTCAGCGCGATTGCGATCGCGTCGCCGACGCTGCCGCCCTCGCGCACCGCGACCAGGTCGAGCATCGAGAATGGGGTGCTTTCGAGAGACTTCATGCCGTTCCGGTTCCGGGTGTGTGAAGGTGGTCGCTCCCGCGATCATAGCCAGGTTTGCCGGTGTGCGCCGCCGCTTGAATGGGCTCGGCGGGCGAACCCGGCCATGGAGCGGTCAGTGGTTGCGGCCCTCGGTGTGGCGGCCGGTGCCCGTCACCCGCCCGGCGTTGTCGAACGTGACGGTGAAGAAGGTGGGGTCCGACAAGGCGTTGTCCTGGCCGATGCGCCATGCCCACACGGTTTCCGGTCTCAGGTCGAAGGTCTTGCGCGATGCCGGCTTGCCGAGGATCCGGCGGACCTCGTCGCTGCTCATGCCGTTGCGAATGCGGGCGAAGTTGGCCTCGACCAATACCTGGTCGATCGAGCGCAGGATGCCGTCGGGGCCTATCGTGATCATGAAGCACTCGGTGCCCGCGGGTTGGCGCGAGTACTCCAGCACGGTCGATCCGTCGTCGTTGCGCCACTCCTGCCCCGGGGCGCCAAACCAGTCGCGCACGTCGGTCACGGTCGAGATCCCCGGCTTGAGCTCGCGCATGGCGAGCTGGTCGCAGCCCTGTAGTGCGATGAGCGCGAGTATGCCGATGAGCACTTTCTTGAACGTTTGCATGCCGGTTTTCTCCGATGGCGTCAGGGTGCCGCGCAGCATCCGCCGCCCGGCACCCGGTGGCAAGCGCGCAGGTGTGTCGGATTGCAACGTTTGGTGCTAGTTCGGGCGTGCCGGTGTGGTGTGCTTGAGCTGCGCGATGCGGCGGTACAGCGTGGCACGGTGGATGCCCAGCTCGCGCGCCGCCGCGGCGACGCGGCCGTTGTGGCGCGCGAGCGCGGCGGTGATCGCGGCGTCACCGACTTCTTCCAGCGAGCGTGGCATGGCGTCCGCGGCGCCGGTGCCGGCCTGGAGCGTGGCGGGCAGGTCGGTGGCCTGAAACACCGTGCCGTCGTCGGCGAGCGCGACCAGGGTGCGCAAGGTGCTGGCGAGCTGGCGCAGGTTGCCCGGCCAGCCGTGGGTCAGCAAGGCCTCGTGCGCAGCGTCGGACAGGCGCATGCCATGCGCCGCGCCGCCGGCCTGCGCCCACAGGTGGGCGAGCGCGAGCTGGCGCTGGTCGTGCGCCAGCTCGCGCCAGGCCGGCAACTGCACGCAGTGGTCCTGCAGACGGTAGAAGAGGTCGGCGCGAAAGCCGCCTTCCGCGATCAGCGCCGGCAGGTCGCGGTGCGTGGCGCACATCACCACGCAATCGACCGGCCGCGCCGCGCCGCCGCCCAGCGGCACCACCTGGCGGTCCTGCAGTACGCGCAGCAGCCGCGCCTGCAGCGACAGCGGCATGTCGCCGATCTCGTCGAGGAACAGGATGCCGCCATGCGCTTCGAGGATGCGCCCGGGCGTGCCCTTGCGGCGCGCACCGGTGAAGGCGCCTTCGCCGTAGCCGAAGAGTTCGGCCTCGATCAGGTTCTCCGGCAGGGCCGCGCAGTTGATGGCGACGAAAGGTCCGCTGGAGCGCGACGATAGTGCGTGGGCGGTATGTGCGAACACTTCCTTGCCGACACCGGTCTCGCCCAGCACGATGGTCGACAGCCCGGCATCGATGGCCCGGCGGGTGCGGTGAAGCATCGTCTGGTGCGCGCTACCCAGCCAGGTACCGACGCGCGGCGCCGGCACCGGGGCCGGCGGCGGTGCCGCGACCGTGGCCGTGGCTGGAAGCGGTGCTTGCGCGGGGGGGCGCTCGCCCAGCCCGGCCAGCGAGGCGCGCCGTGGCAGGCGCAGGCTGCCGTGGAAGTCCTGCCCGTCCAGCGTGGTCAGTCGCCCGAGGTCGGCGGGCGACGCGGCGAGGTCGAACAATTCGTGCAGCGATTGCCCGACCCGGGTCCAGTCGCCACCCAGCCAGCGCAGCGCGGTGCGGTTGGCGCCGACGATGCGGTCATCGTCGAGCAGGAGCACGCCTTCCTGGTAGGAGCCGACGCAGGCGCGGCTGGGATGGAAACGCAGGCGCGCGAAGCGGTCGGGTGCGTTCATCAGCCAGCGGTGCTCTATTTCGCGCACCGCGCGTTTCACCACGCTGCGCGCGTAACCGCGGGGCAGGCGGGCATTGCCGGATACGTCGAGCAGCCCGACGATCTTGCCGGTGTGGTCGAGAATCGTCGCCGCCGTGCAGCAGATGCGCTGGTGATGATCGTGGAAGTGCTCGTTGCCCCAGATCTCGAGCAAGGTGTTTTCGGCCAGCGCGGTGCCGATCGCGTTGGTGCCCATGACGTCTTCCGCCCAGCTCACCCCGGGCAGCAGCGCTTCGCGCGTGGCCAGATTCATCGCGCGCGCGTCGCCGCGGGTATCGAGAATGAGGCCGTCCGGATCGGCCAGGATGACCTGGCTGGCGGTGTCCGCGAGGGTCTCGGTGAGGAACTCGAGCTCCGGCTCGACCAGCAGGCGCAGGGCTTCGGCGCGGCAGCGCGCTTCGTCGAGAGCCTGGCTGGCAAGGGGTTCGGGGGCATTCAGGCGTTCGACATTCATCCCGCGCTTGAGGCAGCGTTGCCAGGATGCGAGCAACTGGTTGGGCAGGGCGACCGCCGGCAGCGAACCCTCGCGAAAGATCGCGTGTCGCGCGCGTGCGACATCGTCGGCCGTCAGCGACGGGCGCGCCCGCAACGCCTTGCTCGTTTCGATCCTGAACTCCATCGCCGCTGTCTCCTAGCGTTTTGGGCGGCACCCGGCCGGGTCGGCGACCGGGTGTTCGCGCGGCCCGGTGTCGCATGTCGCGCTTTCGCCTGCGGATTTGTCGCATTTTGCGACAAATCGCTGTTTTTTATGGACTTATTAAGCCACTTGTTGCCCACGGGCGCAAGCGGCCGCCTTTCCGTCGATGCGGCGGCGCGGAAGCGAAACTATTTTCATCAATGATCAAAGGGGTTTGGCGCATGCTGCGCTGCGCTTTCGCGGGCGCTTGGCACGGTGTCTGCAATGCTTGGCCCAAGCCCGGGTGACCGGGCCTGGACAACCAAACAGCGAACCCGCCGAGGAGACTTCAATATGGCACTTCAGATCAACGACATCAGCATCGAAAGCCCGTTCAAGGCGCAGTACGGCAATTTCATCAATGGCGAGTGGGTGGCGCCGGTCGATGGCCAGTATTTCGAGAACCGTACCCCGATCACCGACCGCGTGCTGTGCGCGGTGCCCCGTTCCAACGAGAAGGACATCGAGGCCGCGCTGGATGCCGCGCACGCCGCCAAGGACAAATGGGGCAAGACCTCGCCGACCGAGCGCTCCAATGTGCTGCTGCGCGTCGCCGACCGCATGGAAGCCAACCTGAAGCTGATCGCCACCGCCGAGACGCTGGACAACGGCAAGCCGCTGCGCGAGACCATGGCGGCCGACATTCCGCTCGCAATCGATCACTTCCGCTATTTCGCCGCCTGCATCCGCGCCGAGGAAGGCGGCATCAGCGAGATCGACCATGAAACCTACGCCTACCACTACAAGGAGCCGCTGGGCGTGGTTGGCCAGATCATCCCGTGGAACTTTCCGATCCTGATGGCGGTGTGGAAGCTCGCGCCGGCGTTGGCGGCCGGTAATTGCGTGGTGCTGAAGCCCGCCGAACAGACGCCGGCGTCGATCCTGGTGCTGCTCGAACTGATCGGCGACCTGCTGCCGGCCGGGGTGGTCAACGTGGTCAATGGCTTCGGGCTCGAAGCCGGCAAGCCGCTGGCCTCGAGCAGCCGCATCGCCAAGATCGCGTTTACCGGCGAGACCACCACCGGCCGCCTGATCATGCAGTACGCGTCGCAGAACCTGATTCCGGTGACGCTGGAGCTGGGTGGCAAGAGCCCCAACGTGTTCTTCGAGGACGTGATGAGCGCCGACGACGCGTTCTTCGACAAGTGCCTGGAAGGCTTCGCGATGTTCGCGCTCAACCAGGGCGAAGTCTGCACCTGCCCGTCGCGGGTGCTGATCCAGGAATCGATCTACGACGCGTTCATCAAGCGCGCGATCGACCGTGTCGCCAAGATCAAGCAGGGCAACCCGCTCGACAGCGCGACGATGATCGGCGCCCAGGCTTCCAGCGAGCAGCTCGAGAAGATCCTCGCCTACATGGACATCGGTCGCCAGGAAGGAGCCGAGTGCCTGATCGGCGGCGAGCGCAACGCGCTGCCGGGCGACCTCGCCAACGGCTTCTTCGTCAAGCCCACCGTGTTCAAGGGGCACAACAAGATGCGGATCTTCCAGGAGGAGATCTTCGGGCCGGTGGTGTCGGTGACGACCTTCAAGAACGAGGACGACGCGCTGGCGATCGCCAACGACACCCTCTACGGCCTCGGCGCCGGCGTCTGGACCCGCGACACCTCGCGCGCCTTCCGCATGGGCCGCGGGATCCAGGCCGGCCGGGTGTGGACCAACTGCTATCACCATTACCCCGCCCATGCCACGTTCGGCGGTTACAAGCAGTCGGGCATTGGCCGCGAGAACCACAAGATGATGCTGGAGCACTATCAGCAGACCAAGTGCCAGCTGGTGTCCTACTCGCAGAACGCGCTCGGCTTCTTCTGAGCGCCGCCGCGCGGCGCCGGTGTCCGGTGTCGCGCACTCACAGCATCGGCCGGGCGCGTCCCGGCCGTTTCGACATGGAGCTCGCATGGAACCCCTGCCTACGCGCGTATCGGCCACCGCCGCCGCGCTCGCGCTGATCGAAAAGCTCAAGGCGCGCCACGGACCGCTGCTGTTCCACCAGTCGGGGGGCTGCTGCGACGGCAGCGCGCCGATGTGTTATCCGCTGAGCGATTTCATGACCGGGTCGAGCGACGTCCGCCTGGGCGAGATCGGCGGCTGTCCGTTCTACATGAGCCGTGCCCAGTTCGCCTACTGGGAACACACCCACCTGATCATCGACGTGGTGCCGGGCCGCGGCGGCATGTTCTCGCTGGAAGGGCCGGAAGGCTTGCGCTTCCTCACCCGTTCGCGCCTGTACTCGGATGCCGAGTGGGCGGTGTTGCAGCATCAGCCGGTAGTGTCCGGCGCGCCCTGAGCGGGCGGCTTCGTATTTCGCTGTCCGCAGCCAGGGGCGTTCGGCCGGGGTGAATGCCTGTTTGGTGTTTCCCGTCTCTTGGGTGTGGGTTTCACTGCCATAAGGTGAAACAATGTGCGCATCAGCCGTTCGGCCGATGAACCGGAGATGCCATGCAAGCCGACCGACCCGTTCCTCCGCTCACTACGATGGCGCGCCTGCAGGCATTGATCGACGCGCGCCGCGACCTGCCCGGCGCCACTCTGCCGATTCTGCATGCGATACAGGACGACTTCGGCTGGGTGCCGGGCGAAGCGGTGCCGCTGATCGCCGCGGCGCTCAACCTCGGCCGCGCCGAGGTGCATGGCGTGCTGAGCTTCTACCACCACTTCCGCACGCATCCGCCGGGCCGCCACGTGGTGCAGGTGTGTCGCGCCGAATCCTGTCAGGCGATGGGCGGCGAGGGGCTGGAGGCCCATGCCCGCGCCAGCCTGGGGGTGGACTGGCACGAGACCACGGCCGACGGCGCCGTCACCCTGCTGCCGGTGTACTGCCTGGGCAACTGCGCCTGTTCGCCGGCGCTGCGGGTGGACGACGACATCCGCGGCCGGGTGACGCCGGCGCGCTTCGATGCGCTGGTGGCGGCGCTGCGCGCGCGCGATGCGGCCGGGGCCTGTACGGAGGCGGCGGTATGAGTATCCGCATCTACGTCCCGATCGATTCCGGCGCCTTGTCGCTGGGGGCGGAAGAAACCGCCGCCGCGATCGCCGCCGAGGCCGCCCGCCGCGGCATCGCGGTGGACATCGTGCGCAATGGCTCGCGCGGCCTGTACTGGCTGGAGCCGCTGGTGGAGGTCGCCACCGCCCACGGCCGCATCGCCTACGGCCCGGTGCAGGCGGAGGACGTGCCGGCGCTGTTCGACGCCGGCTTCCTCGACGGCGCGCCGCATCGCCTCGGCCATGGCCTGACCGATCACATCCCCTTCCTCGCCGGGCAGGAGCGGCTCACCTTCGCCCGCGTCGGCATCACCGATCCGCTGTGCCTGGACGACTACCGCGCCCATGGCGGCTTCCAGGGCCTGGCGCGGGCGGCGGCGATGGCGCCGGCCGAGGTGGTGAAGGAGGTCACCGATTCCGGCCTGCGCGGTCGCGGCGGCGCCGCTTTTCCCACCGGCATCAAGTGGAAGACGGTGTTCGACACCCCGGCGGCGCGGAAATACGTGTGCTGCAACGCCGACGAGGGCGATTCCGGCACCTTCTCCGACCGCATGCTGATGGAGGGCGACCCCTACTGCCTGATCGAGGGCATGGCCATCGCCGGCCTCGCGGTGGGCGCCACCCACGGCTACATCTACATGCGTTCGGAGTATCCGCATGCCTTCCGCGTGATCGAAGAGGCCATTGCCCGTGCGCGCGCCGCCGGCTGGCTCGGGCCGGACGTCGTGGGCAGCGGCCGCGCCTTCGAGCTGGAGGCGCGCATGGGCGCCGGCGCCTACATCTGCGGCGAGGAGACCGCCATGCTGGAAAGCCTGGAGGGCAAGCGCGGCGTGGTCCGTGCCAAGCCGCCGCTGCCGGCCATTGCCGGGCTGTTCGGCCAGCCCACGGTGATCAACAACGTCATGAGCCTGGCTTCGGTGCCGGTGATACTGGCGAAGGGTGCCGCCTTCTACCGCGACTACGGCATGGGCCGCTCGCACGGCACCCTGCCCTTCCAGCTCGCCGGCAACATCCGCCACGGCGGCCTGGTGGAGAAGGCCTTCGGCATCACCCTGCGCGAACTGCTGGTCGACTACGGCGGCGGTTCCGCTTCCGGCCGGCCGATCCGCGCGGTGCAGGTGGGCGGGCCGCTCGGCGCCTACGTGCCGGAATCGCAGTTCGACGTGCCGCTGGACTACGAGCAGTACGCGGCCATCGGGGCGATGATCGGCCACGGCGGCCTGGTGGTGTTCGACGACCGCGCCGACATGGCCCGGCTCGCCCGCTACGCGATGGAATTCTGTGCCGAGGAGTCCTGCGGCAAGTGCACGCCCTGCCGCATCGGCTCCACCCGCGGCACCGAGGTGCTGGACCGCATCCTCGCGGCTCGCACCCGCCACCGCCCGGCAGGCAAGGAGATCGCGCTGCTCGAATCGCTGTGCGACACCATGCTCAACGGATCGCTGTGCGCGCTGGGCGGCATGACGCCCTACCCGGTGCTGTCGGCGCTCAAGCATTTTCCGCAGGATTTCGGCGCGCGCGACGAGAATGCGCCGGCCGCCGCCTGAAGGAGGACCGGACATGAACCACCCCGAACCCCACGCCCCGCTGCATGCCGCGACCGCGGTGCCCGTTTCTTTCCACCGCAGCCCCGACCTCGGCACTCCGGCGCGCACGTCCGACACCCTGGTGACGCTGACCATAGACGACACCGAGGTCACCGTGCCCGCCGGCACCTCGCTGATGCGCGCCGCCGGGCTGGCCGGCTGCAGCGTGCCCAAGCTGTGCGCCACCGACAGCCTGGAGCCCTTCGGCTCGTGCCGCCTGTGCCTGGTGGAGATAGCCGGCCGGCGCGGCTATCCGGCCTCGTGCACCACACCGGCGGAGGCCGGCATGGTGGTGCGCACGCAGAGCCCGAAACTGGCCGAACTGCGCCGCGGCGTCATGGAGCTGTACATCTCCGACCATCCGCTGGACTGCCTCACCTGCGCCGCCAACGGCGACTGCGAGCTGCAGGACATGGCCGGCGTGGTCGGCCTGCGCGAAGTGCGCTACGGCATGCAGGGCAACGCCAACCACTTCGATGCCGCGCAGGCGGTGGCGCCCGACACCTCCAACCCCTATTTCACCTACGACCCGGCCAAGTGCATCGTCTGCAACCGCTGCGTGCGCGCCTGCGAGGAGATCCAGGGCACCTTCGCGCTGACGATCTCCGGCCGCGGCTTCGAATCCCGCGTCACCGCCGGTGCCGGCGAGCCCTTCCTGGGCTCGGAATGCGTGTCCTGCGGTGCCTGCGTGCAGGCCTGCCCCACCGCCACGCTGACCGAGAACACCGTCATCGAACAGGGCCAGGCCGAGAAGAGCGTGGTCACCACCTGCGCCTACTGCGGCGTGGGCTGCGCCTTCGAGGCCGAGGTCAAGGGCAATGAAGTGGTGCGCATGGTGCCGTACAAGGACGGCCAGGCCAACCGCGGCCATTCCTGCGTCAAGGGCCGCTTCGCCTGGGGCTACGCCACCCACCCCGACCGCATCAGGTCGCCGATGATCCGCAACAGCATCGACGAGCCCTGGCGCGAAGTGAGCTGGGACGAGGCGATCAACCATGCCGCCTCGGCGTTCCGCCGCATCCAGGCCAAGTACGGCAAGGGCGCGGTCGGCGGCCTCACCTCCTCGCGCTGCACCAACGAGGAAACCTATCTGGTGCAGAAGCTGATCCGCGCCGCCTTCGGCAACAACAACGTCGATACCTGTGCGCGCGTCTGCCACTCCCCCACCGGCTACGGCCTGGGCCAGACCTACGGCACCTCGGCCGGCACCCAGACTTTCGATTCGGTGCAGTACGCCGACGTCGTCATGGTCATCGGCGCCAATCCCACCGACGGCCACCCGGTGTTCGGCTCGCGGCTCAAGCGCCGCCTGCGCGAGGGGGCGAAGCTGATCGTGGTCGACCCGCGCGCCATCGACCTGGTGCGCTCGCCGCACGTCGCCGCCGCCCACCACCTGAAGCTGCGCCCCGGCACCAACGTCGCGGTGATCAATGCGCTGGCCCACGTCATCGTCACCGAAGGCCTGGTCGATGAAGCCTTCGTCGCTGAGCGCTGCGACGCCGATTCCTTCGCGATGTGGCGGGATTTCGTCGCCTCGGCGGAGAATTCGCCCGAGGCGCTGGCAGCGGTGACCGGAGTGCCCGCCGCCGAGCTGCGAGGCGCGGCCCGCCTCTACGCCACCGGCCGCAGCGATGGCACCGCGGAGGACGTGGCCGGCGGCCGCCCCAACGGCGCCATCTACTACGGCCTCGGCGTCACCGAGCACAGCCAGGGCTCGACCATGGTGATGGGCATCGCCAACCTCGCCATGGCCACCGGCAACATCGGCCGCGAGGGCGTCGGCGTGAATCCGCTGCGCGGCCAGAACAACGTGCAGGGCTCGTGCGACATGGGCTCCTTCCCGCACGAACTGCCCGGTTACCGCCATGTGTCCGACGCCGCCACCCGCGCGCTGTTCGACGCCGCCTGGGGCGTGGAGATCGACCCGGAACCGGGCCTGCGCATCCCCAACATGCTGGAAGCGGCGCTCGACGGCAGCTTCAAGGGCCTCTACTGCCAGGGTGAGGACATCGTCCAGTCCGACCCCAACACCCAGCACGTCGAAGCCGCGCTGCGCGAGATGGAATGCGTGGTGGTGCAGGACATCTTTCTCAACGAAACGGCCAAGTTCGCCCACGTGCTGCTGCCCGGCTCCTCCTTCCTGGAGAAGGACGGCACCTTCACCAACGCCGAGCGCCGTATCTCGCGCGTGCGCAAGGTCATGCCGCCGCTGGCGGGCAAGGCCGACTGGGAGGTCACGGTGGCGCTGGCGAATGCGCTCGGCTATCCGATGCATTACAGCCACCCGTCCGAGATCATGGACGAGATCGCGCGCCTGACCCCGAGCTTCGCCGGCGTCAGCTATCAACGGCTGGATGAACTGGGCAGCATCCAGTGGCCGTGCAACCCGGCGCATCCCGATGGCACGCCGATCATGCACATCGACCGCTTCGTGCGCGGCAAGGGCCGTTTCATGCCGACCCGTTTCGTCCCCACCGCCGAGCGGGTGAACGGGCGCTTTCCGTTGATCCTCACCACCGGCCGCATCCTGTCGCAATACAACGTCGGCGCGCAGACCCGGCGCACGCCCAACAATCTGTGGCATGCCGAGGACCGGCTGGAGATCCATCCGCAGGACGCCGAGGAACGCGGCATCCGCGACGGCGACTGGGTCGGCATCAGCAGCCGCGCCGGCGAGACCGTGCTGCGCGCGACGATCACCGAGCGGGTGCAGCCGGGCGTGGTCTATACCACGTTCCACTTCCCCGAGTCCGGCGCCAACGTGATCACCACCGACAACTCCGACTGGGCCACCAACTGCCCCGAGTACAAGGTGACCGCGGTGCAGGTGGTGCCGGTGAGTTCGCCGTCCGAATGGCAGACCCGTTTTCGCCGTTTCAGCCGGCGCCAGGAAGCGCTGCTGCGTGATCCGACACAGGCGCCGGCGTGAGTCCGGCGAGGGTCATGGGCGAGCGGCCCGGCGCAGCCGTGCCGGCGGCCGATGGGCCGGCGGTGCGCCGCCTGATGGTGGAAGACCTGGGTGTGGCCGGCAGCGGGCGCATCGACACCGTGCTCGAAGAGGTGCCGGTCGCGCTGGTGTACAACGGCATCTCGCATGCGGTGATGCTGGCGACACCCGGCGACCTCGACGACTTCGCGCTCGGTTTCAGCCTCAGCGAGGGGATCGTGCGCGCCGCGGACGAGTTGTACGAGTGCGAGCTCGAGTCCGCGTGCGCGGACCAGGGCTTGGTGCTGCAGCTGCGGATCGCCGCCGCGCGTTTCGTGGCCTTGCGCGAACGCCGCCGCCAGCTCGCCGGCCGCACCGGCTGCGGTTTGTGCGGTGTCGACAGCCTGCAGGCGATGGCGCCGGCCCCGGTTTCGGTGAGCGCCGCCCTGGGTGGAGAGCGCCGGGTCGCGGCCGAAGCGGTCCGGCACGCGCTTGCCGCGATGGGCGCCCTCCAGCCCTTGCATCGCCTTACCGGTGGCGCCCATGCGGCGGCATGGGTGAATCGCGCCGGCGAGGTGCTGCTGGTGCGCGAGGACGTCGGCCGCCACAATGCGCTCGACAAGCTGCTGGGTGCGGTCGTGCGCGCCGGCCTGCCGCGCGGGGACGGCTTCGTGCTGTGTACCAGCCGCGCCAGCTACGAGATGGTGCACAAGACCGCCAGCCTCGGGGTCGGCCTGCTGGTGGCGGTGTCGGCGCCCACCGCCCGCGCGGTCGCGCTGGCCGAGCGCTGCGGCCTCACCCTGGTGGCCTTCGCGCGCGACCATCGCCAGGTGATCTACTCGCATCCGCAGCGGCTGTCCGGCCCTGCGTGAAATCAACCGGAAGCCGCCATGGACATCCACAAGCTGATCAAGATGGCCAACCAGATCGGTGATTTCTTCGAGGCCTGGCCCGACGCCACCCTGGCCAGCGCCGAGGTGGCAAGCCACTTGCAGCGCTATTGGGCGCCGTCGATGCGCGAAGCGATCCTGGCCCATTTTCAGGCCGGCGGAGAGGGGTTGAGCCCGCTGGTGCGCCTCGCGCTCGCGTCGCTCGAATCTCGGCCGGCGGCGCGGCGCTGATCCGGCGCGCCGCCGTGATACCCGCTTATCCGCCGCATCCGCCCGGCTGAACGGCCGGGCCGGCTTCCGGCCTGACCTCCCTTCGCGCCGCACCCGGTGATCGCTTCCAGGCGGTCCGCCGGGTACGACGCTCGCTTGCCACGGTCGTGTACGCCGCCATTGCCGAGGTGGCGCGCGGGGCATGATCGAGTGTTTTCCAAGAAGCACCACATTGGTGCAAAGCACAAATTTCAATCGCCCCGTTCGAGTGCGCCCCTTCGCCGGCAACGACCGTGCGCATGCTCAGTGTTCACTCAAGATATTGTTATAAAAAGAATTATACGGGCTGGCACATTTTCTGCCTAAGCGAATGTGCAGATGGCTTTGGAACCTTGAGGAGTAATAGCAATGGGAAGACGAACCTTGTTCCCGGTTTTGGTCGGGGGCTTTTCAAAATCTGGATCTGGCGGCATGCGTGACGGCAATGCGCGCTCCGCCGGCCGTAGCGCGGAGATGCATTCATGAAACTGGTTACCGCAATCATCAAGCCATTCAAGCTGGACGAAGTGCGCGAGGCACTCTCGGCCATCGGCGTTCAGGGCATCACGGTTACCGAGGTCAAGGGCTTCGGACGGCAGAAGGGGCACACCGAGTTGTATCGCGGCGCCGAATATGTCGTCGATTTCCTCCCCAAGGTCAAGATCGAGGCCGCCATCAAGGACGAGTGGATCGACCAGGTCATCGAGGCGATCGAGAAATCGGCCAGCACCGGCAAGATCGGCGACGGCAAGATCTTTGTATTCGACCTCGAACAGGTCATCCGCATTCGTACCGGCGAGACCGGTGTCGATGCGCTGTAAGGGAGATAGAAAATGAAAAAATGCTTGGTACTACTGCTGACGATACTTTCCGTCGGTTTTTCGGGCGGCGTTTTTGCCCAGGAATCAGCGGCAGTCGTGGACGCCGTCGCTGCGGTGGCCGCTGCCGAAGAGGCTGCGCCTGCACTGGATACGGGTGATACCGCCTGGATGCTCGTGTCCACCGTGCTGGTCATCCTGATGACCATCCCCGGCCTGGCGCTGTTCTACGGCGGCCTGGCCCGCAGCAAGAACATGCTGTCGGTGTTGATGCAGGTGTTCGTGATCTTCTCCTTGATCACCATCCTGTGGTGTGTCTACGGCTACAGCCTGGCCTTCTCCGGCGATGGCAAGTTCGTCGGCGACCTGGACAAGATCTTCCTCAAGGGCATCACGCCTGACACCTTGTCGAGCGTATTGCCGACGATTCCCGAGTACGTGTTCCTGATCTTCCAGTCGACCTTCGCGGCCATCACCACGGCGCTGATCGTCGGTTCCTTCGCGGAACGCATCAAGTTCTCGGCGGTGCTCCTGTTCTCGGTACTGTGGTTCACCTTCAGCTACGTTCCGATGGCGCACATCGTGTGGGGTGGCGGTCTGCTCGGTTCCGACGGCGCGCTCGACTTCGCCGGTGGCACGGTGGTGCACATCAACGCCGGTATCGCCGGCCTGGTGGGCGCCTATGTGCTGGGCCGGCGGATCGGCTTCGGCAAGGAGTCCTTCACGCCGCACTCGCTGACCCTGACCATGGTCGGTGCCTCGCTGCTGTGGGTGGGCTGGTTCGGCTTCAACGCCGGTTCCGCCGGTGCCGCCAATGGCATCGCCGGCCTGGCCTTCGTCAATACCGTGGTCGCCACGGGTGCCGCCACCCTGGCGTGGATCGCCGGTGAAGCGCTGTTCAAGGGCAAGGCCTCGATGCTGGGCGCCGCGTCCGGCGCGGTGGGCGGCCTGGTTGCGGTGACGCCGGCGGCCGGTTTCATCGGCCCGATGGGCGCCATCGTCCTGGGCCTGATCGCCGGTTTCGTCTGCCTGTGGGGCGTGGGTGGCCTGAAGCGCCTGCTCGGTGCGGATGACGCCTTCGACGTGTTCGGCGTCCATGGCGTGGGGGGCATCGTCGGCGCGATCCTGGTGGGCGTGCTCGCGGCGCCTGGCCTGGGTGGTACGGGCGACGCCGACTTCGCCATCGGTGCGCAGGTCTGGATCCAGATCAAGAGCGTGCTCTTCACCGTGGTCTGGTCCGGCGTGGTGTCCTTCATCGCCTACAAGGTCGTCGATATGCTGGTCGGCCTGCGGGTTCCCGAAGACGAAGAGCGCGAAGGGCTGGACATCAGCTCGCACGGCGAAACCGCGTATCACCACTAAGCAGTTTTCCTGGCGGAACCGATTTCTCCTCCGGTTCCGGATTGATTGGGCGCCCCTCGGGGCGCCCTTTTTTGTGCTCGCGGCCGCCGGCACCGGCCGGCCGCGGCGCCGGTGATAAACTCCGCGGGCAGGCGCGCATCGCGCGCGTACCCGTATCCGATCAAACCACCGTTGCACGAGGAGGCAGCGTGTCCCTATTGAGTAGCCTCATCGTCATCGCGGTGCTGATCGCCGTCAGCGCTTTCTTGTCAATGTCGGAAATCTCGCTTGCCGCGGCGCGCAAGATGAAGTTGCGGCAACTCGCCGCCGCGGGCAAGCCGGCCGCCGAGCGGGTGTTGCAGCTCCAGGAAAACCCGGGGAGTTTTTTCACGGTCGTGCAGATCGGACTGAACGCGATCGGGATCCTGGGCGGCATCGCCGGCGAGCAGGCGCTGTCGCCATGGACCACCGCGCTCATCGCGATCGTGTATGACGGACCCTTGCTCGGCACGCTGAGCTTCGTGCTGTCGTTCGTGCTGCTGACGTCGCTGTTCGTGCTGTTCTCCGATCTGATCCCCAAGCGCCTGGCGATGATCGAGCCCGAGCGCTATGCCATGCTGCTGGTGTATGCGATGTCCTGGTGCGTGGTGGCCACCCGCCCGCTGGTGTGGGTGTTCAACGGCATGGCCAGCCGCATATTCCGCTGGCTGGGCGTGCCCAGTGCCCGCGCCGACGAGATCACCGCCGCCGACATCATGGCGATGGCCGACGCCGGCGCCGAAACCGGGGCGCTGCTGCGACAGGAGCAGCACCTGATCAGCAACGTGTTCGAACTCGACGCGCGCATCGTGCCGTCGGCGATGACCACGCGCGAAGACATCGTGTTCTTCACCCTGAGCGAGTCCGAGGAGAGCATCCGCAGCAAGATTGCGCAGGTGCCGCACGGCAAGTACCCGGTGTGCGAGAGCACCATCGACTCGGTGATCGGCTATGTCGACGCCAAGGACATCCTGCCGCGGATCCTGCACGGGCAGAACCTGTCGCTGCGTACCGAGCCGATCGTGCGCACGGTGCTGACCCTGCCCGACACCCTGACCCTGTTCGAGGCGCTGGAGCATTTTCGCGACGCCAAGGAAGACTTCGCGCTGGTGGTCAACGAGTACGCGCTGGTGGTGGGCCTGCTGTCGCTCCAGGACGTGATGAGCACGGTGATGGGCGAGCTCGGCAACCCCTGCCAGGAGTCGCTGATCGTCAAGCGCGACGAGAACTCGTGGCTGATCGACGGCCTCACGCCGATCGAGGACGTCATGCAGGCGCTCGACATCGAGACCTTCGAGGGCTTCGAGAACTACGAAACCGTGGCCGGCTTCCTGATGTACCGCCTGCGCAAGGTTCCCAAGCGAACCGATTTCGTGGTCTATGCGGGATACAAGTTCGAGGTGGTCGACATCGACAGCTACCGCATCGACCAGGTGCTCGTGACACGCGCGGCACCCGCGCCGGAGCCCGCCGCCGGCTGACACGGCAAGCCGGCGCTTGCCGACCTGACGCGCCTTCGCCGGGGAGGCCGCGCCGCCCGACGAGGCGGTATCGCCGAATCCGGGCATCCCGCCCGTCGGCACGTCCCGGCATCGCATCAGATGGCGCATGCGGCCGCCCGGCCGCGCAAGTGATTGACTGCGCTGGCGTAGACAATTGTTTGCATTTCAATCCGCCAATACCGCGCAAAGTGCCAAATTGCCAACATTGAACGCCGTCGAGGGTGTTTATCCTAGCGGCCGGACTGCTGTGTGCAGCGGTGTGCGGGCCGCGGCCGGATGACGTCGGCCGGGTCATCGCGACGGCATCGATCGCCTGATTTTCTCGGATTGCTCATGTTCAAGAACCTCCGCCTGTGGGCCAAACTGATGTTGGGTCTGGGCTCCACGATTCTCGTCGTCATCGCGTTGCTGACGTATACCAATCTCAGCGAGATGAGTGCGCTGATCCTCGACGCGGAGCGCGACGCGCTCGAGACCCACCGCGACGCGATCGTGAGTTCGGTCGAGTCCGAGGCGCGTCGCACCCAGTCGCTGGCGACGCTGCTCGCGAACCTGCCGACGGTGCAGGCGCGGTTTCGGGCGGGCGACCGGCAGGGGCTCGCGGCCGAGCTGGCGCCGGCCTTCGAACGCCTGCGCCTCGATGCCGACGTGCTGGCGGTCGACTTTCACGCGCCGCCGGCCGTCTCGTTCCTGAGACTGCACGACCCGCTGACGTTCGGCGACGACGAGAGCGCCGTGCGCGAGATCGTCGCCGCGGCCAACCGCTTGCGGGTTCCGCTGGCCGGTCTCGAGTCAGGGGCGGACGGCTTCGGCATACGCGGCGTCGCGCCGGTGCTTCACGAGGGGCGGCCGCTGGGGACGGTCCAGGTCGCGATCGACTTCGACCGCGCCGTGCTCGGGCGTTTCAAGACGCGGCACGGCATCGATCTCAAGCTCCACGTGCCCGACGGGAACGGCTTCCGGACCGTTGCGACGACCGACGAAAACCTGGCCGCGCTGCCGCTGCCGGTGCTGCAGCGCCTGATGGAAGGCGACACCGTTCTCGACCACGACGACAGCGGCGACACACCTTACGCGCTGTTCGCGGCCCGCGTGCTGGACTTCGAAGGGCGGCCGGTGGCGGTGCTGCAGATGCGGGCCGACCGGAGCATTTATCTCGACGCCTATGAGTCGTCGCGCCGCAATGCGGTGCTGGAAGGCCTCGGGTCGATCCTGGTCGGCCTGGTGATCGCGATGGCGATCGCGCGGCCGCTGGTGCGCCGCATCGAGGCCGTCATCGCCGGGCTCGATCAGGTCGCGCTCGGCAATCTGGCGTCGCCGATCGTGGTCGAAGGCCGGGACGAAATCGGTGCGCTGGCGACCGCGACCAACGAGATGCGCCAGCGGCTGCATGACCTGGTCGCGGAGGTGGGCGCCCATGCCGCGGCGGTGAATGCGGTGGCCCAGGAGATCAGCTCGGCCGTCGAGCACCAGGCCGCGTCGTCGGCGCAGATGTCGTCGTCGGTGGCCGAGATCACGTCCACGATGGAGGAGCTCTCGGCCTCGTCGTCGGAGATCGCCGAAAACTCGAACGCGGTGGTCGGCGTGGCGAACGAGACGCTCCTGAACAGCCGCAGCGGCGCCGAGGGGGTGCAGAACGTTCTCGGGCGAATGAACGACATCCGCGTCGACAACCAGCACAACCTGCGGGAGATCATCGAGCTCGGTGCGAAATCCAAGGAAATCGGCAAGGTCATGGAGATCATCAATACGATCGCCGACCAGACCCGCCTGATCGCGTTCAACGCGGCGCTCGAAGCCTCGAGCGCGGGCGAGGCCGGCAAGCGCTTTTCGGTCGTCGCGGCCGAGATTCGCCGCCTCGCCGACAGCGTGACCGATTCGACTGGCGAGATCGAGGCGCGGGTCGGCGAGATCCAGGACTCGATCAGCCGTCTGGTCATCACCTCCGACAAGGGGGCGGGCGTGATCGCGGGCGGCATCACCGCAAGCGCCGAATCGGCGGAAAAGCTCGAGGAGATCGTCACCGCCGCGGCCGAGACCAGCAGCGCGGCGCAACAGATATCGCTGTCGACCCAGCAGCAGAAGACCGCGAGCAGCCAGGTGGTGGTGGCCTTGCGCGAGATCGTCACGGCGAACGCGTACACCGCCAAATCGACCGCCCGGATCGTGCAGGTGGGCAAGGACATGTCGCGCCTGTCGGCCGCGCTGTTCGGCGCCGCCAGCAAATTCACCTACGAGCCGCGCGCTGGCGCGGGCCCGGAAGCGGCGCCGCGCGCGACGGTCGAGGCGCCGGAGCGCAAGCCCGGCGCGGGACGCTGAGCGTCGGGCGATGAGCATGGCCAGGCCGGTCCGGATCGTGATTGCCGACGATAGCGCCGTGGCGCGGCGCTTGTTGCGCGCCCACGTCGAGGCCAGCGGCGAGGTCGAGGTGATCGGCGAGGCGCGCAACGGTCGCCAGGCGGTCGAGTTGGCGGAGCGCCTGCGCCCCGACCTGATCACGATGGATCTCGACATGCCGGTCATGAACGGCCTCGATGCGATCGCCGAGATCATGGCGGCGCGGGCGGTGCCGATTCTGGTCGTCACCCAGGCCTCGGATGCCGCGTCGGCATGCGAGGCGGTGCGTCGGGGCGCGCTCGAAGTCACCTCCAAGCCGGACTACAGCGCCGACCAGGTGGCGATGCTGGTCGCCCGGATCCGGCTGCTTGCCGGGGTGACGATGATCACCCGCCGGCGTGTGGCCGGGGGCGACGGCGGATCCGAAGCCGTGCCGTGGGGCTGGCCGGACGCCGCGGCGGCCGGTGCACGACATTCCGGCGCTGGCCCCCGGGTGATCGCGATCGCCGCGTCCACCGGGGGGCCGCAGGCCCTGGCGGGGATTCTGCCGCGCCTGGGCGCCGACTTTCCGTGCCCGATCCTGATTGCGCAGCATATTTCGGACGGTTTCGCCGCCGGAATGGCCGAGTGGCTCGCGAGCTTGTGCGCGTTGCCGGTGCGTCTCGTCGAAGGGGGCGAGCCGATCGAGCCGGGCGTGATCTGGTTGTCGCCATCCGAAGCGCATCTCGTCGCGACCGGGGCGCATCGCCTCGCGCTGCGCCGGCGCGAGGCGGACGACGTGTACCGGCCCAGCTGTGACGTCCTGCTCGATTCGGTGGCGCGGGCGTTCGGCGACCGGTCGGTCGGCCTGGTCCTGACCGGCATGGGGCGGGACGGCGTGGCGGGTCTCGGCGCGATACGCAGGGCCGGTGGCACGACCCTGGCCCAGGACGAGGCCAGCTCGGTGATATTCGGCATGAATCGTCGCGCGATCGAGGCCGGGGTCGTCCAGCACGTGCTGCCCCTGGACGAAGTCGCGAACGCGCTGCTCAGGCTGGCATCCCGCGAGGTTGCGAATGAGCCTTGAACTCGATCCGTTCAAGCGGCTCCTGCGCCAGCGCTGCGGACTCGTCTTCGACGGCGTCGGCGAGCGCCGTCTCGCGGCGGTCCTGGTCGAGCGTCTGGGCAGCCGCGATGCCCACCATTACCTCGCGCACCTCGGCGCCAGCGCCGACGAGTTTCGCGAAGTCGTCAATCAGCTCACGATCAACGAGACCTACTTCTTTCGCGAAATCGAGCAGATCGAGCTGCTGGTCGATGTCCTGGTGCCGCGCCTGGCGAGCCGGCGCGCGCCGGAGGCCCCGATCAGGATTCTGAGCGCGGGCTGTTCGTCCGGGGAAGAGCCCTATTCGATCGCCATGGCCTTGCTCGACCGCTTCGGCGAGGACATGCCGCGTCGCTTCACGCTGGTCGGGGGCGACATCGACAGCGCCGTCATCGCCCGGGCGCGCGAGGCGCGCTATTCGGAGTTCTCGTTCCGAGGCGTCGATCAGGCGCTGCGCAGCCGCTACTTCGACTGCCAGCACAACCTGTATGCGCTCAAGGCGTCGGTGCGCGATGCGGTGGCGTTCCAGGAGCTGAATCTGCTCCACCCGGCGTTCGGGGCGGGCACGCCGGCGTTCGACATCGTGTTCATGCGCAATGTGTCGATCTACTTCGACGTGCCGATACGCCGCGAGATCCAGCGCAATCTCCTGGCGTTGATGAGCGCCGACGGCTACCTCGTCACCGGCATGACCGAAACCCTGGCCAACGACCTCGGGGTGTTTGCGCTGGTCGAGGAGGGCGGGCTCTACTACTTCTGCCGCAAGGGCTCGCCGGTGCCGCCGCCCGTGGCCACTGCGCCGGGCCGGGCGCGGGGTGCGGCGGCCAGGCCGCCCGCGAAGCCGTATCGAGCCCGCTCCGCGCCTGCCGTCCCGCCGCGGCCGCCCGGTGTGCTGCCGACATTCGCGGCGGTCAGGGCGCTCGTCCACGATGAACGCTATGACGCCGCGGCGCCGCTGGTGAATGCGCTCCTCGCGGTCCAGCCGGACGACAAGGATGCGCGCCTGCTCGAGGCCTACATCCATCTCAACCGGCGCGATTTCGCACGCGCGGCGAGCGGATGCGCGCGCGTCCTCGAGATCGACGCCTGGTCGGTCGATGCCTTGTTCCTGCTGGGGCTGGTCGAAAAATGGTGGGACCACCGCGACGCGGCCATCGCCTGGTTCAAGCAGGCGGCCTACCTGCATCGCCAATGCTGGCCGGCGCACTTCTACCTGGCCGGGCTGTATGCGGCGCAGGGCGACCATGCCGCGGCCAGGCGGGCGCATGGCGTGGTGTTGCAGTTGCTCGCCGACGCACCCGACCCCGGGATTCGCGTCGTTCCGGTCGGCTTGCATCCGGCGGATGTCCGCTTCCTGTGTGAGCGCCGCCTGAACGCGCGACCGTCGTCGTCGCCGGCCGACGGGAGGTAGCGCAGCGTGGCGCTGGATCTCGGAAGGTTCATGCTGCGCTTTGTCGAAGAAGCGCGCGATCACATCGGCAGCCTGAACGCCGGTATCGCGCGTCTCGCGGCGGGCAGCGCCGATCGGGACAACGTCGACGCGATCTTTCGCTCGGCGCACACCATCAAGGGTTCGTCGCGCATGCTCAAGCTCGTGCCGATCACCGAAATGGCGCATCGCGTCGAGGACGTGCTGGGGGCGCTGCGCGATGGGACGCTGCGATGCGATCCGCAGCTCGCCGAGGTCTTGTATCGCGGCGTCGACGCCATCGCGGCGCTGGTCGACCGCCTGTCGGAAACGCTCGACGGCGCCCGGCTGCCCGCCGCGCCGCAGGACGTCTGTGCGGCGCTGGTCGCGGCCGCCGCCGGCCGGCCGGCCGGCGACACCGGCGAATCGGGTGGCGATGCGGGCGTGGCGACAGCGCCCGCGCCGATCGCGGCGGCGGACGCCCCCATGCCACCCGAATCCGCGCAGATGCCGGGCCTGCAGCCGCACGGGCCGGTGCGTGGCGCGGAAACGCTGCGCGTGCGCCTGGACAAGCTCGACGAGCTCATCAACCTGATGGGCGAACTCGTTTCGCACCATGCCCGGCTGCGCCAGCGGTGCGCCGACCTCAAGGCGCTCGAGCGGCAGCTCGCGTCGTCGGCAGCCGGCGTCGCCACCGACGGCGGGTCGTATGCCGCGTTGCATGCCTTCGCCCAGGGCTTCAGGGACGACGTGCAGGCACAGGCGCTGATGATGGCGGCGCTGCACGACCGGGCCCTGGTCATGCGCCTGCTGCCGCTCTCGATCGTGTTCGAGCCGGCGGGCCGGATGATGCGTGAAGCCGCGCGCTCGGTCGGCAAGGAGGTCGAGTTCGTGATGCGCGGCAGCGAGATCGAGCTCGATCGCCAGGTGATCGACAAGCTCGCCGATCTGGTCGTGCATCTGCTGCGCAACGCCCTCGATCATGGCCTGGAGCGGCCGGAGGAGCGGGTCAGGCTCGGCAAGCCGGCGCGCGGCAGGCTTTCGCTGCTGGCGCGGCAGGACGGCAACTCGGTCGTGATCGAGGTCGGCGACGACGGCGCGGGGATCGCGCTCGAGCGGGTGCGCGAGAAGGCGGTGCAGAAGGGGCTGGTCGCGGCCGAACGGGCCGACGCGCTGTCCGACGATGAACTGGTCGAGCTGCTTTTCCGGCCCGGATTCTCGACCGCCGCCATCATCACCGACCTGTCGGGGCGCGGGGTGGGACTCGACGTCGTGCGCCAGACGGTGGTCGATGGGTTGAATGGCGAGGTGTCGGTCAACACCCGTCCGGGTGCGGGCACCGTCTTCGCGCTGAGCGTGCCGGTGTCGCTCGCGGTGGTGCGGGTGCTGCTGGTCGAGGTCGCGGGCCGGCCGTTTGGGTTCGGCGCGCAGCATGTTTCCGAGCTGTTGCGTGTGCCGGCGTCGGGGTTGTTGCAGGTGGCCGAGCGCGATGCCGTCATCGTGCGCAACGAGTTCGTGCCGGTGATGGCACTGGCGGACCTGCTGCAGGTTCCGTCGGCGCGGCGGCCGGAACCGGCCGGCACGCAGGCGCGGGAAGTGCTGTTGCTGGTGCTGCGGGTGCGCAACGACAAGATCGCGGTCATCGTCGACGCACTGCTCGACGAATGCGACATGGTGATCAAGCCGCTGCCGCCCCACATGCGGCAGATCGCGCTGGTCGCAGGCGTGGTGGTGACCGGCCGCAATGCGCTCGCGAGCGTCATCCACGTCCCGGCGTTGGTGGGGCTGGCCAGGACGGTGCGTGTCCGCAAGGCGCCGGGCGACACCGGGCAGGCGCCGCGGCGCGTCCTGGTGGTGGACGATTCGCTGAATACGCGCGAGCTCGAGAAGGATGTGCTCGAGGCCCATGGTTATCTGGTCAGCCTGGCCGAGGACGGGGTCGAGGGGCTTGCCAAGGCGCTGGGCGGGGACTTCGACGCGGTCCTGACCGATGTCGAGATGCCCAACATGGACGGCTTCACGCTCACCGCGCGCCTGCGCGAGGACGCGCGCTACCGAAACAGACCGATCCTCATCATCACTTCGCGCGAAAAGGAAGAGGACAAGCGGCGCGGCATGCAGGTCGGCGCCGATGCCTACATCGTCAAGGGCGACTTCGATCAGCACAACCTGGTCGATACCTTGCGCGCGCTGCTCGGATGAAAGGATCGATGGAGGAACGATCATGCGAATACTCGTAGTTGACGACGACCCGATGGCCAGCGAGATGATTGCGGCCGTCCTCGAGGCGGCCGGGCATGCGGTCGTACTCGCCGACAATGCCATCGCGGCGAGCGAACGGCTCGACGCCGACGGCGGTTTCGCGCTCGTCGTGAGCGACTTGAACATGCCGCTGGTCAGCGGGATCGAGTTCTGCGAGGGTCTGCGCGCGGACGGGAACGCGATCCCGTTCATCCTGTTGACCGGGGACGAGCCCGAGACGCTGGCCAGCGGCGATGCCGGCGTGGACGCCTGTCTGGTCAAGGACGCCACCCTGGACGCGCGTCTGCCCGGGGTGGTCGATGCCCTTGTCGCGGACCGGGCACGGACGGGAGCGCCAAGATGAGCACCCGCAACGATGGCGGCGAAACCAATGCCGGCCCACCGGCCTCGCGGCGCGACCAGGTGGCACGCCTGCGCGAAGTGTTCGTGTCGCAGCTCCCCGCCCGCATCGCCGCGATCCGCCAGCTCTTCGACGAGATCACCGGCGATGGCGAGGATCCCGGCAAAGTGGCCGATCTGCACCGCCACTTTCACAACCTCAAGGGCACCGGCGGGGCGTTCGGTTTCATGGATCTTGCCGAAGCCGCGGAGCGTGGCGAGGCGATCGTTGCCGAGATGATCGCGCGGGCGATCGCGCCGACCGGCTGGCATGCGCGTGTCGCGCAGGCCATCGAGGCCATCTCGATCCAGGCCGCGTGTTCCGGCACGGCGCCGGGCGGCCCGCTGGCGATGTCGCTCGACGCCGTGGATGACGCCGCGCAGCCGGAGCGTGCGACGCAAGGCCGCGGGCGGCTGCTCTATTTGTGTGACGACGAGGCGGGGCCGCTCGAGCAACTGGCCTCGCAACTGACCTGCTTCGGCTACGAGACGGCCACGTTCACCGACGTCGAGTCCTTGCGCGTGGCCGTGCTGATGCGCCACCCCGACTGTGTCGTCATGGACATCAGCTTTCCCGAGAGCCGCGATCTCGGAACCCAGATCATCGCGCGCCTGAACACCGAAACCCCCGCTCCCCTGACCACGGTGTTCCTGTCGGGGCGCGATGATTTCGATGCGCGGCTGCATGCGGTGCAGGCCGGCGGAGCGGCCTATTTTCACAAACCGGTGCGCGCGACCCAGCTTGCCGCAACGCTCGACGAGCTCACCCAGCGGCGCCGGCCCGAGCCGTTCCGGGTGCTGGTGATCGACGACGAGCCCGAGATCGGCGCCTATCACTGCATGATCCTCGAGGATGCCGGCATGCTCACCGAGCACGTGGTCGAGCCGCAGCGGGCGCTCGACGCGCTGGTGGAGTTCGGCCCGGACATGGTCCTGATGGACATCTACATGCCCGGCTGTTCGGGCAGCGACCTGGCGCTGATGATCCGGCAGATGCCCGACTATTTCGCGCTGCCGATCGTGTATGTGTCGAGCGAGACCGATCGCCGCAAGCAGCTGGTGGCCATGCGCATCGGCGCCGATGCCTTCATGGCCAAGCCGGTCGTGCCCGAAGAGCTCGTTTCGGCCGTTGCGATCCGGGCGGAGCGGATGCGGGCGCTCAGGTCCCTGATCGCGCGCGACAGCCTCACCAGCCTGTTCAATCACACCACGATCACGCAGATGCTCGAGACCGCGCTCGCGCTCGCCTGCCGGCGAGGCATGTCGTTGTGCTTCGCGATGATCGACATCGACCACTTCAAGCGGGTCAATGACCGCTTCGGGCATCCGGCGGGCGACCAGGTCATCGTTGCGCTGGCGCGCGTGCTGCAGCAGCAGCTGCGCGGCTCGGACATCGTCGGGCGCTATGGCGGCGAGGAGTTCGCGGTCATCCTGCAGGACGCCACGCTCGCCCAGGCGGTGGCCTTGCTGGACAAGCTGCGGCAGGCCTTCGCGCGGATCGTCTTCCATGCCGACGGCGAGGATTTCAGGTGTACCTTCAGTGCCGGCGTGGCCGACGGCGGCAGCCGCGTCCGGGCGGAAGTCCTGTGCGATGCGGCCGACATCGCGCTGTACGAGGCGAAGCGGCTCGGCCGCGACCGGGTGGTCGCATCGAGCACCGATCTGAGGCGGGGATGAGCGAAACCAATCTCGAGCAGGTGTTGTGGCAGCGGCATGAATCCGCGAAACAGGTGGTCGATGTCGACGAACCGTCGATCAAGCTCGTCGTGTTCACGCTGGGCGACGACTGGTTCGGCTGCCGCGGCGAGCTGGTGCGCGAGATTCTCGAGGGCGCCGAGGTGTACTTCGTGCCCGGCTGCCCCGCCGCCCTCGAAGGCGTCATCAATGTGCGCGGCGAGATCGCCTCGGTGATCGGCCTCGCGGCGGTGCTCGGGCTGGGCGGTTCGGCCGGCGCGTCGATGATCCTGATGATTCGGTCGGGCGAGTCGAGCAGCGGCGTTCGGGTCGGCCGGGTGGTGGATGTCGTGGATGTGCCGGAGAGCGAGATACAAGCGCCTTCCACCTCCTTGCCCGACCCGCTGCGCGCGTGCGTCACCGGCATTTGGTCCTACCGGGAGCGTCCCGTCGTCGTGCTGGGGCTGGACACGGTGCTGCGTGATTTTGCACGAACACTCGCCTGACCCCGCGCCGCCCGGTTGGGGCGCCGACCGGGTTGACCCGCCGGAGCGCCCGGAGCCCGCCCGATGATCGATGTGGTGCTGTTCCGGTCGGGAGGCCACCGGCTCGCGCTGGAGGCGGACGAAGTGCTCGGGGCCCGCGGGCCGGCGGGCGGCTTGCCGCCGTCCGGCTACCCCGCGATCGAGTCCTTGTTCGGCCTGCCCGAACCGGAGCGCCGTGCCCGGCCGCTGCTGATCACGCTCACGGGTCCGCAGCGCGCGTTCGTGGTCGACGGACCGCTCGAACTGCGCAGCCTCGCGCCCGAGACCATTCATTGCCCGCCCCCGATCCTGCTCCGCAGCAGCGCCCTGCGGGGTTTGCGGGCGCTTGCGTTCGACGAGTCGGGGCTGGTGCTGGTCTTCGGCGTGCGTGCGCGTCAACCGCGCGGCGCCTCCGCGCGCGCGAGGTAGGCGCGCCAGCCGCCGAACGCGGTGATGTCGGTCGCGCCCTCGAGGCCGCAGGGCTCGCAGATGAAGCCGCTTTCCCAGCGCCCGTCGGCGAGCTCCACCTTGCCCAGCCCCAGCGGAGCGGGAATCGCGCTCAGGAACGAACCCAGTTCGCTGGACGGGAGTTCCCACACCTCGACCTCGATCGCCGCCCCGCCTTCCGCCACCCGGATCATGCCGGGGCGCAGGGGCGGTCCGCCGGCGAGCGCGTAGAGCTTGTAGCGGGCGCTGCTGGCGGTGCGTTCCACCAGGCGGGCGTGGCGGCGGGTCAGTTGCCAGTTCAGCGGCAGGCCCTCGAGGTGGGCGCCGCATACCACGATGCGCACCTTGTCGTGCTGCGCGCGTTGTGCGCCGGCGCTCGTCTCGGGCACCCGTCCGCCGGCCAGCGGCAGCGCGTGCCGGCGCTGCACGGCATCCGCGAGCGAGAGCAGGTACTGGTCGGTGAAGGCGCGCCCGAACAGCGTCACGCCCCAGGGCAGGCCGTTGCGCATGAACCCGCTCGGCACCGCCACCGCGGCGTAGTCGAGCAGGTTCATGAAATTGGTGTAATGGCCGAGCTCGCTGTTGCGCAAGACCGGCTCGGCATCGAGTTCGGCCAGCGTGACCGGGCGGCCGATGGTGGGCGTCAGCACGCAGTCGAGGCCGTCCATCAAGGCGTCGCAGCGGGCCTTGAAGGCCTGGAGGCGATACTGGGCGGTGAAGGCTTCGACGGCGGTGGCCGCCGGCGCCTTGGCGAGCACGGCACGGATCACCGGCAGCACCGCGTCCGGATGGCGCTCGAGCAAGGGGCCTGCCACCGCGTAGCGCTCGGCGACCCACGGACCTTCGTAGAGCAGGCGCGCGGCCTCCAGAAAGGGCGAAAAATCGATCTCGACCGGCTCGCCGCCGATCGCCCGGACGGTTTCGACCGCGGCCGCGAACAGCGCCGGGCCCTCCGCGCATCCGAAATAGGCCAGATCCGGGGTGCTCGGGATGCCGAACCGGAAGCGCTGCGGGACGCCGAAGGCGCTGTCGTGATTCCAGGCCGGGTTGTGACGGCTGTATGGATCGAGCGGGTCGCTGCCCGTGGTCAGCGCGAGCAGGGCCGAGGCCTCGCGCGCGCTGGCGGTGAAGTAGGTGACGCAGTCGAGCGTGCGGCAGGCGGGCACGACCCCGGCGGTCGAGAGCAGGCCGCGCGTCGGTTTGGTCCCGACCAGGTTGTTGAGCGCCGCCGGGACCCGGCCCGAGCCGGCCGTATCGGTGCCCAGCGCGAAGCTGGCGACGCCCAGCGCCACTGCGAGCGACGAACCCGAGCTCGAGCCCCCGGAAGGGTAGTCGGGCAGCACCGCGTTGCGGCACGCGCCATAGGGGGAGCGGGTGCCGTTGAGGCCGGTGGCGAACTGGTCGAGATTGGTCTTGCCGATCGGGACCGCGCCCAGCGCGATCAGCCGTTCGACCAGCGTCGCCGAGCGTCCGGGGGTGTAGGCGAACGCCGGGCAGGCGGCGGTGGTCGGCACGCCGGCGAGGTCGATGTTGTCCTTGATCGCGAACGGAACGCCATACAGCGGCAGGCTCTCGGGAGATTTGCCGTCGAGCGCCGCCAGGTAGGGCTCCAGCTCGTCGGCGCCGAGGAGGTGGATGAACAGGCGATATTCGGGGTTGAGCGCGCTGGCGCGCTCGATCAGGCGTGCGATCAGCGCGCGGGGGGGGGTCGCGCCGGTGCGGTAAGCCGTGCGCAAGGCCTCGAGGCCGAGATCGAACGGGGGGTTTGCTTGCGCCGTCATGCTTGTTCCTCCAGGATCAGGACCCGTTGCCCGGCGCGCACCGGCGAGCCGGGCACCACTCTCACCTCCTTGACGATGCCGTCGAGCGGGGTGGTCAGCGGGATTTCCATCTTCATCGATTCGAGAATCACCAGGGTGTCGCCGGCGGCGACGCGTTGGCCGGGTTCGACCAGCACCTGCCACAGGTTGCCGGCGATATGGCTCTCGATGCCATGCTCGCCGGCCCCGAGCGGGGCGTCCTCGCCCTGGTCGGGCGCGATCTCGTCGACCTCGAAATGCGCCTGCCCGCTCGCGATCCAGCGTTCGCGCTCGGCGTCGAAGGCGGCGCGCTGGCGCTGGCGGAACGTGTCGATGTCGGCGGACTCGCGCGCCAGGAATGCCTGGTAGTCGGCCAGGCGCAGGCGGGTTTCCTCGATCCGGATGGCGACCCGGCCGAGCGGGAAGTCGCGGCGGATGCGCAGCAGCTCGGCGGCGTCCACCGGATGGAAGCGGATCTGGTCGAAGAAGCGCAACAGCCAGGGCTTGCCGGCGAAGGCGCCGACGCTGCGATAGCGGTTCCACATCTGCAGGGTGCGTCCGACGAACTGATAGCCGCCCGGGCCTTCCATGCCATAGACGCACAGGTAGGCGCCGCCGATGCCGACCGAGTTCTCGGCGGTCCAGGTGCGCGCCGGGTTGTACTTGGTGGTGACCAGGCGATGGCGCGGGTCGAGCGGGGTCGCGACCGGCGCGCCCAGATAGACGTCGCCGAGGCCCATCACCAGGTAGTGCGCATCGAAGACGATGTGCCTGACGGCGTCGATGTCGGGCAGGTCGTTGATGCGGCGGATGAATTCGAGGTTGCTCGGGCACCAGGGGGCGTCCTTGCGCACGGTGGTCATGTACTTGTCGATCGCGAGGCGGCAGGCCGGGTCGTCCCATGACAACGGCAGGTGCACGATGCGCGAGGGCACCTCCAGGTCGCTGGCGCGGCAAACCGTGTCCCACAGCATGGAGACCAGTTCGAGAATCGTCGCGAGCGGCAGGATTTCGGGCCGGTAGTGCAGTTGCAGCGAGCGGATCCCGGGGGTGAGGTCGACCAGGCCGTCGAGCGCTTTCGCCTCGATCGCCTGCATCAGCGCATGGGCGCGGAAACGCAGCACCAGGTCGAGCTCCGGCGGCCCGATCTCGAGCAGCAGATGGGTGTCGCCGCTCAGGCGGGCGACCAGGCGTTCGTCGTCATGACCGGTGTCGAGCACGATCGGCGAGGCGAGCGTGGTCGGGGGGGCGCCGGCGCCGAGGTGGGTGAGCGAGGTGGCGTAGGTGTCGGACAGGGTGCGCCCCTCCAGCGCGCGGTCGCGGGCGAGTGCGCGCGCGGTGGCGAGGCCGACCGGCACGAAGCGCAGCTTGTCGCCGGCCTTGAGTTGCCCGAGCTGCCACAGGTCGGCCTCGATGAGGGTCACCGGGCACACGAAGCCGCCCAGGCTGGGGCCGTCCGGCCCCAGGATCACCGGCATGTCGCCGGTGAAATCGACGGCGCCCACCGCGTAGGGGTTGTCATGGATGTTGGACGGATGCAGGCCGGCCTCGCCGCCGCTGTCGCGGGTCCATTCCGGCTTGGGGCCGATCAGGCGCACGCCGGTGCGGCTGGAGTTGAAATGCACTTCCCACTCGGTGGCGAAAAAGCGCTCGATGTAGGCCGGGCTGAAATACTCGGGCGCGCCGTGCGGCCCGTAGATGACCCGCAGGGTCCGCAGCGCCTGGGGCGCGCTGACCAGGGCTGGCGGCAGGCTCGATCCGGCGCCGTGATCGGCGAGGGGAGGCAGGTGGAGCACGTCGCCGCCGCGCAGCGCCCGGCCGGCATGTCCGCCGAACTGCCCCAGGGTGAAGGTGCTGCGGCTGCCGAGATAGTCGGGCACGTCGAGGCCGCCGCGCACGCAAACATAGCTACGCGTGCCGGCCGCGGCGATCGTGCCGAGGATCAGCCGTGCGCCGGCCGGCACGAACAAGCTGGTGTTCATGGGCTGTGGCGCGCCGTCGAGGCTGACCGGAATCACCGCACCGGTGATCGCGACGACCGCGTCGCAGTTGAAGCGCAGGATCGGGCCGCTCATCGTCACTTCCAGCGCGGCCGCGCCCTCGTGGTTGCCCAGCAGGCGGTTGCCCAGGCGCAGCGCGCGGTCGTCCATCGGGCCCGAGGGCGGCACACCGACCGCCCAGTAGCCGACGCGCCCCGGCCAGTCCTGGACGGTGGTCTGGGTGCCGGCCGAGATCACCTCGACGGTGTGGGCGACGTAGCGCAGGCCTTCGAGGCAGCGCGTCCATGCGTGGCCGCTCGCGAACGGCCGGTCGGCGAGGATCTGGCGGAGGTAGTCGCGGTTGCATTCGACGCCGTACAGCCGGGTTTCGGCCAGTGCCGCGTCGAGCCCGGCCAGCGCGCCGTCGCGGCTGGGCGCATGGCTGATGATCTTGGCGATCATCGGATCGAAATAGGGCGGAATTTCGCAGCCCGCGTCGACCCAGGTGTCGATCCTGAGCGCCTTGCCGTCGGCGGGCGGAAACTCGACCGCGGTGAGCAGGCCGGGGCAGGGCTGGAAATCGCGCCCGGGGTCTTCGGCGTACAGGCGGGCCTGGATCGCATGCCCGCTCGGGCTGAGCGGCCGGGCCAGCACGTCCAGCGGCGGCAGGTCGCCCGCGGCCAGCCGCACCATCCATTCGACCAGGTCGACGCCCCACACCTGCTCGGTCACGCCGTGTTCGACCTGCAGGCGGGTGTTGACCTCGAGGAAGTAGAAGCGCTCGCTATCGCTGTCGAACACGAATTCCACGGTGCCGGCGGAACGGTACGCGGCTGCGCGGGCGAGCTTCACCGCGGCTGCGCACAGCGCGTCCGCCATGCCGTCGGGCAGGTTGGGGGCGGGGGTTTCCTCGAGCACTTTCTGGTTGCGGCGCTGTACCGAGCAGTCGCGCACGCCCAGCGCGATCACCGCGCCGGCGCCGTCGCCGAACACCTGCACCTCGAGATGCCGGGCGCGTTCGATGTACTTCTCGATGAACACGCCGGCGTCGCTGAAGTTGTTCTGGCCCAGCCGGCGCACCGCGTCGAACTGCTCGGCCAGCTCGGCGTCGCTGCGGCACACCCGCATGCCGATGCCGCCACCGCCGGCGGTGCTCTTGAGCATGACCGGGTAGCCCACCGCGGCGGCGGCCGCGCGCGCGGCATCGACCGAGTCGAGCAGTTCGCTGCCCTCCAGCAGCGGCACGCCGTGGGCCCTGGCCAGCGCGCGGGCGGTGTGCTTGAGGCCGAAGACGCGCAACTGCTCGGGGGTCGGGCCGATAAAGCGGATGCCGGCCGCCTCGCAGGCTTCGGCGAACGCGGCGTTTTCCGACAGGAAGCCATAGCCGGGATGGATCGCGCCGGCGCCGCTGCGGCGCGCAAGGTCGAGAATCTTGTCGACCGCGAGATAGGTGCCGGCCGCGGCGCCTTCGCCCAGGCTCCAGGCTTCGTCGGCCTCGATCAGGTGGCGGCTGGCGGCGTCGGCCTCGGAATAGACCGCGACGCCGGCCATCCCGAGCTTGCGCAGGCTGCGCAGGATGCGGCACGCGATGGCGCCGCGGTTGGCAATCAGAACTTTGTCGAACATGGTGTCACCCGGAGCGATTTCAGGGGCGGGTCGTCCCGCCGGAATCAGGAAAACCCGGGGGACGTCCCCCGGGGGGCGGTGCCGGAAATCCGGTTCAGTCCCACACCAGCACTTCGGCCGGCGTGGGGTCGTAGCCGTTGCACGGGTTGTTGAGCTGGGGGCAGTTCGAGATCAGCACGATCACGTCCATGTGCGCGCGCAGTTCGACGTATTTGCCGGGCGCCGAGATGCCGTCCTCGAACGTGAGCCCGCCCGCGGGCGTGACCGGAACGTTCATGAAGAAGTTGATGTTGGCGCCGATGTCGCGCTTGCCCAGGCGCCCGTCGTGCAGGCAGCCGCACATGAAGCTGTCGCGGCAACTGTGCATGTGCAGCTTGTCGAGGGCGTAGCGCACGGTGTTGCTTTCCTGCGCGCAGGCGCCGCCCAGGGTGTCGTGGCGTCCGCAGGTATCGGCGACGATGTCGAGCATCGGGCGGCCGAGGTTGGAGTAGAGCACGCTGCCGGTGGTGAGATAGACGCTGCCCTGGCGGCGCAGGGTGCGCTGGGGGTCGTAGCGCTCGCGCGGGTTGGCGACGGCGTAGAACAGGGTGTCGACCGCCTGGTTGCCTTCGAGGTCGAGGAGGCGCACGGTCTGGCCGGTGCGCACCTCGCCCACCCACGGTTCGCCGGCGGGGATCACATGGCGAAGCACCGCGTCCGCGGGGTCCAGCGCGCTGCTGATGAGGGTCGTGGTCATGGCGGCGGTGCTCACAGGTAGAGGCGTTCGGTGTTGGAGAAGCCGCGCGCGTTTTCGGGGCGCGACAGGCGGCAGTGTTCGGCCACCTCGGGCCCGGCGGCGCACCAGGCGAGGTGTACCGGCCTGGGGGCGTAGCGGGGGGCGGGATCCATCGGATGCGGCAGGGCGGTCATCACCACCAGCGTGTCCATGGGGGCGTAGAGCTCGATCACGTCGCCCGCTTTCGAGTTGCCCGGCACGAAGGCGAGCCGCCCGCCGGCGTCGACGGTGACCCGCGAGAACAGGTTGAGCACCATCAGCAGGTCGGCAAGCCCGAGGTTCCACTTGCCGAGCTCGACCAGCAGGTTGTCGGTGCCGTTGCGATGGCAGTCGTTGCGCAGTTCCTGGTAGCGGCCGCTGCCGTACTTGTCGCGGGTTTCGACGGCGTTCAGCACGCCCCCGAGGCTGTCGTTCCAGCCCGCGGTGTCGGTGACGATCGCGGCGAGCACGCGCCCCATGTCGGAATACAGGCAGTGTCCGCGGGTGAGCCGGGCCGTGTGCTGGCATTTGAGCGAATCGGGCAGGTTGAGGCGTTCGGTCTTCTCGCGCGCGTTGAACATCAGCAGGCTCACGTTCGCGTCGCCGTCGAGGTCGGTCAGGCGCAGCAGCTGGCCGCGCTTGAGCACGAACGAGCGGTGGCCGCCGCCGGGCAGCCGCTCTTCGGCGAGCACCGGCAGATGGGTGGTGAATGTCGTCATCGGTTCCTCTTCAGGCAGCTTGCGGGCTGCCGGTGATGTGCGCCGGCAGGGCGTCGATCGCGGCCCGCGCGGTGCTGCGATCGGTGTTGAGCGGAATGTCGTAGGTGATGCGCGCGCCATAGGCGTTCGGCTCATGCGGGTCATGGCGGACCTTGTCGAACACCAGCAGGCGGGTGCCCAGGGTGAAGCCTTCGGCGAGATCGTGAGTGACCATGAACACCGTCAGCCGGGTTTCCTGCCACAGTTCCAGCAACAAGGTGTGCATGTCCTTGCGGATGCCGGGGTCGAGCGCGCCGAAGGGTTCGTCGAGCAGCAGCACGCGCGGCTTCATGATCAAGGCCTGCGCGATCGCGAGGCGCTGCTGCATGCCGCCCGAGAGCTGGCTGGGATACTTGTCGAGCGCGTGCCCGAGGCCGACCCGTTCGAGCATGCCCGCGGCTTCGGCCCGGGCGGCGCGCTTGGCTGCGCCGAACAGGCGTCCGGCCCGCGGCGCGCGCGGCAGTTCGAGCCCGAGGGCGACGTTGTCCTGCACCGACAGGTGCGGCAGCACGGTGTAGCGCTGGAACACGATGCCGCGGCTGCGGTCGGGTTCGGCCGGCAGCGGCTGGCCGTCGAGCAGGATCTGGCCGCGGCCGGGGCGTTCCTGGCCGAGCAGCATGCGCAGGAAAGTGGATTTGCCGCAGCCCGAAGCGCCCACCAGGGTGCAGAACTCGCCTTCGGCCACGTCCAGGCGCAGGCCCTCGAGCACGACCTGGTCGCCATAGGTCTGCCACACGTTGCGCACCGTGATGAAGCTCATGTGCGCACCCCCTCGTACCAGGGGAAGGCGAAGCGGGTCAGGCGCTTCAAGCCGTAGTCCATCAGCCAGGCGAGCAGCGTGATCCAGGCGACGTAGGGCAGGATCACGTCCATCGCGAGGTAGCGGCGCACCAGGAAGATCCGGTAGCCCAGCCCGTCGGTCGAGGCGATCGCCTCGGCCGCGATCAGGAACAGCCAGGCCGAGCCGAGCGCGAGCTGCAATGCGATCAGCAGGCGGGGCAGCAGTTGCGGCAGCACTACCCGCAGGATCAGCGTCCAGGTGTTGGCGCCCAGCGTCTGCGCCTTGATCAGCAGCTCGGCCGGGATCTCGCGTGCGCGTTGTTCGATGTCGCGGGCGATCACCGGGGTGATGCCGATCACGATCAGCATCACCTTGGACAGCTCTTCGAGACCGAACACGATGAACAGCACCGGCAGGATCGCCAGTGGCGGCACCATCGACACGATGGTCAGCAGGGGCGACAGCGCGGCGCCGAACAGCGGCACGATGCCGGACGCGAGCCCGAGCGACAGGCCGAGCAGGGCCGCGATCGCGAGCCCCAGCGCGAGACGCTTGAGGCTCGCCGCGGTATCCACCCACAACAGCACCTGGCCGCTGCGGGTGTCTTCGGTGAAGGCCATGCGCTCGATCGCGTCCGCCATCTGCACCGGGCTGGGCAGCAGCTTGTCCTGCGGATTGTCGGCGAGTCTCGCGGCCGAGCCGAAAAGATAGGCGACGATCAGCAGCGCGAAGGGCAGCATCGCGAGGCTGAGCCGCCACGAGCGGTTGGGTTTGAGGTTGATCAGGCGCATGGAGGCTCCGTGGTCGGGTCGGCGTGGATGCGGCGCGGGCGGCGGATGGGCCGTTCAGTCGAGCTTGCCTTCGGCCGCCATCTGCATGAAGGCTGGATCGAAGCGCAGGCGGACGTTGCCCGCGTCGCCGCTGACCACGCCGTTGGCGAAGCTCATCCCGATCGCGTCGGCGCTCCGCGCGCCTTCGCCGAGCAAGCCGTGGGCGAAGCTGAAGCCGGCGACTTTCCGCATCGTGTCGGGCAGGGCGGCGCTGGTGGCGAAGGCGACCGCGTCGGCGGGGGCGTAGAACATCCGGGTCGACGCCAACTGCGCTTCGTAGCCGGCCAGATCGGTGCCGGCCGCGGCGGCCATGTGGGTGCGCGCCGCGATGCCTTCGGGGGTGTCGGCGCTCATCAGCGCCATCACTTCGAACCAGGCGCCGACCAGAGCCTTGCCGAACGCGGGGTTGTCGGCCAGCGTCTGGCTATTGACCACCATCAGGTCGAGGATCTCGCCCGGGATCTGGCTCGAGTCGAACACCTTCGTCACCTTGGGTTGGGCCGCGACTTCGGCGAGCAGGGGATTCCAGGTGACGACCGCCTTGACGCCGGCGGTCGCGAACGCGGCGACCAGGTCGGCGTCGGACGTGTTGACCACCTTGGTGTCGCGCTCGGCGAGCCCCACCGATTCCAGCCCGCGCGCCAACAGGTAGTGTGAAACCGACAGCTCGACCAGGTTGACCGGCGTGCCCTTGAGGTCGGCCAACGTCTTGTTCTCGCCCTTGAGCACCACCCCGTCATTGCCGTTGGAGTAGTCGCCGATGATCAGCGCGGTGGTGTCGACGCCGCCGGCGGCCGGAATCGTCAGCGCGTCCATGTTGGTCATGCTGCAGCCGTCGAAGCCGCCGGCGGTGTATTGGTTGATCGACTCGATGTAGTCGTTCACCTGCACCACGTCGATGCTGATGCCGTATTTCTGGGCCCACTTGGCGACGATGCCCTTGGTGCCGGCATACTCCCACGGCATCCAGCCGGCGTAGATCGTCCAGCACACCTTGAAGTGATCCTTCGGGGCAGCATGGACGGCGGGGGGCGTGAGCGAGAGCCCGAGAAAGGCTGCGACGGCGATTGCGAATGCGCGGGGCTTGGTCATGAATACCTCCAGGTCGGTTTACGGGCGAAAACAGGAGCGGCGCAACTTGCGGTGCGTTCTCCCGGGCTTTTATCCCGCCGTGTAACCTCGTCGGAGGTCGATGACTCTCGGACCAGCCGTTCGCTGCACGCGAACCGGAACCCTAGTCATCCATTTCGGATTGTGGTGCTCAACGCCCGCTGTTCCGGGCCGCTCCTGCACAGCAAGCGATTAGCGAATAGCGTGCCATGTTCGTAATTGTTTGATTTTATTTGAATGTAAGATTCGGATTGGTTGCGTTGGCAGGCTGATCGCACCAATCTGGTGAGCCCGGCGCATGCGATGTGCGATGGCGGTGCGGGGCGCGGCTGGATCTCGGCCCCGCGCCGAAAGCGCACCCGGGCCGGTCGGGCGCCGGATGCCTGCCCGACCGCAGATCCACCCGCCCGGCCACCCGCGGTCTCGGTCTACAATGCGCGCCTGATATCCCCGGCGCCCTGAAGCGCCGCCCGCCATCACATCACCCCGGACTCGCGCAATGAATCGCCGCACCCCTGCCATCGCGCTTCACCTTCATCCTTCGGCCGCGCCGCGCGAAGCGCGCGCGTTGACGGCGACCGTCGAGGCGACGGACGCGGGCGGCCTGCGCCTGGACTACCGGCTGCGCGCGCACCCGGCCGGCCTGCGCGTGCCGTCGCCGGGGCCGGGCGGACGCCGCGATCTGTTGTGGCAGCACACGTGCTTCGAGGCTTTCGTGGCGGTCGAGGGCGAGGACGCCTACCGCGAGTTCAATTTCTCGCCCTCGGGCGCATGGGCGCTGTATGCGTTCGAGCGCTATCGCACCCCGGCCGATCCCGTGGCCCCGGCCAGCGGCGATCCCGCGATCGCCTGCGGCTGGGTGCGCGGCGAGTTTTGCCTGACGGCGTGGATCGGCGCGGCGGACCTGCCGGCGCGCCGCGATGGCGCGGGCTTGGCGATCGGGCTGTGCGCGGTGGTCGAGGATGCCGATGGCAGCCTGTGGTACTGGGCGGTTCGCCACCATCCCGATAAGCCCGATTTCCACGACCGCGACGGCCGGGTCGTGCGCCTGCCGGCCGAGATGCTGCGGCCCGCCGCGCTGCGCGAGGCGACGCCATGAAGTTTGGTCTCGATCGGCTGCTCGCGGACCCCGGGCTGCGCGCGCCCCTCGCCGGCCGGCGCCTTGCGCTGCTGGCGCATCCCGCATCGGTCACGCGTGGCCTCGAACACAGCCTCGACGCGCTCGCGCGCCTGCCCGATCTGAAACTGGCCGCGGCCTTCGGGCCCCAGCACGGCCTGCGCGGCGACAAGCAGGACAACATGGTCGAGTCGCCCGACTACATCGATCCGCGCCATGGCATACCGGTGTTCAGCCTGTATGGCGACGTCCGCCGCCCGACGCCGGCGATGATGGACAGCTTCGACATCCTGCTGGTCGATCTCCAGGACCTGGGCTGCCGCATCTACACCTTCATCACCACCCTGCGCTACGTGCTCGAAGCCGCGGCGGCCCATGGCAAGGCGGTGTGGGTGCTCGACCGGCCGAACCCGGCCGGGCGGCCGATCGAGGGCCTGAGCCTGCGCGCGGGCTGGGAGAGCTTCGTCGGCGCCGGGCCGATGCCGATGCGCCACGGCATGACCATGGGCGAACTCGCGCGCTGGTTCGTCGCCACGCTGGGCCTGGATGTCGACTGCCGGGTGGTGCCGATGGAAGGCTGGCAGCCTGACGCGGCGCCGGGCTTCGGCTGGCCGCAGGCCGAACGGAGCTGGGTGAACCCCAGCCCCAACGCGCCCAACCTGTCGATGGCGCGCTGCTATGCCGGAACGGTGATGCTGGAGGGCACGACGCTTTCCGAAGGGCGGGGCAGCACCCGTCCGCTGGAGATCTTCGGTGCGCCCGACATCGAGGCCGGGCAGGTGCTGGCGAAGATGCGCGCGCTCGCGCCGGCCTGGCTGGCGGGATGCGTGCTGCGCGAATGCTGGTTCGAGCCGACCTTCCACAAGCACGCGGGGCGCCTGTGCGCCGGGGTGCAGATCCACGTGGAGGATCCGGCCCACTACGATCACGCCGCGTTCAGGCCATGGCGGCTGCAGGCGCTGGCGTTTCGCGCGATTCGCAGCCTTTACCGCGACTACCCGCTGTGGCGTGATTTCCCCTACGAATACGAGCACGGCCGCCTCGCGATCGACCTGATCAACGGCGGGCCCCTGCTCCGGCAATGGGTCGATGACCCCGCCGCCGACCCCGAGGCGCTCGATGCGCTGGCGAGCGTCGACGAGCGCGCGTGGGCCGAGGCACGCGCGCCCCATCTGCTGTACTGACCGGCAGCGGCCGGCGGATGCCCGCGTCCGCTGGCCAGCCGGCACGGGCGGGGTAGAATCGGGGCCATACGACACAGCCCGGAGAAACCGTTCATGAGCCAAACAACGCCTGGCGACCCCGCCCCGGCAAGCATCCTGCCTTCGGTCGAGATCGAAACGCGCGCCAAGCCCACCCATGCGGTGATCTGGCTGCACGGCCTCGGTGCCGATGGCCACGATTTCGAGCCGGTGGTCGATGCCTTCGATCTCGATGCGCTGCCGCCGCTGCGTTTCGTGTTCCCGCATGCGCCGAACCGCCCGGTCACGATCAATGGCGGTTACGTCATGCGCGCCTGGTACGACATCGTGTCGCTCGATTTTTCGCAGCGGCGCGAGGACCCGCAGGGCGTGCTCGAATCGGCGGCCCAGGTCGAGGCCCTGATCGCGCGCGAAAACGCCCGCGGCATCCCGGACGAGCGGATCGTGCTCGCCGGGTTCTCGCAAGGCGGCGCGATCGCGCTCCATGCCGGCTTGCGCCATCCGCGCCGGCTCGCCGGCATTCTCGCCTTGTCGACCTACGTCCCGCTTGCCGATCGCGTCGCCGCCGAGGCCCACTCCGCCAATCGCGACGTGCCGATCTTCATGGCGCATGGTCGCGGCGATACCGTGATCCCCTACGACTTTGCCGAGCGTTCGTTCGAATTGCTGAAGGCCGCCGGCTATCCGGTCGCGTGGCATGCCTACTTCGCCGAGCATTCGCTGGTGATGGAGGAGGTCCGCGACATCGGGCGGTGGCTGCAGACGGTGCTGGCGGTCGGGCCGTGACCGCGGGCGGTGTCGACCCGGGCTCGGGCGCGGAGGGCGCGCCGCCGCGCAAGGTATTCCTGTTCAGCGGCCACATGATCGATGCGCCGGGCCGCCAGCCGGCGCGTTTCCCGCCCGCGGTGGTGCCCGCCGCCGCGCGCGCGATCGGTGCCGTGCTCGCCGCCCACGCCGCCGGGCCGGCCGACATGGCGATCGCGCAGGCGGCGAGTGGCGGCGATCTGCTGTTTCTCGAAGCCTGCCTCAAGCGCGGCGTGAGGGTGCGGGTGATGCTGCCGTTCGCGGCGGAGGATTTCGTCCGGACTTCGATCCTGCCGGCGCAGGACGGCGAGGCGTGGCGGGCGCGCTTCGACGCGCTCATGGCGCGCCTGCCCGAGGCGCCACGCATCATGCACGCCGGCGATGCGGCCGGAGACAATCCCTACGAGCGCTGCAACCGCTGGATGCTCGACACCGCGCTGGGCTGGGGCGGCGACAAGTTGCGCTTCATCTGCCTGTGGGATGGCGGTGGCGGCGACGGCCCCGGCGGCACGGCCTCGATGTGCGCCGAGGTCGAGCGCCGGGGCGGGCGGCTCGACTGGATCGATATCCGCAAACTCTAGCCGCCCGCTCGGCCCCGTGGCCTTGCTACGCGGCGCTCGAAAGCTTCAGCCCGGCAATCCCCGCCACGACGAGCACCAGGCTGACCAGTTTCAGCGGTGTAGCCGTCTCGTTGAAAAGCAGGATACCGGCGACGGCGGTGCCGACCGCGCCGATGCCGACCCACACGCCATAGGCAGTGCCGAGCGGCAGCGTACGTAGTGCCGCACTGAGAAGGTAGAAGCTGATCCCCATCGCCGCCACGGTGATGATCGACGGCGTGAGCTTGGTGAAACCCTCGGTGTGCTTGAGGCCGATTGCCCAGACAACTTCAAACAGACCTGCGAGCACGAGCAGAAACCAGTTCATGTGACGGCTCCCTGGCTTGCGGGGCCGTCCCCACGGTTGAATTTGAACATCGGGGTCGTCCCCGACGCGGGTTGCGCTGCCTGCCTTGCGACCGGCCGGCGTATTGTACCTCGTCCATCGGCACGCCGGCCGCCGCCGGCTACTCGCGCGGCAGTTCGCGTATTTCCACCGTGCCGCCCGCTTCATAGACCGGATTGCCGATCAGGAAGCGCCGGGCTTCGTCGATGTTCGCCGCCCGCACGCGAATGAAGCCGGTCAGCTCGCTCGTCGCCGCACCGGGCTGCCCCGTCTTCCTTGCCCGCACACCCGCTCCGATCGAGCTTCCGCCGTCGAAGCGGCCGCTCTCGCGCAGGCTGGCGATGTAACGGCCCCAGTGTTCGCCGTCCCGGGCCAGGCTGGCGTCGGTGGCGTCGTTCAGCATGAAGAGAATGTATTCGTTCATGGTGCGTATCGAGTCGTGATGTGGTGAAGTTCGTGCGGGCGCGAGTGTGTAGGACTCACACCGATAGCATGGTTCGCAACGGTGAGCTGAGGGCGATGAAGCCGAGAATGTTTGCGATCACGGTTGCCCAAAACTTGGCTCGGAAAGAGGCCTTGTTGGATTTGTGGCGCAAGACCTGCTGGGCGACGATTGCACCGGGCCAGCCCCCGATGAGTCCCAACCCCAACAGAGTGTCTTCACGGACGCACCAGCGGCCGGCTGTGGCAGCCGATTTATCTATGGCGTATACGCCGAAGCACAGCACACTCGCGCCGAGATAGAGACCCGCGACCCAATCCGGAACCGTCCAGAGAAAAGAAGCCGCGGCGAAGAGAGCAAGAAACGCCGGAATCGCGAACAGGGTCGCCGTGCCCCATTGCGCCGGATTGTCGTTCCGCCTTTTGGCCTCCTGGCGCTTGGGTCTGACCACCTCGACATGCTTTGCCCGCTTCTTTCCATCCGAGGTCATTTCGACCTCAAAAGTCACGCGCTGACCAATCTCGGGTCGCCCGGCGCGTGAGGTGAAAGCCTTGATGTGTACAAAGATCTCCTGGCCTCCGTGCACAGGTTCGATGAAGCCAAAGCCTCGGTCGTCGTTCCAGGTTTTTACGGCGCCTTCGATTCGCATGATGAGTGATCGAGTTCAAACTTAGGGTTATGTGCCAAGCCGTGGTGGCGCTGGCCGGTACCGGGTGGGGCGGCTACAGCGTTTCGATTGGCGCTGTCGGTGGCCGCGTGGGGCTCGACCGCGAACGGACATAGCCGGCGATATCCGCAATGGCGTGATCGGCTTCGGGGATGAGCGGTGCGAAACAGTGAAATACATGCCACATGCGATCCCAGATTTTCAACGTGACGTCTACGCCGGCCGCCTTTGCCCGCTCGGCGAGGCGTGTGGAGTCGCTCAGCAGTATCTCGTCGGATCCCACGTGGATCAAGGTTGCCGGCAGACCATGCAAATCGGCGTATAGCGGCGAGATCAGAGGATGCCGAGGATCGTTGCCTCCGATGTAGTGAGCACCCAATGCGAGCGCGTCGGCTGTCACCCAGGGGTCGAGCTTCGCTTTCGTCGTTAACGATTCGCCCGTTCCGGCCAGGTCCGTCCAGGGCGAGAGGCAGATGGCCATGGCCGGCAGCGGTGCGCCGGCATCCCGCAACGAGACCAGGGTCGATAACACCAGCCCTCCGCCCGCAGAGTCTCCGGCGACGATGAGGTCGGCCGGCGCGAATCCCTGATTCATCAGCCATTGATAGGCATCCAGCGAATCCTCCAGCGCGGCCGGGTGGGGATGTTCCGGGGCCAATCGATAATCGATGACCAGCACGCGTACGTCGCATGCCTTGGCCAGTCGGGCTGCAAGGGCGCGATGAGTCGCGCACGACCCCATGACGTAACCGCCGCCGTGAAGATAAAGCATCGCCTTGTCGCGAGGTGCCCGAGCCGGCTCCAGCCACTCCGCGCGGACACGCCCCGCCTGTACCGGTGTAACGACCACGCCCTTCGGCATCGTGGCCATGCGAGCGCTCTTCTCGGTCTTCGCCCGCAGCGCGTCCAGCGACAAATTCCAGTTGGTTGACGACTTCAGGACGGCGCGCCATATGTGGCTGCGAATGCTCGGCATTTTCTATCTCAGAATTGGCGATGATTCGGCATTATGGCAAGCCGGCTACCCATTGAGCCAGTGAGAGCAAAGTACGCAGCGTCCAGCGACCGAAGGGAGCGAGGTCGAGCACCATGTTGGAACCGGTTGGCCGATGTGCACGGGTTTTATAACTTTGATTATTTGCACCATTGCTTTTCGCACGGGATGCCGTCGTTGTTTCCATCCATCTTGACCCCAGGGCAATTTTGCAAGAAAAAAGTCGCTTCTTGGCAGGATGTCATTTGGGAGCAGTGTGTTCGGCCATCGCACTTGAACTGTCGTGAAGGGATTGTTTCTGGAATGGGGCTGCGCGGACGTGTGGGTTCGGCGGAGACCTGGGCACTCGCCAAGGTGGCGTGCTGGTTTTGATACCTTGCGTAGCCCTGCCAACCGATAGTGGCAAGGATTGCGATAAGAATGAGTTTTTTCATAAATCGATAGGGTCGAAAGTTCTAACGCCTGAGTTAGCGGTCAAAGCATTGCGGCCAAAGTTGCCATAAACGGTGCTGAGACGGTCATGTGGTCTGCCGCAAATGCCATGAACTGCTGGTAGGCCTGAGTGAATCCGCTGGTGCCGTGTGCAGCCTCCATGCTTTCAACCGCCTGTATGAGGGGTTGCTTATCCTCAATTCCTGACGCATGAATCGCCTCTCTTATATCGAAAAATACAGCCGTGCTGCCCTTGATCGTCTGCGAGACGTTGCTCGATCCGATCGAAACATTGCTTCCAGTTACGTTTCCGATTGAAACGCTCGGCGTATCCTTTTCAATAGGCAATCCATTCTCCTTTTTGTAAAGATTTGACTCTTTCAGAAGGTATAGCGTTTGACGAACAACATTCGCGAGCGTTTGCTGCTCCTTGAACAGAGCAACCATCTGATTGAAAGCCCAACAGTTCAATCCTAGCTCTTCATGAATCCGCTGCGCCTGCTCCACAACTGGGTCAAGATCTGAATAGACCCAGCTTCCCTTGAATCTCTCGATGATGCTCGTAAGCGTTGGGTAGCGGGTGACATCGTAGTTCACGGCCAGCAAAGCATCCGCCATGAAACCAGCCATATCACGCCCGTCGCAATAGATGTGCTCGACTTTGGCCTGTTTCAGGCCGTCCTCAATCTGAGGAATATTGCGACCCCAGTCTTCCTTGTTCTTCAGGTGCGACCAATCCCGGTCCTTAGTCCGAAATGCCTCACCAATAGCCAAAAGCCGCGATATTTGCGCCTCGACTTCCCTCAAGTCTGCTCGGACGTTGCTCATGCCACGATTACCTTTCCCTTGACCGCTAACGTTTGACATGAGAGGCTCGCCCCGGCTTGCCGGGGCGAGTCCTATCGATGGAAGGGTTGGGCCCCATGTGCGAACTACTCTGCTTTGGATGGCCCGTCTGTCGTCATTCTCCTCCCAAGCTTTCCGACGTGAGATATGCCTTCTTTGGCGACTTCTAAAAACTTGTCTTTCAACTCCGGTACGACAGTAATTGCCTTCTGAAATGCTTCGGAGCTCACCAGCTCGTGCCACGGGCCTCCGTGATCGGTACTGCCGACAAGTCGTAAGGGGGCCTCCTCCAGGCGGGTAAGAGCCGACGCAAAAAGACGAGCCTCGAGCGCCTCATCAATGCGAGCCGCTTCGCGCTTGTATCCTTCATACGCTTTTGCGACCGATGCTTTGAATCCGTAATCTTCGGCGAGCTTGAAGCGTTGGCCGATTTGCTTTGTTGCAAGCCAAGCAAACCACAGCGGTGCACCGACGCTGAGTGCAGAGAGTGCGATGTGCATCCAAATGACGCCCCAATGCGGGTCTTTGTCTGCGATAGCCGATGACAGTAATTCGACGCGATGCGATCCAAGGTAGGCACCGATCGCCAACGCGCTGAGTAAGCCGAATACCCACACCCACATTGACCAGCCGAGTCGCGTGGCGCGTTGGTCAAATGCTGCTGCGAGGCCCTTTGTGGTGGTAATTCGATAGGCTTCTTCGCACTGCTGAACCAGCTTGTCGGCCTCCACCTGTCGACTAGTGATTTGCGTTACTGCCAAAGCTGCATTCTTGTGGCGTTCGTCAATTTTTCCGTAGAGCTCGGCGGACTCAGTCGATAGGCGGTTGATTGTGTTACGCGCCTCTTTAAGGCTCTGCATATCTGTTGGGAGAGATTCAGCCGCGTCGGTGGCGTCTTGGATTTGCCTGATCTGTTCTTGCAAGCGATCCTTGTTCGGCACCAATTCGTCGATATCGGCTTGAATTCCTCTTAGACGACGAGCCAAAGGTGCGGGCATGGTTTTGTTGTCTTGTAGCGTTTGCCAGCCAAAGATTGGGTCTAAGAGATCGGACAGCCAATCCAAGGTTTCCGTCAGGGCTTGGAGCGCCTGATGAGCGTTGCCATTAAATATGTGCGGAACGGTTGTCGGATGCAGAAGTTGAAGCCTACGAGGAACATCTTGCAGCCGTGCCAACAACTGGGCGTCTATCTCATTGACATTGGCCGATCGAATCTTGGAGGCCAGCTCTACTGGCTTTGCGGCGACATCGTGCCTTGTGATGGCTGGATGGTGCCAGCCGTAAACCTCTGCGAGCGTTCTATCGTCCGTCCACGATCTCAGAATCAAATTCGAAAGCGTTTCGAGTGATTCGCAGACGTCATCAAGTGCCTCGTGCATAGGGCATCCCTCCGATTTGTTATGGACAAAAGTATGAGGCTCAACTTGTTATATCCGGCAAAATTGACTGATATTCCGGAGTTTTTCGGATATTCCATCTTGGCAAGGCTAATCGCGTTTGTCATCACATTCAAGCACGTCGCACGCCGGACTGTGCATTTGTGCTGGATATCCACCTTGTTTTATCGGCTCGGTGGGTGCGCATGTTTCCGGGCAGCATGCTTGTATGGTCGGGGCGGTTCAGGCCGCCCGTGGCCTCTGTCGATGGATCGCTTCAACAGTGCAGCCATGGTGCTCGATCAACTGCGCGAGCGGCCTGGCTATCCCGCTTTTAAGTACCGCGAAGCGCGCCGTTGGGGGTGTCAGGCCGGGATGTTGCCGGTCAGCCACGCGGCTGCGGCGCAGCCGGCTACGACCAGCCAGGGCGGGAGCTTCCAGGCGGTCAGCGCCACCAGCGCGACGAGGGCGAGCCCGAAGTCCGGCGGGCCCAGAATCGCACTGGTCCAGATCGGATCGTAGAGCGCGGCGAGCAACAGCCCCACCACCGCCGCATTCACCCCGGCCAACGCCGCCTGGGCGCGTGTGCTGCGTCGCAACTGCTCCCAGAACGGCACGGTGCCGAGCACCAGCAGCAGCGACGGCAAGAAGATCGCGATCAGGCAGATCAGGCCGCCGAGCCAGCCGCTCGGGCCGCTGCTCATCGACGCGCCGAGAAAGGCGGCAAAGCTGAACAAGGGGCCGGGCACGGCCTGCGCCGCGCCGTAGCCGGCGAGGAAGGCCTCGCTGGCGACCCAGCCGGATGGCACGACCTCGGCCTGCAGCAGCGGCAGCACCACATGCCCGCCACCGAACACCAGCGCGCCGGCACGGTAGAAGGCGTCGACCTGGGCAAGTGCCGGATTGGGCCATGCCTGCGTGAGTAGGGGCAGCGCCGCCAGCAGCGCGAAGAACAGCCCCAGCCACATCGAGGCGGCCCGCCGGCCGACCGTGATCGGCAGCCGTTCGTGCGCGCCCGCGGCGGCAGGCTTGAACAACATCAGGCCGAGCGCCGCGCCTGCCGCGATGACGCCCACTTGCGCGGTGATGGTCGGCCACAGCAACACCACGCAGGCGGTCGCCGCCATGAGGGTGATGCGCGCGCGATCGGGGCAGAGCGTGCGCGCCATGCCCCACACCGCCTGGGCCACCACGGCCACCGCGGCGACCTTCAGCCCGTGCAGCAGCCCCGCCGCCATGCCGTCGCCGTAACGGGCGATGCCCAGCGCGAACACGATCAACACGATCGCAGAGGGCAGGGTGAAGCCGGCCCAGGCGGCCAGCGCGCCGCGATAGCCGGCGCGCGACAGGCCGAGCGCCATCCCGACCTGGCTGCTGGCCGGCCCGGGCAGAAACTGGCACAGCGCGATCAGGTCGCCATAGCTGTGCTCGGACAGCCAGCGCCGGCGCACGACGAATTCGTCGCGGAAGAACCCCAGATGCGCAACCGGTCCGCCGAACGAGGTCAGCCCCAGGCGCAGGAACACCATAAAAACCGACCATGGGTTGTGGTCCTCGACCTGTTCGACGTTCATGTTGGGCCTCGGCGCGGGATCAAGGCGACATGATAGACGACCCGAGCTTGCGCAATTTCACGACAAAGGCGTCAGAATAGGCACGCTCGGGCGAGGCGTTCGCCGTCGGCCCGGCGTGCGGACGTGTCGTGGATGCGGGCCGGGTTCGAAGCGCGTGACTTGATGGTTGATGGAGGTGTCTGGATGCGGAAGCTTGCCTTTTTCGTTGCGGGGCTGATGGTGGCTGCGGCGCTGCCCGCGCTTGCCCAGCCCCGTCCGCCGGTTCCGGCGGTGGTGCTGGATCACATCAACGATCTCGATGGACGTTGCAGCGCGGCCGGGGGGCGCCCGGGCACCGGTCGCCATGTGTTCGCCCAGGATTTCACCGGCGACGGCCGGCTCGACTACCTGGTTTCCGAGGGCGACTACGATTGCAGTGGCCGGCCCGGGCTGTTTCGGTCCGATGGTGTCGCGCGGGTCGACATCTATGTGACCGACGAACGCAACGCGGCGCGGCGCGTTTATTCCGACCGGCTGATCGCCTACCGCCTGCTCGCGGGCCAACCGGTTGCCGTGCAGATCGCGCGCCGTGGCGCGGCATGTGGCCCGGGCAGCACGCCGACCATGCAATGTGCCGCGCAACTCGCGTGGAACGGCGCGGGTTTTGGCGAAGCGCTGTCGGTGAGCGATGCTTCGGCCGCGGCGGCGCAGCCCCCGGCTCCGGCGGCATCGACGGCAGCAGCCGCGCCCGGCCCGGCCACCGCCCTTGCGGTGCAGCCGGACGCGCAGGCGCGCTTTCTCGCCCAGTGTCGCGCGGCCTACGTCGCGCGCAGCGCCGATGCTGCGCGCTGGGCAGACGAGCAGTGTGCGAGCGACTGGGGCAAAGTGGTCGCGAGCGGCCCGGCGGCCGACGCATTGCTCGCCGTGCTGCCGGCTGCGCTGGGCGAGGCCGTGCCGGTTGCGGCCCTGCGCAAGCGCCTGGCGGCGGTGCGCTGGGCGGGCAAGCCCGCGCACAAGCAGGTTACGGCGAGCGGCGCCCTCGGCGATCTCGCGGTTTCGGTCACCGGCGCGCCCAACGCGACCGGGGTGGGCGTGAGCTGGATGCAGGTGGGGGCCGAACCGCCGTACGACGTGGTCGGGGCGATGCGTGCCCGGGGGGTGACGGTGACCGAGGTCGGCTGCGAGTATCTCGGCACGGGCGAGTGGCAGCGTGTGTATGCGGCCGAGGCGCCGGGCCGGGCGCCGTTCGCGCTCGAGATCGGTCAGCGCACCGCGCCGACCGCCAACGCGAACTCATATTACAGCGCCACCGTGAGCCTCGCGGGCAAGGCGCCGGGTGGCCCGACGCAGCGGTGTGACAATCCGGCCAATTTCTAACATGTGAACGCCGCGCTGGGTTTGCAGTGCGGGCAGGCAGATGCAGAGGGTGACAAAAACGTGAATGCCGAGATCGACCCCGTTGGCGAAGTGCGCACCCTGCATGTCAACGGGATGACCTGCGCATCGTGCGTGGCACATGTCGAGCGCGCGCTGATGAAGGTGGACGGCGTGCGCGCGGCCAGCGTGAACCTCGCCACGGCGGCGGCGACCGTCGTGGTCGCGCCGGGCATCGCGAACGCGGTGCTCGAAGACGCGGTGGCGAAGGCCGGTTATGCGGTGGTGCGCGACGAACTCAGCCTCGAGATCGAAGGCATGAGTTGTGCCGCCTGCGTGGGACGGGTCGAGAAAGTGTTGCGGCGGGTGCCCGGCGTGGCCGATGCGAGCGTGAACCTGGCGACCCGCCGCGCGAGCGTGAGCACGCTCGGGGTGGCCGCCGATGCGGCGCTCACGCAGGCGCTGGTCCAGGCGGTGGTCAAGGCCGGCTTCGGGGCGCGCGTCGCGACCGATGCCGGCGCCGAAGCGCGCGCGGCCAAGGTGGCGTCTGAAGACCGCGAACTGCGGCGCGCCGTGTGGCTCGCGGTGGCGCTCACGCTGCCGGTGTTCGTGCTCGAGATGGGCTCGCACCTGGTGCCGGGCATGCATGAGTGGGTCATGGCCACCCTTGGCCACCGGGTGAGCGGCGGCCTGCAGTGGGTGCTGACCACGCTGGTGATGTTCGGCCCGGGGCTGCGTTTCTTTCGCAAGGGCGTGCCGGCCCTGCTGCGCGGTGCGCCCGACATGAACGCGCTGGTGGCGCTCGGTACGGCGGCGGCCTGGAGCTACTCGGTGGTGGCGCTGTTCGCACCCGGTGTGCTGCCCGAAGGCACGGCGAACCTTTATTTCGAGGCGGCCGCGGTGATCATCACCCTGATCCTGGTCGGGCGGCTGCTCGAGGCACGGGCGCGCGGGCGTACCAGCGAGGCGATCCAGCGCCTGGTCCGGATCCAGCCGCGCACCGCACGGGTGGTGCGCGATGGTGCGCCGCGCGAACTGCCGATCGAGGCGGTCGTGGTGGGCGATGTGCTGGAGGTGCGGCCGGGCGAAAAGATCGCGGTCGACGGCGTGGTGCTGAGCGGCGCGTCGTTCGTAGACGAATCGATGATCAGCGGCGAGCCCTTGCCGGTCGAGAAGGCGGCGGGCGCGGCCGTGGTGGGGGGCACGCTGAATGCGCGCGGCGCGTTCAGCTTTCGCGCCACCAAGGTCGGCGCCGACACGGTGCTCGCCCAGATCATCCGCATGGTGGAGCGCGCCCAGGGGGCCAAGCTGCCGATCCAGGCGCTGGTTGACAAGGTCACCATGGTGTTCGTGCCGGTCGTGATGGGGCTGGCATTGCTCACTTTCATCGTGTGGATGCTCTTCGGCGCGACGCCGGCGCTCAGCTTCGCACTGGTGAATGCGGTGGCGGTGCTGATCGTCGCGTGCCCGTGCGCGATGGGGCTGGCGACACCGACTTCGATCATGGTCGCGACCGGGCGCGCGGCAGCCATGGGGGTGTTGTTCCGCCAGGGCGACGCGCTGCAGATGTTGCGCGACGCCGATGTGGTGGCGCTCGACAAGACCGGCACGCTGACCGTCGGCCGCCCGGTGCTCACCGACCTGGTCACGCGCGAGGGCTTCGAGGGCGACGATGTGCTGCGGCTGGTGGCCGCGGTCGAGCGCCATTCCGAGCACCCGATCGCCGAGGCGATCACGGCGGCCGCGCGTGCGCGTGGCCTCGAGATCGCCGCTGTCGAGGGCTTCGAGGCGAGCGCGGGCCACGGGGTGAGCGGCCGGGTCGGCGGCCGCCTGGTCGAGGTGGGCGCCGATCGCCTGATGCGCGCGCGTGGACTGGACCCCGGTGTGTTCGAAGAGCAGGCCCGGCGCCTGGGTGAAGAGGGTAAGACGCCGCTCTATGCCGCGATCGAGGGCCGTCTCGCCGCGATCATCGCGGTTGCGGATCCGCTCAAGCCCGGCTCGGTCGCGGCCGTGCGGGCGCTGCGCGAGGCGGGTTTGCGGGTCGCGATGATCACCGGTGACAACGCCTTGACCGCGCAGGCGATCGCGCGCCAGGCGGGCATTGCCGAAGTCGTGGCCGAGGTGTTGCCGGCGGGCAAGGTGGATGCGGTGAAGCGCCTGCGCGCGGGCGGCCGGATCGTCTTCGTCGGCGACGGCATCAATGACGCGCCGGCGCTGGCCGAGTCCGACGTCGGCATCGCGATCGGCAGCGGCACCGACGTCGCGATCGAGAGCGCCGACGTGGTGCTGATGTCCGGCGACCTGGGTGGCGTCGTGCGTGCCATCGCACTGTCGCGCGCGACCATGCGCAACATCCGCCAGAACCTGTTCTGGGCCTTCGCCTACAACGCCGCGCTCATTCCGCTGGCGGCCGGCGTCTTCTACCCGTTCACCGGCCTGTTGTTGTCACCGGTCTTCGCCGCGGCGGCGATGTCGATGTCGAGCGTGTTCGTGCTCTCGAACGCCCTGCGGCTGCGCTATTTCCGGGCCCCGCGGAGCGGGGCGCATTGACGCGCGTCCGCGCGAATCGCCGCCTGGGTTTCTAAGATGATGGAATACTGCACTAGAATGTCCGCGGCGCTGGCGGTGACGCCATGCCGACATCCTCGATTCTCCACAGAAAGGTAGAAAATGAAAAAGCACGCACTTCCGGTTCTGATTTCCCTGGCCGCGCTGGCGGCTCCGCTCGCGGCCCATGCTCAGGCCGCGCCCGTGGCCGGCGTCGTGGCCGCGACCGCGCCCGGCAAGGCCGCGGCGGGTGGCGCGGTGCAACTGCAGGGCAAGGTCACATCGATCGACAAGGCGAACCGCGTGGTCGTGGTGGCCGGACCCCACGGCAATGAAGTCGTCTTCACGCTCGGCGAAGAGGTGCGCAACTTCGAGCAGATCGAAGTGGGCGACCTGGTGACGCTGACGTATGCCGAGGCCTTGATCCTGGAGCTGCGCAAGGTCGACAACAACGGCATCCGCCAACGGACCGAGTCCCAGAATGTCGTCCGCGCCGAGCCGGGCGAGCGGCCCGCCGGCGCCATCGAGCGCACGGTACGGGTGGTCGCCAATGTGGTGGCGGTCAACCCCAAGGCCAGGACGGTCACCTTGCGCGGTCCCCGGCATACGGTCGAGCTCGCGGTCAATGACCCGGCCCAGCTCGACCTGATCACGGTCGGCGATCAGGTCGAGGCTGTGTATACCGAGGCGGTGGCGATCGCGGTCACGGCGACCCAGTAGCCGTGGCCCGCGCGCGGCGCAGTGCTTGTAGGCGCGCCGCGCGCCGTCCGGCAGGGGCGATGATGCTCATCCGTTCGGCAGCGGCCCGATCGGGCGCAGCGGAATCGGCGTGGACATCACGATCGACGTGCGGGTCTCGCCGTAGTGGTTGATCTCGCCGACGAAGCGCTCGAGGTGGCGGATGTTCTGCGCCACCACGCGCAGCAGATAGGCGTCCTGTCCGGTGACATGCAGGCACTCGAGCACTTCGGGCAGACCTTTCAAGACTTCGATCAGGCGCGCCTTGCCCGGCTGCAGGGTGGTGATGCCGACGATTGCCTGCACGCCGTATCCGATCGCTTCGGGGCTGATCAGCGCGCGATAGCCGTCGATGATGCCGGACTCTTCGAGGCGCTTGAGGCGCTCGGAGGTCGCGGGGAGCGACAGACCGGCTTCGTCGGCCAGGCTCTTGAGCGACATGCGCGCGTCGCGCTGGATCGCGGCAAGAATCTTCCAGGCCTTGGCGTCGAGTTCCATTTGCGATTCTGCCTTTCTGCCGTAATCATGAAGGCAATCTAGTTCATCGACCTTCATCTTTCCATTCATTCCGTGTCCGCGCCCGGGCGCTATCTCGGGATGCAAGTGGAACTCGGCGTCGTGTGGATGGAAATCGTCCTGTTCTTCAAGGCAGCGCTCATCGGTTTGGCCATCGCAGCCTGGCAATTAGCCGGACTGATCGGTCGATAAGCCCAGTGGGCCGATGTGGCGAATGGGCTGCGTATCGACGGCGTTTGGCCCCACAATAAGCACTTTTGCCGGCTTGTCTGGATGGGGCGCCGGCGCGAGGCGAAGGGGGCGGGTGCAATGTGCATCGAACGATTACGGGTTGCGGCGCTGTGCGCGCTGGCGGCGACCCTGCTGTTGCAGGGCTGCGCCGGCAGGGGGCTCGAGAAGTGGCATGACGTGCATCTGTCCGAGGAGTTCACGCTGCGCGACCGCGCCGAAGTGCGGGATTTCGACGATTATCTCGAGCTCGAGCAGCGCCTCTTCGCCCAGCTCGACGAAGCGGTCTATGCGCATACGCCGCAGGCCGCAGCGAATTCGCTCGTCCGGTACAGCGCGGGCAGCGCCGCCGATCCGCGCACGCGCGCGCCGGACTGGAATCACAGTTTCGAGTTGTCGAGCGCGCAGCCCAAAGGCGGCGTGCTGTTGCTGCACGGCATGTCGGATTCGCCCTACAGCCTGCGCGCGCTGGGCGAGGCCCTGAACCGCGAAGGCTACTGGGTGATCGGGCTGCGCTTGCCGGGCCATGGCACCGCCCCGTCCGGGCTGAAGCACGTGCGCTGGGAGGACATGGCGGCGGCGGTGCGGCTGGCGATGACGCATCTGCGCACCCGCGTGGGCGATGCGCCGACCCACATCGTCGGCTACTCCAACGGCGGGGCGCTGGCGGTGAATTTCGGCCTCGATGCGCTGGACGACCCCGCCTTGCCGATGCCGGCCAGCCTGGTGCTGATCTCGCCGGCGATCGGCATCCACGGGGCCGCCGCACTGGCCCCGTGGAAACGCCGCCTCGGCCAGTTGCCCGGGCTGGGCGCGCTCGAATGGCTGAACGTCGAGATCGAGTTCGATCCCTACAAGTACAACTCGTTTGCGACCAATGCCGCCGAGCAGGTGCATCGCCTGACCCGCTCGGTCGCGCGCCGCCTCGACCGCAACAGGCAGCTCGCGAGCGGCCGCGCGTTTCCGCCCACGCTGGTGTTCAAGTCGAACGCCGATGCCACGGTATCGACCGAGGCGGTGGTGACCCGGTTGCTCAACCGGATCGTGTCCGAAGGGCATCAACTGGTGCTGTTCGACGTGAATAGGCACGCCGCCAAGTCGGTTCTGATGGTGTACGACCCGAATGCGCTGAGCGTCCGGGTGATGGGCGACCCCAACCTCGCGTTCGGCGTGACCCTGGTCACCAATGAGTCGGACGAGAGCCTGCGTCTGGTGGCGCATCATCAGCCGCCGTTCTCGGCCGAGATCGCGCGCACCGAGGCACTCGACCTCGCGTGGCCGCCGGGCGTGATTTCGCTGTCGCACGTCGCGCTGCCTTTCCCGCCGGACGACCCTTTGTATGGACAGCGTCCGCCCGAGCATGCGGACATGCTGTTCCTGGGGCAGATGGCGGTGCTCGGCGAGCGCGGTACGCTGGTGCTGTCGTCCGACTGGCTGCTGCGGCTGCGCCACAACCCGTTCTACACGTATCTCGAGACGACGGCGCTCGACTGGATCAGGAACGCGCCCAAGCCTTCGCAGGCCGCGGGTGGGGCCGCGTCCGGGCCCGGTCAGTAGGTGCCATCCACCCGGTTGGTGGGCTTACCCGCCACGAAGTGGTCGAGATTGTCGATCAACTGGTCGGCCAGCCTTTGCTGGGCCTCGTGCGAGGCCCACGCCACGTGCGGGGTCACGATGACGTTGGGGCGGTGGGCGATGCTCATCAGGGGGTTGTCCGGCGCCGGCGGTTCGGGCGTGGTGACGTCGAATCCGGCGCCGCTCACCAGGCCCTGGTCGAGCGCATGCACGAGGTCTTGCTCATCTACCAGCCCGCCGCGGGCGGTGTTCACGAGCAGCGGCCGGCGCCGCATCGCGAGAAATTCCGGCATCGCGATCATGCCGCGGGTCTGGTCCGTGAGCGGACAGTGCAGGGTGAGCACGTCGCTGGTCGCGATCACTTCGTGCCACGGCGTATAGCCGGGCGCCGTCGCCGGGTCGCCCTTGCGGCCGGCAAACAGCGGTGTCATGCCGAATGCCCGTGCGATCTCGGCGACCCGCGTACCCAGCACGCCCTTGCCGAAGATGCCGATGCGGGTGCCGGCCAGGTCGCGCACGGGATGGTTGAAGAAGCAGAACTGCCCGGATTTCTGCCATTCGCCCGCGAGCACGTCGTCGCGATAGGCGACGATGTTGCGTCGCAGGGCGAGGATGAGCGCGAATACGTGTTCGGGCACGGTGGTCACCGCGTAGCCGCGGATGTTGGTGACGGCGATCCCGCGCAGGCTGCACGCGGCCTTGTCCACGCAGTCGGTGCCGGTGGCGGCGACCGCGACTAGGCGCAGCGCGGGCAACTGGCCCAGCATTTCGCCGCTCAGGGCGACCTTGTTGGTGATCGCGATGGTGGCGCCGGCGAGCCGTGCCACCACCTGGTCCGGGTCGGTGCGTTCGTGCTGGGACCATTCATGGGCGAAGTCGGGCCGGCGCAGCGTGATGCCGGGAGCCAGCGTGGCGCGGTCGAGAAAGACGATTCTGTGCATGGGCTCGGTCCTTGATCCGGGGTGTGCGACGGCGTTTGATCACGGCGGGCGCCCAGCATGGCATCGACACCACGAACATGGCAATCCCCGTGGTTCGGGCGGGCCGATCAGGCTTGCACCCGCGTTGGCGTGAGCGGGGGGCGGTCCTTGCACGCCGGTGTGAAGTGCGTCGGGTCCCGGCCGCGGGCCGCGATTGACCGAGGCAGGGTATGCCATGGATACTCGCAGGCCCGACGCGCATCGTGTGCGCCCCAACTGGTGAATCGAATTGATGCAAGGACGTTCTAGCCCCGACTTCGACGCTTATCTTTCCGGCCGCGCGAGCGCGCTGCAGAGTTCGGCCATCCGCGAGATCCTGAAGATCACCGAGCGTGCCGAGGTGATCTCGTTCGCCGGCGGACTGCCGGCGCCGGCGACCTTCCCGGTCGACGAAATGCGGGCGGCCTTCGACCGGGTATTGGCGCTGCGCGGTCGCGAGGCCTTGCAGTACAGCGCGACCGAGGGCTATGCCCCGCTGCGTGAATGGATCGCGGCGCGTGTCGGGACCGATGCGGCTCCGGTGGCGCCCGACGATGTCATGATCGTGTCCGGTTCGCAGCAGGGGCTCGACCTGCTCGCCAAGGTGCTGGTGGATCCAGGCGATCGCGTCCTGGTGGAGACGCCGACCTATCTCGGGGCGCTGCAGGCCTTCTCGTTGTTCGGGCCACGCTTCGTCGCCGTGGCCTCGGATGCCGAGGGGCTGCTGCCCGATGCGCTCGACGACGCCATGCGCGGCGCGAAATTCCTTTATTGCCTGCCCAATTTCCAGAATCCGACCGGGCGCCTGCTGCCGCTCGACCGCCGCCAGGCCCTGGTCGAGCGCGCGCGTGCGCTCGACCTGCTGATACTCGAGGACGATCCCTACGGCGCCCTGTCGTACGATGGCGAGACGCCGCCCGCCATCCGCACATTGGCGCCCGAGCGCACCGTATACATGGGATCGTTCAGCAAGGTGCTGGCGCCGGGATTGCGCATCGGCTACGTGATCGCGCCGCCTGCGTTGCGGGCCAAGCTGGTTCAGGCCAAGCAGGCGACCGACCTGCACACCGCGACGCTGTCGCAGCAGGCGGTTTTCGAAGTAGTCAAGAATGGCTTCCTGGACGGCCACATTCCCTCCATCCGCGCGCTCTACCGCGACCAGTGCGAGGCGATGCTGGCGGCGCTGGCACGCCACATGCCGGAAGGCGTGCGCTGGAACCGGCCGCGCGGCGGCATGTTCCTGTGGGCGGAGTTGCCGCGCGGCATGGATGCCACCGCGGTGCTGGCGCAGGCGGTCGAGAACAATGTCGCGTTCGTCCCCGGTGCGCCTTTCTATGCGGCCGACCCGGTGTCCGAGTCCTTGCGGCTGGCCTTCGTCACCGTGCCGCCGCCGCGCATCGAAGAAGGGGTGGAGCGTTTGGCACGGGTGATTCGCGCGCTGGCATGAGCGCCGCCGCCCGGTCGCCGCACGGCTTGGCCGGCGGGTGGTTTACGGCCGGTGCGCCTCGCCCAGCCAGCGGACTTCCCAATTGTCGACCGGCGACAGGTGGCGTGCCGGATCGCTCGCCAATACGCGCTCGAGCGACACGAGCATCTTGTGCAGCCTGTCGTCGGCGAGCGAAGGAAACACCGGCCGGAGCCTGATCAGCAGGTCACCGCGCGCTTCACCCCGACGCCCCGGGAACCCCGCGTGCGGAACGCGCATTTCACGCGTGCAGGGCTCACCCGGTTCGATCGTCACGGTTTCGACGCCGCCGGGCACCGGCACATCGATTTCGCCACCGATCAGCATCCGAAACGCACTCATGGGGCGGTCGATCACCAGGTTGCGACCCTGGAGCGCATAGAGCGGGTGGGGCGCGAGGCTGAGCCGGAGTCTGAGGTCGCCCGGCGTGCCGTGCGAGTCTTGCGCCGGTTCGCCCGCGCCGGCGACCCGCAGCCAGTCCCCGTCCAGCAGGCCCGGCGGGATCTTGACCGAGAGCGTTCTCGAGGTGCGTATCGCGCCGCCTCCGCCGCAATGGCTGCAGCTTCGCGCGCGGGTATAGCCCTGCCCGCCACAGGCAGCACATTTCGCCAGGCCGGTGGCGGACCGGACGCGGCCGGTGCCGTGGCAGTCCGCGCACAATTGGGAAAAGGGCAGGGGCTCGCGCCCACTGCCGTCGCAGACCGCGCAATCCGACAGTACATCGAATTCGACGGCGCGTTCGCAGCCGAAGAAAGCCTCTTCGAGCTCGAGGCGAATATCCTGGATGCGGTCCGACCCGCGCATGGACGAAGGCGCGGTGGTGTCGCTTGTGTCGGTGGTGTGCGCTTCCGCCGCGGGTTCCGGGCCTTGGGACCCGTCGTCGGCGTGGGGCTGCTCCGCCTCGAAACCGTTCTCGAGCATCGCGACCAGATGGTCGTGTGCCGCGCGCAGCAGCTTGAAGTGCTCGAGCGCGGCCGGATCGGGATTGCGATCCGGATGCCAGCGCATCGCAAGCCGGCGAAAGGCGCGTTTCACCGCGTTCACGTCGGCGTTCGGTGCGAGACCGAGCAGGGTGTAGGGGTCCATCGTCGTCCGGAAACCTTGGCTTGCGCCACCCGGCGGTGGGGTGGCGGCTGTGTGCTTTTGCTCTTACTTGGTGGCACCCGCCCCCAAGGCCTTGAGCGTGGCCTGTGCGTCCTGGTGCCCGGGGTTCAACTCGATGCTCTTCTGCAGGGCGCGCGCGGCCTCGTCGTTCTTGCCCCGGGCCTGCAACACCAGACCGAGGTGGTAGTGGATGTCGGCGCTGGCCCCGCTCATCGCGCTTGCGGCGCTCAGGGTTTGTTCGGCTTCGGCGAGCTCGCCGCGCGCGCGCTGGACCCAGCCGAGGGTGTCGTGAAAGTCCGGGTTGGTCGGCGCGATCTCGACCGCCTGCTGCGCCCGCTGCAGCGCAAGATCGAGATCACGGCCGCTTTCGGCGCCCATCCAGGCGAGGTTGTTCAGCGCGACGGCCGTGCGGGGGTCGATCTCAAGGGCGGCTGCATAAGCGGCGGCGGCCTCCTCGTCCTTGCCCGCGCCTTGCTGCAGCATGCCGATCTTGACTTGCAGCGTCGGGTTGCGGCCAGACCCGCCTGCGGCGGTCGAGAAGTCGGTGAGTGCCTTGGCCCGGTCGCCCTGCGCCATGAAGAGATCGCCCCGCAATTCGATTGCATCCGCGTAATCCGGGGCGATCGCCAGCGCCTTTCCGACCTGCTCGTGCGCGAGTGCCAGATTGCCCCCTTGTGCGCTGATGCGCGCCAGCGCCACCAACGGCAAGGGGTTGGCCGGTTCGAGCTCTGCCGCGCGCTGGAGCGGCGGCGTCGCTTCGGCCAGCTGGCCGCTGCGGATCCTGACGACGCCCAGCGCGTAATGGGCGCCCGCATGCTCCGGATGGCTGGCGATCACGCTCTCGTACATTCTGATGGCTTCGTCGGGTTTGCGCAGCGCGGTGGCATAGATGCCGCCGAGGTCCATGCGCGCCTCCACCAACTGCGCGTCAAGCGCCAGCGCTTGCAGCAACGTTTTTTCGGCTTCGGGGAAGTTGCTTTCGATCGCCAGTATCCGGCCCAGCGAGGCCTGTGCATGGGCACTGCCTGGGTCCGCGGCGGCGGCGGCGCGGATCAACGTCCGTGCTTCATCCTGCCGGCCCTGGCGAAAGGCGACCTCGGCAAGACCGAGGGACGACAAGGTGTGCCCGGGCGCCACCGTCAGGCACGACTTGAATGCTGCTTCCGCCGTGCCCAGGTCGTTGGCCGCGATCGCCGCGAGGCCTGTTCGGTAGTCTGCTTCGCATGCGGATTGTGCCTCGGTCCGCTGTGGCGGCGCTTCGGCGGCACGTGTGGTCGATTGAACGGTCGCCCAGGCGGATGCGGTGGCGAACTGAAAGGTGATCAACAGCGTGGTGGCAAGCGCTCTCATCATTGTGGCCGCAAATTGAGTGGTGGAGTGAAGGCGAGTGGCTGCGAGCGGGCAGGGGGACATTGTTGCACGCGATCGCAGCATAAAACAAAATCCTTCCAACCATGCGTGGCCCGGGGGCGACTGCAATGCGTTCGTCCGATGCCGGATCGGCCGCCGTATTCCGGCCCCGGACCGTGAGAGCACGATGCGATGCGGCGAGTTCGAGCCGTCAGAACGCGAGCCGATAGAGCTCGAGGCCGACGAGGCCCGCGAGCAGCAGGGCGCAAACCAGCAGCAGGCGCCCGTGGGCGCGCTGTGTGCCGCGCAACTGCTCAATGGCTTCGCCGTCCGCGCGCTGCCGCTGCGCGGCGTCTACAAGCGTGGCGTGGATGAGGCGCGGCAGTTGCGGGAGCGTGCCGGCGAGGTTGGGTGCTTCGTCCTTCAGGCCTTTCGCCAGCGCGCGCCAGCCCATCTGCTCGTCCATCCAGCGTTCGAGAAAGGGTTTGGCGGTTTTCCACAGGTCAAGGTCGGGGTCGAGTTGGCGTCCGAGGCCTTCGATGTTGAGCAGGGTTTTCTGCAGCAGCACCAGTTGCGGCTGTACTTCCATTTCGAAGCGGCGCGCGGTCTGGAACAGACGCAGCAGGGTCTTGCCGAACGAGATGTCCTTCAATGGTTTGTCGAAGATCGGTTCACATACAGTGCGGATGGCGGCTTCGAACTCGTCGACCCGGGTTTTGGCGGGGACCCACCCGGCCTCGATATGGGCCAGCGCCACACGCCGATAGTCGCGCTTGAAGAAGGCGAGGAAGTTCTGCGCGAGGTAGTTCTTGTCTTCCTCGTTGAGCGTACCCATGATGCCGAAGTCGAGGGCAATGTAGCGGCCGTCGCGGTGTACCAGGATGTTGCCCGGATGCATGTCGGCATGAAAGAAGCCGTCGCGAAAGACCTGGGTGAAGAAGATTTCGACGCCCGCGCGCGACAGCGCCGGCAGGCTGGTGCCCTGCGCCCTGAGCATGTCGCTCTGCGAGATCGGAATGCCGTGCATCCGCTCCATCACCATCACCGCGTTGCCGCACCAGTCCCAATGTACTTCGGGCACCATCAGCAGCGCCGAGTCCTTGAAATTGCGACGCAATTGAGAGCAGTTCGCGGCCTCGCGCATCAGGTCGAGTTCGTCGTTCAGGTACTTGGTGAACTCGGCGACGACTTCGCGCGGCTTCAGGCGCCGGGCCTCCGGCCATAGCTTGTCGAGCACGATTGCGGCGGTTTCGAGTAGCGCGAGGTCGTGGTCGATGACGCGCTTGATGCCCGGGCGCAGGATCTTGATCGCCACTTCGGTGCCGTCGGGCAGTTCGGCGAAATGTACCTGTGCAACCGATGCCGACGCGACCGGTGTGCGATCGAACTTGCGAAAGACTTCGTCTACCGGCTTGCCATACTGGGCCTCGAGCACGCCGAGCGCCTGGTCGGACGGAAAGGGCGGTACGCGATCCTGGAGCAGGGCGAGTTCGTTGGCGATGTCGGGCGCGAGCAGGTCGCGCCGGGTCGACAGCATCTGGCCGAACTTGACGAAGATCGGGCCGAGCGATTCGAGCGCCCGGCGCAGGCGGATCGCGCGGCTCTGGTCGAACGTGCGCCAGAAGAATACCCGCCGCCACAGGCGCGGCAGTCGCCCGCTAGCGTCGGCGTCGAGAAGCATTTGATCGAGTCCGAAACGCAGACCGACACGGAGAATCCTGGCAAGACGGAAGAGGCGCACGGCGGGGCTGGCAGGGCAAAGAGCGGACTCTATCCCGAATAGGCTGCTGACGAAAGCGCCCTGCTCGGCGATTGCCGGCAGGTCGCACGGGCCGCGCGGGGCTGGCGCCGGCATGCGAGGACGTGTCGACGAGACCTGGCGCATGTCCGGGACGCCGGCCGGACCGGGTTTCGCGCATGTTTTACCGGCTGAGATCATTGCTTCACGGGTGGGCGAGGTCCGATCCGTTATAATTCAGCCCTTTTCGAATCGCTGAATGCCATGAGCGCAGACCCGAAACTCCATATCGAGAAACTCCTGCAGGCAGCGCTCGCGAGCGTAGCGCCCGAGCATGCTTCGACGCCCATTCACCTCGAGCGCCCCAAGCAGGCCGGCCATGGCGATTTCGCGACCAACCTGGCCCTGCAACTGGCCAAGCCGCTCCGGCGCAATCCGCGCGAGCTTGCGGCCTTGCTGCTGACAGAGTTGCCGGCCAGCGCGCAGATCGTGAAGACCGAGGTGGCGGGGGCGGGTTTCATCAACTTCACGCTCGCGGCCGCTGCCAAGACCGTCGTGGTGGGCGAGGTGCTTGCGCGCGGCGCGGCGTTCGGGCGCGGCGAGACCAAGGGCGTCAAGGTGCAGGTGGAGTTCGTGTCGGCGAATCCGACCGGGCCGCTGCACGTTGGACACGGGCGCGGTGCCGCGTACGGCGCGTCGCTCGGGTCCGTGCTCGAGTTCGCCGGCTACGACGTGTTTCGCGAGTACTACACCAACGACGCCGGACGCCAGATGGACATCCTGGCGCTGTCGACCTGGCTGCGCTATCTCGCCCTGTTTGGAATCGAGGTGGCGTTCCCGCCCAACGGCTACCAGGGCGACTATGTCGTGGACATGGCGCGCGACCTGCGCGCGGCGCACGCCGACCGCTTTGCCCGGGTCGCCGCAGCGCAGATCCTCGACGCAACGCCCGGCCTGCCGGACCCCGACCGCAAGGACGACGAGGCCAAGGACCAGCGCGAGGCGCATCTCGATGCGCTGATCGCCAATGCCAAGCAGTTGCTGGGGCAGGACTATGCGTGGGTGCACGGCTTTGCGCTCAACGAGCAGTTGGGCGGTTGCCGCGACGACCTCGAGGGTTTCGGCGTGCATTTCGACCGCTGGTTCTCGGAGAAGAGCCTGTTCGATACCGGACTGGTCGAGCGTGCGGTCGCCGAACTCGAGGCGCGTGGGCACGTATACGTGCAGGACGGCGCCAAGTGGTTTCGTTCGACCAGCTTCGGCGACGAGAAGGATCGCGTCGTGCAGCGCGACAACGGGCAGTACACCTACTTTGCATCGGACATCGCCTATCACCTGAACAAGTTCGAGCGCGGGTTCGACCGCATCGTCAATGTTTGGGGGGCGGACCACCATGGCTACATTGCGCGGGTGAAAGGGGCGGTCGCGGCGCTGGGCCTGCCGGCCGATCGTCTCGATGTTGCGCTGGTGCAGTTCGCGGTTCTGTACAAGAACGGGCAGAAGGCCTCGATGTCCACCCGCTCGGGTGAATTCGTGACGCTGCGCTCGTTGCGCGAGGATGTCGGCAACGATGCCTGCCGGTTCTTCTATGTGCTCAGGAAGAGCGACCAGCATCTCGATTTCGACCTGGACCTCGCCAAGAGCCAGAGCAACGAGAATCCCGTTTATTACATCCAGTATGCGCATGCGCGGGTCTGCTCGGTGGTCCAGCAATGGGGCGGGGTGTGCTCCGATCTTGCGAGCGCCGATTTCGGCCGGCTCGACGCCGAGCGCGAACTCGCGCTATGTGCGCGCCTCACCGCCTATCCCGAAGCGGTGCAGAACGCCGCCAGCGACTATGCGCCCCACCAGGTCGCGTTCTATCTGAAGGATCTCGCGGGCGATTTTCACAGCTGGTACAACGCCGAGCGGATCCTGGTCGATGACGAGGAATTGAAGCTGGCGCGCATCGCGCTCGCGTGCGCCGTGCGCGAGGTGCTGGCAGGGGGCCTGCGGATGCTGGGTGTGTCCGCCCCGGAGTCGATGTGATCGTGGGAGAAGCTTGTGAGTCGTGACCAAAAACCCCGCGCCAAGCCGCGCCGCCAGCCCGAGCGAAGCGGCGGGGGAATCATCATCGGCATTTTCATCGGTCTCGTGCTGGGGGCGCTGTGCGCCGCCGGGGCGGCCTGGTACTTCACGCGGAATTCGCCATTCCAGGCCCAGCAGGCGGCGCCAGCCGTGCCCGCCTCCAATCCGCAGGCGCCGCTCGCGCTGCCGGGCAAGCCCGGCGGCAAACCGGTCGTGAAGCAGGACTTCGAGTTCTACCGCATCCTGCCGCAAGGCGTCGATGCCCAGACCGATCCGCCCAAGCCGGCGCAACAGGCCGACACGCCCAAGGTCGAGCGCCTGTACCTGCAGGTGGGGGCGTTCGAGGATCCGGCCGAGGCGGACAACATGAAGGCGCTCCTGACGCTGAACGGCATCGAGGCCAGCGCCCAGCGGGCCCAGCTCGCGGACGGGCGAATCGTGCACCGTGTGCGGATCGGACCATTCGGTCAGCCGGACGAGATGAATCCGGTGCGGGCGAGGCTGTCGTCGGCCGGGTTCACCGCTACGGTCGTGCGCTCCACGCCTTGACGCGCGGGTTTTCGCACGGTCGGGCTGAACGTATTGCGGGCATCGGCGTCTCATCGGCGCATTCCCCGGCGCGGTCGCATATACGGGGCGTGGGGGCCGGCCCGGCGCCGGTCGCAATCAAACTAGCTGGTTTCTGGAGAATCAAATGAATCGACGTTCGATGCTCAGGCATCTGGGTGCTTTCGCAGCGTTGGCCGCCACCGGGCCGGCCGTATTGGCGCAGCAGGACGGCCTGTACCTGACCTTGCCCAGCAAGGTCGCCGGCGATGCTCCTGGCAAGATCGAGTTGATCGAGTTCTTTCACTATGGCTGCCCGCATTGCCGCAACTTCGATCCCTTGCTGCATGCGTGGCTCAAGAACCTGCCGGACGATGTGGCGTTCCGGCGCGTGCCGGCGATCTGGGGCAACCCGCAACTCAAGGAACTGGCCCGCCTCTATTACACGCTCGAATCGATGGGCCAGGTCGACAAGCTCAACGAGGCGGTGTTTGCCGGCGTGCAGGACAAGCGCTTGCCGCTCCACACCGAGCAGGGCGTGCGTGACTGGGCCGCGGCGCAGGGGCTCGACGTGACCGTCTTCATGGATACCTACAAGTCGTTCGGCCTCAATACCCAGCTGCAGCGGGCGGACCAACTGGCCAAGACCTACCAGATCAAAGGTGTGCCGACCATGGTCGTGGGCGGCAACTACGTGACGTCGGCGTCGATGACGGGCAGCCACGAGGCGACCCTCAAGGTGGTCGACGAATTGATCGTCAAGGCACGCGCCGAACTGGGTAGCTGACCGATGGGCACCGCGGTGCTGTGCAGCCCTGGCATGGGCGCGGCATGCGTGTCGTCGCCCGGTCGCCCGATGGTGGCGCGCCTTTTCTTGGGGCGGATGTCGCACAGCGGCATGAGGGTAGTCCAGTGAGCGGCGAGGGGCGCGCCGGGCGCCCGCTGCGGGTGTTTCTCACCGGGGCGTCGAGCGGCCTGGGACGCGCACTCGCTGTTCACTATGCGGGCAGCGGCGCCCAGCTGGGGCTGGTCGCGCGGCGGGAGGAGGTGTTGCAGGCTTTGTGCGCCGAGCTTCCCGGAACGCACCTCCCTCTGGTCGCGGACGTCGCCAGCGCCAGCCAGATGCAGGCGGCGGCCGCGGCGTACATCAACCGCTTCGGTACGCCCGATGTCGTGATCGCGAATGCCGGGGTCTCGGTCGGTACCCTCACCGAGGCCGCAGAGGATCTGGCTGCCTTCGATACCGTCGTCCGCACCAATCTGTTCGGCCTCGTGACCGCGTTTCATCCTTTCCTGGCTGCGATGCGCGCGCGCGGCAGCGGCCGCCTGGTCGGCATCGCTTCGGTGGCGGGCATTCGCGGTCTGCCGGGAGCGGGGGCTTACAGCGCCTCGAAGGCGGCGGCGATCACCTACCTGGAGAGCCTGCGGGTCGAGATGCATGGCACGGGGGTCAAGGTCGTGACGATCGCGCCCGGCTATGTTGCCACGCCGATGACCGCGATCAACCCGTATCCGATGCCTTTCATGCTGCCGGCGGATGTCGCGGCGCGCAGGATCGCGCGGGTGGTCGAGCAGGGGCGCAGTTACGCGGTCGTGCCGTGGCAAATGGGGGTGGTCGCCAAACTGCTGCGCCTGCTGCCGAACGGGCTGTTCGACCACTTGTTTGCCAAGGCCGGGCGCAAGCCGCGTGGTCTGCTGTCGAGCGGTGGCGGAGCGGCGGCGCCGGTTGTTGCCGAGGAGACTGTTCCGGAATCCGGAGAGGGGAGGATGGCAGACGGGAATGTGGTGCTTGAACGCCGCCGCCGCCAGCGTTTCGTGGCGAAGCGCAGGGGCGAATTCTGTTTCTGGGCACTGATCGAGGGCGAACGGTATCCGCTGCAGGATCTTTCGATCGAGGGTTTCGGCGTGCGGGTCTTTCCGGCCTTCGAGTTGGGCAAAGTCTTCGCGTTCGGGTTGCGGCGGGCCGGAGTGCCCGACGAGGTGCGCGGGCTGGCCCGGGCGGTCAATCAGGTGGATGCCGGCCATGGTGCGCTCGGCGGTTTCCTGTTCGAGTCCTTCGAGGCAGGTGGGCGGCCGCGACTCGAAGAGTGGCTGACGGCGCACGTGCTTGCGAGCGCCACCGTCCCGATTACCGAAAAAGAGGCCGCGGCGATCGTTTCCGGCCCGTCCCTGATCTGAGCGATCCCCCTCCGTCGCGTGCGCCGTAGGGCAAGCCATGCTGGCGGTCGTCAGGCCGCTGGGGTATGGTAGCGCGCTAAACCGGTGCGTGATCCGCGCCGGTCCGGACAACCGACCGGATACCATGCGGTTCGCCATGCGCTATCCGGCATACGCGGGGAGACACGGATGAATTCAACCAGGCAGGACGCCGGCGCGGCGCATGTCGACGCGGTACTCGAACAGATCTCGAGCCGTTTGTCCGGGGCGCAGGTGGAGGTGGTCGTCGCGTTCGCGCGCAAGTATCTGGGCCAGGTCGATCCGGACGATCTCACCGGCCGGCCGGTCGCCGACCTCTACGGTGCGGTGCTCAGCCACTGGCACTTCGCACGCACCCATACCGGTGGCGCACGGGTGAAGGTCTACAACCCCAAGCTCGAGGAGCATGGCTGGGAGTCGACCCATACGATCATCGAGATCGTCAGTGACGACATGCCCTTCCTGGTTGATTCGGTCACCATGGAGGTCAATCGCCAGGGCTTGACCCTGCACCTCATCATCCACCCGGTGATGTGCATGCAGCGCGATTCGCATGGGCAGCTCACTGCCGTGCTGCCGGGGGCGTCGGCCGATGAGGGGCACTTCGAGTCCATCATGCATCTGGAGGTCGATCGCCGCACCGAGCGCGAGGATCTCGATGCACTGGCACGCGGACTCGAGCGCGTACTGGCCGACGTGCGCGCCGCCGTCGAGGACTGGCCGGCGATGCGCGCGCGCGTGGCCGAGATCATTGCCGGTGTCGAGGCCGGGTCGGCGCCGGTGCCGGCGGAGGAGGTGGCCGAAACCGTCGCGTTCCTGAAGTGGCTTGCCGACGACAACTGCGTCTTGCTGGGCGCGCGTGACTACGACCTGATCACCGTCGGCGGCGAGAACGAGCTGCGCATATGCGCGGGGTCGGGGCTGGGGTTGCTGCGCGAGTCCGGCGAAGAAAGCCAGTCACGCTCCTTCGCGGCCCTGCCGCCCCAGATCAAGGCACAGGCGCATTTGCCGGTGCTGATCACCGCGACCAAATCGAACACCCGTTCGACGGTCCATCGCCACGGCTATCTCGATCACCTCAGCGTCAAACTCTTCGATGCCGAAGGGCGCGTGTGCGGCGAAAGGCGGGTGATCGGTCTGCTGGCGTCGACCGCCTACAGCACCAGCGTGCGTGCGATTCCACTGCTGCGGCGCAAGGTGAGCGCGGTGATCGCCCGGGCGGGGTTGCTGCCGCGCAGCCATGCGGCCAAGGCCTTGCTGACCATTCTGGAGCGCTATCCGCGTGACGAGCTCTTCCAGATCGGGCTGGATGAACTGTACGCCCATGCCATGGGCATTCTGCGGCTGGGCGAGCGGCAACGCACCCGCTTGTTCGTGCGGGTCGACCCGTTCGCCCGGTTCGTGTCGTGCCTGATCTATGTGCCGCGCGAGAACTACAACACCGAGCAGCGCCAGCGCATGCAGGCGGTGCTGATGGAAGTGTTTCACGGCAGTTCATCCGAATTCGACGTGCATTTCTCGGAATCGGCGCTGGCGCGAATCCATGTCATCGTGAGGACACCGGAGCCGCTGACACCGGAGTTCGACGTGCGCGAGCTCGAGCAGCGCCTCATCCGGGCGTCCCGGCGCTGGGAGGATGATCTGCAGCAGGCGCTGCTGGAGCACTGCGGCGAGGAGCGCGGCATGCATCTGTTGCGCCGCTATGGTCAGGCGTTCCCGGCCGGCTATCGCGAGCGCTATGCCGCCCGGGTCGCCGTGTTCGACATCGAGCAGATGGAGAGCCTGGTCGATGCCGGCAGCCTCGCGATGAGCCTCTATGTCCCGCTCGAAGCCCCGCCGGGGCGCCTCAACTTCAAGCTCTACCGTACCTTGCCGGTGCCCTTGTCCAGCAGTCTGCCGATGCTCGAGCACATGGGGGTGCGGGTGGTGGACGAGCATCCCGCGGAGGTGCTGCGGCAGGACGGTAGCCGGGTGTCGATCCACGACTTCGGGCTGAGCTACACCGGCGCCCCGGAGCTCGACATGGACACGCTGCGGCCGCTGTTCCAGGATGCCTTCCTGCGGGCCTGGCGTGGCGAGATCGAGAACGACGATTTCAACCGTCTGACCCTGCTCGCCGGGCTCGGCTGGCGCGAAATCAGTGTGTTGCGCGCCTACGCCAAACACATGAAGCAGGCTGCGTTCACGTTCAGCCAGGCCTACATCGAGCAGACGCTGACGGCGCACCCGCGTCTTGCCCGGCAACTGGTGGGGCTGTTCGTCCAGCGCTTCGACCCGGCGCTCGAGAAGAACCGCGACAAGCATTGCGACAAGCGGGTGGCGGAGCTCGAGGCCGAATTGAACAACGTCGCCAACCTCGACGAGGACCGGATCCTGCGGCAATACCTCGCGATGATTCTGGCGACGCTGCGGACGAACTACTTCCAGCGTGCGGCGGACGGCGGTTTCAAGCCTTACGTGTCGTTCAAGTTCAATCCCGCGCTGATCCCCAACCTGCCGCAGCCGCGGCCGATGTTCGAGATCTTCGTCTATTCGCCGCGGGTCGAGGGTGTGCACCTGCGTGGCGGCAAGGTCGCACGCGGCGGTTTGCGCTGGTCCGACCGCATGGAAGATTTCCGGACCGAGGTGCTCGGGCTGGTCAAGGCCCAGATCGTCAAGAATGCGGTGATCGTGCCGGTCGGCTCCAAGGGCGGCTTCGTGGTCAAGAATCCGCCGCAGGGCGGCGATCGGGAGGCGGTTCTGGCCGAGGGCATCGCCTGCTACAAGACTTTCCTGAGCGGGCTGCTCGACCTGACCGACAACCTGGTCCAGGGCAAGTTGGTGCCGCCGCCCGGCGTGGTGCGCCATGACGAGGATGACCCCTACCTGGTGGTGGCGGCCGACAAGGGGACGGCGACCTTCTCGGACCATGCCAACCAGGTGGCGGCCGAATACGGCTTCTGGCTGGGCGACGCGTTCGCGTCGGGAGGGTCGGTCGGCTACGACCACAAGAAGATGGGCATTACCGCGCGCGGAGCATGGGAGTCGGTCAAGCGCCACTTCCGCGAGTTCGGGCTGGATACCCAGGAGCAGGCGTTCACCGTGGTGGGCGTGGGCGACATGTCGGGCGACGTGTTCGGCAACGGCATGCTGTTGTCGAAGAAGATCCGTCTGGTCGCGGCATTCGACCATCGCCACATCTTCATCGACCCCAGCCCGGATCCAGAAGCGAGCTGGAACGAGCGCGCGCGCCTGTTCGCCTTGCCGCGTTCGTCATGGGACGACTACGACAAGAAACTGATTTCGGAAGGCGGCGGGGTGTGGCCGCGCAGCGCGAAGTCGATCAGGCTCACGCGCGAGGCGCGCGCGGCGCTGGCGGTGGAGGTCGAGAACCTGTCGCCGGTGGAGCTGATGCGCGCGATCCTGAGCGCCGAAGTCGACCTCTTGTACAACGGCGGCATCGGCACCTACGTCAAGGCGAGCACCGAAAGCGATGCGTCGGTGGGCGATCGCGCCAACGATGCGATCAGGGTCAATGGCGCCGATCTGCGTTGCCGGGTCGCCGGCGAGGGGGGAAACCTCGGCATGACCCAGTTGGGGCGGATCGAGTTCGCGCTGAAGGGCGGCAAGATCAATACCGATGCGATCGACAACTCGGGCGGAGTCGATTGCTCCGACCATGAGGTGAACATCAAGATCTTGCTCAACAGCGTGGTCGCGGAGGGCGAGCTCACCGAGAAGCAGCGCAACAAGCTGCTCGCCGAGATGACCGACGAGGTGGCCGCGCTGGTGCTGCGCGACAACTACGCCCAGACCCAGATCCTGTCGCTGACGCATGCGGGCGGCGTGGGCCTGGTCGATGAGCAGGCGGATTTCATCCGCAAGCTGGGCTATGCCGGCAAACTCAATCGCAAGATCGAGTTCCTGCCCAATGACGAAGAGATCGGCGAGCGCAAGATTGCCCAGAAGGGGCTGGTCGTTCCGGAGCTGGCGGTCCTGCTGGCCTACAGCAAGATCGAGCTGTTCGATGACGTGCTGGCATCCGACGTGCCCGAGGATCCGTACATTTCGACCGCGCTCGCGCGCTACTTCCCCGAGCCCCTGCGCCAGCGTTTCGCCGTGCAGATCAGCCAGCATCCGCTCAGGCGCGAAATCATCTCGACCCATGTCGTGAACAGCATGGTCAATCGCGTCGGCCCGACGTTCGTCAGCCGCCTGCAGAGCGAGATGGGGGCCGCCAGCGCGGACATCGTGCGTGCCTACATGGCAACCCGCGAAGTGTTCGGGCTCGTCGACATCTGGCGCGAGATCGAAGCGCTCGACAACCAGGTAGGCGATGCGGTGCAAAAGGCGATGGTCCTGGACACCATCCGCCTGGTGCTGCGGGGGACGATGTGGTTCTTGCGGCGGCGGGACTGGCTGGCCGACCTGCAGGCCACGCTCGCGCATTTCTCGCCGGGGGTGCGAAGGCTTTCGGAGGGGATGCCCGAACTGGTCACCGCAAGCTATCGCGAACAACTGGAAAAGGTCTGCGCCCATTACGTGGGACAGGGCGTGCCCGCCGGCCTGGCCTTCAGGATCGCGTCACTGGACGAGCTCTATTCAGCGCTCGACCTGGTCGAGATCGCGGTCGAGACCGGGCGCCCGGAAGCCGTCGTGGCCAAGGTGTATTTCGCCCTCGGGGGGGAACTCGACCTGTATTGGCTGGGTGGCCAGATTTCGGCGCTGCCGGCGGAGTCGCGCTGGCAGTCCCTGGCCCGCAGCGCGCTTCGCGTCGACCTGTCGAGCCAGGCGCGTGCTTTGGCGGCGGATGCATTGAAGCTGTTTGGCGAAGTGCAGGATGTCGACGCGATCCTCGCGGCATGGCGGGCGCGCCATCAGCAGCAGGCCGACCGCTATCGTCACCTGCTGGGTGACGTCAAGGCGTCGGCCTCGACCGACATGCCCATGGTGTCGGTGCTGTTGCGGGAGTTGCGCTCGATAAATTGAGGGCGACGCCCGGGGGGCGTTCCGGCCGGCGCAGGCGCTGCGCGCCGGCCGCGCCTCTCAGTTCAACAGCACCAGCGCCCACACCACGACCACGTTGGTCAGGCTCATCAATACCGCGGCGCTGCCGATGTCCTTGGCCCGCTTGGCGAGCAGATGCTGCTCGAGCGAGATACGGTCGACGGTGGCTTCGATGGCCGAGTTGAGCAGTTCGACGATCAGTACCAGCAAGACGCTGGCGATCATCAGGGCCTTGCCCAGGTTGCCGACGTCCAGGAACAGCGCGAGCGGTATCAGGACCACTGCCAGCCAGAATTCCTGGCGGAAGGCGTCCTCGTTGCGATAGGCCGCGACCAGGCCGTCCATCGAGTAGAAGAAGGCGTTGAATACGCGTCGCAGACCCGTCTTGCCTTTGAATGGGCTTTCCATGTTTGCTCTTGAGTTGTGCGCGCCGGCTCCGCAACTGCCGGCCTGATGCCTGTTCCGGCATGGTCTTTTGCCCGTGGGCAACATGCCGCTGGCGCTTGGTGAGCGCGAACGCGCGCGTCGGTTTTTGCCCGTCGAAGCGCCGGGCGCCCTTGCTACAATGTCCGCAAGCTTTTTACCCGGTCACGCCAAATGCTGCAACCGCAAATCCCGTACGAGCGTATTGCAGACGCGGTCGGTGTCGTACATCCGCCCGCGTCGAACGATGCGCGCATCGTCTCGCTCGTGCCCTCGATCACCGAGCTGCTGTGCGAAATGGGTCTGCGCGATCAACTGGTCGGGCGCACCGGTTTTTGCATCCATCCACGCGCAGCGCTGCGCGACCTGACCAAGGTGGGAGGAACCAAGGATGTCAGATTCGACACCCTGCGTGCGCTTGCGCCGACCCACGTGATCGTCAACATCGACGAGAACCGGCGCGAGGTAGTGGATATGCTGGCGCCCTTCGTGCCGCACATCATCGTCACCCATCCCTGCACGCCGCAGGACAATCACCATTTGTACCGCCTGCTGGGCGCGATCTTCAACCGCCAGGCGCAGGCGCGGGCCCTGTCGGCCGAACTCGCGGAGGCCATCGGCGAAGTCGGCGCCGCGGGGTTGCCACCCGAAAACGTTCTGTACCTGATCTGGCGCGATCCGTGGATGACGGTTTCGCGAGACACCTATGTCTCGGCGATGCTTGCGCATGCCGGCTGGGCGACCTGGCCGGCCGACAGCGCGGTGCGCTATCCGTCGTTCGACTGGACGGCGCCGTGGCTGGCCGCTGTCGACCGCGTGCTGCTCTCGTCCGAGCCATATTGTTTTCGCGATCGACACCTTGCGGAGGTCGCCGCCTTGAGCGGCCGCCCGGTTTCATTGATCGACGGCGAGATGGTCTCGTGGTACGGCAGCCGCGCGATCGCGGGCATGCGTTACCTGGCGTCGATCAGGGCGACCCTGAGTGGCGGCACGCCGGAGCGGTGAAACGGGTTCGCCCCGAATGCCTGATCGTGGCGAGGCGCGGCGTCCGCAGTGACGAAGCGGTTTCGAATCCGCGCAATTCATTTTCTTGAAATCATTCCGGCGGTTCGACGTTCGCCGCCGGTGGCGCTATAGTCGTTTTGCGCCCAGGCGCTCGTGCCGGGTGCGTGTGCCAATAAAACAATGACAAGGAAAACGACCATGAGAGACAACACACCATCTGCACGCCTGGGCCCATCGCCGTGGATACTGACACCGCTTGCGCTCGGCGTTCTTGCGCTGGCCGGCTGCGGGGGCAACGGCGGGGGCCGCGAAGAGGTGTCGGCGACGACCTGTCTGCAGGTCACCGACAGTGGCCAGGTCATCGACCCGACCACGCCGGGGGACGACAACGCCCCTGAGCTCGCAACCGGCTTCGCCAGCAAGGGGGTCGTATATGCGCGCAACTTCATGGCGGTCGCGGCCAATCCGATCGCGACGAAAACGGCCTGCGACATCCTGGCCAAGGGGGGCTCGGCGGTCGACGCCGCGGTGGCCACCCAGATGGTGCTCAACCTGGTCGAACCTCAGTCGTCGGGTATCGGCGGCGGTGCGTTCCTGGTCCACTACGACGCCAAGACCCGCGCCGTGATCGCTTACGATGGCCGCGAAACCGCGCCGCAGGCGGCGACGGCCGACTATCTGCGCTGGGTGAGCGACACCGACCGGACCACGCCCAAGCCCAACGCGCGCCTGAGTGGCCGTTCGATCGGCACGCCGGGAACGCTGCACGTACTCGACAGCGCACACCGTGACCATGGCTCGATGCCCTGGAAGGATTTGTTCCAGCCGGCGATAAAAATCGCCGACGATGGCTTCCAGATCAGCCCGCGCATGTCCGCGTCGATCGCCGGGTCGCGCGCCCAGCTTGCCCGCGACCCCGAAGCGGCCGCCTATTTCCTGAACGCGGATGGCAGTGCCAAGGCCGCCGGAACCCTGCTCAAGAGTCCGGCGCTGTCGCAAACTTTCACCGCGGTTGCGGAGCACGGCATCTCGGTTTTCTACGGCGGTGCGATTGCGCAGGACATCGTCGACGAGGTCGCCGACACCACGGGCGACATCACGCCGGGCCTCGTCACGCTCGCGGATCTGGCGGGTTATCGCAGCAAGAAGCGGGAGGCGGTGTGCACCACCTATCGCGCCTACGTGATCTGCGGCATGCCGCCCCCCTCGTCGGGCGGCATCACGGTGGCGTCGGCGCTTGGCATCCTCGAGAACTTCGACATGGCCCGCTATGCCCCGGTGAATCCGGACCGCGACGGCGGGCGCCCCGGGGTCATGGGGATTCACCTGGTCACCGAGGCCGAGCGCCTGGCCTACGCGGATCGCAACAAGTACATCGCGGATACCGACTACGTACCGTTGCCGGGCGGCAGCTGGGCGTCGATGCTCGACAAGAGCTACCTCGCCGCCCGCGCCAGCCTGATCAGCATGACCGGCAGCATGGGGGTGGCCGAGGCGGGCGATCTCGGGCCGGTGCCGCTGGGCTCGGACACCACGCCGGAGGGCGGAACCACGCATGTGTCGATCGTCGACAAGAACGGCAACGTCGTGGTCATGACCAGCACCATCGAAGGCGGGTTCGGCTCGTTTCACATGACCCGCGGCGGTTTCCTGCTCAACAACGAGCTCACCGATTTTTCCGCCGATCCGGCCGACGCAGACGGCAATCCGATCGCGAACCGGGTTGCCCCGGGCAAGCGCCCGCGTAGCTCGATGGCGCCGACCCTGGTGTTCAAGGCCACGCAGGCGGGTGAAGCCGGCGAGTTCGTGATGGCGACGGGCTCGCCCGGTGGGGCGGCGATCATCCAGTACGTCGTCAAGACGCTGGTCGGCAGCCTCGACTGGGGGCTGGATGCCCAGCAGGCGGTGTCGATGATCGCGTTCGGTGCGGCCAACAGTGCCACGACCGGGATCGGCGGGGAGCATCCGCTCGTCAATACCAATGACAACGGCAACAACGACCCGTTGGTGAGCGGTTTGCGGGCGCTCGGGCATACGGTGTCGGTCAACGCGCAGTCGAGCGGCCTGGGCAGTATCGTCCGCACCACGGTAGACGGGCGTCCCGCCTTCATGGGCGGGGCCGATCCGCGTCGCGAGGGCATCGTGCTGGGCGATACCTTCCAGCCCTGAGCGGCACACATTCCCGGGGCGTTGGTCAGGTGGATGCGACGAACGCCTCGGGGCTGGCGATGACGAACAAGGGCTGGATCAGGCGGTGGCGGTTCAACTTCAACAAGATCTTGTCGCGGGTGAGCAGGTGGTGGGCGGCTGCGTCGCGCGCGATCTCGAGAAATTTCTGGTCGTCGCGGTCGCGGCAGGTCGGCAACTGCGGAGCATCCGGGGCAGCCGGCGCGACCCGCTGGCAGCGGGCTGCGTACGCGGCGACGATGTCCTGCTGGCGCGTGGGCGGCAGGCCGAACTGGCGATAGGCCAGGACACAGCGCAGTTCATCGAGCGCGTCATCGCGGGTGAACAGACGGTACGCGCCGGCGCCGATCGCCACCGCCAGGTGCGCGAGCGCGGGGTCGGCGAATAGCCACAAGGCCATTACGGTATTGGTGTCCAGCACGATCCGGGCATCGCCCGCGGGTGCCGAGCGGAGCAGGCAATCAGACTGTCGAACGCGGGGGGGCGCGTCGGCCCGGCATTCGGCCGGGCGGTGACACGCATCGATGGGCCGGGTTGGCATGGATCGGGCCGTATCAGCTTTGCATGCGTACTTGCCGACGGCCTGTGGCGACTCGTGATGGAGATCGGGCGGCGTCGGCGTCGGTGAAATGAAAAAGAGGGAGCCCGCAGGCTCCCCCATGACCTTGCGGCGGGACTCAGGCCCGATCAGGCGACCTTGTTCGCATCGGCACGAATCTTCACGAACGAGCCCGGTGCATCTTCGAGCGGCGTCAGCTTGCCATTGGCCGGGTCGCGCGGGGCAACCTGCTCGGCGTCCTGAGACGCGACCCAGGCATTCCAGTCGGTCCACCACGAGCCGGCCTGCTGTTGCGCGCCTTCGAACCACTGGTCGGCAGTTTCCGCGAGCTTGGCCGAGGCATTGACCCAGAAGCCGTACTTGTTGGCCGCCGGCGGATTGACGATGCCGGCGATGTGGCCCGAGCCGCCGAGCACGAAGCGCACTGGGCCGCCGAAGTTGCGTGCCCCGGCGTAGGTGCTCTTCCACGGGGCGATGTGGTCTTCGATCGTCGAGATGAAATAGCACGGTACCTTGATCTTGCCCAGATCGATCGGTACGCCCGCGATCTCGACCCCGCCCGGCTGGACCAGCAGGTTGTTCATGTACATGCTGCGCAGGTAGAAGCTGTGCATCCGGGCCGGCATGCGGGTGGAGTCGGAGTTCCAGTAGAGCAGGTCGAACGGGAACGGATCCTTGCCCAACAGGTAGTTGTTCACCACGAACGACCAGATCAGGTCGTTGGCACGCATCATGTTGAAGGTGCCGGCCATTTCGGAACCTTCGAGGTAGCCGCGCTCGAACATCTTCTTCTCGAGGCTGGAGACCTGCTGTTCGTCGATGAATACCCCCAGCTCACCCGGTTCCGCGAAGTCGGTCATGGTGGTGAAGAAGGTCGCAGAGGCGATGCGTTTTTGCTTCTTGGCCGCGAGGTAGGCGAGCGTGGTCGCCAGCAGCGTGCCGCCCAGGCAGTAGCCTGCGGCGTTCACTTCCTTCTCGCCGGTCTGCTGTTCGATCGCGTCGAGCGCGGCCAGCACGCCTTCGGTCACATACGATTCGAAGGTCTTCTCGGACTGATTGCTGTCGGGGTTGACCCACGAAACCACGAACACGGTGTGGCCATGATCGACGCACCATTTGATGTAGGAGTTCTTCTCGCGCAGGTCGAGGATGTAGAACTTGTTGATCCAGGGCGGCACGATCAGCAGCGGCTTCTTGAGGACCGTGCCGGTGCTCGGGCTATATTGCAGGAGCTGCATCATCTCGGTCTCGAACACCACCTTGCCGGGGGTGGTCGCGACGTTCTTGCCGAGCTCGAAGGCGCTGGTGTCGGTCATCTTGACCCGCAGCTGGCCGCCGCCGTCTTCCATGTCGCGCAGCAGGTTGTTGAGGCCCTTGAGCAGGTTCTGGCCGCCGCTCTTGACGGTTTCGCGGAAAACCTCGGGGTTGGTCATCGCGAAGTTGGACGGCGAAAGGGCGTCGATGTACTGGCGGGTGAAGAAGTTGACCTTCTTCTGTGCATGCTCGTCCAGGCCTTGTACGCAACAGACGGTGTCATGCACATGGCGGGCGGCGATCAGGTAGGACTGTTTGACGAAATCGAACAGGAAGTGCTCTTCCCATTGTTCGTCCTTGAAGCGCTTGTCGCCTTTCTCGGGCTGGGCGACCGGGGCGGCCTGCATGCCCATGAAGCGCAACATCGAATGCTGCCACAGCGAAAAATAGTCCCACACCAGATTCATCTGGCTCTGCGCCAGCTTGTAGGGATTCGACAGCAGCTTGGCCATCATGTCCATGAAGGCCTGGGCGATTCCGAGTTCGTCGCTCGGCGTCGCGACGCCCTTCTTCAACTGGCGCTGCACATGCTCGCTGATCAACGAGGAGGCACGCTGCGCGACCTCGGCATAGGTCTTGGCGATCTCCTGCGGATCGGGCAATTCGGGATGAGCCTTATCGGGGGTGGGTGCAGCCATTTTTCAGTGCTCCTTGTTATCAGGCAGTTCTTTCGAACCGGGTTGTGCCATCGCGGTCCACCCGACGCGCCACCTCCTTGCGGACCGCAAGATAGTTCAGGTGGGCGACGGCCTCTCCCATGGCGAACATGACCTGGTGGGTGTCAAGTTCGCGAGGAAACAGCGTCGGCAATATCTCTGCCGCAGTGCGGGGAACGTCGAGTACCTCGAGCAAGGCATCGCAGCGCTCCCGGTGATGGGCTTCGAGTTGCTCGACGCGCGTCCTCAGTCCGCGAAAGGGCTTCCCGTGCGATGGTAGCACGAGCGTGTCGTCCGGCAAGTCTTTGATGCGCTGCAGCGATTCAAGAAACCAGGCAAGGGGGTCGTCGTTGGGGGTGGCGGCGAAGACGCTGACGTTGGTCGAGATCCGCGGCAGCAGCATGTCGCCCGCGATCAGCACGCGCAAGTCCTCGCAATAGAGGCTGGCATGTTCGGGCGAATGGCCGTATCCGACGATCACCCGCCACTCCTGTCCGCCGATCCGCAGCAGGTCGCCGGCGAACATGCGATGAAAGCTGTGGGGCAGGCTCGGCACGCCGCGGCGGTAACCGTTGCCACGTGTTTCGAGCGCCTGCAGGCGCGCTTCGTCGAGGCCATGCCGGGCGAAATGTCCGAGCATGTCGGGAACCGCGTAGCCGGGCAGTTGATGCCACAGCGCATGGGCGCCGAGGTATTCGCCCTGGGTCATGAAGATCGGTGCATTGTCGCGCGCGCCGAGCCAGTCGGCGAGGCCGATGTGGTCGGGATGACAGTGGGTCACGACGATGCCCGAGATCGGGCGCCGATCGCGATCGAGTATGGTGCTCCACGCGTCGCGCACCGGGTCCAGCCCGAAACCGGTATCGACCAGCACCACGTCCTTGCCGTCGGCGAGCATCCACAGGTTGATGTGGTCGAGGGCGTACGGCAATGGCATGCGCACCCAGCCGATGCCGGGCAATACCTGTTTGACTTCCGCCTCGGCGGGGATGTCATCGATGGGGTAGTCGAGCACGGATGGTCTCCTCCTGCGATATCGGGCAGCGTGCCCATCACGACCGGCCCGGCGCCGGCCGTGAACAGAACTTTGTTTGGTAACGAGAGCCGCTTTTTATATCATTGGCGCGACGACGTCCATTGCGAACGATCCATGACAGCCACCGAGCGCACTTTCACGATCACCGAACTGGCGCGCGAATTCGACATCACCCCGCGCGCGATCCGCTTCTACGAGGATCAGGGGCTGCTGACGCCTTCGCGCTCGGGGCGCGCGCGCGTCTATACCAAGGCCGACCGTACGCGCCTCAAGCTCACCCTGCGCGGCAAGCGTCTCGGCTTGTCGCTCGCCGAGATTCGCGAGTTGATCGAAATGTACGGCGGCGTGCGCAACTACGCGCCGCAACTGCAACGCTTTCTCAAAGTGCTGAGCGATCGGCGCGCGTCGCTCGAGCAGCAGCGGGAGGACATCGAGGCGGTGCTGGGCGAGATCGCGATGCTCGAAAAACAGTGCACCGACCTGCTCGGACACGACGTCGCCGGGGCTGCGCAGGCCAAGGCCGAGCTGGCCAAACGCATGCTCGGAGCCGAATGAAATTTATCCTGCACGATTGTTGACGTTTACGTCAACGTCAGTAGAATCGTCAAAAGAAAAACAGTCCATCAGGACGTCCACGGAGGAGACCACGATGCGCCCCGAGCTGCCCGTACACCAGCCGCGCGACCCCGCCTACGCGGCGCGCGTTCGCGCGAGCTTCGATCTGCAACAGGCGATGACGCTGATCGGCGCCGAACTGGCGATCGTCGAGCCCGGCTATACCGAGATCCACCTGCCTCACCGGCCCGAGATCACCCAGCAGCACGGCTTCATCCATGGCGGCGTCGTCGGCATGATCGCCGATTCCGCCGCCGGCTATGCCGCCAATACCCTGACCGACGCCGACGCCAGCGTGCTGACCGTCGAGTACAAGATCAACCTGATCGCACCGGCCGACGGCGACCGCCTGGTGGCGCGCGGCGAGGTCGTGAAGGCCGGGCGCACGCTGCTGATCACCCGAGCCGACGTATACGCGATCAAGCACGAGCAATGGACCCTGTGCGCGGTGATGCAGCAGACCATCATGGCGATGCAGGGCAAGCGGGAGCGGGCGCAGTGACAAGGTCATGTTCCTGGACCACACTGGCACATGCGTTCGTCCGCGGCGCGTGCTCGTGTGAGCACATGCCGATCGCGTGAGCCCGCGCAGGCCGGGTTGGGGCGCTTGCCCGCCCGGCCGCCTGAGCCGCCTGCGCCCGAACCGACGACTTCGAACCCGATTAGAGGAGACAACCCGATGAACGTACCTTGCCTGAACCTGAACCTCGGCGAAGACATCGACGCGCTGCGCGATACGGTGGCGGCCTTCGCTCGCGACGAGATCGCGCCACGGGCCGACGCCATCGACCGCGAGAACGCCTTCCCCGCCGATCTATGGAAGAAGTTCGGCGACATGGGGTTGCTCGGCATGACGGTCGAGGAAGAGTACGGTGGCACGAACATGGGGTACCTCGCCCACATCGTGGCGCTCGAAGAAATCTCGCGCGCGTCGGCTTCGGTGGGCCTGTCGTACGGCGCGCATTCGAACCTGTGCGTCAATCAGATCCGGCGCAACGGCACCGAGGCGCACAAGCGCAAGTATCTGCCCGGCCTGCTGTCGGGCGAGCAGGTCGGCGCGCTCGCGATGTCCGAGCCCAATGCTGGCTCCGACGTCGTGTCGATGAGCTTGCGCGCCGACCGCAAGGGCGACCGCTATGTGCTCAACGGTTCGAAGATGTGGATCACTAACGGGGGCGACGCCGATACGCTCGTCGTGTATGCCAAGACCGACATCGAGGCGGGCGCGCGCGGCGTGACCGCCTTCATCATCGAGAAGGGCATGAAGGGTTTTTCGCACGGCACCCATCTCGACAAGCTCGGCATGCGCGGTTCGAACACGTTTCCGCTGTTTTTCGACGATTGCGAAGTGCCGGCCGAGAACGTGCTCGGCCAGGTGGGCGGTGGCGTCAAGGTGTTGATGAGCGGCCTCGACTACGAGCGCGCGGTGCTGTGTGGCGGCCCGCTGGGCATCATGGCGGCGTGCATGGACGTGGTGGTGCCCTATCTGCACGAGCGCAAGCAGTTTGGCCAGCCGATCGGCGAGTTTCAGCTCATGCAGGGCAAGGTCGCCGACATGTATACGATCTGGAGCGCGGCGCGCGCCTACGTCTATGCGGTCGGCCAGGCCTGCGACCGCTTCGACCATTCGCGCGCGCTGCGCAAGGACGCCGCGGCAGCGATCCTCTATTCGGCCGAGAAGGCCACGTGGATGGCGGGCGAGGCCATCCAGGCGCTCGGCGGCGTGGGCTACACCAATGACTACCCCGCCGGCCGCCTGTGGCGCGATGCCAAGCTGTACGAGATCGGCGCCGGCACCAGCGAGATCCGGCGCATGCTGATCGGCCGTGAACTCTTTTCCGAAACCCTGTAACCGGGAGTGCCCGCAATGTCCGATCCGATCGTCATCGTTTCCGCCGCCCGCACGCCGCTGGGCGGTTTTCAGGGGGTGCTTTCCGGGTTGACCGGCCCGCAGCTGGGGGCGGTCGCGATCAAGGCCGCGCTCGAACGCGCCGCGGTCCCGCCGCAGGCTGTCGAAGAAGTCATCATGGGCTGCGTGCTGCCGGCCGGCCTCGGCCAGGCGCCGGCCCGCCAGGCCGCACTCGGCGCCGGCTTGCCGCTCTCGGCCGGCTGCACCACGATCAACAAGGTGTGCGGTTCGGGCATGAAGGCGACCATGCTCGCGCACGACCTGCTCGTGGCAGGCACCAACACCGTGATGGTGGCGGGCGGCATGGAATCGATGTCCAACGCGCCCTACCTGTTGCCGAAGGCGCGCGGCGGCTATCGGCTCGGCCACGGCCAACTGCTCGACCACATGTTCCTCGACGGGCTCGAAGACAGTTACTCGGCCGAGTACAAGGGGCGGCTGATGGGCACGTTCGCCGAAGACTGCGCCGACCACTTCGGTTTTTCGCGGCAAGCGCAGGACGCGTTTGCGGTCGCCTCGACCACGCGCGCGCAGGCCGCGATCGCCAGCGGCGGGTTCGACTGGGAAGTGGCGCCGGTGACCGTCGCCGGTCGCAAGGGGGATGCGCGGGTCGAGCACGACGAGCAGCCGCCCCGGGCACAGGTCGACAAGATCGGCGGGCTCAAACCCGCTTTCCGCAAGGATGGCACCGTGACCGCCGCCAATTCCAGCTCGATCTCCGACGGCGCGGCGGCCCTGGTGCTGATGCGCCGCTCGACCGCCGACACGCTGGGCTGCGTGCCGGTGGCCACCATCGTCGGGCATGCCACCCATGCGCAGGCGCCGCATTGGTTCACCACCGCGCCGGTCGGCGCGATGCAGAAAGTGCTGGCGCGCGCCGGCTGGGGGGTCGGCGACGTCGACCTGTGGGAGATCAACGAGGCCTTCGCGGTGGTCACGATGGCCGCGATGCACGAAATGAAGCTCGCGCACGAGCAGGTTAACGTGCATGGCGGGGCGTGCGCGCTCGGGCACCCGATCGGTGCCTCCGGTGCGCGCATCCTGGTCACGCTGCTCGGGGCGCTGCGCGCACGCGGCGCCCGGCGCGGGGTGGCCAGCCTGTGCATCGGCGGTGGCGAGGCCACCGCGGTGGCGGTCGAGCTCAGCGCCTGAGCGGCCGCACGCACATAAAAATGGAGGAGACGACATGATTCTTTCCGAACAGCATGCGCTGGTACGTGACACGATGCGTGCCTTCGCGCAGGCGCGGCTCGCGCCGTTCGCCGCCGAATGGGACCGCGACCACACTTTTCCGCGCGCGGCGCTGAGCGAACTCGCGGCGCTCGGCGCGCTCGGCATGGTGGTGCCGGACGAATGGGGCGGCGCGGGCATGGACTACCTCAGCCTGGTGCTGACGCTCGAGGAGATCGCCGCCGGCGACGGGGCGACCTCGACCATCGTCAGCGTTCAGAACTCGCTGCCGTGCGGCATTCTCAACCGCTATGGCAGCGACGCGCAAAAGCACGCCTGGCTGCGGCCGCTGGCGCGCGGCGAGAAGCTCGGCTGCTTCTGCCTCACCGAGCCGCATGTGGGATCGGACGCGGCGGCGATCCGTACCAGCGCGACCCGGGACGGCGACGCCTGGGTGCTCAACGGCGTCAAGCAGTTCATCACCACCGGCAAGCACGCCGACATGGCGATCGTGTTCGCGGTGAGCGACAAGACGGCCGGCAAGAAAGGCATCTCGTGCTTCCTGGTGCCGGCCGATGCGCCCGGCTACGTGGTCGGGCGGATCGAAGAGAAGATGGGGCAGAAGGCCTCCGACACCGCCCAGATCCTGTTCGAGGATTGCCGGGTCCCGGCCGATGCGCTGATCGGCGCCGAAGGCGAGGGCTACCGCATCGCGCTGTCCAATCTCGAGGCCGGCCGCATCGGGATCGCCGCGCAATGCCTGGGCATGGCGCGCGCCGCGCTCGAAGCCGCGGTCAAGTATGCGCGGGAGCGCGAGAGCTTCGGCAAGCCGATCTTCGAGCACCAGGCGGTGAACTTCCGCCTGGCCGACATGGCCACCCAGCTCGAGGCCGCGCGCCAGCTGGTGTGGCATGCGGCAAGCCTGAAGGACGCCGGCCTGCCGTGTCTCAAGGAAGCCTCGATGGCCAAGCTGTTCGCCTCCGAAATGGCCGAGCGGGTCTGTTCGGATGCGATCCAGGTCCACGGCGGCTACGGCTATGTGAGCGATTTTCCGGTCGAGCGCATCTACCGCGACGTGCGGGTGTGCCAGATCTACGAAGGCGCGAGCGACATCCAGCGCCTCGTCATCGGCCGCGCGCTGGCGGACTGAGCGTTCCACGATCCTGCGGGCGTGGCGGGTGCTTTCTCCCTCCCCCTCTTGCCCGCCGCGTCCGCAGGATTTTTTCCCGACCCTGGAGATGTCCATGGATACCGATACCGCAGCGCCGATCGATTTCTGGTTCGATTTTTCCTCGCCCTTCGGCTACCTGATGGCCGAGAAGATCGACGCCGCAGCCGCCGCCCACGGACGGGCGGTGCGCTGGCGGCCCTTCCTGCTCGGCGCGGTCTACAAGCACACCGGCGGCGTTCCGCTCACCGAGACCCCGCTCAAAGGGGCGTATTCGCTGCGCGACATCGCCCGCAGCGCGCGCTTCCTGGGGCTGCCGTTCGCCATGCCGACGCCGTTTCCGGTGGCGACCCAGCATGCCGCCCGCGCCTTCTACCACTTCGACGCGGCGGACCCGGCGCAGGCGCGGGCGTTCGCCCTGGCGGTGCTGCGCGCCTTCTTCGTCGACGGGCGTGACATTTCGGCCCTCGACACCGTGCTCGACCTCGCGACGGCGCTCGGCGCCGAGCGCGCCGCGCTCGCGAGCGCGCTCACCGAGGCCGGGATCAAGGCCCGACTCAAGGCGGTCTGCGACGAGGCGTTCGCACTCGGCATCTTCGGTTCTCCCTACGTGGTGATCGACGGCGAGCCGTTCTGGGGGGTGGACCGCCTGCCGCAGATCGAGCACTGGCTGGAAACCGGCGGTTTCTGAGCGTCCGCGCATCGCGCCTGGCCGGTAGCTGCCGCCGCGGGTGCTTCAAACAGCTGCGGCGCCGTCCGCCCTCACGCCGGCGTCGTCCCTGAACCGGCTCGGCGCCACCCCCGTCCATGCCCGGAATGCGCGCGCGAAGCTTTTCTCGCTGTCGAATCCTACCGCCGCCGCGACCTGTTTCACCGGCTTCTTCGTCTGCAGCAGCAGCTTGACCGCGCGCGTGCGGCGGGCGTCGTCCTTGAGCCGCTGCAAGGACACGCCTTCGTCCCGCAGTTGCCGGTGCAGGGTGCGCACCGACAGGTTGAGCTGGGTGGCGACCGCCTCGGCGGTGTGGGCGCCGCGGGGGGCGGCGTTCAGTATGTGCGCCACGCTGTGCACCAGCAGGCGGTCGCGGCGGTATTGCAGCACCGTGAGCGGCAGCGCGCGCTGCAGCATGGCCTGCAGCGCGTGCTCGTCGCGGCGTGGCGGCAGCGACAGGTAGCGCGCATCGAAAGTGAAGCCGGCTGCGTCGGCATCGAAGCGCAGCGGGCCGGGGAAGAGGTAGGGATAGGCGTCGGCATGGGCCGGCGCCGGAAAGGGCAAGGCGGTCTCGCCGAGGGCGATGCGCGAGTCGATCAGCCAAGAGGCGTAGCCGAGCAGGTTGCGCAGCATGGACACCAGGCAGAATTCGCGCATTTCACCAAGGTCGCGCGCCTCGACGATACGGATGGCGGCGGCGTGACGGGTCTGGGTGAAGCCGAGGACGAGGTCGTCGGTGAGCAGGTGGTGGTGGCGGCACCAGCGCTTGAGCGCGATTTCCAGCGTCGGCGCGGTGAGCGAGGCGCGCGCCAGCATGCCGTAGCTGCCCCACGGCAGCCGCCGCGAGAACCAGCCCAGGGCCTCGTCGTCCAGTTCCTGCATGGCGAAGGCCGAGATGCTCTCCATCTGCGCGGCGGTGACGCGGGCCGCAGGGTCGCCCAGGGAGTGCTCCGGGATTTGCGCGGCGCGCAGCGCCTGGGCGGGATCCAGGCCGCGCGCGCGGTAGCCGAGCACGATCGCGCGGATGAAGGCGATCGGTGTGGCGGCGCGGCCCAGGGTGAGCTCGGCGGGCGAGGGCGTGAGGATCTTCATGTCTTGCCATCCTAAGCCGGATGGCGGGATTTTCAACCCGGTCAGGCTGGCGGACTGTTCGGGGCATCGCGGCGCGGGTGCGGTTCGGCGAGCGCTTCATGGCCCAGCCCCGCCCAGCCGCCGCCGAGCGCGGCGACCAGTTGCACGCTGGCCAGCAGGCGGTCACGGCTGATGTCGAGCGCGCCGCGGCGTGCCGCCAGCGTGCCGTCCTGCGCCACCGCGACTTCGAGGAAGGAGACCTGCCCGGCTTGGTAGCGGTTGGTGACCAGGCGCTCGTTTTCTTCGGCCAGGGCCACGACCCGCGCCTGCTGGGCGGCGCGGGCCTCCAGCGCGCGCAGGCGCGAGAACGCGTCCTCGGTTTCCTGCAACGCGGCCAGTACCGCCTCGCGCCAGGCCTCGGCAGCCGCGTCGTGGGTGGCGCGGGCGGCGTCCAGGGCCGCGGTGCGCGCGCCGCCATCGAACAGCGTGGCTGCCAGCGACGGACCCAGTGCCCAGACCCGGCTCGATGCCTGGAGCCAGTCGCCGAACTCGGCGGCACGCAGGCCGCCGGACAAGCCCAGGGTCAGGTCGGGCAGCCAGGCCGCTTCGGCCACCCCGATGCGGGCGTTGGCCGCCGCCACCCGGCGTTCGGCCACCACCAGGTCGGGGCGCCGGGTGAGCAACTGGCCCGGCAGTGCCGCCGGCACCGGGGGGAGCGCCGGCAGGGCGCCGTTGGCGGCGAGTCCGAAGCGGGAGGGCACCTGCCCCGACAGCGCGGCGATGGCGTTCTCTGCGGCGGCGCGCTGGTCCACCAGCGCCAGCGACTGCGCGCGCACGCCCTCGAGCTGGCTTTCCGCCTGAACCACGTCGGCGCGCGCGATCAGGCCGGCTTCGTACTGGTTGCGGACGAGTTGGAGCGAGCGCGCGTAGGTCGTTTCGGTCTGCTGCAGCAGTTCGCGCTGCTGGTCGAGTACCCGCAACTGGATGTAGGACTGCGCCAGGCTGGCCTGCAGGGACAGGCGCACCGCCGCGAGGTCGGCCGCCGAGCCTTCGAGCTCGGCCTGGTTGGCCTCCGCCGCGCGGCGCACCCGCCCCCACAGGTCGGGCATCCAGCGCACCGACAGGCCGGCGTCGAAGCTGTCGTCGACCTGGCCAGCGCTGCCGCCGCGGCTGGCGGACAGCTCACCGCCGACGGAAGGCCGGGCTTCGGCACGGGTGCCGCGCAGGGCCGCCTCGGCTTGCCGGAAGCGCGCCGCGGCCTGGCCCAGCCCGGGGTTGGCGCGATCGAGTTCGTCGATCAGCGCGGTCAGGGTGTCGTCGCCGAAGGCCGTCCACCAGGCGCCGTCCAGCCCTTGCGGCGCCCTCGCGGTGTGCCAGCCTGCGTCGTGCTTGAAGGTCGGGGGCAGGGTGGCGAGCGCCGGGGCGCGGTAGTCGGGGCCGATCGCGCAGCCGGACAAGGCCAGCGCCAGGGCGACGGCGAGCGCGGCCGCGCGTTTGCGTGCGGGCGTGGGGCCGCCGCACGGGGCGGGCCGGGACGAGGAAGGGGGCAGGCACATGGTCGTATGCAGAGAGGTCGGGCGGGTCGCCGGGCGCGCGGTCATGGCGTTGCCGCCGGGGCCGGGTGCCCGGCGCGCCGCGGCCGCAGGCGGTCGAGCGCCAGATAGACCACTGGGGTGGTATACAGCGTCAGCAACTGGCTCACCGCCAGCCCGCCGACGATGGCGATGCCGAGCGGTTGGCGCAGCTCCGACCCTTCGCCCATGCCGAGCACCAGCGGCAGGGCGCCGAGCAGCGCGGCGAGGTTGGTCATCAGGATCGGGCGCAGGCGCAGCAGCGCCGCGCGCTGGATGGATTCGCGCGGCGACAGGCCGAGCTTGCGTTCGCCATCGATGGCGAAGTCGACCATCAGGATGGCGTTCTTCATCACCACGCCGATCAGCAGGAACAGGCCGAGCAGGGCGATCAAGCTGAACTCGGTGCCGGACATCTGGAGCGCGAGCAGGGCGCCGATGCCGGCCGAGGGCAGCGTGGACAGGATGGTGAGCGGATGCAGCGTGCTCTCGTAGAGGATGCCGAGCACGAAATACACCGTCACCAGCACCGCCAGGATCAGCAGCGGCTGCGCCTGGCTGGACTGGTCCAGGCTCTGGCCGGCGCCGCCATGGCGCACGAACAGCGCGGATGGCATCATCAGCCGCGCGACCGCGCCGTCGATCGCCTGCATCGCCTGTTCCAACTCCACGCCCGGCGCGAGCGCGTAGTCGACGCCTTCGACCGCGTACTGGTCGAAGTGCGAGACGCGGTCGTTGCTGAGGCTGTGGCGGTGGCTGGAGAACGCCGACAGCGGCACCCGCCGGCCGTCGGCGGCGATCACCTGCAACTCGTCGAGCACGCCGGCATGTTCGGTGTAGCGCGGGTCGAGTTCCATGACCACGCGGTACTGGTTGAGACGGTCGTAGAGCGTGGCGACCTGGCGCTGGGAAAAGGAGTTGTTGAGCACGGTGGCGATCATGCGCAGGTCGACGCCCAACTGCTGTGCAGCCTCCCGATCGATGTCGATGGTGAGCTGCTGGGTGCCTTCGTCGCGGTAGCCGTTCACATCCACGAGTTCGGGCAGGTCTTCCATCGCCTCGGTCAGGCGCGCGGCCCAGTGCTTCAGCGCGCCGGTCTCGGGCGACATCAGCAGCACCTCGTAGTTGCTCGAGCCGAAGTTCGGCGCGAGCCGGATGTCCTGGTCGACGTGCAGGATCAGCATGCCGCCGGCCACCCCGGGGGCGGTGCGGCGCAGGCGGTCGACCACCTCGCGCGCGCTGGCGTCGCGTTCGGCGCGCGGCTTGAGCTTGACCATCAGCCACGAGTTGCTGATGCCGCCGGTGCCGCCGCTGGTGCCGACCACGTCCTCGACCGCCGGGTCGGCGAGGATGTGGCGGCGATACACGTCGATCTTGGGTTGCATCAGTTGGAACGAGAAGCCGTCGTCGCCGCGCACCAGCCCGCGCAGCTGGCCGGTGTCCTGCTCGGGCAGCGTGCCCTTGGGAATGGCCACGTAAAGATGGATGTTGAACCCGATCACCGCGGCGAACACCAGCAGCACGAGCACGTGGTGGCGCAGCGCCCACCCGAGACTGATGGCGTAGCCGCGCTGCAGGCCCGCCGAGATGCGCGCGCTCACGGCGGCGAGGCGGCCGCCGCCGCGTGCCTCGCGCGGGCGCAGCAAGTGCGCGCACAGGCTGGGCGTGAGCGTGAGCGAGACCGCCAGCGAGACCAGGATCGCGGCGGCCAGGGTGACCACGAACTCGCGGAACAGGCGCTCCAGCACGCCGCCCATGAACAGCACCGACAGGAACACCACCACCAGCGACACGTTCATCGCCAGCAGGGTGAAACCCACCTCGCCCGCGCCCTTGAGCGCCGCGCGGAGCGGGCGCATGCCGCTGGCGATGTGGCGCTCGATGTTCTCGAGCACCACGATGGCGTCGTCCACCACCAGGCCGGCGGCCACGATCAGCGCCATCAGCGACAGGTTGTTGAGCGAAAAGCCCTGGAAGTACATCACCACGAAGGCGCCGATCAGCGACACCGGCACTGCCAGGCTGGGAATCAGCGCGGCACGCCCGTCGCCGAGGAATGCCCACACCACCGCGATCACCAGCGCGGCGGCGATCAACAGGGTCAGCCGGGCCTCGGCGAGGGTGGCGCGGATGCCGGGTGTGCGGTCCACCACCACCCGCATCTCGGTATCGGCCGGCAGCAGCGCCTGCAGGGCCGGCAACTGGGCGTGGATCGCGTCCACGGTGGCGACGATGTTGGCGTCCGGCTGGCGATATACCTGCAGCAGCACCGCCGGGTTGTGATTGTGGAAGCCGCTGCTGTAGCGGTTCTCGATGCTGTCGCTGACCTCGGCCACGTCGCCCAGGCGCACCGCCGCGCCGTCGCGGTAGAGCACGATCAGGTCGCGATAGTCGGCCGCGTTGCGCAGGCTGTCGCCGCTGCCGACGCGCCAGCGCATCTCGTCTTCCTCGAGCGCGCCGAGGGGCTGCCAGGCATTGGCGTCGGCGATCGCGGCGCGCACCTCGTCGAGCGCGATGCCGTGGTGGGCGAGCATGCCGGGGTTGATCTGCACCCGCACCGCCGGCAGCGCGGCGCCGCCCACGCCGACTTCGCCCACGCCTTCCATCTGCGCAATCTTCTGCGCGAGGATGGTGGAGGCCAGATCGTAGAGCCGCCCGGGCGAGAGGCTGGGCGAGGACAGCGCGATGACCAGCACCGGCGCCTGGGTGGAATTCACCTTGCGGTAGGTCGGGTTGCCCGGCATGCCCGCCGGCAACTGGCCGCGCACCGCGTTGATCGCCGCCTGCACGTCGCGCGCGGCGGCGTTGATGTCGCGGTCGAGTGCGAAGCTCATCCTCACCCGGGTGGCGCCCTGGCTGCTGGAAGAGTTCAGCTCGGTCACCCCGGCGATGCTGCCGAGCGCGCGTTCCAGCGGCGTCGCCACGTTGGAGGCCATGCTTTCCGGGCTGGCGCCGGGCAGGTTGGCGGTGACTTCGATCGAGGGGAATTCCACCTCGGGCAGCGGCGCCACCGGCAGCAGGCGGTAGGCGAGCAGCCCGCACAGCACCAGCGCGATGGCGAGCAGGCAGCTCGCCACCGGCCGGCGGATGAAGGTGCGCGCCAGGTTCATGCCTGCCGGTCCGCCGTGGCCTGGTCGGCGGACGGCTGGGCGGGGGCGGCCCGCGTGGCGGTCAGGCGGTCGAAGAAGAGATAGACCACCGGCGTTGTGAACAGCGTCAGCACCTGGCTCACCAGCAGCCCGCCGACCATGACGACGCCGAGCGGCTGGCGCAGCTCGGCGCCGGAGCCGCCCGCCAGCATCAGCGGCAAGGCGCCGACCAGCGCCGCCAGCGTGGTCATCAGGATGGGGCGGAAGCGCAGCAGCGCGGCGCGGTGGATCGCGTCGCGCGGCGCCATGCCGAGCTTGCGCTGGGCGTCCAGCGCGAAGTCCACCATCATGATGCCGTTTTTCTTGACCAGCCCGATCAGCAGCACGATGCCGATCACCGCCACCAGGTCGAGCGGCCGGCCCGACAGGTGCAGCGCGGCGAGCGCGCCGACCGTCGCGGAGGGCAGCGTGGACAGGATGGTGATCGGGTGGATGGTGCTTTCGTACAGCACGCCCAGCACGATGTACATCGTCACCACCGCCGCGAGGATCAGCCACAAGGTGTTCGACAGCGAGGCGCGGAACGCTTCGGCCGCGCCCTGGAAGCGCATGTCCACCGTCAGCGGCAGGCCGATCTCGGCGCGTGTCGCCTCGATCGCCTCCACCGCCGCACCGAGCGACGCGCCCGGCGCGAGGTTGAACGACAGGGTCGCCGCCGGGAACTGGCCCTGGTGCGAGATCGCCAGCACCGCCGGGCGCGTGGACACCCGCGCCACGGTGGACAAGGGCACCGGCCCGCCGGCCGAGGGGATGTAGGTGCGCGCCAGCGCCTCCGGGCCGATCGCGTGGCGCGGATCGACTTCGAGCACGATGCGGTACTGGTTGGCGTGGGTGAACAAGGTGGCGATCTGGCGCTGGCCGTAGGCGGTGTTGAGCGCGCTGATCACTTGTGCGGTGGTGACGCCCAGCCGGGTGGCGGCGTCGCGGTCGATGTCGACCCGCGCCTGCACGCCGTCGCGCTGCAGGTCGGAGGCGACGTTGGCCAGCTCCGGGCGCTGGCGCAGCGCGCCGACCAGGGTATCGACCCAGTGGGCGAGCGCGTCCTCGTCCGGTGTCGAGAGGGTGAACTGGTACTGGGTGCGGCTGATGCGGTCCTCGATCGACAATTCCTGCACCGGCTGCATCCAGGCCTGGATGCCCGCCACCGCGCCGAAGGCCTCGCCGAGCCGCTCCATGACTGCGGCGGCGCCGTCGCGTTGCCCGTGCGGATGCAGGTTGATCAGCATGCGCCCGCTGTTGAGCGTGGTGTTGCTGCCGTCGACGCCGATGAAGGACGACAGGCTGGCGACATCCGGATCGGCCAGCGCCACGCTGGCCAGGGCCTGCTGGCGCTCGGCCATGGCGCCGAAGGAGATCGACTGCGGCGCCTCGGTGACGACCTGGATCACGCCGCTGTCCTGTACCGGGAAGAAGCCCTTGGGCACGGTGACATACAGCAGCGCGGTGAGCGCCAGCGTGCCGAGCGTGACCAGCAGGGTGGCGGTCTGGTGGCGCAACACCCAGTCCAGCCATACGCCGTAGCGTTCGATCACGCGGTCGAGCAGGCCGCCGCCCTCGCCATGCGCCGGGGTGTCGCCCAGCATGCGCGCGCTCATCATCGGCGTCAGCGTCAGCGACACCACCAGCGAGATCAGGATCGCCACCGCCAGGGTCACGGCGAACTCGTGGAACAGCCGCCCGACCACGTCGCCCATGAACAGCAGCGGAATCAGCACCGCGATCAGCGAAACCGTGAGCGACACCAGCGTGAAGCCGATCTCGGCCGCGCCCTTCAGCGCCGCCTGCAGCGGCGAGGCGCCCGCCTCGCGGTGGCGGGCGATGTTCTCCAGCATCACGATCGCGTCATCGACCACGAAGCCGGTGGCGATGGTCAGCGCCATCAGGCTGAGGTTGTTCACCGAGAAGCCGGCGAGGTACATCACGCCGAAAGTGCCGACCAGCGACAGCGGCACCGCGACGCTGGGGATCAGCGTCGCGCTGGCGCGGCGCAGGAACAGGAAGGTCACCAGCACCACCAGGCCGACCGCGAACACCAGCTCCTTCTGCACGTCGCGCACCGAGGCGCGGATGGACAGCGTGCGGTCGGTCAGCATCGCCACGTCCACCGCTGCCGGCAGCGTCGCGGTGAGCTGCGGCAGCAGTTCACGCACCCGGTCGGCCACTTCGATGACGTTGGCGCCCGGCTGGCGCTGGATGTTGACCAGCACCGCCGGCGCCTCGACCGGCGCGGCGCAGTTGCCGCCGGCATCCCGGGCTTCGCAGTAGCCGGCCCAGGCGGCGAGGAAGCGGTCCTCGGCGCCGTGCTCGATGGTCGCCACGTCGCCCAGGCGCAGCGGCGCGCCGTTGGACCAGGTGATGATCAGCTTGCGATACTCCTCCGCGGACTGGATCTGGTCGTTGGCTTCCACCATCACGAAGCGGTGCGGGCCGTCGAGGCTGCCCTTGGGCTGGGTGGAATTGGCCGCCACCAGCGCGGCGCGGATGTCTTCCATGCTCAGGCCGTGGGCGGCGATCGCCTGCGGATTGACCTGCACCCGCAGCGCCGGGCGCTGGCCGCCGGCCAGGCTGACCATGCCGACCCCGGGCAGCTGCGCGAGCTTCTGCGCCATGCGGGTGTCGACCAGGTCGTAGACCTCGGGCAGCGGCAACGCGGCCGACGAGACCGCCAGGGTCACGATCGGCGCGTCGGCCGGATTGACCTTGCGGTAGATCGGCGGCGTCGGCAGGTCGTCGGGCAGCAGGTTGGCGGCGGCGTTGATGGCCGCCTGCACTTCTTGCTCGGCCACCCCCATGTCCACGCTGAGCGCGAACTGCAGCGTGATCGCCGATGCGCCGGCCGAACTGGTCGACGACATCTGCTTGAGCCCGGGAATCTGGCCGAGGCGCCGTTCGAGTGGTGCGGTGATGGTGCGGGTGGTGACTTCCGGGCTGGCGCCCGGGTAGAAGGTGAATACCTGGATGATCGGGTAATCCACCTGGGGCAAGGCCGCGACCGGCAGCAGCCGCCACGACAGCAGGCCGGAAATGACGAGCGCGATCATCAGCAGCGTGGTCGCCACCGGCCGCTCGATGAAAGGGCGGGAGATATTCATCGCTTCGTCGGCATGTGTTCGCGGGCGCTCAGCCGCCCGGGCGCGGGCCGGCCGGCGGGGCGCCGTCGGCACCGCCGCTATCCGTCAGCACCACGTCGCGGCCTTCGCGCAGGCGGTCCAGGCCCTCGAGTACCACCTGCTCGCCGCCGGCGAGTCCGTTTTCGACCACCACCCGGACGCCGTCCGACGCGCCGAGCGCGACGTCGCGCAGGGTCGCCTTGCCGTCGACCACGAGGTAGACATAGCTGCCGCGCGAACCGAACTGCACCGCGTCGGCGGGAATCGTGACCGCGTCCTGGATGCTGCGCACCGCCAGGCGGACGTTGATGAACTGGTTCGGGAACAGCGCCTCGTCGGCGTTCGGGAACTCGGCCTTGAGCCGCACCGTGCCGGTGGCGGTGTCGATCTGGTTGTCGAAGGTGCGCAGCACCCCGGTGGCGACGTGCTTGCGGTCGTCGCGGTCCCACGCCTCCACCTGCAGCAGGTTGCCGCGCGCCATCTCCTCGCGCACCGCGGCGAGATCGCGTTCCGGCACGGTGAACATCACCGCGATCGGGCGGGTCTGGACGATGCTGACGATGCCTTCACCGTCGCCGCTGGTGATCAGGTTGCCGGCATCGACCCGGCGCAGGCCGACCCGGCCGGCGATCGGCGCTTCGATGCGAGTCCAGGCGAGTTGCAGGCGGGCGTCGTCCACCTGGGCCTGGTTGGATTGCAGCGAGCCGCGCAGCTGATTGACCAGGGCCTCCTGGGCCTCGACCTGCTGGCGGGCGATGGAGTCCTGCCGGAACAGGGTGCGGTAGCGCGCGAGTTCGGTCTCGGCGTTCTTGAGCTGGGCGCGGTTCTGCTGCAACTGGCCCTCGGCCTGGGCCAGGCGCACGCGGTAGGGGGCGGGGTCGATCTCGGCGAGCAGGGTGCCCTTGGCGACCACGTCGCCTTCCTCGAAGGCGACCCCGAGCAGTTCGCCGTCCACCCGGCTGCGCACGGTCACGCTGGCCAGTGGCGTGGCGGTGCCGATGGCGCGCAGGCGCACGTCGAGCGCGCCGCGCTCGGCCACCACCACCTTGACCGGAACCGGTGCGCCGCCCATGCCCATCATGCCGGGGCGCGGCGGACCGGAGGGACCTCCGGGGGGTGCGGCGGGGGCGCCGTCGCGCGCGAGATACCAGGCGGTGCCGGCCACGATGGTCGCGCCCAACAGTAGATAGCCGATCCGCCATCTGGAGGATTGTGTGGAAGACATGGACGGTGGGAGTCGTACACCGCAACGGATTCCGCCGTGCGAGCGGTGTGGCGGAATCGAGCGTACGAGCGTATTGAGAAGTGTTATCGATTCTATAGGGATCCTATCGCCGCGCCAAGGTGTCTGCTGTCGGCGTTGCCGAATGCTCTTTCAGGCGATGTCCATCCGTAGCGTGAGAACGCATCCGGTGGCACGATCTGCAACCTCCTTGGCGCCCCTTGCTGCCCGCACCCGGCTAATCTTTACCCGTTCGCGGGCGAGCGCGCATACTGTCTCGCTCGCACTGGGCGAGACCCGTCCTGGCAGGGCGGGTGCGCCGTACAACCAACAAGGGACGGGGAGACATGAGTACCATCAAGTCCAGCATCAACACCCGCGCAGCGGACTTCCAGGCGAATGCCGCCAGCCTGCGCGCACTGGTCGGGGATCTGCGCGCGCGCGCAGCCGAGGTGTCGCTCGGCGGCGGTGAAGCGGCGCGCGCCAAGCACACCGCGCGCGGCAAGCTGCTGCCGCGCGACCGGGTGGATCACCTGCTCGACCCCGGCACGCCTTTCCTCGAGATCGGCCAACTGGCCGCATTCGGGATGTACGACGATGACGCGCCGGCGGCCGGCGTGGTCACCGGCATCGGTCGGGTGCAGGGCGTCGAATGCATGATCGTGGCCAACGACGCCACGGTGAAGGGCGGCACCTACTACCCGATGACGGTCAAGAAGCACCTGCGCGCGCAGGAGATCGCCGAGCAGAACCGCCTGCCCTGCATCTACCTGGTCGACTCGGGCGGCGCCTTCCTGCCGAAGCAGGACGAGGTCTTCCCCGACCGCGACCACTTCGGCCGCATTTTCTACAACCAAGCCAACATGTCGGCCCAGGGCATTCCGCAGATCGCGGTGGTGATGGGTTCGTGTACCGCCGGCGGCGCCTACGTGCCGGCGATGAGCGACGAGACCGTGATCGTCAGGAACCAGGGCACGATCTTCCTCGGCGGCCCACCGCTGGTGAAGGCCGCCACCGGCGAGGTCGTCAGCGCCGAGGACCTCGGCGGCGGCGACGTGCACACCCGGCTGTCCGGCGTCGCCGACCACCTGGCCGAGAACGACGCCCATGCGCTCTACATCGCGCGCCGCATCGTCGCCAACCTCAACCGGACCAAGCCGGTCGGCCTCGCGCTGGGCCAGGGCGAAGCGCCGCTGTACGACCCGGAAGAGATCTACGGCATCATCCCCACCGACACGCGCAAGCCCTTCGACGTGCGCGAGATCATCGCCCGCGTGGTCGACGGTTCGCGCTTCGACGAGTTCAAGGCGCGCTACGGCAGCACGCTGGTGTGCGGTTTCGCCCAGCTCCACGGCTATCCGGTGGGCATCGTCGCCAACAATGGCATCCTGTTCGGCGAATCGGCGCAGAAGGGCGCGCACTTCATCGAGCTGTGCGGCCAGCGCGGCATCCCGCTGCTGTTCCTGCAGAACATCACCGGCTTCATGGTCGGGCGCAAGTACGAGAACGGCGGCATCGCCAAGGACGGCGCCAAGATGGTCACCGCGGTCGCCACCGTGCAGGTGCCCAAGATCACCGCGCTGATCGGCGGCTCGTTCGGCGCCGGCAACTACGGCATGTGCGGCCGCGCCTACAGCCCGCGCTTCCTGTGGATGTGGCCCAACGCGCGCATCAGCGTGATGGGCGGCGAACAGGCCGCCAGCGTGCTGTCCACCGTGCGCCGCGACGGCATCGAGGCCAAGGGCGGCAGTTGGAGCGCCGAGGACGAGGAAGCCTTCAAGGCGCCGATCCGCGACCAGTACGAAGCCCAGGGCCACCCGTACTACGCCACCGCGCGCCTGTGGGACGACGGCGTGATCGACCCGGCCCAGACCCGGCGCACGCTCGGGCTGTCATTGTCGGCTGCGCTCAACGCGCCGATTCCGCAAACGAAGTTCGGCGTGTTCCGGATGTAAGGGGGAGGAGAGGCGATGTACGAAACCCTGGAAATCGAATACGGCGCGGGGGTGGCCACGCTGTGGATGAACCGTCCCGACGTCCACAATGCGTTCAACGCGCGGCTGATCGCCGACCTGAGCGCGGCCTGCATGCAACTGGATGGCGACGACGGCGTGCGGGTGGTGGTGCTGGGCGGCCGCGGCAAGAGCTTTTCGGCCGGCGCCGATCTCAACTGGATGAAAGCGGCCGGCGAGGCCAGCCCGGAAGAGAACCTGGCCGACGCGATGCGTCTGGCCGGGATGCTGCGCACGCTGGCCGAAATGACCAAGCCCACCATCGCGCGTGTTCATGGCGCGGCCCTCGGCGGCGGCATGGGCCTCGCGAGCGCCTGCGACATCTGCGTGGCGGGCGAGCGCGCCGTGTTCGCGACTTCCGAGGTCAGGTTCGGCATCATCCCCGCGGCGATCAGCCCGTATGTGATCCGCGCGATCGGCGAACGCCAGAGCACCCGCTATTTCCAGACGGCCGAGCGCATCGATGCCAGGCGCGCCGTCGAGCTCGGACTGGCCCATGAGGCGGTCGCCACCGACGCGCTCGATGCGACGGTGGGCGGGCTGGCCGAGGCACTGCTGCAAGGCGGCCCGAAGGCCCAGGCGGCCGCCAAGAGCCTGATTCGCGCGGTTGCCAAGCACCCGGTCGATGCGGCCCTGGTCGAGGACACGGCACGCCGCATCTCGCAACTGCGCGCCACGCCCGAAGCGAAGGAAGGCCTCGAGGCTTTTCTGTCGAAACGTCCGGCGGCGTGGGTGCCAAAACAAGAGGGGTGCAGCGATGTTTGACAAGATCCTGATTGCGAACCGCGGTGAAATCGCCTGCCGGGTCATCAAGACCGCGCGCCGCATGGGCATCAAGACCGTGGCGGTGTATTCCGAGGCCGATGCCGACGCCCGCCATGTGCGGCTTGCCGACGAGGCGGTGCTGATCGGTCCGCCGGCCGCCCGCGACAGCTACCTGGTGATCGACAAGGTGATCGCCGCGGCGCAAGCCACCGGCGCCCAGGCGATTCATCCGGGCTACGGCTTCCTGTCGGAGAACGAGGACTTCTGCCATGCCTGCGACGAAGCCGGCATCGTCTTCATCGGTCCGCCGGTATCGGCGATCAGGGCGATGGGCTCGAAGTCGGAAGCCAAGAAGCTCATGGGGGCGGCCGGCGTGCCGCTCACCCCGGGCTACCATGGCGACGACCAGACCCCGGCGCTGCTGCTGCAGGAAGCCGACGCCATCGGCTACCCGGTGCTGATCAAGGCGGCCGCCGGTGGTGGCGGCAAGGGCATGCGCCTGGTCGAGCGCCGCGAGGATTTCCTGGATGCGCTCGCATCCTGCAAGCGCGAAGCGATCTCGAGCTTCGGCGACGACCATGTGCTGGTCGAAAAATACCTCCTCAAGCCGCGCCATATCGAGATCCAGGTGTTCGGCGATACCCACGGCAACGTCGTCTATCTGTTCGAGCGCGACTGCTCGGTGCAGCGCCGTCACCAGAAAGTGCTCGAAGAAGCGCCCGCGCCCGGCATGACGCCGGAGCGCCGCGCCGCGATGGGCAAGGCGGCCGTCGATGCGGCCCGGGCGGTCGGCTATGTCGGTGCCGGGACGGTCGAGTTCATCGCGAGTGAAGGCTTCACGCGCGACGGCGCCTTCTACTTCATGGAGATGAACACCCGCCTGCAGGTCGAACACCCGGTCACCGAGATGATCACCGGTCTCGACCTGGTCGAGTGGCAGTTGCGGGTCGGGTTCGGCGAACCCCTGCCGCTGGCGCAGGAGCAGCTACAGATCCGCGGCCATGCGCTGGAGGCGCGCATCTACGCCGAAGACCCGGCCCGGGGCTTTTTGCCGTCCACCGGTACGTTGGTGCACCTCGCACCCCCGGCCGAGGGCCTGCATGTGCGGGTTGACACCGGCGTCGAGGAAGGCGACGAGATCAGCCCGCACTACGATCCGATGATCGCCAAACTCATCGTCTGGGACCAGACCCGCGAGCGGGCGCTCGCGCGCATGCTGCAGGCGCTGGCGGACTACCGGGTGGTCGGTGTCGCCAACAACGTCGAGTTCCTGTCGCGGCTGACCGCGTGCCCGGCGTTCGCCGGCGCCGATCTCGATACCGGCCTGATCGAGCGCGAAAAGGCCTACCTGTTTCCCGAACCGCACGCCGTGCCGGCCGAGGTCTGGCAGGTGGCGGCCCTGGCCGAACTGCTGCGCGAGTCCGGGCGCGCCGCCCGCTCGGCCGCGCGCGACTCCGATCCGCACTCGCCTTGGCATGTGCGTGATGGCTGGCGGCTCAACGCAACCGCGCACCGCGACCTGATGTTCCGTTGCGGCGAACAGCAGCAGACGCTGCGCGTGGCCTACCGGAGGGCCGCGTACGGTTTGACCATGAACGGACAGACCGTCGCCGCGCGTGGCGAGTTGAACGAGCGGGGCTTGCTGCGCGTCGAACTCGACGGCAGCCGCATGGATGCGACGGTGATCGCCGCGGGCGAAAAGCGCCATGTGTTCCTGCACGGCCGCGCCTGGCCGCTCTCGAGTGTCGATCCGCTCCATCACGCGGGCGAAGGCGGCGGCGCCGAAGGCGGACTGCTCGCACCGATGCCGGGCAAAGTGATCGCGCTGGTCGCGACGGAAGGGGCGACGGTCGCCAAGGGCGCGCCGCTGCTGATCCTGGAGGCGATGAAGATGGAACATACCATCACCGCGCCGGCGGCCGGCACGGTCAAGGCGTTTCGTTTTGCGGTTGGCGACCAGGTCGGCGATGGCGCCGAACTGGTCGAGTTCGAGGCGAGCGCGGGCTGAGCGCCGGGCGGCGCCGTTTGGGAGGAGTCATGGCACTACCGGAATCCGTGCGCATCGTCGAGGTCGGGCCCCGCGATGGCTTGCAGAATGAAAGGCAACTGGTGCCCGCCGACGTCAAGGTCGAACTGATCGGGCGCCTGGCCGATGCGGGCCTGGCGGCGGTCGAGGCGACCGCGTTCGTCTCGCCCAAGTGGGTGCCGCAGATGGGCGACAACGCCGAGGTGCTGGCGCGCGTGCTGGCGGCGCGGCGCCCCGGCGTCGCCTACCCGGTCCTCACCCCCAACCTCAAGGGCTTCGAGGCCGCGCTCGCGGCCGGCGCCGAAGAAGTGGCGGTCTTCGGTGCCGCCTCGGAGGCCTTCAGCCAGAAGAACATCAATTGCTCGATCGCCGAGTCGCTGGAACGCTTCCGGCCGGTCGCCGACGCCGCGCGGCGCGCGGGCGTGCGGGTGCGGGGCTATGTGTCGTGCGTGGTCGGCTGTCCCTACGAGGGGGCCGTCGCGCCGGCGGCGGTGGCGGCGGTGGCCAAGACCCTGCTTGACATGGGGTGCTACGAGATCTCGCTGGGCGACACCGTCGGCGTCGGCACGCCGCTCACGGTGCAGCGCATGCTCGACGCGGTGATCGATCAGGTCCCGGTCGAACGGCTCGCGGGTCACTACCACGACACCTACGGCATGGCGGCCGCCAACATCTTCGCCTCGCTGCAGCGCGGGGTCGCGGTGTTCGATGCTTCGGTCGGCGGCTTGGGCGGCTGCCCGTATGCCGCGGGGGCTTCGGGCAACGTCGCGACCGAGGATGTCGTATGGTTGTTGAACGGCCTGGGCATTGAATGTGGTGTCGATCTCGATAAACTGGTCGACATCGCCGAGTGGATCAGTGCGGGCTTGAATCGCCAGCCCGCTTCGCGGGTCGCGCGGGCGGTGCTCGCGACCCGCCGGGCTCGGGCCGGCAATGCTTGAAACCGGGGCCGGCCGCGCCTGTCCATAACAAGTAATCAAATCGAAGCATCCAACCCCGAGAGCGCGTCATGGTCATTGCATCCCCCTGTATCAATATTTGCCAGATGGACAAGGCCAGCGGCCTGTGTGCGGGCTGCTTCAGGAGTCTGGCCGAGATCGCGTCTTGGGGGGGCGCGAGCGACGCACAGAAGCGCGACATCCTGGCCGCCGTTGCCGAGCGCCGCCGGCAGGCGCCTGCGGCGGGGCGCGGTGGCAGCAGCGTGCAGGAGGTCGCATGAGCGCTCGCCCGGTGGCCCGCAGGGGCGTTTTCTTCCCGCAGGGAGGAGGTCGCGCTCGCGACCGGAGGGTAGTGCAGTGAGCGATGGATTGTGCGTGGGCGTGTGCATGATGGATTGGGATGCCGGCGTGTGCCTCGGCTGCGGTCGCACGGCCGAGGAAATCGAGGGCGTGCCGGCTGCGCCGCCGCCCGCACCGGTCGAAACGGACCGGGCCGACGGGCCACGGCCGTCGGCCGGGAATACCGCCGGCTTGCCTGGCGAAGGTTCGGAGTGAGCGGAAGCGTCCGCCTGCCGGCGGCGGTGACGGTGCTGGAGCGGGGCTGGCTGTCGGCGAACAACATCCTCTTGTTCGACGGCGGCGACGCGGTCATCGTCGATACCGGCTATGTCAGCCATGCGGCGCAGACGGTCGAAATGGTGCGCCATGCGCTCGCCGGCCGTGATCTGTCGCGCATCATCAACACCCACTCGCATTCCGACCACATCGGCGGCAACGCGGCGGTACAGCGCGCGTTCGACTGCCGGATCGCGGTTCCCGAAGGCATGGCGAAGGCAGTGCGTGAATGGGACGAGGCAGCGCTACTGCTTTCGACCGCGGCGCAGCGGGGCGAGCGCTTTCATGCCGACGAAACGCTGCAGGCGGGCGACCAGTTGCCGATGGGCGGGCTGGCGTGGCAGGTGCTCGAGGCGCCGGGGCATGACATGGACGCGCTGGTGTTCTACAACCCCGACAAGCGCATCCTGATTTCGGGCGATGCCCTGTGGCGCGACGGATTCGGGATCCTGTTCGCCGACGTGCTCGGGTCGGGCGATGGCGTGGGGGCCGCGCGCACGACGCTCGAAGCGATCGCCAGGTTGTCGGTCGATGTCGTGATCCCTGGCCATGGCGCGCCCTTCGCCGAGTTCGACGATGCGCTCGGGCGCGCCTTTGCGCGCCTGGAGGCGTTCGAACGCGATGGCGGCAAGATCGCCCGCAATGCGATCCGCGCGTGCATCACTTTCTTGCTGCTCGACCGGCGCAGCGTCGAACTCGAGTGGCTGCAGGAACATCTGGCCAGCGTGTCGCTCTACGTGCAGGCCAACGAGCGCTTTCTGGGCATGGCCGCCGACGAACTGACCCTGTGGCTCGCGGCAGAACTCGAGCGCGCGGGGGTGGTGCGTCGCGAAGGCGATACGCTGATCGCCCTCTGATCCGCCGCGGGATGGCCGGGTGTCGTGCGCGCGGCTCGATCGCTTCGTTGTCGTGGTCATCGGCGCACGGCTCGGCGATAATCGGCTGAAATTCAGGAGCGTTGCCGAATGCAGGTTGTGTTGATCAGCGGGTTGTCGGGTTCGGGCAAGAGCATCGCGCTCAATGTGCTCGAGGACGCGGGCTATTACGTGGTCGATAACCTGCCGGCCACGCTGCTGCCGCAACTCGTGGTGTACCTGCGTGGCAGCGGTTACCAGCGCGTCGGCGTGGCGGTGGATATGCGCTCGGGCGTCTCGATCGCGGCGTTGCCGCAGCAGGTTGAGAATCTGCGCTCGCTGTCCGCCGATGTACGGATGATGTTTCTGAATGCGCGCGACGACACCTTGATCGCGCGCTTTTCCGAAACCCGCAGGCGCCACCCGCTCGCCACCGATGACGTCTCGCTGGCCGAAGCGATCGCCCAGGAGCGCGACGCGCTCGGGCCGGTGGCCGAGCTTGGCCACAATATCGATACCAGCGATCTGCATCCCAACAGCCTGCGCGCATGGGTCAAGGAGTTCCTGCAACTCGACCCGACGGAGGGGCTGACCCTGATGTTCCAGTCATTCGGATTCAAGCACGGCATTCCGCTCGATGCCGATCTCGTCTTCGACGTCCGCTGCCTGCCCAACCCGCACTACGATGCGCGGCTGCGCCCGCTCACCGGTCGCGACCAGCCGGTGATCGATTTCTTGCGCCGGGTCCCGGAAGTGGGACGGATGGCCGAGGACATTCGCCGCTTCGTCGCCAACTGGCTGCCGAGCTACATGCGCGACAATCGCAGTTACCTGACCGTGGCGATCGGCTGTACCGGCGGGCAGCATCGCTCGGTTTACATCGCCGAGTGGCTGGGCGAGCGCTTTCGCACCAATGCGCGCGTGCTGGTCAGGCATCGCACCGCGGCGCGCAGGCAGTCGGATCGACCCGAGCCGCCGGTCACGATCGTACAGGTGTGAGGCGGGCCCTGGAGTGGGGGCGGCTGCTGCGCCCCGGTGATTTCGTGGTCCTGGCGTTGGCGTTGGTCTTTTGTGTGCTCGCGACGCTCGCGCTGTGGCGGGGCGGCGCGCCCGACAAGGCCGTGGTCCGGGCGGCGGGCCGGATCGTGGCCGAAGTTCCGCTTTCGCAGGCGCGTACGCTCGAAGTCGAAGGGCCGCTCGGTGTCACCCTGGTCGAGATCGAGCCGGGGCGGGCGAGGGTCGCGAGCGACCCCGGGGCACGCCAGTATTGCGTGCGCCAGGGCTGGCTGACGCGCGCCGGGGCGGTCGCGATCTGCGCGCCCAACCAGGTCAGCCTGAGCCTCGTCGGTGGCACGGACGATTTTGACTCACTCAACTATTGAGATCCGGCCGGGGGCCGACGATGTGCGCATCGCCCGCCTTGCCGCGGCGGCGATCGTGCTGTCGGTGGCCGAGGCCGCGATACCGCTGCCCCTGCCGGGAGTCAAGCCCGGCCTCGCCAACATCGTCATCCTGATCGTGCTGCTGCGCTGGGGGTGGCGCGATGCGGTGTGGGTCGCGCTGTTGCGGGTATTTGCCGGCAGCCTGTTGCTCGGCCAGTTTCTTGCACCGGGCTTCTTCATGGGGCTGGCCGGCTCGGTGGCGAGCCTGGCGACGCTGGGGCTCGCCGCGCACCTGCCTTCGCGCTGGTTCGGGCCGGTCTCGCTCAGCATTCTGGCCGCCTTCGCACATATCGGTGGCCAGCTCGCGCTCGCGCGCGCATGGCTGGTGCCGCATGACGGTGTGTTCTACCTGGTGCCGGTGTTTGCGCTCGCCGCGACCGTCTTCGGTCTGATCAATGGTCTGATCGCGGCCCGCTTGCTGCGTGACTGGCCGGCGCAGCGACCGGGGGCGTGACCCCCGGTCCCCGCTTGCGATGGATCGAAGGCGCGCGGGGCCTCAGCCGCTCTTCTCGGCGGTGGCCTTGCTGACATCCTCGCCGAGATTCTCGGCATGGCCGATGCCGATGCCCGCGAGCCAGTCGGCCAGCGTCGCGGTGACCTGTTCGGCCTGCTCCAGTGGCGACAGATGGCCGCATTCCGCGATGACCTTGAGCTGCGCGCCGGTTATCGCGGCTGCCATTTCCTGGTGCAGCGCCTCGGGCGTGACGAGATCGTCCTGGCCGCACACCACCAGCGTCGGGCAGCGTATGCGCTCGAGCGTGGGCCGGCTGTCCGCGCGTCCGGTGATGGCGTGCTGTTGGCGGACGAACACATCGTAGCCCAGCGCGGTCGCCATCGACTGGAACACGCCGCTCACCTCGGGCCGGCCCGCGTTCGCGGGATGCACCATGCGCTCCAGCAGTTTTTCGATCACGGCCGGAAAGTCGGTCGCGCCGAGTGCGATCAGTTGCTTGCGCGCTTCGGCAGCCTCGTCGGTGTCGGCGCGCGCGCTGGTACTCAGCAGGGCCAGGGCGCATACACGCTGTGGCGCCTGGCGCATGATTTCGAGTGCCACGTACCCGCCCATCGACATGCCTGCGAGCACCAGTGGCCCCTCCGGCGCCTGGGTCAGCGCGTCGCGCGCAAGCGCGGCGATCGAATCCGCGCCGGTCAGGTCGGCGATCGTGACGCCGACGGTGTTGGCGAGCACGTCCGCCTGGTGTTCGAAGAGGCTTGCACCGTTGAGCAGGCCGGGTAACAGCAGCATGTTGATCTTGTTCATGGTGATGGGTCTCCTCCAGCCATCGCCAGGGTGTCGCAAACCCCGTGCTTTGGCGATCCGATTGAGTATCCGCTCTCTACGCTGGCGCCTTCGGCGTGAATCGAGATGACTGTCGCCCAAGGCCCCGATCGGACCGATGGTGCTCGGGCAAGACGCGACGATGCAGTTGAACAGCCGCGGCATGATCGGGATGGGACGCGGCCAGCGAAATGAGCGGGGTGAGGCTCAGCTTGGTACGTATAGGGTCGTTTTTTTTCGATTTGGTTCTGCGTCGAGGTCGAATGGCGCGGGCGTTGTGCCCTTCCGTGCCGGCGAAACGTGATCCGACGCCCCTCGTCGCCAGGGGGCGCCGTCTCGTCTGACTTCCGCCCGCACGCATGCTTGGCCCGGTGCCGACGCCGAGCCCGGGATCAGACGCCGTGCCGGGCGAGCCAGTCCTTGAGCTTTTGCCAGCCGTCTTCGGCGGCTTCCTTGCGGAAGCTGGGGCGGTAGTCCGCATGAAAAGCATGCGGGGCGTCGGGGTAGACGATGATCTCGCTCTTGCCGCCGGCACGCTCGAGTTCGCCCTGCATGGCCTCGACGTCGGTGAGCGGGATGCCCTGGTCCTGACCGCCATACAGACCCAGTACCGGGGCGTGCAGTTTGGCCGCGACGTCGATCGGGTGGGCGGGATTGAGTTCGCTCGGTACACCGTCGAGCCGGCCGTACCAGGCCACGCCGGCCTTGAGCCCGGGATTGTGCGCGGCGTAGAGCCAGGTGACGCGTCCGCCCCAGCAAAAGCCGGTGATCGCCAGCCGCGCCGGATCGCCGCCATTGGCGCCCGCCCAGGCGGCCACGGCGTCGAGATCGCTCATGACCTGGGCGTCGGGCACCTTCGAAACGATGTTCTGGATGATTTCGGACACGCTCTCGATCTGGGTCGGGTCGCCCTGGCGGAAGAAGAGCTCCGGGGCGATGGCCAGATAGCCGAGCCTGGCCAGGCGCCGGCATACATCGCGGATGTGTTCATGTACGCCGAAGATCTCCTGGATCACGAGCACGGTGGGCAGCGCGGTGGCTCCCGCCGGGCGCGCGAAGAATATCGGGAGCTCGCCGCCTTCGACCGGAATCGAGGCCATGCCGGTGTCGAGGCCTTCGGCATCGGTGGTGATCATGGTCTGTGCCTGAATGGGGTGTGCCGCCAAGGCGAATCCGGCCGCGGCCAGGGTGGTGACGAATGCGCGCCGGTCGAGGCGCGCGGCGGGTAGCAAACTGTCGAAATCGGGGTTTCCAGCCATGCTCGAAGTCTCCTTGATGTTGATGTTATTGGTCGAGAACGGATGACCGCAAGATCCGGACACTTGTTCCCGGATAGCGCGGGCGGGAGTCGCCGGCGCGCGCCGGGTCAGTATGGCTTTCCGGCCAGCTCGCGGCGCAACTGTATGCCCTTGCGGCGTTGCTCGATCAGGATCTGGCGCTTGAGCTCCAGGCTCGCCTTGACGGTTTGATCGGTCTCGTCCTCGAGTGCAGCCTCGAGGACGGCCTGCTGCTTCTTCATCTGGCGCAGCAGGGTTTTGAGCTTGTCGATCTTTTCGCGCTGGCGGCGGCGGTCGGCGGACAGCAGGTCGCCGAGCCGGCGGGTGAGTTTCGAGAACTTCATGGCGTCACTTGTACTTTCGGTTGTTCACCGCGAACGGTCTGGTCCAGTACCGATTTGAGTTCCTGTTTGTCGAGGTGGAGTTGGTGCTCGATCTCGTGCATCACCGGCTCGAAGCGCGCCAGTATGACCCGGGACATGGCCAGCAGATTGTGCGCGATGTCGTAGGCGTAGGCGCTGTCGTTCATCAGCGAGGTTGCCGTTTCGGCGTCGATGCGCCGTTCGCGGATCAGGCGGTCGAGTTGCCCGTTGGCGACGATGTCCTTCTCTTCGACGCCGGCGCCGAGCACGTCCAGCGTCAGCGTGACGCTTTCGGGCGGCTCGGACCGCAACTGCTCGAGCGCGTGCAGCAACAGGGCGAGCCGCTGGCGGATGAGCACGTATTCCTTGCGCAGGTAGGGGTTGGGCGACCCCAAGAAGCGCACCAGGTTCTTCTGCAGGTGCTTGAGATCCTTCAGCGCTTCGATCAGGTCCTGGCTGGCGCTGCGCAGCATGAAGGCCTGGCGGGACTGCGGCCCGTTGGTTTCCATGCGCGCCAGGAAGTCGAGAATACTGCCGTGCAGTGGCTTGATCCGGCTTTGGTAATACTCGTCGACGTCGATCGAGCGCACCCGCTCCGGCGGATTCGCGAGCAATTCGAGGCTTTCGCCGCGGCGCAGCCTGATCGGATCGGCATGCAGAACCAGTGCCATCACGTCGAACACGTTGGAAAACAGATGCTGGAGCTCCTTGCGAGCCGCCTCGAGGCCGGCGTCGGGCATGCCGAGCATGCTTTCGGTGATGAACCTCGGTGCGCTCACCGTACGCGGTTTTGGTTTCAAATGTGTTTCAAGCAGCCTGGACAGTCGTTCGGTGAGCGGCAGCATGATGAGGGTGCCGGTGAGATTGAACAGGCTGTGGAACAGCGCGACCTTGAGGATGTAGTCGTCGGCGGCGATCCCGAGCCAGCGGCTGCCGATTTCGACCGCTGCGGTGTAGGGCTGGATCAGGATCAGCGCGAAGATGCCGGTTCCGACGTTGAAGATCACATGCGCCGCGGCCAGGCGCTTGCCCGCGACGTTGGCCTTGAGCGCACCGATGACAGCGGTCGCGGTGGTGCCGATGTTGGCGCCGATGGCCAGCGCCAGCGCGTTGTCGTAGGTGATCTGCTGCGCGGCGAGCGCGGTGATGACGAGGGCGAGGGTGGCATGGCTCGACTGGGTGATCACCGTCGCGATGATCCCGATCAGGGTGTAGAGCAGCAGGCCCGCCACGCCGTCCATCGCGAACGCGGCGAGGTCGATGGTGTCCTGAAACGCGTCGAAGCCTTCCTTGATGTAGTGGATTCCGAGAAACAGGAAGCCGATTCCGGCGAGTACGTAGCCGGTGCCCTTGAGCGCCTTGTTGCTGTTGAGCACCAGGATCACGCCGAAGGTCAGGATCGGCATCGCGTAGGCGGCGATGTCGATCTTGAGTCCGATCCCGGCGATGATCCAGGCGCCGGTGCTGGAGCCGAGGTTGGCGCCGATCACGATGCCGATGCCCTGGGCGAGCCCGAGCAGCCCGGCCGACAGGAATGAGATCGTGATGATCGACACCAGGGTGCTGGACTGCATGATGGTGCTGGTCACCACGCCGAACAGGCAGCTCTTCCACAGCCGGTTGGTGAATTTCTGCAGGATGCGCTCGAGCGTGCCGCCGGTGAAGGCCTTGAAGCCTTCTTCGAGCGACAACATGCCGAACAGGAATATCGCCACGCCCGCCGCGATCGCCTTGAAGTCGGGGCTGACCCAGAAGCCCCAGCCCAAGGCCAGAAAGATCGCCGCGAGCGCGAGCTGGCGCGACATGGGTCAGCGCCTGCTGCCGCCGCCGCCCAGCAGGGAGCCCAGCAGACCACGCACGATCTGGCGGCCGATCGAGCTGCCGACCGTGCGGGTGACGGTCTTGGCCGCGGTCTGCACCAGACCGTCGCGCCGCCCGCCACGCGGGCCGGTGGAGCCGAACAGCAGGTCGGACAGCATGCCGCCTTCGGCCTGGGCGGGGGCGCCGGCTGCGGGTTTGCCGGTGCGCGCCTCGGCCTTGGCGAAGGCCTCTTCGGCGGCGCGCGTGGCGGCGGTTTCGGCCTGGGCGCGCAGCAGTTCGTACGCCGATTCGCGGTCGACGAGCGCCTCGTAGTGGCCGTAGAGGACCGAGCTACTGATCGTTTGAGCGCGCTCTTCCGGGGTCAGCGGGCCCAGGCGCGAGTGCGGTGCGATCACGAAGGCGCGCTCGACCACTTCCGGGCGGCCCTTGTCGTCGAGAAACGACACCAGTGCCTCGCCCACGCCGAGCTCCATGATGGCGCTCGCCGCGTCGAAGGCTGGATTGGCACGCATGGTTTCGGCGGCGCTCCTGACCGCCTTCTGGTCGCGCGGGGTGAAGGCGCGCAGCGCGTGCTGAACCCGGTTGCCCAGTTGGCCGAGCACGCTGTCGGGCACGTCGAGCGGGCTCTGGGTGACGAAATACACCCCGACACCCTTGGAGCGGATCAGGCGCACGACCTGCTCGACCTTCTCGACCAGCGCCTTGGGGGCGTCGTTGAACAGCAGGTGCGCCTCGTCGAAGAAGAACACCAGCTTGGGCTTGTCCAGGTCGCCGACTTCCGGGAGTTGCTCGAACAGCTCGGACAGCATCCACAGCAGGAAGGTGGAGTACAGCTTGGGCGAATGGTAGAGCTTTTCCGCGGCGAGTACGTTGATGACGCCGCGGCCGTCGCCGTCGTTCTGGATCAGGTCGGCGAGGTCCAGCATCGGTTCGCCGAAGAACACGTCGCCGCCTTGTTCTTCGAGCGCGAGCAGGCCGCGCTGGATCGCGCCGATCGAGGCGGCCGACACGTTGCCGTATTCGGTGGTGAAGGTCTTCGCGTTCTCGCCCACATACTGGATCATCGCGCGCAGATCCTTCAGGTCGAGCAGCAGCAGGCCGTTGTCGTCGGCCACCTTGAACACCAGTTGCAGCACGCCCGCTTGGGTGTCGTTGAGATTGAGCAGGCGCGCGATCAGGATCGGCCCCATGTCCGAGATCGTCGCCCGCACCGGGTGTCCGTTGTGGCCGTACACGTCCCAGAACACCGCGCTGTTGGCGCGCGGGTTGAATGCGTCGATGCCGATCGCGGCGAGCCGCTCCAGTAGCCGTTCGGACGCGACGCCCGCCGCGCCGATGCCGGACAGGTCGCCCTTCACGTCGGCGACGAATACCGGCACCCCGGCATCGGCGAAGGATTCGGCCATCTTCTGCAGGGTGACGGTCTTGCCGGTGCCGGTTGCGCCGGTGATCAGCCCGTGGCGGTTCGCCAGCCGGGGCAAGAGGTTGATTTCGCGCTCGCCCGCCTTGGCGATCAGCATCGGTTCGGCCATGTCCGGAGTTCCATGTCGTTTGTATTCAGGCGCAGTTTATACCTTGGCGCGGCATTCGCCAGCCACTGCGCCGGGGGTATAATCCGCGCCTGTTCATTTCTTGGCTGTATCGAGGGTTTTATGGCGGGTCATTCCAAATGGGCCAACATCCAGCACCGCAAGGGGCGCCAGGATGCCAAACGGGGCAAGGTTTTCACCAAGCTCATCAAGGAGATCACCGTTGCGGCCCGCATGGGTGGGGGCGATCCGAACTTCAACCCGCGCCTGCGCCTCGCGGTGGACAACGCCAAGGGCGAGAACATGCCGGGTGAGAACATCGACCGTGCGATCAAGCGCGGCACCGGTGAACTCGAAGGGGTCAGCTACGAGGAAGCGCGCTACGAGGGCTACGGCATCGGCGGCGCGGCGGTGATGGTCGATTGCCTCACCGACAACAAGACCCGTACCGTGGCCGATGTGCGCCATGCGTTCTCGAAGTATGGCGGCAACATGGGCACCGATGGCTGCGTGGCCTTCCAGTTCAAGCACTGCGGCCAGTTGCTGTTCGCGCCCGGCACGAGCGAGGACGCGCTGATGGAGGCCGCGCTCGAAGCCGGCGCCGAAGACGTGGCGGCCAACGAGGACGGCTCGATCGAGGTCATTACCGCGCCCTACGAGTACACCGCCGTCAAGGCGGCACTCGAGAAGGCCGGTTTCAAGGCCGAGTTCGGCGAGGTCTCGATGAAAGCGCAGAACGAGACCGAGCTCGTCGGCGACGATGCGCTGCGGATGCAGAAGCTGCTCGACGCGATCGAAAGCCTGGATGACGTTCAGCAGGTTTACACGTCGGCGGTTTTCGACGAATAGTCCCCCCACGCCGGTGCCGGCGGCGCGCCGGCGCCGGTTGGCCGGCCCTCTTGTCCGGCTTTCGGCGCACTTCTGCGGAGTCCTGCATGCACTCAAACCCGCTCCAGCAGGCGATGCCCTTTCTGTTCGTGGTCTTGTGGAGCACCGGCTTTCTGGGCGCCAAGTACGGCTTGCCGCATGCCGAGCCGCTCACCTTCCTTTCGATCCGCTACGCCCTGGTCATCGTGCTGATGACGGCGATCGCGTGGGCGATGAAGGCACCATGGCCGCGCGACTGGCGCCAGGTGGCGCACATCGGCGTAACCGGGCTGCTCGTCCAGGCCGCGTATCTCGGGGGGGTGTTCGTCGCCATCCACAAGGGTTTGCCCGCCGGCGTCGCGGCGCTGGTGGTCGGGATGCAGCCGCTGCTGACCGCGCTGGGGGCCGGTTGGCTGCTCGGCGAGCGGGTCGGTGCATGGCAGTGGTTGGGCTTGGCCATGGGTTTCGTGGGCGTCGCGCTGGTGGTCGGCAGCAAGGCCGCGGTCGGCGCGGTGCCGAGCGGCGAACTCATCGCGATGCTCGTGCCGGTCGTCGTGGCGCTCGGCGCGATCACGGTCGGCACGCTTTACCAGAAGCGCCATTGCCCGGCCTTCGATCTGCGCAGCGGATCCGTCATCCAGTTCGTGCCCAGCCTCGCCGTCACCGCGCTGCTGGCGTCGCGGTTCGAGACCATGGATGTCGCGTGGAACGGCGAGTTCGTGTTCGCGTTGCTGTGGCTGGTGCTGGTGTTGTCGCTCGGGGCGATCAGCCTGCTCAACCTGTTGATCCGCAGCGGCAGCGCGGTGAATGTGGCGAGCCTGTTCTATCTCACGCCGCCGACCACCGCATTGTTCGCATGGTGGCTGTTCGGCGAGACGCTGGGCGGGGTGGCGTTGCTCGGGATGCTGGTCGCGGTGGCGGGCGTGTGGCTGGCGCGCAAGCGCGGGGCGTGACGATGGTGAGCGCCAGCCGGAGCGTCGCGACGCGCATCCTCGGGCTCGACCCGGGTTTGCGGGTGACCGGTTTCGGCGTCATCGACAAGCTCGGCAGCCGGGTTCGCTATGTCGCGAGCGGTTGCATCAAGACGCGCGACGGCGAACTGCCGGGGCGGCTCAAGACCCTGCTCGACGGGGTGCGCGAGGTGGTCGCCACCTATTCGCCCGACGAGGTGGCGGTCGAGAAAGTGTTCGTGAACGTGAATCCCCAGTCGACGCTGCTGCTCGGGCAGGCGCGCGGGGCGGTGATCTGCGGCGCGGTGTCGTGCGACCTGCCGGTGCTCGAGTACACCGCGCTGCAGGTGAAGCAGGCCGTGGTCGGTTACGGCAAGGCCACCAAGGAGCAGGTGCAGCATATGGTGCAACGGTTGCTGTTGCTCGAGGGCAGCCCGAGTGCCGATGCCGCCGATGCGCTGGCCTGTGCGATCTGCCATGCCAACGGCGCCCACGGTGTGCTCGGCGCGCTCGGTTCGCGGCGCAAGTCGGGGCGCATCGTCGGCCTGCGCTGAAGCTGGGGCGCGGTTCGTCCGCGCCGCCGGCGCGGCGACCGGGGTTTGCGCAGGCCTGGCAGCGGCGCCGGATACGGCGGTCTGGCTTGGATCGGGGTGGCGGAATATCGCGTGGCAAGGGGAAGACGGTGCAGGCGGGAAGCGGGGTGGGCTTGTTGTTTGCTGTACTCGGGGCGGTCGGCTTCTCGTTCAAGGCGATCCTGGTCAAGCTCGCCTATCGCTACGGGGTCGATGCGGAGACCTTGCTGGCATTGCGCATGGGTCTGTCGCTGCCGTTTTTCGTCGTGATGGGGATCGTCGCCGAGCGCCGGCGACCGCTCGCGATGGGTGCGCGCGACTGGGGCTGGATGGTGGGGCTGGGCCTTTTCGGCTACTACCTGGCGAGCTATCTCGACTTTCTCGGCCTGCGCTACATCACTGCAGGCCTCGAGCGCCTGATCCTGTTCCTGTATCCGACGATCGTGATCCTGTTGTCGGCGCTGTTCCTGGGCAAGCCGATCACTCGCCGGGTGCTGCTTGCGATGGGCTTGTGCTATCTCGGAATCGGCTTCGCGGTCGGCCACGATCTGAGCGTCGTGGGCGACCGGCGCGACGTGCTGCTCGGCAGTCTGCTGGTGTTCGGCAGCGCGCTCGCCTATGCGCTGTACCTGATGGGCAACGGCGTGGTGGTGGGGCGGCTCGGATCGATGCGGGTCACGGCCGCGGCCACTTCGGTGGCGTGCATCCTGTGCATCGGTCAGTTCCTGCTGCTGCGGCCACTGTCGGCGCTGGTGCTGCCGTGGCAGGTCTACGCCCTGTCGCTGGCGATGGCCTTGTTGTCAACGGTCGCGCCGGTGTGGCTGGTGTCGGAGGCGATTCGCCGCCTGGGCGCCGGGCCGGTTTCGCTGACCGGCACGCTGGGGCCGGTGGTCACGATCGGCCTGGGGTGGCTGATGCTGGGCGAGGTGGTCGGCCTCGCCCAGCTCGTCGGCGCGGTGATGGTGATCGGCGGGGTGCTGGTGATGGCGCGGCGCCCGGCCTGAGCGCTGCGCCCCCGTGTGGCGCCAGGTGCGGCGCGGACCCGTCCGTCAGCCGGCCAGGCCCAGGCGGCGGCAGATCTCGAGCGTCGGGCCGGACTGGTTCATGCTGTAGAAATGCAGTCCCGGCGCGCCGGCCTCGAGCAGGCGCGCGCACAGCTCGGTCACGACATCGAAGCCGAAGGCGCGGATGGCGTCGCTGTCGTCGCCGAAGCTCTCGAACTTCTTGCGCATCCAGCGCGGGATGTCGGCGCCGCAGTTGTCCGAGAAGCGCGCGAGCTTCGAAAAGCTGCCGATCGGCATGATCCCGGGAATGATCGGCACCGTCACGCCGAGCGCCTGCGCCTGGTCGACGAAGTGGCGATAGGCGTCGATGTTGTAGAAGTATTGGGTGATGGCCGAGTTCGCGCCGGCGTCGACCTTGCGCTTGAACGCGAGCAGGTCTTCGCGCGGGCTCTTGGCCTGGGGGTGCCATTCCGGATACGCGGCCACTTCGATATGGAAGCGGTCGCCGGTCTCGCCGCGGATGAATTCCACCAGCTCGTTGGCAAAGCGGAATTCGCCGCTGCCGTAGGCGCCCGAGGGCAGGTCGCCGCGCAGCGCGACGATGCGGCGAATGCCCTTGTCGCCGAATTCACGCAGGATTTCGCGGATGCGTTCGCGGCTCATGCCGATGCAGGTCAGGTGCGGGCAGGCTTCGTGGCCCTCGGCGGCGATCTCGGCGATGGTCGCGAAGCTGCGGTCCTGGGTCGAGCCGCCGGCGCCGAAGGTGACCGAGAAGAATGACGGGTTCAGGCGCGCCAGCTTTTGACGGACGGCGCGCAGCTTTTCGGCGCCGTCGGCCATCTGCGGTGGAAAGAACTCGACTGAGAGTTCGGGCTTGTTCATGTTTCGTCCAGATCTTGAGAAGGGTCTTGTGGCGGGCCGGGGTACAGCACCAGGTGTGCGTCGACCGGCAGCAGTTGCGAGGCCTTGTCGATCGTGCCGGCATCCGAGCCGATCATGCCGCGTTCGATCAGGCGCCGGGCCAGCGTGCGCGATGCGGCAAGCTCGCGCGCGACCACCAGCACGTCGGCGCGCTCCAGGCCCGCCGGACGCTCCGCCGGTGCGCGCGCCGCCGGTTCGCGTTCGGGGGCGGGGCGATGCGTCCGCCGGTGAAAGGATTTCATCGCCCCGGCTCCTGTGCGTGCCTCAATAGCGGTAGCTGTCGCTCTTGTACGGACCTTCCTTCGGTACGCCGATGTAGGCGGCCTGTTCGTCGGTCAGTTCGGTGAGCTGGACGTTGAGCTTCCTCAACTGCAGGCGCGCAACTTTCTCGTCCAGATGCTTGGGCAGGGTGTAGACCCCCACGGGATAGTCGGCGGTGCGGGTGAACAGCTCGATCTGCGCGATCGTCTGGTTGGCGAACGAAGAGCTCATCACGTAGCTCGGGTGACCGGTCGCGCAGCCGAGGTTTACCAGGCGGCCCTTGGCGAGCAGGATGATGCGCCGGCCCGAGGGGAAGATCACATGGTCGACCTGCGGCTTGATTTCCTCCCACTCGTACTGTTCGAGCGAGGCGACGTCGATCTCGTTGTCGAAGTGGCCGATGTTGCACACGATGGCCTGGTCCTTCATGTTCACCATGTGGTCGTGGGTGATGACATGGAAGTTGCCGGTGGTGGTGACGAAGATGTCGGCATGTTGCGCGGCGTATTCCATCGTGACCACGCGATAGCCCTCCATCGCGGCCTGGAGCGCGCAGATCGGGTCGATCTCGGTTACCCACACCTGGGCGGACAGCGCCCGCAGTGCCTGGGCCGAACCCTTGCCGACGTCGCCGTAGCCGCACACCACCGCGATCTTGCCGGCCACCATCACGTCGGTGGCGCGCTTGATGCCGTCGACCAGCGATTCGCGGCAGCCGTACAGGTTGTCGAACTTGCTCTTGGTGACCGAGTCGTTCACGTTGATCGCGGGGAACTTGAGTTCGCCGCGCGCATGCATCTGATACAGGCGATGCACGCCGGTGGTGGTCTCTTCCGTCACGCCCTGGATGCGCGCGAGGCGGGTCGAATACCAGGTCGGATCGACGGCGAGCTTGGCCTTGATCGCGGCGAACAAGACCGTTTCCTCTTCCGAGCCCGGCTTGGCGATCACCGCGAGATCCCGCTCGGCGCGTGCGCCCAGGTGCAGCAGCAGGGTCGCGTCGCCGCCGTCGTCGAGGATCATGTTCGAATACACCGCGTCCTCGCCACCGGCCGGCCATTCGAAGATGCGATGGGTGTAATCCCAGTAGTCGGAGAGCGATTCGCCCTTGATCGCGAACACCGGGACGCCCTTGGCCGCGATCGCGGCGGCGGCGTGGTCCTGGGTCGAGAAGATGTTGCACGAGGCCCAGCGCACTTCGGCGCCGAGCGCCACCAGCGTCTCGATCAGCACCGCGGTCTGGATCGTCATGTGCAGCGAGCCGGTGATGCGCGCACCCTTTAGGGGCTGGCTGGCCGCGTATTCGTCGCGGATCGCCATCAGGCCCGGCATCTCGGTCTCGGCGATGCGGATTTCCTTGCGGCCCCATTCGGCCAGCGAAAGGTCGGCGACGGCGTAGTCGCTAAAGGTCTGGTCAGCCACAGCGTTCATGTGAAGCTCCATGCTATGGCCGGGGGGGAGGGGTATGGCGTGCGGCTCACCCGGCATCCCGAACCCGGCAGGGTTGGTCAGGTGAGCGCGGTTCGATCAAACCGCCGGTGTTGCACCGTGCGGGTTCCGAGCCTGGGGGCGGGCCTGTGCTGCGGCCCGACGCCTCGCAGCGCTCCTCGGAAGCAGGGCGGGATTATACGCGGGTTTGATGGGACGATCATCGCATGAGCGGGCCCGGCGGAATCATGCGCGGCTCCGCGCCCGCAACGGGGCTGCTGTCGCGGGCTGCCGCCAGCGTGTGGAGGCAGCCCGCGGGAACGATAACGATGGCGTGGGGGCGCCTGGCTCAGAGCCCCGCGTCGGCCCGCAGGGCGGCGGCCTTGTCGGTGTTCTCCCAGGTGAACTCCGGTTCGTCGCGCCCGAAATGGCCGTAGGCGGCGGTCTTGGCGTAGATCGGGCGCAGCAGGTCCAGCGTCTGGATGATGGCTTTGGGACGCAGGTCGAAGTGCGCGCGAATGAGCGCCACGATCCGGTCGTCGCTGATCTTGCCGGTGCCGAAGGTATTGACCATCAGCGAAACCGGCTTGGCGACCCCGATCGCGTAGGCGACTTGGACCTCGCACTTGTCGGCAAGCCCGGCCGCGACCACGTTCTTGGCGACATGGCGGCCGGCATAGGCTGCCGAGCGGTCGACCTTGGACGGATCCTTGCCCGAGAATGCGCCGCCGCCATGGTGGGCCGCGCCACCATAGGTGTCGACGATGATCTTGCGGCCGGTAAGGCCGCAGTCTCCATGTGGTCCGCCGATGACGAAGCGCCCGGTCGGGTTGATCAGGTAGCGCACTTCGCCTTGCAGCAGTTCTTTCGGCAGCACCGGCTTGATGATTTCCTCGATGACTGCTTCCGAGAGCTGGGCGTGGGAGATCTCCGGGCCGTGCTGGGTCGACACCACCACGGTATCGATCGCGACCGGCTTGCCGTCCGCGTACCTGACCGTGATCTGGCTCTTGGCGTCGGGGCGCAGCCACTGCAGGCGCCCGTCCTTGCGCACCTCGGCCTGGCGCTGCATGATCCGGTGCGCATAGTAGATCGGCAGCGGCATGAGGCTGGGCGTCTCGTTGCAGGCGTAGCCGAACATCAGGCCCTGGTCGCCCGCGCCCTGGTCGAGGTCCAGCCCTTCGCCTTCGTTCACGCCCTGGGCGATGTCGGACGACTGGCGGTTGATCGCGGTCAGAATCGCGCACGACTTGTAGTCGAAGCCGATGTCGGAATTGTCGTAACCGATGCGGCGCACCACATCCTGGGCGATCTCGCGGTAGTTGGGGTGTGCGCTGGTGGTGATCTCACCCGAGATGACGACCAGGCCGGTGGATACCAGGGTTTCGCAGGCGACCCGCGCGTGCCTGTCGTCGGTCAGGATGGCGTCGAGGATGCCGTCGGAGACCTGGTCCGCGACCTTGTCGGGATGACCTTCGGAGACCGATTCGGAGGTAAAGAGGAATTCACTGCTCATTGCGGTTTGCCTGCTCCAAACGAAAAATCCCCGGTTAGGTCCGGCGCTGCCGGCTCCGGGGATTCTCGAGCGGGCGACGCTTTAGCAGTATTTGGGCGCCTCGAACCGGTCGAATGCGCCGCCGCCCTGCAAGTTGTCGTGTTAACTCGGCGGATGAGCCGCTATTATAGCGAAACGCCAGAAGCGGTCAAAACAAGCGCCGATCAGCGGGTGCGCCGGGTCCGCGCAGCGCATTTCGTCAAGTCAACCAAGCCGTTTTCACCTCCTACATGCTCCTTCCCCGTCTGTTTCGACTGATCGCCCGCCTGCCCCTGTCGTGGGCACATCTGCTCGGCGGCTGGGCCGGCTGGCTCGTCTGGTGGTTTTCGGCCCGGCACCGCGAGCGCCTGCGGACCCATCTCGCGATGGCGGTTGGCACGCCGTCACCGGCCTTGCTGAGGGCATCGATCGCCGAGCACGGGCGCCAGATGCTCGAGTTGCCGTTCGTGTGGATACGCCCCCAGGAGGAGGTGCTGGCGCGCATCGTACGGGTGGAAGGGCGCGAACTCATCGACGCTGCCCGTGAAGACGGGGCCAGTATTCTGTTCCTGACCGCGCACCTCGGTTGTTTCGAGATGTGTGCCCAGTATTGTTCAACCCATGGCCCGATCACGGTGTTGTTTCGCCCGCCGCGCCAGGCGGCGATCCAGCCGATCATGGAGTTGGGCCGCGCGCGTGGCAACGTCCGGGTCGCCCCGGCGGATGTGTCGGGTGTGCGGCGGCTGGTGAAGGCGCTGCGCAGCGGCGAAATGGTCGGCATGTTGCCCGATCAGGCGCCGCAGCAGGGCGAGGGCATCTGGGCGCCGTTCTTCGGCCGCATGGCGTGGACCATGACGCTGGCGGCGCGGCTGTCCGAGGTCAAGGGGGTCCGGGTGCTGATGGTGTGGACCGAACGCCTTGCGCATGGCAAGGGTTTCGTGGTGCATGTCTCGGCGCCGGTCGAAGAGATCGGCGGATCGCTGGAGGCGCGCTGCCGGACCATCAATCGCGAAGTCGAGCGGATCATCCTCGCATGCCCGCAGCAATACCTGTTCGCCTACAACCGCTACAAACGCCCCGCCGGTGTCGAAGCGCCGGAGGAGGCTTGATGCGCATCTTCAGTCGTCTGGTGGTGGGGCTGCTGTGGTTGCTGCATTGGTTGCCGCTGCCGCTGCTGGCCAAGCTGGGCACCGGCCTCGGCGCGCTGCTCCATCGCTTCGGGCGGGCGCGCCGGCATGTGGTCGACGTCAATCTGCGATTGTGTTTTCCCGAGCTTTCGCCCGCCGAACGCGAGGTGCTTGCGCGCCGTCATTTTGCGGTGCTCGGGCGGAGCTTTCTCGAGCGCGGCGTGGCGTGGTGGGCGAGCGAGGCGCGCCTGCGCCGTCTGGTCCATGTCGATCACGTCGAGCGGATCGTCGATGTGCTGGCCGAAGGCCGGTCGCTGGTGCTGCTGGTGCCCCATTTCGTCGGGCTCGACATGTGCGGCACGCGCATCGCGATGGAGGTCAATGGGGTGACCGTGTATACCCAGCAAAAGAATCCGGTGTTCGACCACTGGCTCCGCCATGGGCGTAGCCGCTTCGGTGACCAGGTCATGCTTGCGCGTGGCGACGGGGTGCGCGCGACCGTCAGGGCCATGCGCGCCGGCCGCGGTCTGTATTATCTCCCCGACATGGATTTCGGCCGCAAGGATTCGATCTTCGTGCCGTTCTTCGGCGTTCAGGCCGCGACGATCACCGCCTTGCCGCGCATCGCGCGGCTCGCGGGCGCGGTCGTGGTGCCCGCTTTGGGGCGCATGCTGGAGGACGGCAGCGGCTATATGTTCGAGATCGGCGAGGCGTGGCAGAATTTCCCCACCGATGACGTCGAAGCCGATACCGCGCGCATGAACGCGTGGATCGAATCCGCGGTGCGCACGATGCCGGAGCAGTATTATTGGGTGCATCGACGCTTCAAGACTCGCCCCGACGGCGAAGCAAGTCCGTATTGAGCGGCGTGGGTTGCGCCGGGGCAGTGTGCGCGAGTGGACGCGTTTCGACCGGTGGGCCAGAATCGGGTCTGGCCGGCGTTTGACTGGGGAGCCGCAGCGAGTATGCGATTGCGATTTACAAAAATGCACGGTTTGGGCAACGACTTCGTCGTGATTGATGCAATCGGGCAGTCGGTCGAGCTGGCTGCGCCGCTGGTGCGCAGGCTGGCGGACCGGCACTTCGGCGTGGGCTGCGACCAGTTGCTGCTGGTCGAGCGCCCGACGCGTCCGGATGCCGATTTCCGCTACCGGATCTTCAATGCCGACGGCGGCGAGGTCGAACAGTGCGGCAATGGCGCGCGCTGTTTCGTGCGTTTCGTGCATGACCATGGCCTGAGCGACAAGCGCGAGATCCGGGTCGAGACGCGTGCCGGCATCATCACGCCGCGGCTCGAGGAGGACGGTTCGGTGACCGTCGACATGGGGGTTCCACGGCTCGCGCCGGCCGAAATTCCGTTCGTGTCGGATTCCGACGCGGTGGTGCAGGCACTGGAGCTTGGCGATGGCAGCCGCATCGCGATCACCGCGGTGTCGATGGGCAATCCGCATGCGGTGCAGGTGGTGATCGACGCCGACGAGGCACCGGTCGAGCGCGTCGGGCCGCAGGTCGAGGCGCATTCGCGCTTTCCGGCACGCGTGAACGCCGGTTTCATGCAGGTCGTCGACAGCCACCGGATTCGCCTGCGGGTATACGAGCGTGGCGCGGGCGAGACGCTGGCCTGCGGCACCGGAGCCTGCGCCGCCGTGGTTGCGGGCGTTCTGCGCGAACTGCTGGTTTCGCCGGTGCGAGTCGAGACTCGTGGCGGGGCGCTGGAGATCGCCTGGGGCGGGCCGGGCAGCGCGGTGCGCATGACCGGCCCCGCCGTAACGGTGTTCGAGGGCGAGCTCGAACTCGACACGCTGATCGCCGCCGCCTGATTGCAGCCACGTTCCCACCCCGCGGTTCGTACCATGGTCATGGAGTTGCACAACGATGAACGCCGATGAAGTCGCCGCCTACCTGAACACGCATCCTGACTTTCTGTCGGAGCATGGCGAGCTGTTTACCCGTATCACCGTTCCCCATCCCCACGGAGGGCAGGCGATAACGCTTGCCGAACGCCAGTTGCACGCCTTGCGCGAAAAGATCGGACAGCTCGAAGGCAAGCTCGCGGAGTTGATCCGCTTCGGCGAAGAGAACGACGAGATCGGCGAGAAGGTGCATCGACTCGGCCTCGCGCTGCTCGAAGCCGACACCTATCCGGTGCTGCGCGACGTGTTGTTCCAGAGTCTGGTCGAGGATTTCTCGGTTCCGTATGTCGCGTTGCGCATCTGGAACGTCCCGCTCAGCCATGACGAAGACGATTTCCTGCCGGTCAGCGAGGCGCTGTGCTTCCAGGCGGGCGACATGCGTCACCCTTATTGCGGCGCGCCCGGGCATATCGAGGTGCTCGGCTGGCTGGGCGAGGCGGCGCCCCATGTGCGCTCGGTCGCGTTGATCCCGTTGCGGCGCGATGCCCAGGTTTTCGGTCTTCTGGCGCTCGCCAGCGAGGATGGCGAGCGCTTCTATCCCGAGATGGGCACGCTTTACCTGACCCGTATCGGTGACCTGACCGCTGCGGCGCTGCGCCGCGAGCTCGGCTAAGCGGATTGCGCGTGCCTGTCTCGAGTCATCATGGCGAAGCCTGACGACCAACGCGCGCGCGCGGCGCGGCACGACCCGGAGGTGCTTGCGCCGCTGTTCGAAGGCTATCTCGCGTACCTTTCCGACCAGCGGCGCGCGGCGGCCTTGACGCTGGAGAACTACGCCCGTGACATGTTGCGGCTGCAGCGCCTGCTGGAAGGGCGTCCCCCGGCCGCGATCGGTCCGTACGACGTGCGCCGGTTTGCTGCCAGACTGCATGCCGAAGGTCTCGGCGGGCGTTCGATCGGCCGGGTATTGTCGGCGTGGCGGGGGTTTTTCCGCTGGTTGGTGGGGCACCACGGCCTCGGTGCGAACCCGGTCGAGCATGTGCGTCCGCCGCGCTCGCCGCGGCGGCTGCCTCATGTACTGTCGCCGGAACAGAGCAAGATCCTCCTGGATGCGCCCGGCGACGAAGAGCTCGATACGCGCGATCGGGCCATGTTCGAGCTGGTCTATTCTGCCGGCCTGCGCGTCGCAGAGCTTGCGAATCTCGATGTAGGGGGAGGGCTCGATCTGGTCGAGGGGTTCGTGACCGTCACCGGCAAGCGCGGCCGGACCCGCACCGTGCCGGTCGGACGTGTCGCCGGCGAATGCCTCGGCAAGTGGGTGTTGCAGCGCCCGGAATGGCTGCGGGATTACGACCAGCCGGCGCTCTTCGTCACCCGGACCGGCGCGCGCATGAGCACGAGCGCGATCCGTTCGCGCCTGAGCGCCTGGGCCGTTCGCAGTGGCGTCGGCGTGCATGTGCACCCGCACATGCTGCGGCACAGTTTCGCCACCCACATGCTCCAGAACAGCGGCGACCTGCGCGCGGTGCAGGAATTGCTCGGCCACGCGAGCATTCGCAGCACCCAGGTATATACCCATCTCGACTTCCAGCATCTGGCCGGCGTCTACGATGCTGCTCATCCGCGGGCGCGCAAGCTTCGCGAGACCTGAGCGCGGGCGCAAGGCGTCCGCTCGATGCCGGCATGCCGGCCGACTGGTTTGTGCCCCAATTCGGGGAGTGCAGTGACGATTCGGTGAATCCGGATCGGTTATGCTCACGGGTAACAAATTCGGGCATCACGACGTCAATGACAAATCGGCGCGATAGCAACCAGCAGAGAGAAGGGGTTGCGACCAACAGCGAGGCGCGCCCGGAGGAGTGGCCAGCGGCGGCCAATGCGGACGGGGTGAGTGCCCTCCGGATTGTCGCGGTCATGCTCGCCCGCTACGAGATCCGCAATCTCCGGCGGCTCTTCGATGAGTTCGATCACGACATCCTGCTGCCTTTGTTGCTGGGCGAGATCGCCCTGCACAATATCGGTTCGCTCGACGGCAACAGTGGCACCCAGCGCGGCGCCAACACGGAACGGCCGACGCAGCAACAACAGGGTCTGAACTGCGTACTGAAGCCCTGCAACGCCTATTCGATCGCCGCCGCGACCGGTTTGGCACGCGAGACCGTCCGGCGCAAGATTGCGCGCCTGGTCGAACTGGGCTGGATTTCGCGGCGCCACAACGGGCACCTGTATGTGAGCTCGCGTGCGATGACCCATTTCGGCAACCTGCTCACCTCGCGCGACCTGCCCGAGCTGCTCGAGATGGCCGACCGGGCACGCGTTCAGATCCGGCAGGCGCGCCCAGCCGGTTCGTGAAACGACGCGGCCGTTCACGAACCGGCGCCGTGCGCAGGGAGCGCACGTGGCCGCGAGTCGGGGTTGGGGCCGCGTTCGCCGGTGGTGAATGCGGCGCTGATCAAACCCAGCGCGCACATGATCAGGATGAAGTAGCGAACCTGCCAGGCGCGCGGTGCGGCGCGGCCGTCGCCGCGTCCGGCCTGGCGCGAAGCCATGACGCCCAGTGCGGCGATGATCAGCAGGGCCGTGCCGAGCAGGCGCGACGACAGTCCCTGCAGCAGCACGCCTTGCGATGGATTGCCGCGATCGGGCCAGAAGAACACCGGCCCGCCCAGCATCCACACGCCACCGGTCAGGCATATCACGATCACCAGGGCCTGGAAGGTGCGCATCCGCCGATGTCAGTCGTGGTCGAACAACTCGCCCGACCCCCTTGGCCGGGCGAGCCCGAAATGCTGCCAAATGGAAGCGGTGGCCATCCGGCCGCGCGGGGTGCGCTGGAGATACCCCTGCTGGATCAGGAATGGCTCGAGCACGTCTTCGATCGTGTCGGTCGATTCGCCGATCGCGGCTGCGAGGTTGTCCAGCCCCACCGGGCCGCCGCCGAATTTTTCCAGCATTGCGCCGAGCAGTTTGCGATCCATGAGATCGAGGCCGAGTGGGTCGACGTCGAGCATCGTCAAGGCCCGGTCGGCTACTTCGGGGGTGATCCGGCCGCCGGCCCGGACTTCCGCGTAGTCGCGCACGCGGCGCAGCAGGCGGTTGGCGATGCGCGGCGTGCCGCGTGCGCGCCGTGCGATCTCGAAAGCGCCCTGGTCGTCGATCTCCACGTTCAGGAGCTGCGCCGAGCGGGCAACGATGAAAGTCAGTTCCTCCGGCGTGTAGAACTCCAGCCGCGACACGATGCCGAAGCGGTCGCGCAAGGGGTTGGTGAGCATGCCGGCGCGGGTCGTGGCGCCGACCAGGGTGAAGGGCGGCAGGTCGAGCTTGACCGAGCGCGCGGCCGGACCTTCGCCGATCATGATGTCGATCTGGTAGTCCTCGAGCGCGGGGTAGAGTATCTCTTCCACCACCGGCGACAGGCGGTGGATCTCGTCGATGAACAGCACGTCATGTGCTTCCAGATTGGTCAGCAGCGCGGCCAGGTCGCCGGCCCGCTCGAGCACCGGACCGGATGTCTGGCGCAGGTTGACCCCCATCTCGGCCGCGACGATGTGCGCGAGCGTGGTCTTGCCCAGCCCGGGGGGGCCGAACAGCAGCACATGGTCGAGCGCTTCCTTGCGCCCGCGCGCCGCCTGGATGAATATCTCGAGCTGCTCGCGGATCTTTGCCTGGCCGACATACTCGGCGAGACGCTTGGGGCGCAGCGCGCGCTCGAGCGCGTCCTCCTGGCGATCGGCGGGGGCGGCGGAAATCAAGCGGGCGGTGTTGCCGGCCTGGAGCTTGTCGGTTTCGATGGGCATTGAGCAGCCAGTGGGTGAGCGCGTCCGCGGGAGTATAGGTTAGCGCCGATCGGGTGGTCAAAACGGCAGCCTTGCCGTGCCGGCCTGCTCATTCCGGGGTTCGCCACCTGATCCGGCCCTGGCCCGATTCGCCCAGCCGTGCGAGCAGCGCGCCGACGGCGGGGTCCGGCAGGCTGAAGTGGAATTCGACCTGCTCGCCATGATTGACGGCCAGCAATACCGCGCCCGCAATTTCGAGCTCGCGCCGCAGCATGCCTTCGAGCGCGTAGGGCAGCTTGCAGCACAGCTGCCGCAGTTGCACGATCGGCACTTTTTCGGCTACCGCGAGGGCCTGGGCGACGGCGTCGGTGTAGGCGCGGACCAGTCCGCCGGCACCGAGCTTCACCCCGCCGAAGTAGCGCACCACGGTCGCCAGCACGCCTTCCAGGTCGTGATGGCGCAAGACCTTGAGCATCGGCTGGGCGGCGGTGCCGCTGGGCTCGCCGTCGTCGACCGCGGCCGATTGTCCGCCGGCAAGCAGTGCCCAGCAAACATGCGTGGCGGCAGGATGGGCGGCCCGCAGCTCGCCCACCCTGACCTGCGCCGCGGCCCGGTCGGCGACCGGCTCTACGCAGCCGATGAAACGGCTCTTGCGGATCACGAGTTCGCTCTGCGCAGGCGCGGCGATGGTCACGGGCATCGGTGCGGGCTCGCGGAGGTCAGACCTTCGCGAGCTGTTTCAGCGCCAGCCGGATGCCGTCGGACACGCCGCTGTCTTCCGGTACCGCCTTCATCGCGGCAAGCGCTTCGCGGTCGTTGTAGCCCAGCGCGAGGAGTGCATTCATGATGTCGCTGCGGCTGTCGGGCGCGGTGCTGGCGAGGGCGTCCTGCCCGGCAAGAGAGGAGGAGGCGCCGGGCAGGGCCTGGCCGAGCCGGTCGCGCAGCTCTAGCAGCAGGCGCTCGGCGGTCTTCTTGCCGATGCCGGGAATCCTGATCAGGCGGGCGGACTCCTGCAGCGCAATCGCTTGCTGCAGGTCGGTGACCGACAGCCCCGACAACACCGACAGGGCGGTGCGCGCGCCGATGCCGCTGACCTTGAGCAACTGGCGAAACGCGCTGCGCTCGGCTGCCGTCGCGAAGCCATACAGGAAATGCCCGTCCTCGCGCACCGCGAAGTGGGTGAACAGGCTCAGCTTCTCGCCGGTTGCCGGAAGGTTGTAGAAGGTGCTCATCGGGACGTCGAGTTCGTAGCCGAGACCATGGACGTCGACGACGATCTGGGGCGGGTTCTTTTCGAGCAGGGTGCCGGTAATGCGTCCGATCATCGATGGGGCTCTCGGGGTGCGGAAGAGATTGTGGGTTCAGCGGTCGGCGAAGGCGAGCGTGGCGGCGATGACGAGCCCGTGCAGCGTCGCCGCCGCAATCGTTAGCTTGATCGCCGGGGCGAGCAATTGCGGTTCGGTGGCATGTTCGCGCAATGCCCGCGCGGCATGGAACGACAGCAGCAGCGTGAGCGCCGCGCCGGCGCAGGCTTGCGGCAGGTTGTAACGACCGACCTGAAGAATCAGCCAGATGTAGGCGCTCAACGCGATCGCCAGATATAGCCACGCCGCGGTGTCGGGCCCGAGCATGACCACCAGGGTACGTTTTCGGCTCGCCGCGTCGCCGTCGTGGTCGGGGAACTGGTTGATGAACAGCAGGTTGGCGACCAGCAGTGCGAACGAGAGCCCGGCTGCGACCGGCATCCAGCCGAACTCCTCCCTCTGCACGAAATCGGCACCGACCACGACCAGTAGCCAGCAGGCCGCCACGGCCGCTTCGCCCAGACCGCGCGAGGCCAGCTTCAACGGCGGCGCCGAGTACGCCCAGCCCAGCACCAGACCGGCCAGCCCGATCGCAAGCAGCGCGGGGCCCGACTGGGCCACCAGCCACAAGCCGCCCGGCACCACCACGGCGAACAGCGCGTAGCCGAAGCGCGCGGTCTGGCGTGCGTCGATCACGCCGTTCTGGATGAAACGGCTGCCGCCGGTGAACGGGTAGATGCGGCCGGTATTGGCCGCGTCCGCGCCGCTCTCGGCATCGTGATAGTCGTTGATGACATTGCCGGCCGCATGCGCGATCAGCGCGCACGCCATGGTGAGCGCCGCAAGCCAGGGGTCGATCGGCACGCCGTCGGCGTGCGCCGACGCGATGCCGATCAGGCAGCCGACGATGGTCACGCTCAGGAATGCCGGCCGCGTCGCGGCGAAGTAGCGCACCAACGGATTGGCGAAGCGCTGCAGGTCGGGCTCGGCCGGGCGGGTGGGGGTGGCGGTCTTCATAGCAGGACGATGTCGAATTGCTCCTGGGTGTAGCTGGCCTCGGGGTGGAGCGAGACTTTCTTGTCGATGAAGTCGGACAGCATCGCGAGCGATTGCGACTCTTCGTCTAGAAACAGGTCGATCACATGCGGCGCGGCCAGCACCCGGAACTCGCGCGCGTTGAACTGGCGCGCCTCGCGCAGCAGTTCGCGCAGGATCTCGAAGCATACCGTGCGTGCCGTCTTGACCTCGCCGCGCCCCTCGCAGGTCGGACACGGTTCGCACAGCAGATGGGCAAGCGATTCGCGGGTGCGCTTGCGCGTCATCTCGACTAGGCCGAGCGCGGTGAAGCCGTTGACGCTCATCTTGGTATGGTCGCGCGACAGGGCTTTGCGAAACTCGTCGAGCACCATGTCGCGATGCTCGACGTTTTCCATGTCGATGAAGTCGATGATGATGATGCCGCCGAGGTTGCGCAGGCGCAGTTGGCGGGCGATCGTCTG